>Ga0209056_10003125_pt1 | contig 17780 bp, 16 predicted proteins | sample GraSoiAngelo_114_FD_185876 | JGI IMG/M metagenome (GOLD analysis project Ga0209056, IMG submission 185876) | Grasslands soil microbial communities from the Angelo Coastal Reserve, California, USA - 14_0903_13_40cm (SPAdes) (version 2) | ecosystem: Environmental > Terrestrial > Soil > Grasslands... | reverse complement strand
AGCCGATCGGCGATTTGAGTGCGCCACCGCTTTCCTCGCATCGGTCGATGATCCATTTAAGCACGCGCATGTTTTCACCGAAACCCGGCCAGAGGAATTTTCTGTCTGCGCCTTTGCGAAACCAATTCACATTGAAAATAAGCGGCGGATTGGTGAGCCGCTTTCCGATATCGAGCCAGTGCTGAAAATAATCCCCGATGTTGTATCCACAGAAGGGTAGCATCGCCATTGGGTCGCGCCGCACTCGCCCTACAGCACCGGTGGCGGCTGCGGTGGTTTCCGAAGCCATCGTCGCGCCTAAATATACGCCGTGGTTCCAATCGAACGCCTGATAAACCAGCGGCACGGTATCACTGCGGCGGCCACCGAAAATGATCGCACTGATCGGCACGCCTTCACCTTTCTCGACATCGGAGTCAAGGGCCGGGTTGTTGCGCATCGGCGTGGTGAACCGGCTATTCGGGTGCGCAGCTTTCTCTTTTGATTGCGGTGTCCATTCGTTTCCGCGCCAATCGATCGCATGTGCAGGTGGCGGGCCGTCTTTGCCCTCCCACCATACGTCACTGTCGTCAGTGAGCGCCACGTTGGTATAAATTGTGTCGTGCGCGATCGATCGCATCGCGTTCGGATTCGATTGATAGCTCGTCCCGGGCACGACCCCGAAATAGCCGTTCTCCGGATTAACCGCGTACAAGCGGCCGTCGCGGATTCGCATCCAGCCGATATCATCCCCAACAGTCGTCACCTTCCAGCCTTTGAAATGCGCGGGCGGAATGAGCATCGCGAAATTCGTCTTGCCGCATGCGCTGGGGAATGCAGCGGCGACGTAGTGTTTGCGGCCGTCGGGCGATTCCACGCCCAGGATCAGCATGTGCTCCGCCATCCAGCCCTGTTTCCGCGCGAGATAGGAACCGATGCGCAAGGCGAGACATTTTTTGCTCAGCAAAACGTTGCCGCCATAACCGGAGCCCACTGAGATGATCGTATTGTCCTGCGGAAAATGACAGATGAACCGGCGCTCAGGATTTACATCCAGCAATGAGTGCACGCCACGGTTCCATTCTGCACTCAGATCACTGCCGAGCCGTTTCAGAGCGGTCTTGCCCATGCGGGTCATGATCCTCATGCTGAGCACCACATATTTGGAATCGGTGATCTCGAAACCAACCTTGGTCAGCGGTGAATCCGCCGGGCCCATCATGTAGGGAATCACGAACATTGTGCGCCCGAGCATGGCGCTTCGGAGCAACGTCCGAAGTTTCGCATATGTCTCTCCCGGCTCAGACCAATTATTTGTCGGCCCGGCTTCATCCTTTGTTGGCGTGCAGACAAAAGTGAATTGCTCGACGCGCGCGACATCATTTGGATTGGACCGATGCAGATAGGAGCGAGGAACTTTGTTGTGGTCCAGCTCAATCAGGACATTTTGTTTTAGCGACTCAGCGATTAGAAAGTCGTTCTCGCGCTCCGAGCCATCGCACCAAAAAATGTTCTCGGGTTGTGTGAGTGTCGCGATCTCGTGCACCCAATCGAGCACCGCCTTGTTGGCGGGCTTTGCATCACCGATCCCCTTGGGCGGGAATATGGCAGGAGCGAGATTTTTCATCGAACGAAACTGCCCACTTTAACCATGAATCCGCCCCCGTCGAGGCTACGGCGTGACGGCTACACACCCGATGAGGCGTTACAGAATCACGAGGCACCATTAACAAATAGCCAAAGGAAATCCGACGCACGAAATTTGAAATGCAGCCTCTGTCGTTTCACTTGCGCAACGACAACGCGCGGCATTAATTGAAAAGTATGTTCGGGGTCACCACGTCCGATGATTATCGGCCGGTTGCGTGGATGGGTCGCTATCCCGTCGATGTGACCACGATGCTGGTGGGGGTACATGTGGTCTGTGCGGTACTTGCGTGCATTGTGACTGCAATTCCCGGTCTGGCTGGCACACTCAATTATTTTGTTTTCGACAGTGCACGGATCTGGAACGGGCTGCAGCTATGGCGGCTCGGTACATATGCGTTCGTCCATTTCCCTTCATCACTGCTCTGGTTTGCCATCGAGATGTACCTGCTGTTCGTATTCGGCCGGGAGGTGGAACGTTTTCTCGGCCGGCGCGCCTACATCGCGCTCTACGTAACGTTGTTGCTCACACCGGCGGTGCTCTTAACGATATGGGGCCTATTGGAACGCTCCCTAATCGCCGGTTCGCCGGCGTTGCACTTTGGAATCTTTGTTGCATTCGCGAGCATTTATCCGCGCGTCGAATTGCTGCTGCGGATCCAGGCTAAGTGGGTCGCGGTAATTCTGGCTGCCGTTTACACTCTTCAATTGCTCGCCTATCACGCCTGGAGCGATCTGGTCGTTGTCTGGACAAGCATCGGTGTTGCGTTTCTTTTTGTCGAATTGAATGGCGCCGGCCCGGAACTCGCCTGGTGGAACGCGGTGAAGGCACGTTTTGCCTCGCGACCGAAATACCATGTCCTCCCGAAACCACGAGCGCACACCGGCGGCGTCCGATTAGAATCGGACGACGTTTACGCCTCGATCGATCCGATCCTCGACAAAATTTCCAAATCTGGAATTGGAAGCCTCACCGCGAGCGAGAGACGGCAGCTGAATCGCGAGCGTGAACGGTTGCTGAAAAAATCAGAGTAACGTGTGGCCGTCGCACTCTGCGCGACGATTTGTTGTTGGAACGTTTGGCCCCATGCTTCCCACAGTGAAGGTGCTAGGGCGCCGCTGCTATGTTTTATCCAGCTGCGCCTCGATCATCTCGCACAGCACGTGAATCAGAAGCTGGTGCGCTTCCTGGATCCTGGCTGTTGAGTCGTTTTTGACCAAAAGGTCGATATCTGCCATGCCTATTGTCGATCCGCCATCGCGCCCGAGGAACGCGATCGTTTTCAGTTTGCGCGCTTTCGCTTCTTCCAAGGCGCCAACCACGTTTTTGGAGTTGCCGGAAGTGGTGAGGCAAATGAGCACATCGCCCGGCTGGCCGAACGCCGCCACCTGACGCGCGAAAATTTTATCGAATCCATAATCGTTTCCAGCGGCGGTGAGAATTCCGCTATCGCTCGCGAGACATATCGCCGGAAGCGCACGTCGGTCTTTGGTAAAACGCACTACAAGCTCCGTTGCAAAATGAGATGCGTCGGCCGCGCTGCCACCGTTCCCGCACACCAGCAACTTGTTTCCCGTGCGGAAACACTCGCCAATCAGATCTGCGGCTTTGCTGACTTGCGGCTCAAGGTTTTTCAACGATTCCAACACCCGGACTGAGTGATTAATCGCCTGGTTGAGATTTGAAGAGATGTTACTCATCACACAGAGGTGGTGCGCGATAGAGGGTTCGAACCTCTGACCCCTACCGTGTCAAGGTAGTGCTCTACCACTGAGCTAACCGCGCATGAAAGTCAGAAGTGATAAGTGATCGGTGATCAGTAATCAGTCAAGACCAAGGAGGACCAATCGCAGGCACTGGTCACAGAGCAGATGAATACTAGACAACCGGAATGCGTGAAGCGAATGTCTCAGTTCCCGTGAGCACACTGTTTTTCAAGCGTTTCCTGAAGCGTCCGTTCCAGATTGCTTCAATTGTGCCCAGCTCCCAGGCGCTGGTGGAACGCGTCGCCACCAAAATGGATTTCAGCCAGTCACGCGTGATTGCGGAATATGGCCCGGGCGAAGGCGTCCACTCACGTGAGATCGCGCGGCGGATGACACCAGATTCGCATCTACTCTTGTTCGAGCTCGATGCCGCGCTCGCGCGTGCGCTGGAACGGCAATTTACTGGTGATTCGCGCGTCCATGTCATCCATGGTGATGCCGCCTCGTTGCCGTACGAGCTGAAACGCCTCGGCTTCACTTCATGTGATTACATTCTCTCCGGCATCCCGTTCAGCATTCTCAAGATCGACAAGAAGCGCGCGCTGCTGCGAAAAACGTACGACGCGCTCAAACCCGGCGGCAAATTCATCATTTACCAGGTCACCAATGAATTGAGGCAGCACGCCACCGTTTTCCAGCGCGACGAATCGGAATATTTTCTGCAAAATATCCCGCCGATGTTTATCACGGTGTTTCACAAGATACCTTCGGCACAGGGCGGTGGACGCATATTTAGGAAGAGCCGTTCGCGCCTCGCCGGCGTCGGCGCAGAGCGTTCGGCATGACGGAAGAACCGACGCGAATCGAAAAAGATTCGATGGGCGAGATGACCGTGCCCGCGCATGCTCTCCATGGCGCGTCTACGCATCGCGCGGTGTTGAATTTTCCAGTAAGCGGTTATCGATTTCCCCGGCCATTCATTCGCGCGTTGGGTCTAATCAAATGGGCGGCCGCGAAGGCGAACCAGGGCTTAGGTTTGCTCGACGCCGACCGAGCAGCGGTGATCGCACAGGCAGCCGAAGAAGTCGCCGAAGGAAAACTCGACGAACATTTTCCGCTCGACATTTTTCAGACCGGCTCGGGAACGAGCACCAACACCAACGCGAACGAAGTGATCGCGAACCGTTCGGCGCAACTGTCAGGGAAACCAATCGGATCGCATGACCCGGTTCATCCCAACGATCACGTGAACATGGGGCAATCGAGCAACGACGTGATTCCCTCGGCGATTCACATCAGCGCCGCTGCACAATTAAAGAACGAGTTGGTCCCCGCCCTGGATAAATTGCACGGCGCGCTCGAAGCCAAGGCGAAAGAATTCTGGCACGTGATGAAGATTGGGCGCACGCATTTGATGGATGCGACGCCTGTGCGACTCGGACAGGAATTCTCCGGCTACGCGCAGCAGGTCGCATACGGCAAGGCGCGCACAGAGAAAGCGATCGAAGCTTTGCGCGAGGTCGCGCTCGGCGGGACTGCCGTAGGCACTGGCCTGAATCGCCATATCGATTTTCCGAAGAAGGTGCTGCAACACATCCAGCAGCGTACCGGGATAGCATTTTACGAGGCGAAAAATCATTTCGAAGCGCAGGGCGGCAAGGACGCAGTTGTCGAGGCGAGCGGGCATTTAAAAACTATCGCTGTAACTCTCTTCAAAATCGCGAACGACATTCGCTGGCTCAGTAGCGGGCCGCGGTGCGGCATCGGCGAAATTCAATTGCCCGCCACGCAACCCGGCAGCTCGATCATGCCGGGGAAAGTGAACCCAGTGATGGCCGAATCACTCATGATGGTGTGTGCACAAGTGATCGGCAACGACGTGACAATCACCTGGGCAGGCGCGAATGGAAACTTTGAGCTGAACGTTATGATGCCGGTGATGGCGCACGATCTTTTGGAATCCATCCGGTTGCTCGCGAACGCGGTTGATATCTTCACTGAAAAATGCGTGCGCGGCATTGTGGCAAACGAGAATCGTTGCCGCGAACTGGTGGAGCTTTCAATGGCAATGGTGACCAGCCTCTCGCCAAAGATTGGTTACGATCGCGCGGCGGAGATTGCCAAAGAAAGCGCGAAGACCGGACGAACGGTTCGCGAGATTGCGACGGAGAAAAACATTTTGCCTGAGGAAGAACTCGAGCGCGCACTGGACCCGATCAAAATGACCGAGCCCGGCGGAACCGGCGGGGAGTAATTGCTTCGTGGTTGCCAAACTCGAAGGGCCGCAGTTTTCAGGCGGCGCGAACATCGCAATCAAGTGCCCGAGCCACACGTACGAGCAGACGGTTGCCTTTTATCGGGACACCCTGGGGCTGCCTTTGATTGAGGAGGAAAAAGACGGCTGCATTTTTCAATTCGGCCCGAACCGGCTTTGGATCGATAGCGTGCCGAACCTGAGTCATTCGGATATCTGGCTGGAATTGGAGACGAACGACACGGAAGCGGCCGCCTCATTTTTGAAAATTCATGGCGTCTCCCGTCGCGATGAAGTCGAGCAGTTGCGCGAAGACTTCAACGGCTTCTTCGTCTCCGCGCCGAACGGCCTCATCCATCTCGTCGTGGGGCCAGAGGAAGTGTGACTGCGAATGCCGCAGGATTACATTTTGCGGCTCATCGAAGAAGTGGCCTTAATGCTCGCCGAGTTGGCTCGACTGAAAAGCGGTGAGAAGCCAGCGCGCATCAGCGCGCTTTGCTTGCGCGAGACTGGACTGCCGCTCGATTTTGTGAAGCATTCTGCTCCGGACACGATCCTCCGATTGCTGGAGACTGGCGGAGGCACACAATACGCCCGTGCGGTTTTGTTGGCTGAGTTACTTCTGCAAGACGCCGATGTCAGCGAGTCCGCGGGCAAAAACCGTGAGGCGATCATTAGTCGCGCCCAGGCAGCCACGCTGCTTGAGCACAGCATCGATCATCTTTCACCAGACGAACAGGCAGTGTATCGACCAAAGCTTGATGCGCTGCGGTTCGATCTCAAACCGTCTCCGCACTAGTGCGCTAGCATTCGCACACGGTGACGTAACACGCGAGCAGGTGCCTGCATCATGCTGATGCGGAGAGAAGCATCTCTGATTCTGGGTTTGGCCGACGAGTGCTCACACATAATCAGAAATTCTTCGCTTCGCTTAGAATGATACCGCAACGGATTGTCCGCTGAAGCTTCAACGCTGCAATGGTTGGCCGCCGCACCAGCGTCCCACCCAAGTGCTCCAGCCGTAGAACCCCAGCGGCTCCAACAAACCTTCCTTCACTAATGCATCCACGTCCGCGCGGCTTAGCGTGATCTTTTCGTTGGCATTAGCGCCATATATGTCGTCGATCACCATCCAGCATCCCTCGGCAAATTTATCGCGGTAACAATCGATGTCTCTGCGTTTGGCAGCATCGGCATCGAGGATTAAGAGGCCGACTTGATCCGAACCGAGCCCTTGACGGACAGCGGAAATCGTTTCCGGCCTAAACGACTGTCCCTTGATCAACGTGACCATGTTGGCCACATGCTCCCTGGCGAGATTGCGTTCCAAGTCGCGCAAGATATTGCGAGTGCCGAGCCGTTTGTGTTTCACGCTGCCGCCGGGTTCGATCACGATCAATTTCTTCCTCTGACCTGAATCGCGGACGCCGAACGCTGCGGCAATTGTTGCTCCTCCAACAAACGCGCCGATCTCGAGAATCGCGTCCGAGCAAAATTTCGCGAAGTGATAAATCAAAATCAGCACGTCCAAATGGAGCATGGAGTAGTTGTCGCGGATCTTCATTAGCTCCGAATGAATTGCCTCGTGGCGGTACGCCATCAAACTGTGCATTAAATCCAGGCATTCCTTGTCGCTAGCAGCCCGGGCGATCGGCTTTGTGGGATTCACGGCTTGTGTCTGCTGCGAGCGCTTCGAGCCGCGGCAGGTGAACGCGCTGGCGAGTGCGTCGAACCAACCGACGCCGTTGGCGCGGGGCTGGAAACGCGAAATGCGAACGTCGGCGCGGGCGAAGGAGACGGTGTTCCCGACGCAGTTGATGAAGGAGACGGCGTCCCGCTCGAAGATGGCGAAGGACTCGGCGTGGCGCTGGGAGTTGGCGAAGGGATAATGTTTTCCAACCGATGCAACGGCACGCTCGCGCCGCCGATCTCTTTTACCAGTGTTTCGCAACGCGCATGGATTTTTTCCAAGTCAGGCGGACCAAATGGCTTCTCAGCCGTTCCGGGAAAGATGAGATAAGTCACCTTCAGATCGCTCACCGGACGGTTGTAGGCGGTTGAAAGCGCGTTGACTTCTTTTGCAATGCGCAGCGACGCCTCACCGACCTTATCGTTGGGTCCGACGTCTCCGACTATGACTGGATAAATCGCGTCCGCGAAAACCACGACGGCGTAATCGCCTGGTTTTACTGGATTAGGACTACGAGTAAACGTGCCCGGCACCACGATGAACGGATCGGTCGCGCCGATCAGAAAACTAAATTTTTTTAGCGTACCAACCTCGGCGCGTATTTCCGCGATTGCGTTGCGCAGCTCGCGTCTGCGCGGGGGCGCGGTACTTGCCAGCGCGTACTCGTCTTCTGCGCGTTTCAACCGCTGTTCAGTCCCGGCGAGATACGGGTTGGGCGCGTCGGTTTTCTTTTCCCAACGATAACTGGTGGCCGGTTTGAAATTCGCCGGCGCACCGGTTCCAGCAGGCAGGCGATCGGAATCGGAGCCGTCGGCGTCCACATCCATGTCCGCCTGAAGTAGAAGCGCTTTCCGATGGGTTTGAGGATGCTGAAGCTGTAGAACGGTCTGACAGTCGAAAAAATTATGCCGCGACAAAAGCAGATCAAGACGACCGAGGTTCTCGCGTAGCATTCTGACCTTTGTGTCGTACAACTCCGCGAATAGCGGCGAAACCGAATCAGCTGACAGCATCGAGGTCAAACCTGGCAAAAGGGTTGGTAGTTCGGGACTGACTTTCGCCAAGTCCTCGATGGTTTTGTTCGGCGACGGCACGTGCGCCAGCAGCTTGAGATCCAGCACGTAACTCTCGGGTTGCGTGCGCTCGGTTGCAGCATCAGCCCCCGGAACTGTCTCGACCGTGGAGTGAAGCGTGATCCCATTAAACAGTTTTGCCATATCCAACTTTCCCGTGATCACAGGCGGCCGGGTTGCCGTCGGTTCTGGCGTGGGCGTTCCGGATAGCTCAATGGGTGCGAAACGTTGCAATCGCTCGAGCGAGATCCAGCGATAGATAATCGCGGCGAAAATCGCGCAGAACAAGACCAGCACCAGCCGCCGCCAGGTCCGAAGGCGAATTTTTCCCACGCGACTACCTTTTTACCCAAGCGACGATGGCTGCAATGATTCCGATTATGCTCAGCACCGACATCATGCCAGCGGGCATGAGTGCGCCTGTGCTCAAATATTTGCGGATAAAATATGCCGCCAGCAAAAGCGAGACGATCAGCGCAGTCGCTAGTCCCGCCACGCGGTGTTCAGGCATGATAAACGCCGCTACGAGCAGCAAAACTCCCGTGATTGAGCCGGCAATGATGGACGCCGCGCTGCCAGCCTTTACGTAACCGACAATGCCTCCGGCGATCGTGAGCAGCCCAAAAATAATGAAATAAATCTTCGTCGCTTCCATTTGGAACGCGCCAGCATTGGTAAGCCAACTGGGCGCCGCTGTCCAGCTACAGTGTAACCAAGCACCTGTAGCGCCTCAGTGTGGAAATTCGAAGGTAGACTGTAGACGAACGGCTCGCAGCGCGTATTACACAGCGCGCACGCCAGCGTCATTATAAAATTCGATCTGTCGGCCGCCGAGGCGGCGTATGACGCGCCAGCCATGGCTTTTTGCAAATTCACGCACGTCATCTTCTGACATGTCGCTAAGAACTCGCAGCTCCGCGGGTTGCGTAACGACATACTCCGATCGGTTTGAAAGGGCTTCCCCGATCTTGGCCGCGAGAGCTGGTAAATCGTTGCGCATACGTTGCGGCTCTAGCGATTATCCGTGCCACTCGTGTCTCGAACGCTTTTCTTCAAAGGCAGAGGCGGCGGCCGCTTGGGTTTACGATTTAGTCGCGGCCCTAGGGCGTTAACAGCTTTGCGTCCTGGCGAAGGGCCACGTGCGGTTGGTTTCTCCATCTTGCTCGTTGCCTACGTATCCAATTTCGCAATCGGCACAAGCTCGGCCAGAACAATTCCGGTTCACTGGCGCGCTGCTTTTCCTTGGCTAAATTTTGTCGATGTTTTCGGAGACGATCGAGTTACGCGGTCACATCATTGATTCGCTCATCCTACCGAAGGTGCTCGATCAGATTCTGACGCATGGCGGGAACTTCAAGATTACTGAAGTCCAAATCGGTCGGAAACGCGCAGATCAAAGCTTTGCCCGAATCGAAGTCTCCGCCGAAACAGGCGAAGCCTTGGACGAGCTGATCCTGCGGCTTCGCCAGCAGGGCGCTGAAGTACTGGAGCGGGCAAACGCTGATGTTGCCCCGGCTCCAGCCGACGGCGTTTTCCCGCCCGAGTTCTACGTAACCACCAACCAGCAAACGTTTGTTCGTTTCGACGGTAAGGAGATCGAGGTAACGCCCGCGATCATCAATAGCGCAATCGCGGTTGATCGGAAAAAGGGCGACGCGCGTGCCGTTAAGTTCTTCGACGTCAAAAAAGGCGACGAGATCGTCGTCGGACACCAGGGAATCCGGGTTGTGCCGGTGCAGCGAGCCACTACGCACACGGATCCGTTTCAGTTCATCAACAACATTGTTGATGCCGAGGAACCCAAGTCTGCCATCATTCGCGAGATCGCCGAGGAATTGCGACGCGCCCACAGCGCCGGCGGCAAAATCGCAGTTGTCGGCGGACCGGCGATCGTGCGCACCGGCGCAGGCGGACACTTGGTTCGATTGATTGAAGGAGGTTGCATCGATCGGCTCTTCGCAGGAAACGCATTTGCCGCTTACGATGTTGAGCGCGCCTTGTTCGGAACCTCGTTGGGATTAAGTCCCGATGTCGCGATCGCTCGCGGCGGACACGAAAATCATCTCCGTGCAATAAATACAATTCGGGAAGTCGGCGGAATTGCTGCTGCTGTCCGCGAAAAGATCCTGACCAGCGGGATCATGCATGCGTGCGTGCAACACGACGTCGATATCGTGTTGATCGGGGCAATTGGTGACGAGGTGCCGCTCCCCGGCGTAACGACTGACGTAATCGAATGCGAGAAAATCCTGAGAGATAAGCTCCGTGATGTGACTCACGTGTTGTTAGCGACGCTCCGCTACTCGCTCGCGTTAGGCGCTTTCCTTGCCAACAATGTGAAAACCGTTTGCGTCGATATCGATCCGCCGGCAGTGGAACGAGCGGTCGAGCGGCAGCCGTTGCAATCCATCGGCCTCGTCACAGACGTCGAACCATTTCTGCGGGAACTGGACGATTGCCTGAGCGGGTCCAAGGTCAGTCAGTAGATTTCCGGTTCTATGCGCGAGCTGCTTCTTTGTCCGCCGGATTACTACGGTATCGAGTATGAGATCAATCCCTGGATGAGCGTCGCCCGCGGCGCCGAAACGGCGATCGTCCAGGAGCAATGGAAACAACTGCACGCAACGCTTTCCAAGTTTTGCAAGGTTCATCTGATTACGCCGCAGCCACGACTGCCCGACATGGTCTTCACCGCTAACGCCGGGCTGACGGTTGGCCGCAAATTCATCCCCAGCAATTTCCGCCACAAGGAACGCGCCGGAGAACAACCGTTTTTTGCCAAATGGATGGAGCAACACGGCTACCAAGTGGGTTGGCTGCCGGAGAAGCTTTACTTCGAAGGCGAAGGCGACGCACTCTTTAGCAACGACGTGCTCTTTTGTGGTTATAAATTTCGTTCCGATATTCAATCGCACCGCACCATCGCAGACATGCTCAGCTGTCTCACAATTTCGGTGGAGCTTGTTGATCCACGTTTTTACCACCTTGATACCTGCTTTTGTCCGCTGCCGGACGGCGGCGCTTTTTGGTTCCCAAATGCGTTTGATGAGTACGGGCAGCGCGCAATCCGGGAGCACGTGACTGATTTGATCGATGTCGCACCGGAAGAAGCAATGCACTTTTCATGTAACGCCGTGGTGATCGACCGCGACATCGTTTTGCCCGAAGGCGCGCCCCAACTCGTGACGAAGTTGGAAGAGCGCGGCTACCGCTGTCACGAGTTGCCGATGAGCGAATTCATCAAAGCCGGCGGCGCCTGCAAATGTCTCACCATGTTTATGCCGCAGCGGCAGGCGATGTAATGGTAGAGACGGACCGCCGGGCCGTCTGTTAAGGATCGGCGCGCTCGGCGATCGCGCCCTAGTGTTGACGCTTCGCTCGCAGTGCAGTCTCGATTTTTCCAAGTGGCAGACAATTGACGACGTCGTCTTTAGTGAGCCACCCTTTGCGAGCGATGCCGATTCCGAACCACAAATCCTGCAATCGCTCGGTGCGGTGAGCGTCTGGGTTGATGACGCATTTAACTCCTTTTTGTTTAGCTAATGGCCACCATCGCCAATCGAGATCGAGTCGCTTTGGCGCGGCGTTGAGTTCAATCCATGTGCCGGTGCGCGCTGCCGCGTCGAGCACCGCGGGGATGTCGATTTGGTACGGGTCGCGCTTCAGGAGCAATCGGCCGGTCGGATGCGCCAGCATGGTGACGAATGGATTCTCCAGCGCGCGGATCACGCGCTCGGTCATCTCCGATTCGCTCAAATTGAAAACGGAATGAACTGACACGACGACGTAGTCGAGTTGCGAGAGCACTTCATCGGGAAAATCGAGCGAGCCGTCGCGCAAGATGTCGCATTCGACTCCGGCAAATAACCGAAATCTGTCGAGTGCCTCGTTCAGCTTCCGAATCGCGGCGACTTGCGCGAGCAACTTTTCCGCGGCAATCCCGTGGCCTTGAACGGAGCTGCGGCTGTGATCGGCGATGCCGAGATACTCCAGCCCGAGTTCGCGTGCCGCTTCGGCCATTTCTTCGAGTGTGTTGTGACCGTCGCTCGCCACCGTGTGGCAATGAAATGTGCCGCGCAGATTTTCCCTTTCGATGAGTTTTGGCAGGGAATGCTGCTCGGCCGCTTCGAATTCGCCGCAGTTTTCCCGTAGCTCCGGCGGAATGAAATCGAGATCGACCGCCCGATACAAATCGGCTTCGTCGCGGATACTCGGAATTTTGCGTGGTGATTTTTTCTTCTTCGCCTTCGGCTCGACAGGAACCGGAGCGAGTCGATATTCATTGAGCGTCCAGCCCCGTTGCAATGCGCGGCTGCGCATCTCGATGTTGTGTTCCTTGTTCCCGGTGAAATAAGCGAGCGCAAACGGGTATTCTGCCGTCGTGACCACTCGCAGATCGCACTGCACTCCCGAACGCAACCGAACGCTCGATTTCGTCGGGCCCTGTGCAATAACGGATTCGACCAGCGGATGCGCTACGAAAAATTTTGTAATGACTTCCGGTTCCTTTGTTGCCACCAGCAAATCGAGGTCGTGCACGACCTCTTTTCGCCGCCTATAACTCCCGGCAATCTCGATTTGCAAAGCTTCTTCGTGCGCCGCCAGATCCGAGCTCAGCGCTTCCGCCTCAGCTGCGACTTGTCCGAATTGAAATGAACCTACGTGCGATGCGCGTCTGGCGATGGCCTCACAAATTTTCTGCTGTGTTGTTTCGCCAAAGCCAGGCAATTCGGCAACGCGGCCCTGTTCACATGCGTTCTGCAACTGCTCGATCGAGCTGATGCCGAGTTTGTCGTGAAGCGCCTTGATCTTTTTGGCACCAAGCCCGGGTAACGAAAACAACTCCAGAATTCCCGGCGGAAATTCCTCACTCAAGTCCTGGAAGTATTTGAGCGATCCAGTTTCGGCCAGCTCCCTAATCTTCAGTGCGATGCTTTTTCCGATTCCCGGAATCTTTGCGACCGCTTTTTCGTCCTGAAAATTCGTGACATTCGCGCCGAATGTTTCGATCGCGCGCGCTGCGTTCGTGTAGGCGCGGATCTTGAAGGGATTTTCGTCCTTCAATTCCAGCAGCGTTGCGATTTTCTCTAGAACGCCGGCGATATCCTCCTTGGTCATTACTTAAACGGTTAGCGCAGATTGCGCTGCCGTCGATGCCGCCGTTGCTTCGGTTCTGGTCGTTGAACCGTCCGGACACAAATTGCGAAGCCGACCGATGCTTACTACGTCTGGTGCGCGCTAACGGTTGCTCACTGCCCGACCAAGGAACAGCTTTAACGTTTGTTCATCACCACTTTGGCTGGCGGCTTTGTCGTTTCCAGCTGGGCGTTCGCTTTCTGGATTTGCGCAGCGTTGTCTTTCAACTGGGCTGTGAGCGTTTCTATTTGTTGCTGTTGCTGCGTGACGGTTGCCTGCAAATTCTCAACTGTGCGATCAAGCACGGCTTGCTTTGAAGCATCAGGAATGGCCTGGGGCCGGATGCTGCCTTTGGGCGAAAATCCACCCGGGTCGGGTCCATCGGAGGTGACCGTGCCCAATCTTCCATCGGAATCGACCATCACGATAGCGGCCGTCGCTGCAGAAACCGGCGCACCGGAGATGTTGTCGATAAAGCACCTGTCACTCTCCTGGCCAAACACACTGTGCACACCAGAGTGGTGGCCGATGATGATATTATTATCGGCGGTGGTGATGCCAGCCCCGGCCATGCTGCCTATGGCAACGTGGTCACCGTTGCTGACGTTACTCTGGAGCGCCTGATTACCGATGGCTGTGTTGTTGCTTCCGCTGGTGTTGGCAGTGAGCGCTTCCCAACCAGTGGCCGTGTTGGAGCCGCCGGTGGTATTGTTCATGAGAGAAAAGTAACCGGTAGCAGTGTTAGCGGAACCGCTGTCGTTAAAGACGAGCGCGTCGGTTCCAACGGCGGTGTTTTGTGTGCCGGTGGTATTGAGCAAGAGCGCTGCCACGCCAACTGCGGTGTTGGAATCTGCGTTGTTGAGGACCAGAGCTCCAGCGCCTACACCTGTATTGAAACTGCCGGTGGTATTCAAAAAGAGTGACCGCCAACCGAGTGCTGTATTTCCAGCGCCAGTGGTGAGAAAACTAAGCGCATCGCATCCTTCCGCTGTCGTGAAGTTGGGAAAGCACCCGTCCGGTGGTGGACTGAGTTGCCCTTGCGCTCCTGGTAAAAACGCAAAGCAGGCTAATACCGGCAGGATGACGATCAATATCGTACTTCGATTTTTCATCTTTTAATTTCTTTTCATTGTTTTAGCTGTCCGTGAACTCTCGCTCAAGGAACAGCTTTAAGGTTTGTTCACAATCACTTTGGCCGCCGGCTCACGCATCTCGAGCTGGGCATTCACTTTCTGGATTTGCACGATCTGCTCTTTCAACTGGGCGGTGAGCGTCTCTATTTGTTTCTGATTCTGCGTGACGGTTGCCTGCAAATTCTCAACTTTGCAATCGAGCATGGCTTGCTTGGTGGCGTCGGGAATGGTTTGAAGCCGGATGCCATTGGGCGAAAATCCACCCGGGTCCGGCCCATCGGAGCTGACCGTGCCCAATCTTCCATCGGAATCGACCATCACGATAGCGGCCGTCGCTGCGGAAACCGGCGCACCGGAGATGTTGTCGATAAAGCACCTGTCACTGACCTGGCCAAAAACACTGTGCACACCAGAATGGTGGCCGATGATGATATTATTATCGGCGGTGGTGATACCAGAGCCAGCCATTCTGCCTACAACAACGTTATCGCTCGTGGTTTGGCTATTCTGGAGCGCTTGATTACCGATGGCTGTGTTGTTGTTTCCGCTGGTGTTGGCAGTGAGCGCTTCCCAACCAGTGGCCGTGTTGGAGCCGCCGGTGGTATTGTTCATGAGCGCAAAGTAACCGGTGGCCGTGTTGGAGGAACCGCTGTCGTTAAAGACGAGCGAATTGGTTCCAACGGCGGTGTTTTGTGTGCCGCTGGTGTTGAGCAAGAGCGCTGCCACGCCAACTGCGGTGTTGGAATCTGCGTTGTTGAGGGCCAGAGCTCCAGCGCCAACACCGGTATTGAAACTGCCAGTGGTATTCAAAAAGAGCGACCGCCAGCCAAGTGCCGTGTTTCCAGCGCCGGTGGTGAGAAGATTAAGCGCGCCGCACCCTTCCGCTGTCGTGAAATTGGGATAACACGGGTCCAGCGTAGGTGTCGGCGTGGGAGTAGGTGTCGGCGTTGATGTACTTAGCAAATCGTAACCGATAACGTCCAGGTTGACCCCTTCTGGCGATGTGGCCGTGACGTCGGAGGATTGTCCGGTGCAGGCAAACGCGTTTTGCACATACGGATGCGACTGCGGACAATCCTCGCTCAGCCAATCCCCGAAATCGCCCTGCGGATCCTGACTGAAATTGACGATGTTAGTCAGGCCGCCATTAATCGAGAAATAGCGGGTGCCGGAAGAACTGGTGTTCCTGTTACCGGCGGATGACCAGCTGAACAAATCCTGCGGTCGAAGGTCGCTGCCTGAAATGTTCAGATGCGATCCGAGACCGATGACCTCGTCCATTTCATGCTCGAAACCGCGCTGCGCATCGTAGCTACCGCTAGTCGGGGGCCGCGTGAACTGATATGGCGACGAGGAATTAAGCGTAACAATTCCATCGTACGGCCCCCCGGGCCCGACAGTCCCGTCTGCAAACATCGCCGTTGGCGTATCCAAACCCACAGCCCGCCCAGCTGCACTGGCTGGCAGAACATTCGTAGATAATGCTGACCCTGGCAGGCTTCCTGTGGCAATACTGTCGTTGCCCGTTCGTGCGTCCGCTCGCAACGCATCGATGTACGTATTCCACGGAATCGCGTAGTAAACGTAATTACTTTGCGCGATGCGACCGGCCGGCATCGGGTCGCCGTTCGGCTGAGTAGTCGAATAGCGAAACCGAATCTCAATCGTAATTGGATCGCTGAACAACGATTCGTAAATCGAGATCGCCTGGTTAATCGTCGCCTCGATGGCCGCCGAGTTTTGGTTTCCGGTTATCGAGCTGTCGAACGTTGCATTAATGACCAACCCGGTAGTTAGCTCAGTCGTAGCCGACATAATTTTTGAATAGCGGCTTGGTCCGGTCGCGTCGTAAGGGCGAACTCGGTAGTAGTATGTCGTCTCCCGGTGCAATCCGGTCACCACTCGCCCCATAGCGTCGCCAATGTCGAGGTCGTGATATCCATCCACAAAACTGTTGAACGATCTACTCGTGGAGACATCCAGCAGGTACCCCTTTGCGCCGGTTACGTTCGACCACGTCGCCATAAAGCTGCTGCGCGTCGGCGGCGAAGGAGGGACAATTTCGTTCTCCGGTGCAACTTCGCTGGCATTTGGAAGCTGTAAGGAGTTCTGCCACAACGCTCGCGTCTCATGGAGGCCTGCTCCCACTTCGAACGGAGATGCGGTTAGGGCGCGAGTTTGTCCTGACAAATTGCAATCGCCTGCAACGCCTCCCAATGCCAAGGCGACATAAACCAGAGCAGAAGCTTTTCGTAGAAGACGGCGTCGCATTCCTTTGCTACTAAAGCTGGCAACCTAGATATGGATTCCACCTGCACAACCCGGAAACGAACCACCTTCGTGTTAGGTTGCGCACGCGCCCTTGGTCCTCACATCCTTCCGCGATGCTGATAGAATCTGTAACGGTCGATGATTGACTCGACGTACCTTCGCGTTGCGGGGAAGTCGATCTTTTGAAGGAACTGCCGCTCCGAAATGTCGGTGACGCCGTTTCCGCCGCTCCAACGCTGCGCACGACTGGCCCCGGCGTTGTACTCCGCCAAAGCGAAAGGAATTGGATCGGACTGATGGTCCCAGTGTTCCATGGCACGACGCAAATACCAGGTGCCGGCCTCCAGATTGGTCTTTGCCTCGAAAAGTTGGCCCAAATTGAAACCGGCTATCTTGTTTTCGCGCGCCCATTCGTTGGCAGCTCTTTCGCTCACCTGCATCAGGCCGCGCTCTCCATGGCTGCCAAGCTTCTTTGGATCGAACCTGCTCTCACGCCAGACGACGGCTTTCACCAGCATCAGATCCAGATGATGTTCTAACGCAACGCTGCGGATGAGCCGGTCGTACTGATGAAACCGGGCCGGGCTAATCCATTCGTGAAAGGTGTAAAGCGGGTCCCCCGATTTGATTGCCAGATAAGCAAACGCCGCGGTCACTGCCAGCAATACGCACAAAACCAGTTTGAAGAGGAATTGCACCATTCAACTCGTGCTACAATAGCCGATTACAAAATACGAGCACGAGCATGAATCATGAGCATGGGGCGCGGTACGTTCGCGTCATCGTTGACCGGGCAATTCATCGCGAGCTCGATTATTCGGTGCCGGAAAATTTAGCCGCGCGCGTCGGAGTCGGCTCGCGCGTGCGAGTGCCGTTCCGCGATAAATGGG
>Ga0209056_10003124_pt1 | contig 17784 bp, 21 predicted proteins | sample GraSoiAngelo_114_FD_185876 | JGI IMG/M metagenome (GOLD analysis project Ga0209056, IMG submission 185876) | Grasslands soil microbial communities from the Angelo Coastal Reserve, California, USA - 14_0903_13_40cm (SPAdes) (version 2) | ecosystem: Environmental > Terrestrial > Soil > Grasslands... | reverse complement strand
AGCGCGAGGCATCGCCTGCGGCCGCGACCTTCTCCACCGTGCGGCGCCAGCTGGACTCGGCGGTGGCACTGCGCTCCGACAAGATCGCGTTCGATGCGTACCTCACGTTCGAGCAGGTCGAGACGGACGTGCGGGCCCGGAATGCGGGGCTCGCGAGCGAGCTCGAGGACGCGTTCGCCAGCTTGCGCGCCCGGGCCGGAGCCGGTGCGGGACCGGACGAGCTCGATGCGATTCACGCCCGGCTGCTGGCGGGACTGGAGCGCGCCGAGCGGCTGGTGGCCGACCGGTCCTCGGCCGCGAACCTCCTCATGCAGTCATTCGTGCTGCTGTTGCGGGAGGGGTTCGAGGCCATCCTGGTCGTCGCGGCGCTGATGGCGTTCCTCGCCAAGGCCGGCGCGGTCGAGCGCCGGCGCCACGTGGCGCGGGGCGCCTGGGCCGCGGTGGGCGCGAGCGTCGTCACCGCCGCGGTGGTCGAGCTGCTGTTCGAGATCACGCCCGGCCAGCGCGAAGCGCTCGAGGGCGTCACCATGCTGCTCGCCACTGCGGTGCTGTTCTACGTGAGCTACTGGCTGCTGTCGAAAATCGAAGTGGCGAAGTGGAACGCGTTCGTGCAGGGTCGGATGGAAGAGGCCCTCTCGACCGGCTCGGGGTTCGCGCTCGCGTCGGTGGCCTTCCTCGCCGTGTACCGCGAGGGTTTCGAGACGATCCTGTTCTACAAGGCGCTGTTGACGTCGGCGGGATCGGCCGGCGGTGGGTCGGCGGCCGGGCCGGTGGCGGCGGGCATCCTCCTCGGGGCCGTGGCGCTGGTGATCGTCTACGTCGCGATCCGCCGCTTCGGGATGAAGGTGCCGCTCAAGCCGTTTTTCGCGGTGACGAGCGCGATGCTCTACTACATGGCGTTCGTCTTCGCCGGGAAGGGGATCGCCGATCTTCAGGAATCGGGGATCCTGCGGACGAGCGTGATCGAGTGGGCGCCGCGCATCCCGGTGCTCGGCATCTACCCCACCGTCCAGTCCCTGGCGCTCCAGTTCCTCTTGATCGTCCTGCTGCTCGTCGCAGTCGTGTGGCTGCAGCGCAACCGGTTCAGTGGCGCCGGGCCAGATCGTCGGCGGCCGTCGTTCCCATGAGCGCAGCCGGCACCACCGGGGCGGCCTCGGGGTCGCGCAGCCGCGCGATCACCCACACGCCCGCAATGATCACCAGGACGCTCGTCACCTGCGCCAGCGTGAACGGCCCGAGCAGCCGGTCGTCCTTGGCGCGCACGAATTCCACCAGAAACCGCTCGGCGCCCGCCAGCACGAGGTAGACGCCGAACCGCCAGCCGACGGCGTGCGGGCGGTCGCGCAGGCGCCACAGCCACGCGAACGCGAGCATCATCAGCACGGTTTCGTAGATCTGCGTGGGGTGGACGGCGACCAGCTCCGCGGGATCCGCCCCCGGGAGGAACCGGACGTGCATCTGCGTCAGGTTCGCCACCGTGGTGGGTGGCAGCCCCTCGGGAAACTTCATCGCCCAGGGAAGCGTGGACGGGATGCCGTAGTCGTCGTTCACGAGGAAGCAACCCACGCGCCCGAGCGCGTAGCCGAGGGCCAGCGGAGCGGCGGTGAGCTCCATCGCCCAGCGCCCGGGCACGCGCCGCCACCAGCCGAGCCCGAGGACCGCGGCCACGCCCCCGAGAAACCCGCCGTACCACACGAACCCGCCGCGCCGAAACAGCGCGTCCCACTCCCCGGTGAGCAGCACGTACCAGATTTTGGCCCCGACGATACCCCCGACCACGGCCGCGAACACGATATCGGCGGCGTAGTCCTCGTTCATTCCGCGGCGCCGCAGGTCGACCTGGATCGCCCAGCCGGCCATGAGAAAAGCGACCATCATCATGAGGCCATAGCCGGTGATGGTGAGCGGGCCGAGCTGGAAGGTCAGCGGGTAGAGGGTCATGGTGAGTGCGGATTTCGGATTGCGGATTGTGGAATAGCCGCGGTCTCGAGACCGGGCAGTGGGAGATCGGCGCGCGCGTCGAGCGTCCAATCGCTGCGCTCGCCCAGCGCGAGGCGGTGCCAGCCGGCGCGGGCGATCATGGCGGCGTTGTCGGCGTTCAGGCGTGGGCTCGCGACCGCGACACGCGCCAGGCCTGAAAGCCGCTGCGCCGCGAGCTCCGCGAGCGTACGGTTGCAGGCCACACCGCCGCCCAGCACTGCGGTGCGATAGCCGGTGGCCCGGACCGCGCGCTCCAGTTTGGTCACGAGCACGTCGAGCACCGCGTCCTGGAAGGCGCGGGCGAGATGCGACCGGTCGCGTGCGAGGTCGTCGGTCGCCCGCACGGCGCGCAGCACCGCGGTCTTCAAGCCCGAGAACGAGAACTCATAGCCCTCGTCCCGCATCGGTCGGGGAAACGAAAATCTCTTGGGATCGCCCTGGGCCGCGAGCCGCTCGATGGCGGGGCCGCCCGGATAGCCCAGGCCGATGAGCGCGGCCACCTTGTCGAACGCCTCGCCGGCGGCATCGTCGCGGGTCGCGCCGAGCAGGCGGTAGCGGCCCCACGCGGGGACATCGAGCAGCAGGGTGTGGCCGCCCGACACGAGCAGCGCGACGAAGGGCGGCGCCAGCTCCGGATCCTCCAGTGCGGGCGCGAACAGGTGGCCCTCCATGTGATGCACGCCGATCAGCTCGCGGTCCCCCGCGTAGGCAAGCGCCTTGGCGTACACCACACCCACCAGCAGCGCGCCGACGAGGCCCGGCCCCTGCGTCACCGCCACCGCGTCGACGGCGCTCCAGGCGAGTCCCGCCTCGGCGAGCGCGCGGTCCACCACCGCCGGCAGGGCAGCGAGGTGCGCCCGACTGGCGAGCTCCGGCACCACCCCGCCGAACACCTTGTGTACGTCCTGGGAGAGGATGACGAGGCCGGCGAGCTCGGGGCGCCGGTGCTCGCCCACGAGGACGGCGGCCGATGTCTCGTCGCAGGACGTCTCGATGCCCAGAACGACGTCAGCCACGTCCGGTCTTCCGCTTGAGAGACACGGAATCGGGCACGGCGCGCGCGATGAGGCCTGGCGGCCCGCTCACGGTGAGCCTGGCGTAACCGCCCGGCCCCGCCTTGCCGACGAGGTGCGCCACGACGCGCACGCTGTCCCGCGTGAGCGTGTTCACGCGCGACGCGGGGCCGCGCACCGTCACCGACACACGTTCGGGGGACAAGAGGAACCCGGTGAACCCCGAGGCCGCCGTCGTTATTGGTACGCCGCCGATCGAGCGCTCGATGATCGCCGTCACTTCTCCCGCCATCCGCACCGCCTTGGGTGAGATCCGGACGACGCCCAGGGGGGTGGTGTCGATCGGGACGGTCTGGAAGAAGGGACCGCTCACGCTGGAAATCACGGTCGGCAGCGTCGTCACCGAGTCGAGCTTCGCGAGGCTCTGCTCCGGTCCCACCAGGCGGGCCAGGCTGGGCGTGATCGACAGCCCGCGGAGTACGTAGCCCGACTCCGCTTCGACGTTCACCCGCGGCACGATCCGGACTTCCTTGTGCGCTACGGAGTCCAGCAGGATCTCGATATCGCGCGGCCGAATATCGGCGACCTGCACCTCGATCCCCTTGGGCAGCTCCACGTCGGTGGGTTGGAGCTGGATCCGCCACAGCGCGGCCGAGAACGTGTCGGGAATGGCCTTGCGGATCACGCGCGGGAAGGAGTGCAGCTTGAGGATTTCGCTGCCCTTCCCGAGGATCACGACCGTCACGCCGGCGGGTTGTTGCCGCACCGTCCGGCCGGGCGGGATGGCGATCGCGAGTCGCATGACGAACGTCTGCGACAAGGGCTGCTGCGCCGCGACCGCCACGTACAGCATGATCGCGAAGAACAGAGCCGCCAGTTTGATCGGCCAGTTGCGCACGAACAGCTGCCCGAGGCTAGCGCGGACGGTCATCGAGCAGCCGCCGGATCAGGGTTTCGTTCACGGGGCCGTCCCATTCCGAGGCGCCGATCACTTTCTTGACGATCACTCCGTCGCGATTGATCACCCAGCTTTCGGGCACGCCGGTCGCCTGGTAGGCTTGCTTGATCGCCCCCGTCTGGTCGTGCAGGATGTCGAAGCTGAGCCCCAGCTCGCGCGCGAACGCCGTGACGACGGAATCGTCCTGCTCGTCGATGCTCACCGCCACCACCCGGAAGTCGCCGCCCTCCCCGAGGCGGCGGTAGAGTCGCTCCATCGACGGCATCTCCACGCGGCACGGCTGGCACCACGTCGCCCAGACGTTGAGCAGCACGACCTTGCCGCGGTAGTCGGCAAGGGTGGTGGGGCGCCCGGTCCGCAGGTCCGTAGCGTGAAACCCGGGTGCGGCGGAGCCCACGCCCAGCAGATCGATCTGCGGCCGGATCTTGATGACCAGTGCCGTGCCGAACACCAGCGCCATCACCACGCCGATCGCGACCGTCCATTGCCGCGGCGGGGTCATACCGTCACCAGGCAGCGCCGCCGGAGGTCCCGGACTTCACGGGCGGGGTCGCTGCTCGTGAAGATCGCGTTGCCCGCCACGAACGTGTCCGCCCCCGCCCCATGGGCGGTCACGATGGTATGCGACGTGATCCCGCCATCCACTTCGAGGAACGCGCGGGAGCCGTGCGCGGTGAGCAGCTCGCGCGCCCTGCGGATCTTGTCGTTCGAAGCGGGGAGGTACGTTTGCCCGCCGAACCCGGGGTTCACGGTCATGATGAGCAGCAGGTCAAGGTCGGCGACGACCTCTTCCGCGAGCGGCAGTGGCGACCCGGGGTTCAGCGCGAGCCCGGCGAGCATGCCTTGACCTCGCACCGCAGCGAGCAGGCGCTGCACGTGTACCGTCGCCTCCGGATGGAACGTGAAGACGGAAGCGCCGGCGGCCGCGAACGACTCGAGGTAGCGCTCGGGCTCGACTACCATCAGGTGCACGTCGATCGGCTTGTCGGTGAGTCCGCGCAGCGCCGCGATCATGTTCGCCCCGAACGTGAGGTTCGGCACGAAACGCCCGTCCATCACGTCCACGTGCAGCCAGTCGGCGCCCCCCGCCAGCACCTGCGCCATCTGCTCGGCGAGCCGGGTCAGGTCCGCCGACAGGACGCTGGTCGCGATGCGAATCCCCCCCCCTCCCCCGTTGGTCATCACGGGCTTCGGGCCACGACGATGTCCACCACCGTGCCGGGGGCGGCCAGGGTCCCCGCCGCCGCCTTCTGCCCCACCACCGTCCCGGGGTTCGCGTCGCTCGTCCGCCGCCGGGTGACCGTGCCCAGCTCGAGACCGTCCAGCTCGAGCCGGGTGCGCGCGTCCGCCTGCGACATCCCCAGCAGGTCGGGGACCGCGATCGTGGGGGCTCCGCGGCTCACCACCACGGTCACCGGTGCCCCCGGACTGAGCACCGAGGTCGCGGCCGGGCGCGTGAGCATCGCGACGCCCGGCGGCGCGGCGGCCTGCACCGACTCCACCTGCGCCACCGTGAGCCCCGCAGCGGCGATCAGGCGTCGCGCCAGCTCGCCATTCAGCCCGGCCACATCCGGCACCGGAATCTTGGGCGGGCCATCGCTCGACACCAGGGCGACCTTAAGCCCCGCCGGAGCGCTCACGCCGGGCGGCGGGTCCTGCCACACGATCGTGCCCTGGGGCGCAGAGGGGTGCGGCTCGCTGCCTCCGTCCTGGACTTGGAGACCTGCTTTCCGGAGCTGGTCCGACGCTTCCTGCAGCGACAGCCCCAGCACGCGGGGCACCACGCCGTGTCCGTGCAAGAGCGGCGCCGGGAACAAGAGCAGGTACGCCGTCAGGTAGCCACCGAGCAAGGCGCCGAGCAGCGCGAGGCCCCAGCGGCGTGCGCCGAGCTTGTCGAGCGCCGGGAGCCTCCATTCCCGGACCGACGGGATATGCCGGCGGAACCGCATCAGCGCACTCGGGCGAGTCGCGCCGCGTACGCGCCGTCCATCCCGTGGCGTTGCGGCAGCGACTGGAAGTCGCCGGCGGGTGTGAGCAGGGCGGCGGGGACCGCGCCCGCCGCGGGGGGGGGGGGGGGGGGGGGGGGGGGCACACGGGCGAACTGGGGGTGGCGCGCCAGGAACTCGGTCACGATGTCGCTGTTCTCCTCCGGCTCGAGTGAGCACGTCGCATAGACGAGCAATCCGCCCGGCCGCACCAGCGCCGCCGCGGCGGCCAGCAGCGCCCGCTGACGCGCCGCGGCCCGCGCGATGGTCCGGGGCGTCACCCGCCAGCGGGCATCCGGATGCCGGGCCATGGTGCCGGTAGCGGAGCAAGGGGCGTCCACGAGCACGGCCGCGAGCGCCTCCGAGCGGAACGGGGCCGCCAGAAGATCGGCGACCGCGACCCGAATAGCCACTCCCGAGCGCCGCGCCGTTTCGACGAGCCGGCCGACCCGCTCGCGCCGCGCGTCGCCGGCGATCACGCGCGCCCCGCCGCGCTCCAGCGCCACGGCCTTACCCCCGGGAGCGGCGCACGCGTCGTACACGATCGTGCCGGGCGGGATCGCGGCGAAGCGGCAGGCGAGCGCGTGGGCGGGATCCTGTACGACGAAGCCGCCTGCCGCATATCCCGGCAAGTGAGCGGGAAACGGGAAACGGGAAACGTGGTTGGCGCTCGAGACCCGCAGGCCGGCTCCATAGGCCGCTTCTTCTACACCGAAGCCGGCCTTGCGGAGCTCCACCGTGAGCGCCTCGACAGACCATCGAGCGGGCTGGATGGTGAATGTCGGCTTCGTGTCGTTCCATACTACGAGCCGGGCCGCTTCGGTCGCCCCGAAGCAGCGCTGCCACCGGGCGACGAGCCATGAGGGGTGTGTCGCCCCATTCGTTTCCCGTTTCCCGCTTCCCGTTTCCCGAGCGATTTTCCGCAGCGCCTGGTTCACATAGCGGGCCGCCTTCTCGCCGGCGAGCGCGCGCGCCAGCTCCACGCTCGTCGAGACCGCGGCGTACGCCGGCACTCGCGCCAGGGCGCGCAGCTGGTAGGCCCCGAGCCGGAGGACGTCGTGGAGGCGAGGATCGGCGGTCGCGAGCTCGAGCATCCTGTCGAGCTGGGCGCGGCGCCGCAGCACGCCGGCCGCGAGCTCGTAGGCGAGGCGGCGGTCGCGCTCGATCAAGTCCGCGAGCGCCCCAGCGCGGGCGCCCTGGAGGGTGGCACCCCCGCGCACTGCGTCGAGCATCTGCAGTGCCGCGCGCCGGGCGGCTGTGGCGTCCCTAATCCAGCATCCCTTCCAGCGGCGAGGACGGCACCGCCACCTCGCGTTTGGGCATGCGGCCGGCCAGGTACGCCGTGCGCCCGGCCTCGACGGCCAATCGCATGGCGCGGGCCATGGCCACGGGATCCCGCGCGGCGGCGAGCGCCGTGTTCATCAAGATCCCGTCGACGCCCTGCTCCATGGTGAGACACGCGTCCGATGCGGTTCCGACGCCCGCGTCGACCACGACCGGCACCTTGAGCCGTCGCTTGATCGTGCGCACGCCGAACGGGTTCAGGAGGCCGAGCCCGCTCCCGATCGGCGAGGCGAGCGGCATGACGGCGGCACAACCCGCGTCTTCGAGGCGCAGCGCGGTCACCAGGTCCTCGTTCGTGTACGCGAGGACCTTGAAGCCCTCCGCGACCAGCGTCTGTGCCGCGACCAGCAGGCCCTGGACATCCGGGAGCAGGGTCTCCTGGTCACCGATCACCTCGAGCTTGATGAACTCGTTGAACCCTGCCTCGCGGGCGAGGCGCGCGTAGCGGACGGCGTCCTCGGCGGCGTAGCACCCTGCGGTATTCGCGAGGAGGAAGTACCGCTTGGCGTCGAGGTGATACAGGACGCCCTCCTCCTTCGTGCGATCCAGGTCCACGCGCCGGACCGCCACGGTCACGATCTCGGCCCCGGATGCTTCGATCGCCCGGGCCATCGTATCGTTGTCCCGGTACTTCCCCGTGCCCACCATGAGGCGCGAGTGGAACGAGCGCCCGCCGATGGTGAAAGGAATGTCGAGCATCAACCCCCTCCGACGAAATGCACCAGCTCGATCGCGTCGCCCGGCGCGACCGTCACCGCAGCGAGCCGCGGGCGCCGGACGATCGTGCGGTTGTGCTCCACGACGACGGCGCGCGGGTCGAGCGCGAGCGATTCGAGCAGCTCGAGCAGCGTGGCGCCCCGCGCCACCGCGCGAGGCTCCCCGTTCACCGTGACGTCGACCATGTCGTTCATCCGTTCAGCTCCTGGAGCATCCGCCGCGCGGCGTCCGCCGGATCGGCCGCGTGCCACAGCGCCCTGATCGCGGCGACACCGTGGATAGCCGCCTCGGCCATCAGCTCCGGAATCCGCTCCGGCGTCACCCCGCCGATGGCGACGACCGGCAACCCGAGGCCAACGATTTCCTTCAGCCGCGCGGAGCCCAACGGCGCTCGGTCGGGATGGGTGGCGGTCGGGAACACCGGCCCCACCAAAAGATAGTCGGCACCGCCCGCGTGCGCGGCCTCCGCCTCGCGCAAGTCGTGCACCGACTTGCCGATCCACCAGCCGGCGTTCAAGCGGCGCGCGTCCGCGGGCGGGAGGCTCCCCTGTCCCAGTTGGACACCCGCCGCGCCGACCGCGAGCGCGACGTCGAGGCGGTCGTTCACGAATAGGCGGGCGGGCGGACAGGCGGACAGTCGGACGGCGAGTTCGTAATGGTCCAGTCCCGAGAGCCCGCGCCCGCGGGCGTGGAAGGCGAGATGCGCGCCACCGCCAGCCGCGAGCAGCTGCGCCACTGTGTCCAGGTCCGGCCGGCGGGCGATCCGCTCGTCGGTGATGGCGTGCAGCCGCGGCAGGGCCGGGAGGGACCTCACCCGAAGCGCTGGCCCGCCTGCGCGCCGCGCCCGCGGACCCACTCCGCGGCAGCCATGCGCGCCTTGCCCGCGGGCTGGACTTCCTCCACCTGCACCGCCCGCTGTCCCGTCGCAATGCGTAATCCGTCCACCGTCGCCCGTATTTCTCCAGGGGCGCCGCTGTCCTCCACGACGCGGGCGCCGAACAGCTTGATCTCACGGCCGTCGAGCTCGGTCCACGCTCCGGGCCTGGGGTCGAGCGCGCGGACCAGCCGTGCGACCCGCTCCGCCGGGTCGGCCCAGCGAATGTGCGCCGTCTCGCGCGTGAGCTTGGGTGCGTAGGTCGCGCGCGCCTGTTCCTGGGGGTGTGGCTCGAGGCCGTTGGTTTCGAACAGCGCCAGCGCTTCGACCAGCGCCTGGGCGCCCATCTCGGACAGATGCTCCGACAGCTCGCCCCCCGTCACTTCGGGGTCGATGTCGTGCGGGATCTGCAGGACAATGGGACCCGAGTCCAGTCCCTCGTCCATCCGCATGATCGTCACGCCCGTCTGCTTGAGGCCGTTCAGGATCGCCCATTCCACCGGCGCGGCGCCGCGCAGCTCGGGGAGCAGCGACGGGTGGACGTTGATCATGCCGAGGCGCGGGAGTGCGAGCAGGTCGGGTCTGAGGATGTGTCCGTACGCGACCACCACACCGACGTCAGGCGCGAGCGCGCGGAGCCGCTCGAGGAAGGCCGGATCGCTGGGTCGCGGGGGTTGCAGCACCGGGACGTCTTCCGCTTCGGCCGCCGTCTTCACGGGCGGGGGGACCGCCGTCGAGCGCGAGCGCCCCTGGGGCTTGTCCGGCTGCGTGACCACCGCGACGACGTCGAATCCTTCTCCGAGCAGAGCGTCGAGGGAGGGGACCGCGAACTCCGGTGTCCCGAAGAAGACTACGCGCACTCAGAGCTCGCCCGCCGGCTCCGGCGTCACGTCCTTCACGTACCCGGAGTGTCCCTTGCGCGACTTCTTCCACTTGGCGAGGAGCAGGCCCCGTTTGACCGCGCTCACGTGGTCGAGGAAGAGCACACCGTTCAGGTGGTCGATCTCGTGTTGCGCCGCGCGCGCCTTGAAGCCGGAGAGCTCGACCGTGTACGGGCGGGCCTCGCGATCGAGGGCCTCGAGCGTCACGCTGAGGTGACGCTCCACCTCGCCGTAGACGTCGGGGATCGAGAGACACCCTTCCTCCGCGGTTTCCAACAGCTCACTCGCCCGCACGATGCGCGGATTGATCAGGACCAGCGGGGGTGGGGCATCCTCGCCCACGTCGACGACAGCCACGCGCCGGGCGACGCCGATCTGATTCGCCGCGAGCCCCACACCCTTGGCGGCGTGCATCGTTTCGAACAGGTCGTCCACCAGCCGGCGCACGGCGTCGTCCACCGCGACGACCGGGGTGGAGCGCTGCCGCAGCACGGGCGAGCCGAGGAGGTGGAGCTGGCGGATGGTCACTGCGGCTTGGCTTCGACCGACCGGTTCAAGATGTTCGCGACGTTGGCGCGCTGGACGATCAAGCGCGACTCCCCGCTCTTTACCGTGACCTCGTCGTCCTTCAGGTGCACGACCTCGCCGATGATGCCGCCCGAGGTGACGATACGGTCGCCGCGTTGCAGCGAGGCGAGGAGCTGGCGGTGCCGCTCCTGCTGCCGGCGCTGCGGGCGGATCAGCATGAAGTAGAAGATCGCGATCAGGGCGCCGATCTGGACGAGGAAGACGGTGAGCCCGCCGCCGGCATTCTGGCCGGAGGGGGCGAATAGCAGAGCGAACAATCCTGGCGCGGTCATGCGGATCCCGAGTGCAGGTAGCGGCGGCGCCACTCCGCGGCCCAGGGGCCGAAGGCGTTCCGCCGGATCGCGGCCCGCATTGCTTCCGCGAGCCGGATCAAGTAGCGAACGTTGTGCAACGACAGGAGCCGAAGCCCCAGCAGCTCCTCGGCCATGAACAGATGACGGAGATAGCCGCGCGAGAACGTGGTGCAAGTCTCGCAGTCGCAGGTCCCGTCGAGCGGCCGCGGATCGTCGCGGTGCTCGGCATTGCGGATGCTCACCGGGCCGTCGGGCGTGAACGCCGAGCCGTTCCGGCCGTGCCGCGTCGGCGCGACGCAGTCGAACAGGTCCACTCCGCGCTCCACCGCCGCCACCAAATCCTCCGGGAACCCCACGCCCATAAGATAACGCGGGATGGCGGGGAGCTTCGGCTCGAGCCGCTCGAGCATGTCGTACATGACCGCCTTGGGCTCTCCGACGGAGAGGCCGCCGATGGCGAGGCCGGTCCAGCTGCCGAGATCGAGGATGCGGCGGAGACCCTCGGTGCGGAGCTGGAGATGGGCGCCGCCTTGCAGGATGGGCCAGAGAGTCTGGTTGCACGACGCCACGACGGCACGTTGCAAGGAATGCCCGGCATCACTCGTGGAACGTGGCGTCCTGGCGTCGTGGGACGCCGCGAGCTCTGCGTGTCGTTTCCGGCACCGTTCTAACCATCTCAGCGTCCGCTCGAGGGCGTCCCGTGCAGTCGCCACATCCGCTCCCCCCGGCACCACGTGATCGAAGGCCATCGCGATGTCGGCGCCGAGGACCCACTGGATCTCCGTGGCGCGCTCGGGGGTGAGGGTACGGCGGCTGCCGTCTACGTGACTCTGAAACTCCACACCGTCGTCGTCCACCCGGCGGAACCCCTCGAGCGAGAACACCTGAAAGCCGCCCGAATCGGTGAGGAGCGGCCGATCCCAGCCCATGAAGCGATGCAGGGCCCCGAGCTTCTCGACGACCTGCTCGCCGGGCCGCACGTGCAGGTGGTAGCTATTCGCGAGCACCAGCGTCGCGTCGACGCGGCGGAGGTCGTTCGGGGAAAGCGCCCGGACGGTCCCTTGAGTCCCGACCGGCATGAACACGGGCGTCTCGACCGCGCCGTGGGGGAGGGTGAGGGTGCCGGTGCGGGCGGGGCCGCTGGTGGCGTCTATCGTGAATTCGAACATGGGTGCTCCGCATTCAGACAATCGCCATCGCATCGCCGTAGCTGTAGAACCGATACCGTCGCTCAATGGCTTCCCCGTAGGCTCGCATGACCTGCTCATAACCCCCAAACGCGCACACCAACATTAGCAGCGTCGAGCGCGGCAGGTGAAAGTTGGTGAGCAGCCGGTCCACGGCGCGGAAGGTGTACGGGGGATGAATGAAGAGGCTCGTGTCGCCCGTCCCCGGCCGGACCGTGCCGTCAGGCGCCCCGACGGTCTCGAGGGTCCGGACCACGGTGGTCCCGACCGCCCACACTCGCCCTCCCGCCTTTCGCCTCCCGTTGATGATCTCCGCCGTCTCGTCGCTCACCCGGTAGGCCTCGGGGAGCATCGGATGGTCCGCGAGGTCGTCCACTTCCACCGGTTTGAACGTCCCGGGCCCGATCTGCAAGTCGAGCATCGCGAGCGCCGTGCCCCGCTGCTTCAGGTGCTCGAGGAGCTCCGGCGTGAAGTGCAGTCCCGCGGTCGGCGCGGCCACGCTGCCGTCGTGTGCTGCGTACACCGTCTGGTAACGCTCACGGTCCTCGGGTCGCGGGGGTCGTCGGATGTAGGGTGGCAGGGGCACCGTGCCGTACTGCGCGAGCGTCGCCGCGGCGTCGAGCGAGCCGGTGAACTTCACGCGCCGTAGCCCGCCCCCCAGCACCTCGACGATCTCCGCCGCGCTGTCTACGCCGAACCGCACCGTCCGCCCCGGCTTGAGCTTGCCTCCCGGATGCCCCATGGCGAGCCAGGTGCCGTCGGGTAGCTCGCGCACGAGCAGGAGCTCCGCCTCGTTTCCCGATTCCCGTTTCCCGTGTAACCTCGCCGGAATTACGCGGGACACGTTGAGTACGAGTACGTCCTCCGGCGCCACCAGCTCGACGAGATCCGGGAAGCGAGCATGCCGGATGCTTCCGCTCGCCCGGTCCAGCATCAAGAGGCGGCTCCCCGCGCGGTCGGGAAGCGGCTCTTGGGCGATGAGCGAGGGAGGGAGGGCGTAATCGAAGTCGGAGGTGCGGTACATGACAGTGCGGAATGTGGAATGCGGAGTGCGGAATGGAAGGGCGGGTGTCAATTCCGCATTCCGAATTCCGCATTCCGCACTAGCTGTCGAACATCGTCGGCTGTTCCGCGCTCCTGGGCGGCGTGAAGCCAAAATGCTTGTACGCGCCCGCCGTGGCGCACCGGCCGCGCGGCGTGCGGGCGAGGAAGCCCTGCTGCATGAGGAACGGCTCGTACACCTCCTCGAGCGTGCCCGGGTCCTCGCCCACGGCGGCGGCGATGGTGGTGAGGCCCACCGGCCCACCTTCGAACTGCTCGATGATGGTCTTCAAGATCCGGCCGTCCATGTCGTCGAGTCCGAACTCGTCTACGTCGAGCCGTTTCAGCGCCTCGGCGGCGACCTGGGCCGTGATCTTGCCCCCGGCGCGCACCTGCGCGTAGTCGCGCACCCGCTTCAAAAGCCGGTTCGCGACGCGCGGCGTGCCGCGGCTGCGGCGCGCGATCTCGGCGATGCCCGCGGCATCGGTCGGGACGTCGAGGATGCCGGCCGAGCGGCCGATGATCTGAGCGAGGTCGTCGGGTGGATAGTAGGCGAGCCGCTCGACGAGGCCGAACCGCGCGCGCATGGGCGGCGTCAGCAGGCCGAACCGGGTCGTGGCGCCGATCAGCGTGAACCGCTCGAGCGCCATGGGGATCGTCTGCGCGTGCGGCCCGTCGGCGATCCGGACGTCCACGCGGTAGTCCTCCATCGCCGGGTAGAGGAACTCCTCGAGCACGGGCCGCAGCCGGTGCACCTCGTCGATGAAGAGGATGTCGCCCGGGCCGAGGGAGGTGAGCAGGCCGACGAGATCGCCCGGGCGCTCGAGCACCGGGCCCGACGTCGTGCGGACGTTGACGCCCAGCTCCTTCGCCATGAGGAGCGCCAGGGTCGTCTTGCCCAGGCCGGGCGGCCCGAAGAACAGTGTATGGTCCAGCGGTTCGCGCCGCTGCTTCGCCGCGTCGATCGCGATCTGCAGGGATTCCTTCACCTTCGCCTGGCCGACGAATTCGTCCAGCCGCGAGGGGCGGAGGGCGGCATCGGTCAGCCGCTCGTCGGGGAGCGCTTCGGGGGTCGTGACTTGCGCGCGCGCGCGATCGCTCATGCGGCTCGCTTCCCCAGCGGCCGCGCCCGCCACCGCACCGGGCGCGCGTCCCGATCCAGCGCGTGGCGGGCATGACAGCTGATGCACTCGTCCGTGGCCTCGGTCGCGGTGTCGGGCACCAGGGTGCGGTTGGTCGAGCCGCAGCGCGTGCAGATCCATTCAGCCGTCGCAGGCATCGTCATCCGTTCGTGAGTAGTTGCAAGGCCCGGCGCACCAGCGTCTCGGTGTCGCCGCCCCGGGCGCCACGGCCCCCGCCGTCCGCCGCGAGCACCTGGCGCAGGGCGCGGTCTGCCTCGGCCGTCGCGTACCCGAGCCGCTCGAGTGCGTGCAGCGCCGCCTCGGCCGCTCCCCCCCCCTCGCCCCCCTCCCCCCCCTCCCCCCTGCGCGGGGCCGCGCTCGCGGCGGCGGCCTCCTCAAACTCGCCGAGCTTGTCGGCCAGTTCAAGCGCCAGCCGCTCCGCCGTCTTTTTCCCGATGCCCGACACCGATGCGAGCAGCGCGATGTTCCGATCCCGCACCGCCCGCACGCCGCGCTCGAGCCCGAGCGCCGACATCAGCGCGATGGCGATCCTGGGCCCCACCCCCGTCACCCCGATCAACCGTTGGAAGAAGTGCCGCTCCGCGTCGGCCGAGAATCCGTACAGCGACCAGCCGTCTTCCCGCACCACGAGCTCGGTCGCGAGGCTCACCGCCTCGCCTACCGCGGGCAGCCGCTCCATCACCCCCAGCGGGACGACGATCTCGTAGCCCACGCCGCCTGGGGTCTCGATCATCACGCGATCGGCCTGCTTCGCGGCGAGCCGGCCCGAGACCTGGGCGATCACGACCGGAGGATATGCGTGAGCGCCACGGCCACGCCGTCCGCCGCGTCCGCGGGTCTGGGCGCATCCTTGAGCCGCAGCAGCCGGGCGACTACCCGGCCGACTTGCGCCTTGGGGGCGCCGCCCGCGCCGACGACGGTCTTCTTGATGGTCGCCGGGGCGTACTCGGCAATGGCGAGTCCTGCCTGCTCGGCGGCGAGGAGTACGACTCCTCGTGCGTGTCCGAGCACGAGCGTGGTATGCACGTTCTTATGGTAGAAGGCGTTCTCCAGGGCGAGGATGCCGGGGTGATGGCGCGTGATCAGCTCGGTGATGTGCTCGTGGAGCGCGTGCAGGCGTCGGGGCAACGGAGTCCGGCCGGCCAACCGGATCACGCCGCACTCGACCAGCCGCCCCATTCCGGGGGTGCCGTTCCCGGTTTCGATCACTCCGTAGCCGGTGACCGACGTCCCGGGGTCGACGCCCAGCACCTTCACGCTATGCCGTCGCCGCCGCCAGCGCCTCGGCGTCGATGTCGAAGTTCGAGGAGACCTTCGCGACGTCGTCCATCTCTTCCAGGGCTTCGATCAGGGCGAGCAGGTGCTTCGCGTCTTTCCCGTCCACCTTCACCGTGCTCTTGGGGATCAGGGCGATCTCGGCCGTCTGGACCGCGATCCGCTTGGCCTTCAGCCGCTCAGTGATCTGATGCAGCTGGCCCGCGGGACCGGTGATCAGAAAGACGTCGCCGTCGCGCACCATGTCGTCCGCTCCGGCATCGAGCGCCGCCTCCATGACCGTGTCCTCGTCGGCGCGGTTCGCGTCCACGGTGATCTGGGGCTTGCGGTCGAACATCCACGCCACGGAATTCGCCGCGCCGAGGTTGCCGCCGTGGCGCTGGAAAGCGTTGCGAATCTCCGCGACAGTGCGGTTGGGGTTGTCGGTCGTGGCTTCGATGAGCAGGGCCGCGCCGCCGGGCCCGTACGCCTCGTAGGTGACTTCTTCGTACGTCACGCCCTCGAGCTCGCCCGTTCCCTTCTTGACCGCGCGCTCGATGTTGTCGAGCGGCATGTTCTCGGCTTTGGCGGCGTCGATCGCGGTGCGGAGCCGGGCGTTGCCGCCGGGGTCGCCGCCGCCCTGCTTGGCGGCGATCGTGATCTCACGGATCAGCTTGGTGAACAGCGCGCCGCGGCGCGCGTCGGTGACGGCCTTCTTCCGCTTGATCTGCTTCCATTTGCTGTGGCCGGCCATGGCTCTAACCTACCGCTTTCAGCTATCGGGGTCGAGCATGTCTTCGAACCGCATCCAGCGCCGGTAGAAGTACAGGTCCACGAACCCGGTCGGCCCGTTGCGGTTCTTCAGGACGATCAGCTCGGTCGCCCCGTCCACCCCGTGTCCCGGGTTGTACATCTCTTCCCGATAGATCCCGAGCACCACGTCGGCGTGCTGCTTGCTCGCGCCGAGGTGCCCGAAGTCGTCGAGCGCCGGTCGCGCGTTCGGGCGCTTGGGGTCGAACCGGGGCAGCTGCGAGACGACGACGAGCGCCACCCGGCGCTCGAGCGCCAGCGCCTTGAGGCGCTGCAACACCAGAGCGAGATCTTCGTCCTGGGTCGAGCGCGCCACGCCCCGCGGCGACGGGACGAGCTGGAGGTAATCGACCACGACCAGTCCGAGCTGCCGCAGCGGATCGAGCCGCTCCGCCGCCGTCTCGAAATCCACCGCCGCGAGCGGCAGAGTGGTGAGTGGGAGGTCGCGCAGCCGCACGGCGGCCCCCCCGATCCCGGCGCGCGTCTGATCGTTGAGCTTCGCGCTGCGCAGCTCGTCCACGGTCGCGCGCCCTTCGATCGCGAGGGCGCGCTCCATCAGGCGCTCCTCGTCCATCTCGCCGGAGAAGAGCGCTACGCCCGTCCCCTGCTGCGCCGTGCGCACCGCCAGCCCCAGAGCGAGCGCGGACTTGCCCGATCCCACGTCGCCGCCCAGCACCACGAGGTCGCGGCGTCGCAGCCCGCCCCCCAGGATTCGGTCGATCGAGGGAAACCCCGTGGGCACAGTGTCGCCCGGGACGTCTCCCGGACGCTGCTGATCCACGCGCTCCACCATGGACTCGAGCGACGGACGCTTTGGAAAGCGACGGGTCGTCATGAGCGCCTCCTGTGCGTCTACGCGTCTGTGCGCCTGTGCGTCTAGTCTACTATAGATGGAGGCGGGCGGAGCGGGCCGCAACGGTGACGGCGTCTCCCGCCTCGGGACCCAGGACCTCGCGCGCCGGCGCGACGAGCTGGGACAGCACCAGCGCCGCGGCGGCCGGCGTGGCGGGCTCCAGGTGGTGGCGCGCGGCGGCGAAGGCGCGCTTGAGGGGGCCAGGGAGGGCGAGGCTCGCGAGCCGGGCGTCGAGCGCCTGGAGGCGACGCCGGTGGTTCTTGCCCGACACGGGCCGCGGCGGAAGGAGCGCCTCGGCCGAGCGCACGACGAGCCACAGCGCGAACAGGCCCTCGCGCTTGGGTCCCCGCACCGCGTCCGCGACCAACCCGATCAAGCGCTCCTCTGCGGTGGTGGTGGCGCGGTTCACGCGACGAGGCGCTCCACCGCGGCGGCCACCTCCTCGGGGGTGATATCGGCGAGGCAGCGATGGTGGCCGAGCGGGCAGGCCGCGGTGCCCGTCGCGGAGCAGGGGCGGCAGTCGAGCGCGCGCTCCAGCACGGCGGCACGCGCGTGATAGGGCAAGAAGCCGAACTGCGCGACGGTGGGTCCGAACAGCGCGACGACTGGCGTGCCGACGCCGGTGGCCATGTGCATGACACCCGTATCGCCCGACACCACGACCCGCGCCCGCGCGAGCAGCGCGCCGGTTTCCTGGAGCGAAAACTCGCCGGCGGCGCTCGCGACGGCGCGTCCCCCCTCGGCCACGAGTTGCTGCGCCAGCCCGCGGTCTTCCGGCCCCCCGACGACGACCGGCCGGTACCCGGCGGCCCCCAGCCGCTCGGCGAGCGCGCTCCAGTGCGCGACGGGCCAGCGTTTGGTGGC
>Ga0209056_10003123_pt1 | contig 17786 bp, 9 predicted proteins | sample GraSoiAngelo_114_FD_185876 | JGI IMG/M metagenome (GOLD analysis project Ga0209056, IMG submission 185876) | Grasslands soil microbial communities from the Angelo Coastal Reserve, California, USA - 14_0903_13_40cm (SPAdes) (version 2) | ecosystem: Environmental > Terrestrial > Soil > Grasslands ... | reverse complement strand
GGCTGCGTCGTCGCGGTGGTCTTTGGAACGGCGCTCGGCGACAAACTCCTGTGAGGTTCCGATGACCGAACGATTCCGCGGCGAACGCACGCTGATGCGCGTCTTTATCGGCGAAAGCGACAAGTACCACGGGAAGCCCCTGTACGAGGCGCTGCTCGAGCGCTTCCGCACGAAAGGCCTCGCCGGCGCAACCGTGCTGCGCGGCGTAGCCGGATTCGGGGCGTCCAGCAAGATGCACACCGACAAAGTGCTCCGGCTCTCGGTGGATCTGCCGCTGATTATCGAAGTGGTGGAAACCGACGAGGTGATTCAAGCGCTGCTGCCGGATCTGAGCGAGATGATCGGTGGCGGGTTGATCACGCTTGAGAAGGCAAACGTGATCCTCTATCGACCGGGATCCAGCTAAGCCCCCAGGTCACCAACAGCACGACGACACCGAACAATACAACCTTCGGTTGGGCGATCACCGCCCCGACAAAGAGCGCCGCGTACACGGCAATGAACGCCGCCGGCAGCAATGGATACAGCGGCACGCGAAACGGCGCGAAGGACGCACGCGCGCGCAGTCTAAACAGTGATGCCACGGTCAGGCCATCGATCACCAGTATCAGCACGATCGCCCGGGCAAGCAGCTGGGCGAATGTGCCTGTCGCCGCCAGCGTCATCGACACGGCGCTCACGAGCACCATCGCCGTCCAGGGCGTGCCGCCGCGGTTGACGCGCATGAGCGCGGCGGGGCCCAGCCCGTCCCGTGACAAACCGAAGATCACGCGGGGCGTCACGAACACGTTGCCGTTGAGGGACGCGAGCACGACGAGCAGAGCGAGGACCGCGATGATGAGGCCGCCCTTGGCGCCAAAGATGGCCATGGCCACGTCACCCGCGACGAGGTTCGACGCTGCCACCTGTTCGAACGGCAACACGTGCAGGAACGCCGCATTGAGCAGGAGATACAGGGCGGTCACGACGGCGATGCCGAGGATGAAAATGCGCGGCAGGGTACGCTCGGGCTCCACAACCTCCTCCGCGATCTTCGCCGCGTCCACCGATCCGTAGTACGACCACATCACGGGCTGTGCTGCGACGGCCAGTGCCGCGACCACCTGCCAACCCTGAGGTGCGCCCGGCAGGACGCCGTGCCAGCCGGTACCGTGTCCCGCGACGAACGCCGCGATGACCACGCCGCCGAGCGCCAGCACCTTGGCCGCCGTCACGACGTTCTGAACCCAGCGGCCGGAGTTGATGCCCAGGAGATTGATGCAGATGAACAATCCGACGATCACCACCGCGATCCAGCGCGTCCATTCGGCCGGCCATCCAGCGATCCGGGCGCTGAACTCCGCCGCGGCGACGCCGATGGCAGCGATCGCGGCGGTGTAGATCGCCAACCCTTCCACCCACCCGACGACGAATCCCGCCCGGCGCCCGAATGCCTCGCGCGCGTACACGTACTTGCCGCCCGCCCGTGGATACCGCGTCGCCAGCTCGGCGAACACGAGCGCCCCGAGCAACGCGAGCGCGCCACCCAACACCCACGCGACGAACGTGAGCCCGGGGCGGCCGAGCTGGTTCGCAACCTCCCCCGGAGTCCGAAAAATCCCCGAGCCCACCATGATGCCGACGACCATGGCGAGGCCGTCGAACAAACGAAGCGACCGTTTCAGCTCGATGCTCACCGGCCGAAACGGTCGCTCCGAACTGCGAGAGTTGCTAGAGGCTCAGGCGGAACTCATTGAGACACATGGGTATCTAGGTGCCATGCGACTGTCGCTGCGATTTGTCGTCCCGCTGCTGGTCGCCCTCGGCATCTTCGCCTACGCGGCCCTCCCGCTGGTGGACAGGCTCATGCTCCGCTGGTTCAGCCGCGACCTCGAGGTGCGCGCCAACCTGATTGCGACTACGGTCGACGATCCGCTCCATACCCTGATTCGGACCGGCGACCGCAGCCGCATCCAGGAGTTCTTCACGCGCCTGACGCAGGACGAGCGCCTGTTCGCCGTCGCGTTCTGTCCCCCAGAGACCGGCGACCCTGTCGCGACCCCGACATTGCCGGCGGAAGTGCGCTGCTCCGACTTGGGCCGCTTCACCGAGCCGGCGGGCGATCTGCTGCAGACCGCGACCGGTCCCGTGTTCATCTCGGTGCGCCCGCTGGTCGGTGGCGGGAAGCTCGTGCTGGTGCACGACATGAGCTTCATCGCGCGCCGCAGCCGCGAGACCCGCGACTATCTCTTCCTCTTCTTTGTCGGGCTCGGCCTCACCGTCGCGCTCATCACCGTGGTGATCGCGCAGCTGTCCTGGCGCGGCTGGGTGCAGGGATTGCGCGCATTGCTGCGCGGCGAGGGTCTGCTGCGACCGTCGGGCAAGCCGTACGTCCCCGAGCTGCGCCCTATCGCGCGCGACCTGCGAGCGCTGATCCGCGACCTCGAGGCGGCGCCCCGACGCCTCGATGAGGACCACGTGGCCTGGACGCCCGACACGCTGCGCACCCTGCTGCGCGGAGAGCTGCGCGGGCAGGAGGTGATCGTGGTCTCGAACCGCGAGCCATACATCCACATGCGGCAGAACGGCGAGATCAAGGTTTGGCGGCCTGCGAGCGGCCTCGTGACCGCGCTCGAGCCCGTCATGCGCGCGTGCTCGGGTACCTGGATCGCGCACGGCGGCGGCTCGGCCGACCGCGACGTCGTGGACGCGCACGACCGCATCGCGGTCCCGCCGCCCCCCGCGCCGCCCGCGTATCAGCTGCGCCGCGTCTGGCTGACCGAGCAACAGGAAGCGGGCTACTACTACGGGTTCGCCAACGAGGGGCTGTGGCCGCTCTGTCACATCGCGCACGTGCGCCCGACATTCCGCACCTCAGACTGGGAGCAGTACGCCGCGGCCAACCGCCTGTTCGCGCGCGCGGTGGCCGACGAGGCCCGCTCGGACGACCCGATCGTCCTGGTGCACGACTATCACTTCGCGTTGCTGCCGCGCCTGATCCGCGAGTCGCTGCCCGAGGCGACCATCATCACGTTCTGGCACATTCCGTGGCCCAACCCGGAGGCGTTCGGAATCTGCCCGTGGCGCGAAGAGGTCCTCGACGGCCTGCTGGGCAGCAGCATCCTCGGATTCCACACACAGTTCCATTGCAACAATTTCCTGGACACGATCGAGCGCCTCATCGAGGCGCGCGTCGACCGCGAGATGTTTACCGTCTCCTACCGCGGCGAGTTGACGGCCGTCAAACGCTACCCGATCTCGATCGAGTGGCCGGCGTCGCGTGCCGCCACGGCCGCGTCCGTCGAGCAATGCCGCGCCGCCCTGCGACAGCGCCACGGGTTACCCGAGGGGCACGCCATCGGCATCGGAGTGGACCGACTCGACTACACCAAGGGCGTGGAGGAGCGGCTGCGTGCCATCGAGCGGCTGTTCGAGCTGCAGCCCGAATGGCTGGGCAAGTTCACGTTCGTGCAGCTCGCGGCGCCGACGCGCACGCGCATCGAACACTACCAGCAATACCAGGCGCGGGTCGAGGCGCTGGCGGCACGCATCAACGAGCGGTTCAAGCACGCGGCACACCCCGCCGTCATCCTGAGAATCGAGCACCACGAGCCTGAGTCCGTCTACGAGTACTACCGCGGCGCCGATGTGTGCGTCGTGACGAGCCTGCACGATGGGATGAACCTGGTGGCGAAGGAGTTCGTCGCCGCGCGCGATGATAACGCCGGCGTGCTCATCCTGAGCCAGTTTACCGGAGCCGCGCGCGAGCTGCCCGAGGCGGTCATCGTAAACCCCTACGACACCGACCAGTGCGCCGCCGCGCTCCAGCTCGCGCTCACGATGCCCAAAGAGGAGCAGCGCGCCCGGATGCGGCTCATGCGCGAGCTGATCAAGGAGTTCAACGTGTACCGCTGGGCGGGCCGGATGCTGCGCGATGCCGCTGGCATGCGGCGGCGGGGACGCCTCTCGCACAGCGCGGTCGCGGTGGCCCGGGCCGCGTTGTGAGGCGCGACGCACCTCCCCCCCTGCCACACGATGCATGGGCTTACTTCTTTGATCTCGACGGGACGTTGCTCGACTTCACGGATCCGCCAGGTGCCGTCCGTATCGACGACGCGTTGCGCGCGCAGATCGCCCGCCTCCACGACAGGACGGGAGGCGCCGTGGCATTGATCAGTGGCCGCGCGCTCGCCGACATCGATGACCTGCTCGACGGCGTCCGTCTCCCGGTGGCGGGCCAGCACGGCACCGAGCGGCGCGACGCCCGCGGCCGCGTCTCGCATCACGACTTTCCGCACGCGCGTCTGGACTGGGCACACGCACGCCTGGCGGAGGCGATCGCCGGCCGGGCCGGATTGCTGCTCGAACACAAGGGACTGTCGCTCGCCCTCCATTACCGCCGCGCGCCGCGCCTCGGCGGGTACGCGCACCGACTCGTCGGATCGCTGGCGCCCACCCTCGGCGCCGAATTCTGCATCCAGCCCGGGAAGCGGATCGTCGAAGTGAAGCCCGCCGGGAAGGACAAGGGCGTCGCCTTGGTGGAGTTCATGGCCGAGGAGCCCTTTCGCGGGCGCACGCCGGTCTTCGTCGGAGACGACCTCACGGACGAGTACGGCTTCGAGGCCGTGAACCGCCTGAGCGGCCACTCGATCAAAGTGGGGGCGGGCCGCACGGTCGCCCGCTGGCGCCTGCCGCACGTGCGCGCGGTGCGGGAGTGGCTGGCATCGTGACCTCTCTCGACCTTGCCCTCATCGGCAACGGGACCATCGGCGCCCTCGTCGATCCCGAGGGCGAGATCACCTGGGCCTGCTTCCCCCGCTTCGACGGCGATCCGATGTTCTGCTCGCTGCTCAAGCCGCGGACGGAGGGGGCACAGCGCGACGACATCGGCTTCTTCACGATCGAGCTGCTCGACCGCGTCACGACCGAGCAGCACTACCTGCACAACACCCCGGTCCTCATCACGCGCATGACGGACTCCGCCGGCGCAGCGATCGAGATCAGCGATTTCGCGCCGCGCTTCGAGCACCACGGCCGGATCTTCTGCCCGATGATGCTGGTGCGGCGCGTCCGGCGCATCGCCGGGCACCCGCGCATTCGCGTGCGCGCGCGGCCGGCGCAGAACTACGGCCAGCCGCTCTCCGCCACGACCTCGGGCAGCAATCACATCCGCTACGTCGGGACCGGACTCGTCCTGCGGCTGACGAGCGACGCGCCCATCACGTCGATCCTCGAGGAGAACCCCTTGTTCCTCGACGACGCCGTGACTCTGGTGCTCGGGCCGGACGAAACGCTGCAGAACAGCGCCGACGACGTGGGTACGCGCTTTCTGGCCGAGACCACGGCGTATTGGCGCGACTGGGTGCGCTCGCTCGCCATTCCGTTCGAGTGGCAGGACGCGGTGATCCGCGCCGCGATCACGCTGAAGCTCAACGTCTTCGAGGACACGGGCGCGATCATCGCCGCCGTCACGACGTCGATTCCCGAAGCGGCGGACAGCAGCCGCAACTGGGACTACCGCTTCTGCTGGCTGCGGGACGCGTACTTCGTCGTGAATGCCTTGAACCGCCTCGGCGCGACGCAGACGATGGAGCGGTACCTGGGCTTCATCCGCAACGTCGTCGCCGACGGCGCGGACCGGCGGCTCGATCCGGTGTACACCGTCACGGGTCACCGGCTGCCGCCGGAACGGGTGGTGGAGTCGCTGGCGGGCTACCGCGGCATCGGGCCGGTGCGCGTGGGCAACCAGGCGGCGGAGCAATCGCAGCACGACGTGTACGGCTCGTCCATTCTCGCGGCCACGCACGTGTTCTACGACCGGCGGCTGATCCGGCAGGGCGATGAGTCGCTGTTCCGCCGGCTGGAGCCGCTGGGAGAGCGCGCGTTCCGGTCCTTCGATCAGCCGGACGCGGGGTTGTGGGAGCTGCGGGGCAGCACACGCGTGCACACGTTCTCCGCCGTGATGTGCTGGGTGGGGTGCGAGCGGTTGGGCCGCATCGCCAAGCAGCTCGGCCTCGAGGACCGCGCCAGCTACTGGTGCCAGCGCGCCCGCGAGCTGCACGAGGAGATTTCGCGCCGGGCGTGGAACGAGAAGCTGGGCACCTTCGTCGCCACGTTCGACGGCGATACCCTCGATGCCAGCCTGCTGCAGCTGAACGAGCTGTTCTTCGTCGCGGACGACGATCCGCGTTTTGTCGCGACGGTGCGCGCCATCGGGAAGCAGCTGAAACGGGGCGACTTCGTGTTCCGCTACACGACCCCCGACGATTTCGGCACGCCGGCGAACGCATTTCTGGTGTGCACGTTCTGGTACATCAACGCGCTGGCGTCGATCGGCGAGCGCGATGAGGCGCGCCGCATGTTCGAATACGTGCTGGCCTGTCGCAACCGCCACGGCCTGCTCGCCGAGCACATCGATCCCAAGACACGGGAGCAGTGGGGCAACTTCGTGCAGACTTACAGTATGGTGGGACTGATAAGCTCAGCGATTCGGTTGTCGCAACGGTGGGATCAAGCCTTCTAAAAAAAAGCGGGGACATGCAAAAGCTAGTCCACAGACGCACCGCGGGCTTCAGGCAATGGTTAACGGGACCACCCTAGCAAGGATTGTCCCGTTGACTCAAGACGGTTCACCGCTGCTGCGTCTGTGGCCTAGTCGTTGCATGTCCCAGCCTGTGAGGGCTGTGCACACAACGCGAGCGCAACTCCATTCGTCCAGCCAAATCCATCCTGCGTCGGGTACTCTCCTCCGCCTGCTTTCTTGTTCGTGTTGACGACGTCGTACTTCTCCATCATCCTCCCTGTCGCGCTGTAGGTGCGCTGAATCAGCGCGAGCCAGCGGCTCGCGGCTTTATCGGCCAGGTCGGCGCGGCCGTAGCGCCGCACTCCTTCGATCGCGAGCCACTCGAGTGGCGGCCAGCCGTTGGGCGCGTCCCACTGCTGTCCGGTGGGGATCTTCGTGGTCACGAAGCCCCCCGGACCGAGGAATTCCTGCTCGAGACGGAGCGCCACGTGCCGTCCCTGATCGGGCGTGGCGATCCCGAAATAGAGCGGTGCAGCGGCGGCGAGTGTCAGCCGGTCCCGCACCGCCTCTCCCGTGCGCCAGCGGCGGTCGTAGAAAAAGCCGTTCTCGTACATCGACAGGATCGCCTGCCGCCGCTGCTCCGCTTTCTGATTGAAGCGACGTGCGACCTCCGCATCACCGCCGGCATGCCGGAAAGCTCGCAGTGCGGCGATCGTGCGCTCGGCGTGGTACAGGAGACTGTTGAGGTCGACGGGAATCAGCTGCGTCGTCTCGAGCGTCCGCAAATCCTTGGGATCGCGCATCCAGCGGCTCGAGAAATCCCAGCCGCTTTCCGCCGTCGCCCGTGCCTCGCGATAGAAACTCGCGCGCAGTGACTCGGGCAGAGTCTCCCCGATCTCGACGTCGGGCCGGTACGATTCGGGCCGTGGCTCCGCGAGGTCGTCCCAGTAGCGATTCAGGATGACACCGTCCGGCATCCGCACGACCCGCCGATAGAACTCGCCCGGTTTCAGTCGATCGGCGCCATCCATCCAGAACGCGTACTCTGTTTCGAGTGCGTCGAGATAGGGCAATGCTTGCGACGTGTCGGCCGCCGTCGCGTACAGGCTCACCATCGCGGCGAAGTAAGGCGGCTGGCTCCGGCTCAGATAGTAGGTGCGATTGCCGTTCGGGATGTGCCCGACCGTCGTGATCAGGTGCGCGAAGTTGTCCAGCATGTTCTTCACGAGGTCGGTGCGCCCGCTCTGCACCAGGCCGAGCATCGTGAAGTAGGAGTCCCAGTAATAGATCTCGCGGAAGCGGCCGCCCGGAACGACGTACGGACGTGGAAGCGGGATGAGCGAGGAACGTGGATCGCTCGAGTCCGGAGATCTGGTGAGCACCGGCCAGAGCGCGTTGATGTGCGTCACCATGCTTTGCGTCGCGACGCTGTGGTAGCCGTTTCCGGCCGGCTGCGGCAGGATGAAGTTCTGGTCCACAAACGCCCGCAGCACGAAGCCCGGCATGCGGCGTGCGGAATCGTAGCGCGCCTCGATCGTCGCCGGCGCGGATCGAGGACGCGCGTCGACGAACTCCTTGGAGTCGGTGAAGATTCCAGAGAGCTGGACGTCAGAGAACAACGAGCCGATGTCGTGCGCGGGATCGTACGACGGTCGGACGGTCGGACGGCCCGTCGGGCGGCATGCGACGACAACGAAAAGCGCGGACATGCAAAGACTAGGTGCGTAGACGCAGCGGCGGACGCGCAGTCTTGAGGCAACGGGATAATCCCGCAACCTCAAGACCGTTGCCCGCCGTGCGTCTGCTGCGTCTAGCTTTTGCATGTCCCCGCTTTGTTTGTTAGGCAAACACGATCCACAGCACACCAAGCAGGGCCACGAGCAGCACGGAGAGCCCAACCTCGAACTTCCGTTGGCCGGCCGTCTCGCCCTCTTCCGACTTGCCGTAGGTGAGTCCTTCAGTCTTCTCGCGAGGCGGCGGCGGCGTCATCATGCTCACGATGAAAAGCACAAAGGTGCAGATCACGAACAGCAAGACCGCGTAGTGAAGGAAGTTGATTGTGGCAATCCAATGCCACGGCGTGCCGGGCGTGAGACCACCGCCCGACGCTTTGTTCGTGAGCTCGAGAATGAGGCGCAACAGACCGAGCACGAGCCCCGTCAGCAGCGAGGCAATCGCGCCGGCGCCGTTCAGCCGGCGGTAAAACAGGCCAAGCAGGAAGCAGGCCGCGATCGGCGGGGCGATATAGGCCTGAACACTCTGCAGGTAGATGTAAATCTGCGACGAGACGTACTTCATGAACGGAATCCACGCCAAGCCCAGAAACACCATGACACCTGCGGAAATGCGGCCCACTTGCACGAGCTGCCCCTCGGTGGCTGCGGGGCGCATTTTTCGATAGACATCCCACGTCAGCAACGTGGAGCACGCGTTGAAGGCGGAGGCCAGGGAGCTCATCAGCGCCGCGAGCATCCCTGCTAGCACCAGACCCTTGATCCCCGCCGGTAAAAGCCGCGTCACCAGCGTGGGGTAGGCGGAATCGGGATTGTTGCGTATTTCCGGGAACAGTGCCAGAGCCACGATGCCGGGCAACACGAAAATGAAGACGGGAAGAATCTTCAAATATCCGGCGAAGATCGTTCCAGTCCGCGCCTCTTTGATATTCTTCGCGGCGAGCACGCGCTGCACGATGTGCTGATCGGTACACCAGTACCAGATGCCCAGGATCGGCGCGCCGAAGATGATTCCGGTCCAGGGGAAGTCGGGGTGGCTGGACGGCTTCCACATCGAGAAGAATCCGGCCGGCACCGTCGCCTGGAGTGCCGAGATGCCGCCCACCCGCGAGAGCCCGATTGCCATGAGCGTGATGGAGCCGAGAATCAGGACGATCGCCTGCAGCACCTCGGTGTAGACCACGGCGCGCAGTCCGCCGAAGATGGTGTACAGGCCGGTGACGACGATGAGGACGATGGCCGCGGTGTAGAAATTCCACCCCGTAACCGCGCGAATCACCACGCCGCCCGCATACAGCGTCACGCTGATCTTCGTCAGGACGTAGCCGATGACAGACACCCAGGTGAAATACGTCCTCGCCGCGGAGTTGTACCGCTTCTCCAGAAACTCCGGCATCGTGTAGACGCCGCTCTTCAGGTAGTAGGGAACAAAGAGCCAGCCGAGCAGCAGCAGGATGAGACACGCGAGCCACTCGAAGTGGCCGACGGCGAGACCGCTGCCGGCGCCGGTGCCGGCCAGGCCGACCAGGTGCTCGCTGCCGATGTTGGAGGCGAACAGGCTCGCGCCGACCGCGAACCACGCGACGTCGCGGCTCGCGAGGAAGTAGTCGGAGCTGACGGCCTTCTCTCTGCGCGCCGCCCACCACCCGATGCCGAACAGAATGAGGAAGTAGAGCGCGATGAAGAACATGTCGAAGGCGTGCAGATTGCTCATTGCATGGCCCTTGGCGAGTGGAGGAGATATTGAACCGCGAGATCCGTGAGCGTCCACAACTGGACGTCTGAGCTCGAGCCGTAGCGCACCGCGCGCAGGGCTCCTCCTTCGAACTTGTAACTCCACAACTCCGCGTACTGCAATCCGGAGCGGTCGACCACGCCCCGGACGGAATCCACAGCGCCGGGGCGGTTGCGCGTCGCGAGCGCCGCGAGCAGCACATTCACTTCGCGGCCCCACACGACGCGCGGGGAATGATACAGATCGCGCTCGAACATGTCCCACACTTTGGGCGTGGCGTAGGCGTCGTTGGCAACCGCCAGTCCCACGCCGTCGATGAAGAGCCCGACAGGATACGGAAGCAGGAACGGGCGGAGTAACTCAGCCTCGCGTGCCGAGTCCTGGTGCTCGAGCAGCAGCCACATCGCCGGATCGGTGCTCATCACCGGGATCGGCTGCCCCGCGCTGTCGAGCGACACGGCCGGGAAACGCAGCGTGTCGGCCGGAAAGCCGCCGCCTGCGAGCACAGAATCCCAATGCGCGCGCTCCGGCTCGGGCAACGCGGCGAGCTTGGCGCGTACGCGCGTCTCGACCTCGGCGGGCGCGAGCGCGACCATGAAGTGGCGCCCGGTCCCGCGCCACACCTCCGCCGCGCGCGCGATCTCGGCGGCGCGATCGATCCCGGGCTCGCCCATCGCCCGCAGCGCGCTGTCGATCGTGCCGATGGCACGGAGCGCCGCGGGCACCCACACCACGTTCACATCGAATGCGAGGCACCCGCCCGCGTAGCCGACCCGGCTGTCCCGCCAGCTCCCCGGATGGCACCAGCCATCCGCGTCGCGCTTGAAGCTCACGAGGTTCGTCGCCACCGGCGCGCGGGCGTAGGGCGCCGCGCGCCGGGCGACGAACGCGAGATTCTTGCGGAGCGCCGCGCCCCAGCGCCGCACGAATGCGCGCTTGCGCGCGTCGGCCACGCCGGCAGCGGCGAAGTAATGGCCCGCGACGACCGGCAGCTGGAAGTCGTCGTCCACCATCCAGTAGTTCTCGCGCGTCGCCTGGAGATTGCCGAGCAGCGCGCGGTTGCCCGTCCTGAGAAACTCGGCGCCGTTCTCGCGAATCGCCTGGCCGCCGAGCGCTTCCTCGTGGCTGACTTCGCCGCTGGGCGCGAGCTTGGCGAGCGCCGCGCCCATCACGAATTCCGGCATCGTATCGGACCAGACCGGCTCCATGAGCAGCGCGGTCATCAGCATGTCGCGGCCGAAGTACGTCGCATACGTCGGCAACCCCGCCATCAGCTTCTGGCGCGAGCTGAGCAGCTCGAACCCGCGGATCTCGCGCTCCACGCGCTGGGACTTGGCGGAATCGGCGAAGTGTCGGAATGCGGTGTTGAAGATCTGATCGCGATCGAGGGGATCGAGGGCCGGGCCGTCGGTGGCGAGTTCGACCAGCAGCTCGACCGGCTCGGCGCTGCGCGGCCGGACGGTCAGCACACGTCCGGAGAGCAGCGCGCGGGATCGCCTGGTGTCGCCGCTGAGCGTGAGCCACATGTGGTTCCGGGCATCGAGGCTCGGCTGATAGACCTGCGCCCGCCAGCGCGAGCCGCTGTGTGTCAGGGACAGCAGCGGAGCCAACCGGCTGGGATATGACCCGCCGAGCCGCTGGGCGAGCGCGGTGAACTCCGGCGGCACGAATGGCGGCGCGTTGATCGAATCGCTCACGCGTCCCGCGTATCCGAAATCGCGCTCGATGCGCATCGAGCCCAAGAGGAACTGCCCGATCTGAGTTGACCGCCCGCCCTGCACCGTCAGCGAGTAGCGTAACCAGCGCCGAGCGCCCCGACCGTCGCGACCGCCGGTCGCACCCACCGTCGCTGACCCTGCACCGAACGCGACCGCCGCGACCGCCGCAGTTGCTTCTTGACCGCCCCGACCGCCCGAATCTCGAACGGTGAAACCGATACTTTCATTGAGCCCATCCGCCCACAGGTGCACCACGCGGCCTGTTTTCCCTTCGATGTAGATCTCGACTGAGTTGCCGCGGGAGTCGCGATACAACCGGGCCGTGTAGCCCTCGTAGGCCGCGGGATCGTCGAGCCCGGGCGTCGGGAATTCGAGGACGGGTGGGGTGTCCCGCGCAGGTGCAGACTGCATCAGCAGCAGAAAGGCCAGAACCATGGGCCTACATACTCCGCCCCCTGACCGCCCTTGACAAGGTCTCACGGGGGCGGCATTTCGGATGGCATAACTGTCTTCTTGAGGTCCACGCGATGAGATTCGTCCGACACGCAGTTCCCGTTTTCGCGCTGCTGTCCCTCACGGCATTCCCTCTCACCGCGCAAAACACCGGCACGGTCAGAGGACAGGTCGTCGACAGCACCACACGGCAGGCGCTCGCCGGTGTCATCATCCAAGTCGAAGGCACGCAACTGCAGACTGCCAGCGGTAACGACGGCAGCTACACGCTCGCGTCCGTTCCTGCGGGAAGCGTGCTGGTGCGTGCGACCCGAATCGGGTACGCGCCGCAGCGGCAGTCCGTCACGGTGACAACCGGCGGAACCGCCGAAGCGCAGTTCGCGCTTACCCCGCAAGCCTCGCTCCTCGAAGCGGTCGTCGTGACGGGGTACGGGACGCAGCGGCGCGAGGCCATCACCGGATCGGTCTCGACCATCAATCCGGCGCAGGCCAACGTCGGCGTGACGACCAACGTCACGCAAATGCTCTCGGGTCGCGCGGCGGGCGTCGATATCACGCTGAACAACGGCGAGCCCGGCGCGGGATCGCAGATTCTGATCCGCGGCGGCAGCTCGATCAGCAACAGCAACGATCCGCTCTACGTGATCGACGGCGTGCCGATCAATAACGTCGCGACCGAACCCCAGGGGATGAGCGGGGTGGTCGGGACGCCGGCGCTGCCTCGCAATCCGCTCAACCTGCTGAATCCCTCCGACATCGCTTCGATCACCGTTCTCAAAGACGCCTCGGCGACCGCCATTTACGGCAGCCGCGCCGCCAACGGCGTCATCCTGGTCGAAACGAAAAAGGGCACGGGCGGCGGCGGGCCGAGCATCGAGTACGATTCCTACGCGGCGGCGTCCTCGCCGGCACGGCGTCTCGATGTGCTCGATGGCGACGAGTACCGGGCCTACGTGAACCCCCAGTTCGTCACGTGGCGATCGGATTCGACCGCCTGTGCTGGACGTCCTGCGTGCGCGACCGGCTACGCGGATTCGTCCGGCGGCTTCGGTGGGATCAAGCCGTATGCCCTCGGCACCGCGAATACGGACTGGGAACGGGCGGTCACGCGCACGGCGGTCACGCACAACCACAACCTGTCGTTCTCCGGCGGCACCGAGGACACGCGCTATCGGGCGTCGCTCAACTACATGAAGGATGACGGCGTCGCGCTCTCGAGCACGCTGCAGCGGATTCAGGGCAGGCTGGCCGGAACGCATCGCGCGCTGGACAACCGGCTGCGGCTCGGCGTCAACGTGACGACGTCGCGCGTCAACAATACGTATCTGACGTTCGACAACACGGGCGGCTTCGAAGGCGGGGTGTTCCAGAACGTCGCCATCTTCGATCCGACCCAGCCGATCACCTTCACCGACGCGACCGGGACGCATTTCTACGAAGGCGGCGGCAGCTCGGTGCGTAATCCCGTGGCGCTGGCAAAACAGCTGATCGATATCGGCCAGACAACCCGCACCCTCGGCAACGCGACCGCGGAGCTGGATATCGCGGGAGGGCTCACCGGTCAGGTCACGGTGGGGTTGGACCATGCGAGCGGCGGGCGCCAGACGTACTATCCGAAGGAGAGTCCGATCGGCGACGCGCTCGGCGGCGGGGTTGCGCGCCTGGTGGATCTCAACAATGACGCCCGCACGCTGCAGACGCTGTTGACGTACCGGCGGGAGAGTGGCGATCGGAGCTTCGACGTGGTCGGCGGATACGAGTACAATAAGTTCAAGAGCGATACGGTGACGGCATCGGGCAGCGGCTTCTTCACCGACGCGTTCACCTTTGACAAACTCTCGGCCGCGACTACGCGGAACAGCTCCTCCGGCGCCGAGCAGAGCGTGCTCGTCTCCTTCTTTTCGCGCGCCAACTTCGGCTACAAGAACAAGTACTTCCTCACCGCCGCGTTGCGGTATGACGGCTCCTCCAAATTCGCGGCGGGCCACCAGTGGTCGTCATTCCCGGGCATTTCCGCTTCGTGGCACATGAGCGACGAGGGCTTCATGCAGAGCTCGCCGTTCTCAGACCTCCGCGTGCGCGCCGGTTGGGGCGTGCAAGGCAACCCCGGCATCCCGGCGTACTCCTCGTTGGCGTTGCTCGGCGCCGGCGGCGGTGGTACGTACACCTGGGGCGACGCGCCGCAGACCGGCGTCGCAGGAATTCAGAACCCCAATCCCGACCTCAAGTGGGAGCGGACGGCGCAGTTTGACCTCGGCGTCGACTTCGGACTGATGAGCAATCGTCTGACGGGAAGCGTCGAATACTACATCAAGAACACGTCCGATCTGTTGCTGTCCGTCAAGGTGCCGCAGCCGGCCGCCGTGGAAGAGCGGCTCGAGAACGTCGGCAAGCTGCGCAATCGCGGCGTGGAATTGTCGCTCGATGCGCTCGCGATCTCGCGGCCGTCGTTGACCTGGCGGGCCGGCATCACCTTCGCGGCGTCCCGCAACAAGGTGACGAACCTCGGATCCCGAGGGACGATCACTTCCGGCGGCGTCAGCGGTCAGGGCCAATCGGGCCAGGTCTCGCAGCTCATCGCTCCCGGATTGCCCCTCGGGACGTTCTACGGCCCGGTGTTCCTCGGCGTGGATGCGAACGGGAAGCAGCTCTTCGCGTGCAGCACCCCGAATACGCCCGCGTCAAACTGTAGCAACGGCAGCACAATCAATGGGTCGGGACCAGGCGCCGGGGACTACCAGGTGATCGGGAACGCCAATCCCGATTTCACGCTCGGTTTCCACAACCAGATCACCTTTGGCAAGCTCGATCTGAGCTTCCTGATTCGGGCGTCGGTCGGACAGGACGTCTTCAACAATACGGCGCTCGTCTACTCCACCAAGGGGAATGCGCTGCAGGGCAAGAACTTCCTCCGCCCCGCCCTGACCGACGGAATCGGGCTGCATGAACCGGCCATCTTCTCGTCACTGTGGATCGAGAACGGCTCTTTCGTGCGGCTGCAAAACATCACGCTGGAGTATACGCTCAACCTGCCGATGCTCCGCTCGGTGCAGAGCGCGCGGGTGTACGTATCGGCTGACAATCTGCTGCTGCTGACCGGTTATTCGGGCCTCGATCCGGAAGTCTACGCCAGCTCCGGTCTGGCGTCGCGCGGGATCGATTATCTCAGCTATCCACGGCCCCGTACCGTGACCGGTGGCCTTCGCCTGACGTTCTGAGGAGCTCGGGACCTATGAAGCGAACCATGTCGAAGAGATCGATCCGCGGAGCGTGGCTCGCCGCGCTGCTGCTGGGATCAATGCAGGCGTGCACCAATCTGGATGAGCTTCCGAAGAGCGACATCTCTCCGGGGACGTTCTTCAACAATGAGGCGGAGGCGCTGGCCGGGCTCTCCGGCGTCTATGCGCAGCTCCGGGGCGCGTTCCCGGGCTACTGCTGCGCGTACTACGCCCTCAATGAAATCAGCACCGACGAAATGGTGGTGCCGACGCGAGGTCAGGACTGGTACGACAACGGCCGCTGGCTGGAAATCCACGAACAAGGGTGGACCCCAGGCAGCCCGTCGACGCTCCAGGACATCAATTCGGCCTGGGTGAACAGCTTTACGGGGGTCGCGAACGCGAATCTCGCGTTGAGCGCGCTGCAGAGCCGGATCATCATGGACTCCGTGAAGCAGGCGGGAGTCATTGCCGAGCTGCGGGCGCTGCGTGCGTTCTACTACTACCAGCTGATGGATCTGTTCGGCGGCGTCCCGGTCGTCACGACAACGGACGTCGCGCAGCGCGACCGCGTATCACGCGACTCCGTCTTCAAGTTCATTGAAGCGGAGCTGCTGGCCGCCCGGGCCGACCTGCCCAGGACGCGGGATGCGGCGAACAACGGCCGCTTCACGAAGGGCGCGGTCGACGCCATACTCGCGAGCATGTACGTCAATGCCGGCGTATTCACCAAGGATGCCGGCCAGTTCAGCGCCGTTGCGTATAACTCGTGCACGGGAATCACCGTGGCGGGAGGCCTGAGCGCCTGCCAAGCGGCGAAGGATCGCGCCGACAGCACGATCCTGTCCGGCGTCTACCAGCTGGCGGATACCTTCGTGAAGAACTTCCGGGCCGATAACAATCTGTCCCCGGAAAACATCTTCGTCGTCAAATTCGCCCCGCGCGATGGGCTCGGCTTCCCGTTCCTGCAGACGACGCTGCATTACAACCAGTTCTCGACAACCCCGTGGAACGGCTTCGCCACACTCGCTCAGACGTACCAAGCGTTCGACACCTTGAACGACAGGCGCAAGAGCATCTTCCTGGTCGGCCCGCAGTTCAATGTCGAGACGGGTGACACGGTGTGCATCCGGCCGGGTTGCGCAAAAGGGGCGCCGCGGCTGGTGTTCACGCCCACCATCGCCGATGTGCGCGCGGCTACGGAAGGCGAGGGGGTTCGCATCTATAAGTGGCCGTACGATCCGAACCACGTGGCGCAGAACAACGGCAACGACTTCGCCTATTTCCGCCTGGCGGAGATGTACCTGATCAAGGCGGAAGCGGAGCTCAACGGCGCGACGGGGGCCCCGGCGCCGCTCGCATTGCTACGGACGGTGCGCGCGCGGTCGTTCACGACCGACACATTGAGTTCGGTCACGCTTCCCGTCATCCTGCGGGAGCGCCTGTTCGAGCTGACGTTCGAGGGGAAGCGCCGGCAGGATCTCATTCGGTTCGGCCAGTACACCGCGGCGTGGCAGTTCAAGACCGCGGGGCAGCCGTATCTCACGCTGATGCCCATTCCGCAGTCGCAGATCGACGCGAATCCGAAACTGGTCCAGAACACGGGATACTGATTGCCGGAAGCGTCGCACAACGAAGTTGATCAGAGAGGGGCGCGGCGGCTCGCGCCCCTCTCGCTTCTCCTCCTGCTGGGACTGTCGGGACTCTGCAACGCGTGCTCTGGATCGCGGGAGGCCGCTCGCACCGCGCATCCGCCCGCGGCCGGCAAGGAGCTGTTCACACTTCTGCCGTCGACCTACACCGGCATCGACGTCACCATCCCGCTGGAGGAGACACGCGATTTCAACGTGTTCACCTACCGGAACTTTTACAACGGCGGCGGCGTCGCAATCGGTGATCTCACGGGGGACGGACTGCCGGAGATCGTCCTCACCACGAACCAGGGCGGCCCGCGACTGTACCTGAACCTGGGCGGCTTCCGGTTCCGGGACGTGACGAAGGACGCCGGCGTCGCCGAAGCCGGCCGTTGGACTACGGGCGTGACGTTGGCGGACGTCAATGGCGACGGCAAGCTCGACATCTATGTCTGCCATGCGGGTCTGAAGCCCGGCGCGCTGCGCGCGAACACGCTGTACATCAATCAGGGCATGACCGACGGTATTCCACGCTTCGAGGAGATGGCCGGGCAATACGGGCTCGCGGACACCGGTTACTCGACCCAAGCCGCGTTTTTCGACTACGACGGCGACGGCGACCTGGACATGTTCCTGATCCGCAACTCCCCGCGTCCGGTCTCGAGCATCGCGGTCAAGAACGAGCGCAATCAGCGCGATCCGTTAGGCGGCCACGAGCTCTACCGGAACGACGGCGGCCATTTCGTCAATGTCAGCGAGCAGGCGGGCATTTACGGGCCGACGATCGGGTTTG
>Ga0209056_10003120_pt1 | contig 17803 bp, 17 predicted proteins | sample GraSoiAngelo_114_FD_185876 | JGI IMG/M metagenome (GOLD analysis project Ga0209056, IMG submission 185876) | Grasslands soil microbial communities from the Angelo Coastal Reserve, California, USA - 14_0903_13_40cm (SPAdes) (version 2) | ecosystem: Environmental > Terrestrial > Soil > Grasslands... | reverse complement strand
TGTGCCTGCGGAAACGCAAAAACACCCGAAAATGTTCGGCGTCGCGCGATTCGATCCGCGAGCGTTCGACGTCTGGTGCGTAGTAGCTTGCGTGATGGTCGTAGTCCTCCAGAAGAGCCAGGGTCTCTCTCAGCGTTGCCCCGGGAACGAAAATGACGCCGATCCAGTGATGGATCAGTCCGCCCTTGCACGGGATGGCGCGGCCATTCTCGCGAGTCTCCCGCCTCTCGATCTTCACGGAGCCGCGCCTTAACTCGGCGTAGGCAGCCGTGCGCTCCGCCCCAGGCAAGTCATCAATCCAGAAAAATGGCGCGCCCTTTCGTAGCTCCTCTTCGTTGCGCGCCTCTGTTAGCTCCACGTAGTGATCGAATGCCGCAAGCGCCTCGGAGCGAAGATGCGGAGGCTCGGCCGCGTCGGCCTTTGCAGCACCGCACCGCGCGAACCCGGCGCACAGCAACAGTATCGCGGCGCCCGCGCGCAGGCGGGTGCCGGAGGAAAACGACAACTGTCGTGGTCGCTTGTCACTCGATTGGAGCTTCGACATCATGTCGCCACCACAATCTTGCAGGCTTTTGCGTCTGGCGCAACCGGCGCACACTTCTTTGTAAGCATTTTCACTGCCGCATCATCTCGCGGGCAGTTTCAGACATCGCCTTGTAGGGGGAAGAAAGAGGGAAGACCATTGGCGGGTTGGGTAGCACGCATACGGCCCCTTGCGGAACCGCTGTCCCCGCGCGGCGCCCAACCCGTCCGATTGAGGCTAGCGGGCAGACCAGGAGCACTCAATGGGCCGCGCGAGCCAATCCGGGGGTACCGGGGTACTAGCAGCAAAATACAGGTATCTCTTTTTGTTTGTTACAGTTATGGAGAATCTCAGCGACAGAGCGTCCCGATTGCTCAACCTCCCGCGTTGACGCCGCTCAGGATTCCCCCAATGTGCGCGGTCAACCCGATGAGCCCCATCACTCCAAGTTCGATCCCGAGAATGTAGGTGGGCAACGTTTCCTTGGAACGGCGTCGTGCCAGAATATGCAGCCACCACACCACCCAGATCATCGCGGACGATAGCATCCCGAGCGCCAGGTGCAGCAGCAAATTCCCCCTCAGCCGCTGTCCCTGGAGTTGCCATTGCCACGCCAGCAGACCAGTGGCGACGGTCGGCAGAGTCATGATCGCCGCGACGGACAAATTGTAATGAGCGGCTGCAGCCAGCGCACTTCGCTTTGTCCAGCGCGCCAGGAAGTCGAAGGCCACGCTGGTCATGCACAGCGCGATCGGGAAATGAACGAGCACGACGTGCTGCGCGTGCTTGGCCTCGAGCGCGGCCTTCAGGTCGAAAGGGTTCAACATGGCCTGGTCCTCACTGCACCACCACCTTGGCGGTCATCTTGGGGTGAATCGAGCAGAAATAGGGGTACGTCCCCGCCTTCGTAAACGTATAAAAGAAGTTCTCATCGGTATCCAAAACCTTCGACTTGAAGGCTCCATCAGTGCTCACAACCGTGTGCGGAATGTCGTCTCGGTTTGTCCACGTCACCGTCGTTCCCGCCGCGATCGTCAGCGTTTGCGGCCCAAAACTGAAATTGTCGATCTTCACCTCGGCACCAGCCGCGGGTTTCTCCTGCTGATTTGCCCGAACATTCCTCTGGCCCGCGAAGAGCAGAGCGAGCCCGATCACCAGCGGCGCTGCCAGCCCGAATCTGCATGCTGCTTTCCTAAAACTCATTTTTTTCTCTCCCTGTCTGAAGTTTCCGTCGCGTTACCCAAGACTCGAATCCACCACCGCTAGCGCGTGCTTCCCGCGCACGTAGTTCACATCGGTGATTCCCAGCAGACTCCGCAATTGCTCGGCAGGCACCTTCATCGGTCCCGGTGAATCCGCTTTCCCCGGCTGCGGCTGCGGAAACGCTGTCGACGCCGCTGTATGAAACGTCACGTTGCCCTCAATCTTCTGCATGGTCTGGTGAATGTGCCCGTTCAGGACCGTCACCGATCCAAAGCGCTTCAGGTACGCAAGCGCCTGCCCGCTGTCCTCGGTTCCCCAGCCCCATTCCGGATACACGCTCCAGAGCGGAATATGCGCAAACACAATGATCGGAGTGCTCGTCTGCAAGTGCTTGACGTCATCTTCGAGCCACTCGAGTTGTTCGTGTCCCAGCGTGCCGAGCCCTCCGGCCTTCAGGTTCAGCACGTTCACCAAGCCGATGAAATGCACGCCCTTCTTGTCGAAGCTGTACCACCCTGCGCCCTTCGCTTCTTTGCCGTAGCGCTCGAGATACTGCTTCCCGTCGTCGTTCAGCACGTCGTGTTCGCCGGGAACGAAAACCACGTCCTTCGCTCTCGCGCCCTTCAAAATCTGGTCCACCGTGTCGAATTCCTCCGGTTTTGAAAGGTGGCTGATGTCGCCTGTGTGCAGCAGGAACTCCGGCGGCGTGGCCAGCGCGTTGATTTTGTCCACGGCAGCCCTCAGCGTTCCCGCAACATCGGGGTTCGCGGGCTTGTTGAAGCCCATGTGGCTGTCGCTGATCTGCACGAAACTCAGCTCCCCTTTCATCTCCTCCGCCGCAACTTCCGAAATCCGGCTGAGGCTGTAGGATTTCAGGACGCCGCCTTGAATAACGCAGAAGGCTCCCGTCCCGGCCCATGCCATGCACTTCAGGAAGCCTCGCCGGTTGATTCCGTCGCGGTTGTGGTCATACACGATCTCGTCTTTTGCCTTTTGTTCAGTCATCATTCTCCTCCGGCGTTCCGAATGCCTCGCGCGGACTCGGCCGCTTGGCGGTCGCAATCCAATACGAACGGGCGCGGGTGGAAACGACCCAGGGGAGCACCCGCGCCGTTCATGGACGCGTTTCATCTCTCTAAACCGCCCGCGGGCGCGTCTTATTCCCTGTGGGCGGAAGCGCCATGAAAAGGAATCTTCAAGCAGTCTTCAGGGGAATAAATTCGCGTAGGATGCGGTTCTTACAATGAAAGAGCAGGATCAGGGGAGATCGCCGGACGTGCAGGACTCGCAGGACCGGGAGCGATTCGAGCGGCTCGTGCTGCCCTATATGGACGCTGCCTATAATTTGGCGCGCTGGCTCTTGCGCAACTCGCACGACGCCGAAGACGTCGCCCAGGAAGCGCTTCTGCGGGCGCTGCGGTTCATCGGCGGCTTCCACGGCGAAGATGCCCGCGCGTGGCTGCTTCGCATCGTCCGCAACACCTGCTACACGTGGCTCGAAAAAAACCGCCCGGCGGATCTCATGACGGAATTCGATGAGGAAGCGCATTCGCAAACTACAGCGACGCCCGAGACGCTGGCCATCGCCGCCGGCGATCGCGAACGCCTTGCCGCCGCCCTCGGAGGGTTATCGCCGCGCTTCCGTGAAGTTCTCGTCCTGCGCGAAATCGAAGGCTGTTCTTATAGGGAAATCGCCCAGATAATTTCGATTCCTATCGGCACGGTCATGTCTTCGCTTGCCCGCGCCCGCCATCAACTCCAGCGCTCCCTGACTGGGGCCGCACAGAAGGAGGCCGCCCGTGAGCTGTGAGCAGACGCGGTTAATCCTCCACGCCTACTTCGACAGTGAGTTCGACGCGGTTCGAGCCGCCGAATTCGAGGGTCATCTCCAAGATTGCGCGGAGTGCATGGCCGCCCTCGAGACTCAGAAGTTGCTTCGTGACGCGATCCATCGCTCGGGGCTATATGAGCGCGCTCCCGTCTCATTGCGCCGCGCCGTGCGCTCGCAATTTCTTGCCGGAAGAGAATCAATCACCACGGCGAGATTCTCGTCCTGGCGCTGGCTCTCCGCGGCGGCTGCGGTCGCGATAGTCGCTGTTGCCGCTTGGTTTGTCATGCCCGTCCTCCGCGGGCCTTCGCAAGAATTAACCCTTGCCGCGGAAATCGTCGACGCCCACTTGCGCTCGCTCCAGGCCGGCCACTTGACCGATGTGGCTTCTACCGATCAGCACACCGTCAAGCCGTGGTTTGACGGCAAAGTGGACTTCGCGCCTCCTGTGCGCGACTTTTCTGATCAGGGTTTTCCCCTGCTCGGCGGTCGCCTCGACGTGCTCGGCGGTCGCACAGTCGCTGCGCTCGTCTATGGACGGCGCAAGCATTACGTGAGCGTTTTTGTCCAGCCTACAAATGAAGAGGACCACCCGCCAAAATCCGGCTCCCTCCGCGGATACGCGTGGAGCCATTGGCGCAATAATTCAATGGACTATCGGATACTTCCCCGGCGGACTTGGAGGCCTTGCGGCGGTTGCTTGCGCAGTAGCGGGAGGCCGCGGCTTACTGTTTTTTCGAGGTGGAGCCCGGTTGCGCCCCGGACTTGGGCATCTGCCGCGCGTAGATGAGCTGCAGGACCACGTTCCGCGTGTGACCGGATCGCACCGGGATGTTCTTCTCCCATTCCGAAAACACACCCTTCGCCGATGCGCGCAGATCGTAGTTGTCGGTCTTCAACTTCGTGATCGTGAACCGGCCGTTGCTGTCGGTGTGCACGGCGTGCGGCGCAATCCCCGCCGAAGACTGATAGGTAATGCTCGCGTGCGGCACGGGCCTGTCATCCGGGCCGAGCACCACCCCGGTTAGTACGCCGCGTCCTGTCCTCTGCGGCTCCGCCAGCGCCGACTGCTCGAAGATCGAGCCGCTGCGAAACAACAGGTTGAACGGTCCATTCGCCAGAAGCAGTATGACGAGAACTGCGAAACCTCTTCGCGCCATGGAACACCCCCTGATCGGCTTGCCCCCAGTGTAGTGCGCCGCCCCGGGAAGACCCCCGGCGCTTTTCGTCGTGTGCCGCCTCAGAAACCTGTCACTTCGTACAGGTGAACATCCGTCTATGATGCTCATCCCGAGCACGCGCACAAGCCGGCTGGCCGTAACAGTACGCGGTCCTCCGCATCTATAAAGGGTGACCCCGATCTGTCCGGGGTCACACGTAAATTAGTTGCCGATATTTTCCGAGGAGTGCCGATGCCGCTTTATCTCTCGCAGCACACGCTCGCCTGCCTCACACGTCAGGGCGCGGACGCGCTCGCGCAACGCTTTCTGTCCGCAGACGCGGTCAAGGCCGGGCGCATCCTGGTGAACATGATCGAGGGGAAAATGTTCTGCGAGTTCCGCGCCGAATCCCGCGAAGTCTTGGAAGCTTGGCTAAAGTCCGAAGGGATGCACTTTGACTGGCTGCTGCGGATCGAGTGGCTCACCAGCGGCGGGCCCCTCCAGCCTGCCGTTTAGGCACGCCTGCCGTTCTTGTTGTATGCTGTTGTGAAGCGCCCTCAAAGGAGAAATATCATGTCCGACTACGCTCATCCCGAAGTTCTCGTCTCGACCGAATGGGTGGCCGCCCGCTCTAAGGATCCTGGCATCCGCCTCGTCGAGGTGGACGTGGACACCACCTCCTACGACCAGGGCCACATTCCCGGCGCCCTCGCCTGGAACTGGCAGACCGAATTGCAGGACGCCATCCGCCGCGACCTCGCCGAGCCCCGCGCCTTTGAAGAGCTCCTCGGCAAAGCCGGGATTTCGCCCGATACCACGATCGTTCTCTACGGTGACAACAACAACTGGTTCGCGGCCTGGGCCTTCTGGCAACTGAAATACTACGGCCACGAAAAAGCCCTCATCATGAACGGGGGCCGCAAGAAATGGCTCGAAGAAAAACGCCCGCTCACCGCCGAAAAGCCCAGCTATCCCGCAACGACCTACAAAGTGAAGACTTCCAACGCTTCAATCCGCGCCAAGCGCGACCATGTCTTCGCCGCCCTCGACAACCGCACTGCAAAGCTTGTGGACGTCCGCTCGGTCGACGAATACACCGGGAAAATCATTGCGCCTCCGGGCATGACCGAGACTGCCCAGCGCGCCGGTCACATTCCCGGCGCCGCGAATATTCCCTGGTCGCAAGCGGTGAACGAAGACGGCACCTTCAAGTCCGCCGACGCCCTCAAGCAGCTCTACAGCTCAAAGGGCATCACCGGCGACACCGAAGTCATCGCCTACTGCCGCATTGGCGAGCGCAGCTCGCACACCTGGTTCGTGCTGAAATATTTGCTCGGCTTCGAAAAAGTTCGCAATTACGATGGCTCGTGGACCGAGTGGGGCAACCTCATCGGCGCGCCCATCGAAAAAGAAGTAAAGGCCGCCACGGCGGGCTAGGTCCGCTTTAATATTGCAGCCTCTGCGCAGGGACGCAATAGGTTGCGCCCGAGCGCCCATCGCGCATTTGACCCGTTATTGAACGTCCAGCCGCCGTTCTACTCGTGTCGCAGCGCGACAATTGGATCGACTCGCGTCGCGCGCCGCGCTGGGATGTAGCATGCGAGCAGCGCAGCGCCGGCCAGTAACGCCGCTACGCCCGCGAACGTGAGAGGGTCCGTCGGCGGGACGCCGTAGAGTAGGCCCGCCATTAACCGCGTCAGCGCGAACGCTCCGCCCAATCCAATCATTACACCGAGCACCGCAAGCCTAGCGCCCTGCGCCACAACCAGACGTAGTATGTCGCCGTGTTGCGCCCCCAACGCCACTCGAATGCCGATTTCTCTAGTCCGCTGCGCCACGCTATAAGCCATCACGCCGTAAATCCCAACCGCCGCCAGCGCCAGCGCAAGCGCCGCGAACAGCGCGAACAACAGAAGATTGAACCGCTGCGGCGCCACGGAGAGACTCCGCACCTGCTCCATGCTGCGCACGCGCGATATCGGCAGGTCTTTATCCACTTCCCAAATCGCTCCGCGAATCGCTGCCGCAATGCCAAGAGGGTTTCCCGCCGTCCGCACCACCCAGTCCCGTAGCACGTGGTAGCTGTCGGGCCACTGCGTAATCGGAAAATACATCGTCGGACGGGGCTGCGTCATCACATCGAATTCCCGAATGTCTCCAACTACGCCGACAATCGTCATCCAAGGGAACTCCTCCTCCGGCCCGCCCTGCCGGATGCGTTTGCCCAGGGGGTCTTCGCCCGGCCAGTCTCTCCGCGCCATGGCCGCGTTAATGACGATGACCGGCTGCGTTTGCGGCGTGTCGCTCCACGAAAAATCTCTTCCCTCCAGCACAGGAATCTGCATCGTTTCGAAATATCCCGGCGACACCACGTCGTAACCGGCCATGAGAACTTGCCCCGGCGCGGGCGGCACGCGGCCCTCAATCGTGAATCCCTTGCTTCCTCGAACAAACGTCAGTGGGATGAACGTGATCGCCGCGGCCGACTTCACTCCTGGCAGGGCTTCGATTCGTTGAATCGCTTGCTGGTAGAAAGCGCTTCTCCCGGACGGTTTGGCATACCGCTCTCCTCGGGGGATCACACGAAACGTGAGCACATTTTTCGGCTGGAATCCTAGGGAAGTCCGCTCCATCAATAGAAAGCTCCGCAGCAGCAGCCCCGCGCCGATCACCACCATCACGCCCAGCGCCGTCTCCATGACCACCAGTGTGTTGCGTGTCCGCATTCGCGCGCCTCCGGCTGATTCGCGCGCGCCTTCCTTTAGCGAGTCGTGCACTTTTCCTCGAACGGCCTCGAGCGCCGGCGCCAAGCCGAAGATTAGCCCCGCGAAAACCGAGATCCCCAAACTGAATGCGTGCACGGGGCCGTTGAGTGAAATTTCTTCGAGACGCGGTATGTGCGGCGGGCTGAGCAACTTCAGCGCGGCCACTCCCCAGCGGGCTAAAAGCAGTCCCAGCGCGCAGCCCAATAGCGCCAGCAGCACGCTTTCGGTAAGGAGCTGCCGCAGAATCCGCGTACGCCCCGCGCCGAGCGCCCACCGAATCCCCATCTCCCGGTGGCGCACCGACGCGCGCCCCAGCAGCAGGTTCGCCACATTCGCGCACACAATCACGAGGACCAACCCCACCGCGCCCAGAAGAGCCAGCAGTGTTGGCCGCACCGGGCCCGCGATCTCTTCGTGCAGCGGCACCACGTTCACCGTCTGGCCCGCGTTCGTCGTCGGATACATCTCCGTCAAATGCCGCGCAATTGTATTCATCTCCGCCTGCGCCCGCGCCGTCGTCACTCCTGCTTTCAACCGGGCGACGATGTCCAAGTAGTGACTCCCGCGGTTGTTCAGCTCTTGCTCGCTCAACGCCATCGGGACCCACAGTTGGTCATCCGGATCGGGAAAATGAAATCCGGGCGGCATGACGCCGATCACCGTGTAACTCACGCCGTCCAACAGAATCGTCTTGCCCAGGATCTGCGCATCGCCACCGAAGCGGCTCTTCCACAGTCCCTCGCTCATCACCGCCACGTGCCCGCTGCCCGGCTGGTCCTCGTCCGCCGTAAACACGCGCCCAATCGCCGCGTTCTCTCGTAAAACGGAAAAAAGGCCGGACGTGACAAGCTCGCCTTCGACCCGCACTGGCTCGCCGCTGCCCGTGAGGTTGTAACTCCGGTTGCGGTACGCCCCCATGTCCTCGAATACCGTGTTCTGGCTTCTCCACTCCGCGAAATTTCCCGGCGTAACTTCGTTCTGCTCATTCTGATAATTCGGCAGCCGGACGTCTTCCCACACCATTACCAGGCGATCGGGTTCCGGAAAGGGCAGCGCCTTGAGCAAAACGGCATACACCGCCGAGAAAATGGCCGTGTTGGCGCCCGTACCAAGCGCGAGGGTCAGCACCGCAACCGCCGCGAAGCCGGGAGACTTTCCGAGTGTTCGCAACGCGTAGCGCACATCTTGGAAAAAATCTTCCGCCCAGCGGTAAAGCCACATCTCGCGGCTCATTTCCTTTGCCCGCGTCACGTTTCCAAACGCCCGCCGCGCCGCGTACCGCGCTTCTTCCCGCTCCCTCCCCGCCGCGCGGTTCTCCTCTTCTTCCATCTCTAAATGCGCGCGGACCTCTTCCTCCAGCTCCCGCTCCACGCGCCCCCGTCTGAAGATCGCTGCCAATTTCCCGAGAGTGCGTCGCCACCTCACGGCTGTTCCTCCGCCGCGCTGGGCCGCAGAATGCGCGCGACGGCTTCTGTAAAGCGCTCCCACCGCGAATGTTCCGCTGTAAGCTGGCGCCGTCCCGCCACCGTCAGCCGGTAAAATCGCGCGCGACGCTTATTCGTCGACGTGCCCCATTCCGCTTTGATCCAGCCTTCTTGCAGCAGCCGCTGCAGCGCCGGATAGAGCGACCCGTGTTCGATCTTCAGAATATCCTGTGATGTGCGCTCGATGAATTTCGCGATCCCGTGACCGTGCATCGGTCCCCAGCGTAGCGTGCGGAGAATCAACAGGTCGAGCGTGCCCTGCAGCAGTTCGAGACGTTCGCCCATCTGGGCTTTCGGTGCCATGGGTAGGGAGTCTACTACAAGAGAGGTAGAGTGTCTACTCAAGAACAGGAAGGAAGAAGCTCTCTCGGCCTCGCGGCGGCGTCCTCAGCGGAGTTGGCCCGGCTCAATTCCCCGCTTCCGGGCGTCGTCTTCGAGAGCCTCGATTCGCCCCTCGATCCATTTTTTCTTTTCTTCGAGCTGTTTGATTTGATCGGGAACACGTGCCGACGAGTACCCGCGGTGTAATTGCATGCCGGCTGAGCCTGTGGTCTCGCCCGCATTGAACTGCTTCAGGTCATGAATCTGCTTGCCGATTTTTTCCAAATCCGCCCGCAGCTTCCGCAGTTCTCTGCGCAAGCGGGAAATTTCAGAGGCGTTCGCGCTGCTCTGCGTGTTGCTGCTCTTCGGCGGCTTCGCTTTGGCCTCCTCACCGACGACCGAGACGCCGCCGTTCAAGCCGGAAATCTCGTCATTCGTCCAAACTTTCTTCGGTTTCTTGGTGTCTTTGTCCGGCAATTTCGCTGGAGTCGAAGGTGCCTCGCCTGCGCTGGGCGCTGGACTCGACCCCGAACTTTGCGAGGGAGGAGCCCCAGAGCCGGAAGATTGCGCGTTGACGCAAAGCCCCGCGCCGAAAAGCGTGGCTAGCGCAAACGCCAGGTAACGCAGCATGTGAATTCCTTTTTTCCCAGCATAAGCGCGCAATCTTAGGGGTCGGCATCTGCCCCAGCCGCTTTGCTCAATTCGGCGCGGATCAATGCCAGCGCCTCCTTCGGCGGGCCGATTCGCCGGTAGTGCGAGTAAAACGTCCGCTCATGGACGGCCATGCTCGAAAAAAACTTGCGGCCGTCGAAATCGTATTGCGAGAAGGACGGGAGCCACACTCCCGGCGCTATCGCGTAGCGCTCCTGCATGAAGTGGCTTCCCTTATAGACTTTGGCCAGGAATCCGCCGATGGAGATGTCGTCGGTGGTTACGCAGTCCACGCGCGCCAATTCTCCTTCGGCTTCATCAATCCAGAGGTAACCGCTCACCTTCGTCAAGATGGACGTCGCCCGTGAAGTCGGTCTGTAACCGGGATTCGGCTCCATCCGGAACTTGGAGAGGAGGCGGTCCCCGCGTGGTTCGTCCGCCACCCATGTATAGACAAATGCCGTGCGTGCCGCGTCTATAAGTTCATTGCGTTCCCTTCGTTTCTTGGCCACTTTTTGGTAGGCATCGCGTTGGGCGCGCCCGCTCTGTGCGGCCCATTCGAGGGAATGCGCAAGCTTCTCGAGTTCTCTGCGGTACGCCGCTTCATCGGTAGGTTTCGCGTCGGGGCCGAGCGGGATGCGGTCGGTCCCCGTGCCGGCCGGCACCGCGCGATACACATTAATCTCAATCGGATCTGAATCGCCCGCCCGTTTTCGTTTCTCGACGCGCTCGATGCGCTCGTAGATGTCCAGCAAGGCGTCATCGCGCTGCTGATTGTCCACGGTGCGGTTGATCAGCGCGCGCCGCTCTTCTTCGGTGCGCTGCGGATGCGCCGAGCCAGACGGTTCCTGCTCCCCGGCTGCGGCGAGGGCAAATGCCCCGCACAGCAGGGCAATCACAAGGATGTTTCCTTTGGCCATGATCGGGCGCGGCGGAGTCGCCGGAATTTCTATTTTATTGGATTCCGTCGAAGAGCCGCTTGTTGCTCCGTGCGTTGTTTCCCTCCCAGGAAACGCGCTCCGCCTATGGCTTGGGCTTCTCCGCCGGTTTTGCCTGTTGCTGTTGCCGCTGCTGCTCCTCGGTCCACGGTGGCACGATGCCGTTCATTCGCGCGTACGCAATGGATTGGCCAAGATGTTCGCCCAGGTGCCCCACGATGAAGACAAAAACGTAGCGATAGGTCCGGTCGCCGCCGAACAGCTTTACTGTTTTCGTCTCATCGGCCTCGCTCAAACCCTGTACGGCCTCGCGGATGTGTGCGAATGAATCCTTCACCGTTTGGATCACTTTGGTCTTATCGGTCGTGGACTTTTCGAGGCTCCGGATGTCCAGTCCTGCCGGTGGTTGCGTGCCAAGCAGGCGCGGCAGATTGAAGTTGGCCGCGGCCACATGGAGGTAAACTTCGCCGATCGAGCGCACGCCCTCCCCAGGGCGCCAGGTGTACTTTTCGGCTGGCACCGCCCCCGCGAGGTCCAAGAAGCGCTTTTCGTAGTAATCCAGCCGGTCCAAAAGGTCAGCTCGCGCGCCCGATGGCGGTGCCGAAGCTGTCTTTGGCAGGGTAGCATCCGCCGCGGCAAGCACCCGCTGGGCCGCAACCTTTTCTTGAGCTGTGAGTGTCCCCACCCAAGCCATCCCGGAAACTGCTGTAAATCCAAGAAAACAAAGGATTATTCTTCGCATCGTTGTTCTCCTTTTCGCCGCGCACCTTCGGACTATAGAACTCTTCCTCGACTCCAAAGCCCTCTCGATAACCGGGGACGCTACACTATAGGAAGGGCCGCCTGGCCAACAAGAAAATTTGATAGAAATCCGGCTCCGTCGGCGTCTAAAGGAACGAAAGGGTGCCCTCCTTCGTCTTTATCTGTAGGGGTGGAGGACGGTTTGGGTGTTGCTCCCATAGATGGTTTGGCAAGAGTTTCACCAGCCGCGTCGGCAGCTGGCGGGCGCCCGCGCATTGCCGTAGTGTCTTTCCGGCGCGGCCTGGTGGCCCAGTTGGAGACCATGCGCCTGGCGCTGGACGCCCTCAGGGCGCATAAGCTGCGCAGTTTCCTGACCCTTCTCGGGGTAATCCTGGCCGTCTTCACGCTGGTGGCAGTGATGAGCGTGGTCGCCGGGCTGAATTTCTACGTGGCCGACCGCATCGCCAATCTTGGCGCAAACGTCTATCTCGTCAACCGCTTCGGGATCATCACCAACGAGGATGAGTGGGTAAAGGCGCAAAAGCGTCCGCTTCTCTCCATGGAAGAGTTCACGAACCTCAAAAACAATATGCGAACGGCCGCCCAGGTCGCTGCGATCTTGGGATCACTATCCGACGTCCGCTCCGGGAATAACCTGAAGGAGGACGTAAACATCCTCGGAGTGACGCCGAACTACTTGGAAGTGCGCAGCCTGAACGTTGCCGTCGGCAGGTTCCTCACGGAAGCTGATGAACTGCATCATGCCCCGGCCTGCTTTATCGGCGCGGACATAGCCAAGAAGTTCTTTTCCAGTGTGGATCCCGTCGGGAAAACGATTCGCGCTGGGACTCACAGTTACCAAGTTGTTGGCGTGGCCGAGGTCATCGGGACCACGCTGGGTCAATCGCGAGACAACTTCATGTTGATCCCGCTGGGGACGTACGTCAAAGAATGGGGCACGCAACGGGATTCGCTGCTCCTCTTCGTGCAGGCCCAGAACGCGGAGATGATGGAGGCATCGCAGGACGAAGCGCGTATGTTGTTGCGCGCATCGCGGCACCTCTCCTGGAATGCTCCCGACAACTTCGGCATGATTGGGTCGGATTCCATCATGGCTCTCTGGAAGAATTTGACGGGCCGCCTGTTCAACGTCGTGCTGGGGCTGACGGCGGTGTTTCTGGTCGTCGGCGGCATCGTGATCATGAATATCATGCTGGCAAGCGTGACCGAACGCACGCGCGAGATCGGGCTGCGGCGCTCGCTGGGCGCGCGGAAGAGACACATCGTCATGCAATTCCTGACGGAGTCCGCGGTGCTGGCAGCGGTGGGCGGGATGATTGGAATCGCGCTCGCGTACATCGTTGTGGCCGCGGCGCGGGCTCTGACGTCGATCCCGATGCGCACGCCGATCAGCGCCGTGATTCTTTCGCTTGGAGTATCGACCGCAGTGGGCCTCTTCTTCGGGATCTATCCCGCGACGCGGGCGGCGCGGCTCGATCCGATCGAAGCGCTGCGAGCCGAAAACTGAGGTACACGCATGGCGCAGGCATACGGCGAAAACTTGAAGCAAGCGATGGATACGCTCCGCGCGCATAAGCTGCGCAGCTTCTTGACGGTGTTCGGTGTGGTGCTCGGCGTGAGCGTGATCATGCTCGTGGCGGCGCTGATCACGGGCTTTGACGCCGCGGTCCAGGAGAGCATCAAGGAAGTCGGTGCCGATACGGCGTTCATCACGCGCTTCGATCAGGGCCCGCATGCCGGCCGGCGCCCCAAGGAGGAGCGTGAACGCAAGCCGCTGACGGCCGAAGATGGGCAGGCGATTCAAGAGGGCTCACCCGCAGTTAAGAACGTCACCGTGTGGATCACCTGGTGGGAGCAGACGCACTCGGTCCGGACCAAAGGCGGCGAAGTGACAGCCATCGATTTCCGCGGCGTGCAGCCGAATTTCGGCCAGGTTTATGCGAACGCCGCGACCCTCGAGGGCCGGTTCATCAGCGAAGGCGATGATCTGCATCGAGAAAACGTGGTCATGCTCGGAGAAAACGTAGCGCCGGTCCTCTTTCCGGAAGGCCACTCCGTGGGGAAAGATGTCTTGATCGACGGTTCCGATTTTCTGGTGATCGGCGTAGTGGAAAAACCGAAAGGCGTGTTCGGAACGGACGATGAAGACCGCCGCGTGTTGATTCCTTACAACACGTTCCGGAAGATTTATCCCGGCGCGTATGAGAACGCCATCCGGATGCAGGCCTACGCGGGCCTGCTCGATCAGGCCGCGGACCAGGCGACGGAAGTCCTGCGCCGGCGGCGCAACGTGCCCTATAACGGCAAAAATAATTTTTCAATCCAGACGGCGCAGCAGCAGGTGGAAGAATTCCACAATATTGTCGGCACGGTGGCGGTCGCGACGGTGGTACTCAGCTCGATCGGGCTGCTCATCGGCGGCGTGGGCGTGATGAACATCATGCTTGTCAGCGTGACCGAGCGCACCCGCGAAATCGGCATTCGCAAGGCCATCGGCGCGCGCCGCGGCGACATCACGTGGCAATTCCTGCTGGAGGCCATGGCGCTCACAGGCGCAGGCGGCGTGATTGCGCTCGTGCTGGTGAACGGGCTGGTGCTCCTGGTGCGGTATGGATTGAAGTGGCCGGGGAGTGTGCCGGCGTGGGCCGTGGCGGCCGGCCTGGTGGTGAGCATCGGCGTGGGCTTAATCTTCGGTGTGTGGCCGGCGATGAAAGCAGCGAAGCTCGATCCCGTGGAAGCGCTGCGCTACGAGTAGAACTCCTTCCGGGAAATTTCTCTCCGAACAAATTTATCCGGGAAACTTTTTTGAACCCACAGCGCGGGCCGAGCGAAGAGATTCGCTGCGGCGCATCCATTCAGCGGGGAAATTGTGAAGGAGCGGCAGCCGCGCGGGAAACTGCCTTGCCGGCGGGGGCCGCATCGGCCGTGGACGCGGGAGAAGCGGCGGGCCAGATGACTTCGAGCGAGGTATCGTGCTTCAGAAAAAGTTTGGTGTGGCGGGCCACGCGGATCAGGAGCTTGTTATCAGCGGCGGCGCGAATTTCGCCCAGACCCTCTTTTTCCGCCTGCAAACTCTTGTCCGGCCTGTAGAGCGCCACGCGAAGCTGGTGTGAGCCGGGAGCCAACGCGTGCTGGAGACGCAGGGGCTTGTTGTGGTCCGCGGCGCGGAGAGATTGGGTGAAAAGCAATTCACGATCGGCAAAAACGGCTAGCGTCCCATCGGTGGTCTGCGTGAGGATTTCGATCTCGAGCTCCCCGCGGCGCGATTCGGTAAGGGCGTTTTCCGCAGCGGCCTCGCTGGGAGCGCGCAAGGGCAGATTGACCTGCGGGAGGTCCACCGCGACGGGAGTTGATGGCGCAGCAGCGGAGCGCGACTTAACGCCCGAAGCAGCACGGCGCGCGGTTTTGGGTTCGTTCTTTGCGGGGCGCACGGGTTCGGGCGGCGCCGGCGAAGGATCCGGCTGGGACTCCGCGATTTGAAGCTGCGCGGCATAGCTCAAGAGGTTTTCCGGCGCCTTGGGCGCAAGCGCGAGGGCGATTGCCGGCGGAGCAGGCGGAATGCTAAACCATCCGCGGAGGGCGCGCGCCGCGGGAACCAATGCGCCGATGACGACAGCAAGAACGGCCGCAGTCCAGACCACACGGGCCGAAAGAGGCGGAATCGGCCGGGAAAGCCAGGAGCGGGGGACCGGGCGGCCAACCGGCTGCGCGGTGCGGCGAGCAAGCGGATAGAGTTCGCGGGCAAGATCTTCGCCGCTGGCGTAGCGGTTGGCGGGATCCTTGGCCAGGCAGAGCGCCATAATCTTATCGAGGGCCGGAGAAATGCCCGGGTCCTGCCGGGAAGGCGGCTCGGGAACGGCATGGAGGATCTGCGCGCACACGGCGCCAATGGATGTTCCATCGAACGGGCGCTTGCCGGTTACCATCTCGTAGAGGACGACGCCGAGGGAGAACAGATCCGAGCGGGCGTTCTGCTCCAGCCCGTGGATTTGCTCGGGAGAAAGATAAGCCGGCGTGCCCTTGAGAGTTCCGGATCCGGAGACCTGCGTGGAATAGCGGGCAATGCCGAAATCACCGAGCTTCACCTTGCCCTCTTCGGTGACGAGGATGTTGGCCGGCTTCACATCGCCATGGATGATGCCGGCGGAGTGGGCACGCGCCAGCGCCGAAGCAAGATCGGCGCCCCAGGCGCAGGCTTTCTGAAACGGGATGGCGCCCTGGGCGAGGCGCGTTTCGAGCGTGTTGCCGGCGACGTATTCCATCACAAGATACGTCGCGCCATGCTCCTCAAGGCCGACGTCGTACAGGCCGACGATGGAGGGATGGTTGAGCTGGCCGACGATCTGGGCTTCGCGGAGGAAATACTCGTATGCGGTGCCCTGATTCATGCTGCGGAGAAAGGTTTTCAGGGCGACGGTGCGGCCGATGACCGTGTCGCGAGCCTTGTCCACGCGGCTGGTGGCACCGCTGCCGATGGTTTCGAGGACTTCGTAGCGCCCGTTTTGCATGTTCGGTAAAGGGGTGAGAGAGCGGCCCCAGGACAAAAGGGTGCCAATTCGGGCGGCGGCGGGGAATCCCCCGGCGGTTCCAGAGCAGGCGGACTTTCGTACTATGGGGAACGACGTAGGACAAAAATAGGTGTGGGCGGAACGAGAGGCGGAATTAGAAAGCTGGGGAGTCATGGGCAGTTCCGTTTTGGGAAGAGTTGGTACACACCCCCGTGTTTTCGGAAAGAGTGCGGAAGGGATTGAAAGAAAAGAGCTTGGAGGGAAAAACGTGGTGTACGGAAAATGGAAGAGTGCGCAAGTAGAAGAAAGGAAAGCGGATGCAGGAAGCAGAGGAGACGTCGCTCCGCGGAGAGCGAGCCGGGCCCGCCACAGCGGGGAGACCCTCCTGCAGCCGGCAGGCCCTCCAGCAACAGGTAAACGAGTGACCCTTCGGCTTCGCTCAGGGCAGGCCGGTGTCGAGTTGGAAAGTCCACAGTCGATAGTCGATAGTTGATAGCTGGCTGGAGAGACGCGCGAGTTTTCCACAGGGTCATACCCCCTACACCTCCGTGGCGATGGAAAGAGTGCGGAACGAATTGATTGCAAAAGGGTTGCCGTGCGTCCGTTGGGGAAAAGAGTGCGGAAAAGGCAGAAAGGAAAGAGCTTAGATGAAAAAGTTCCGTGTTTTGCAGGGAATTGACCGCAGGGCTGGGCAGACAGGTATTACGAGACTTTGAAGGGAGCGGGCGGGGACGCATACGTGAGCCGGCGCCGGAGAATGGCGCCCAAGCGATGAGGCCATTATAGCATAGTTCTATTACTTGTCAATATATATCGTAAGCACTGAGATTGCTTGAGGATGGAAGCCAAAGGGGCTATGCCCAAAATGGGCGGAAGAAGAATTCCGCGCGCCCTGACTTTGTCGGGGCGCAAGCCACCCGATTGTGTGCCAAGCACTTACAGTGGTTCAGCCGCCGGTCAATCCGCTTACCTTCCTCCACTGCCTGCCGAAGTAATGATGTCCGCCTTTAGACCCGAGATGGCGGCGAGCACCTCGTCTTTCTCCTTTTGCGGCACTTTGAATTTCTCCAGAGTGGCCACGAGAAGATCTACCGCAGCTTTCCAGTCATTTTCCGTAATCCCGAGTCCTTGGTGCGCCGCCTTCATGGTCCGACCAATGTAGAAACACGGGCCGCCCGTCGCCTCACACAACTGATCCACGACCAACTGGCGAATGCGCTTCCTCGAATCGTTGCCGACGCCCATAAAGAAACGAGAAAGCCCCTTGTCGCCGAGCAGGCGGCCGATGAAATCGTCCGTCACGGCCGCAAGAGCATCATACCCGCCGAGCCGCGTATAGAGCGATTGCCCTGCCGGGGGAGGCGGCAGCGGCATTGACATATGTTCATGCACCAGGAGCCATTCTTTTCCACGCTTTTCCCACACGCCTGTCCAGCGGCCCTCCACTGCCATGTTGCCGCCGTCCTTGCGGAACAGTTGCCCCTGCCACGTGGCGGTGGTCCAGGCTAGATTTCCCCGCTGGGTCGCCCGCAGGTCGTTGCCCAGTGTGAGTTTCAAGGATGCGAAATCCGCAAAGGCCTTCTTGACGCCTTCGCCGTATTCCGTCCAACCCGTGTACTTAAGTGGTGCGATGTCGAAGAAAGCCAAATCCGCATCCTTG
>Ga0209056_10003119_pt1 | contig 17810 bp, 14 predicted proteins | sample GraSoiAngelo_114_FD_185876 | JGI IMG/M metagenome (GOLD analysis project Ga0209056, IMG submission 185876) | Grasslands soil microbial communities from the Angelo Coastal Reserve, California, USA - 14_0903_13_40cm (SPAdes) (version 2) | ecosystem: Environmental > Terrestrial > Soil > Grasslands... | reverse complement strand
CGTGTGCGGCACAGCGGTGGCGACCGGCGAGGATCAGAACGTGCCCGACGTGGCCGCGATCGGGAACTACCTCGCGTGCAACCTGGACACGAAGTCCGAGCTCGTGGTGCTGATCCGTCGTGGCCAGACGACGCTCGGCCAGCTCGACATCGACTCCGACGTTCCTGCCGGATTCACGGAGTCGCACCACCGCGCGGTCAAGGAAATCGCGGACGCGCTCGCGGTGCTCCTCTAGGCGGCCGCCGGACGGCGGACGGCGAGCGCCGCGCAGCGCCCACCGAAGCTCTCCGACAAGAGCAGAACCTCACGGGCGTCCGACGGCTCGGCTCTGAGCGCGACCCGGCACGGCGGTAGCTCGGGGTCGAGGCGCTCGGTGCCGAGGGTGGGCGGGACGAAGCCGCACTCCAGGGCGAGGATACCGGCCACCGCCTCGACCGCGCCGCTCGCCCCCAGCGCGTGCCCGAGCGCCGGCTTCAGGGACGTGATCGGCACCTCGCCCAGCCGCGTCCCGAACACACTCGCAATGCCCCGCACCTCGGCGGCATCGTTGAGTTTGGTGCCGGTGCCGTGCGCCTTGATCCAACCGATGGCGTCCGGCGGGCGCGCGCCGAGGGCGGCGCGCACCGACTCCGCCACGCCCGCCCCGCCCGGCTCGGGACTGATCATCGAGAACGCTTCGCACGTGAGCCCGAACCCCGATACGACGGCGCGTGGCCGCGCACCGCGCCCCGCCGCGTGCTCGGCGTCCTCGAGGACCAGGACCCCGGCCCCCTCGCCCAGCACAGTGCCAGTCCGGCGCTCGTCGAACGGACGGCACGCCGACTCTCCGTCGACAGGCGTCGCGAGAATCCCCGCCAGGCGAAAGTGCTCGATCACGTCGCGCTGCAGCGGGCACTCGGCACCGCCCGCCACCACGACGTCCGCGAGACCGGCCGCGATCTTCTGGAACGCCTCGCCGATGGCGCAGGCCGCCGACACGCTCCCCGCCGAAACATGCAAGACTGGCCCTCGCAGGCGATGGCAATGCGCCAGGGCGGCGCCTCCCGCCCCGGTCATGAAGCGCACGAGCCCCGACGGCCGTAGGGCCACGTCTCCCGTGGCGAGACGGGCGCGCAGCGTCTCCAGCACGTCGGCCAGCGGCCCGAGCGACGAGCCCTCGATCACACCGTAGCGCGCCGGGTCTGGGACCTCGTCTCCCAGCCCCGCGTCGTGCCACGCCTCTTCGGCGGCGGCGAGGAACAGCGCGGCACTGCGCTCCAGATGCCGGGCCCGCCGGTCCCGCGGCGGGTCGGGCGCCCGGGCGGCGGGCAGCCCATCCAGCTCCGCCACAGGACGCACGCTCGATCGCCCGGCCCGGAGCGCGTCGAGCAGCGGCGCCGTCCCCACGCCCGCTCCCGTCACGGCGCCGAGCCCCGTCACCCACACCATTCGGCCGCTCATCGGCCCGCGATCTCCATCGCCCCGAGCGCCGCGTTCATCCGCGCGACAGCGGCCTTGGAGATCCCCAGCGGGTCGCTCAGCAAGGCACCGAGGAGCGCCGCGTCCGGCTCTCCCACTTCCGGCGCGTGGATTCGGTACCATCCGTGCGTGCGCAGCAGGTACGACCGCGCCTTGCCGACCGGCACGTCCGGAACGCCGAACGTCAGGCGCGCCGAATCCCCCGGCTCGAGCCGCCAAGGCCGACCGTCGATGGTGGCGAGCAGCCCGCGCACGTCGGTCCCCTGCATCCCGACAGCGCTCTCGGCCGTGAGCTCGGTGATCTCGATGGGCCGCTCCGGCGCGTAGTCCAGCGCGACGCGGTCGACGAGCCAGAACGACGGCACGGATTCGAGGCGGACCCGCACCGTATCTCCCACGACGCCTCCCAGGTCGAGCACCGCCACCTGACGCTTCGAGATTTCAGGGCCCGCATCCCAGATCAGGCCCTGCGGCTGCCAGCGCCCGTCCACCCGGACGGCGGCGCTCAGGAACGCCTGCCGTGCCAGCACCTCGCCCAATCGCCGGGCGCCCTGCGGGTCGCGGTCGAGCGAGTCGTACCACGCTTGGGTGGCCCGGCCGTGAGCGGCGATGAACCGCTGCATCATCAGGGCCGCCCATGTCGTCACGTTGCCGTCCACCACCAGCCGCGCCGTGCCAGCCCCGCGCGGGCGCGGGAAGGCGAGCTCGAGTCCGTCGCGCAGGTCGGCGGCGATCAGGGTGTCGCGGCCGCCGGGACTCGACTCCCAGTTCCAGCCGTCGGGGGCACGGACCCGCGCCAGCGCGTCGTGACCGCGGAAGTCGCGTGCCGCGGTGGGAGGCGTCAACGCGCCGATCGTGTGCAAGCGGCCGGCCGCGTCCGGCGCGACCGCGAGCCCCGAGTCGTGGTTCACCGCCAGCACGCTGAGGGCGTCCAGGTAATCGGTCTCGCTCAGCTCGTTCGCCACCTTGAGCCCCAGCACGCCGTGCTCCGCCCGCAGGAAGTCGAGGTTGTCGACGTCGGTCCGCGCGAGCGCGGGCATAATGGCCCCACCGAACGTCCCCGAATCGAGTCGCCACTCATGGCCGTCCCAGCTGTACACCAGCGGACAGGACGCGCAGTAGTCGCACGAGCCGCCGCTCCCACCACTCCCACCTCCACTCCCACTCCCCCAGCCGTCGTACGAGGCCGCCGCCGCGATCAGCGCGGCGACGCCCACGGTGGTGACGACGAGGAGCGCCGTTCTCGCGGCGTCAACCTCCCGGACCTGCACCTCCTTGATCTGCGCGAGGGGGATGCCCTGACGCCGCGCGGGCAGCGGAGCATCGCTGGCCGGAAGATCGTCGGGGACAGCGCGCAGCCAGACGAGGCTGTCGCCGCTGATGAACGGGTTTTTGACGACCAGGATTCCGCCGTCCGCGAGGGTCACGCGTACGCGGCGATCGGGCGTCGCGCCGTCGAAGCGCTCGGGCTCGATCGGCTTTGTGCCCCAGTGCATGCATGCTTGCAGGAAGGCACCGGTTGTCAGGATTACGATGAAGCGCTTCATGGCTCGCCGCCGGTCGTGGACCGGGAGAAGCCTAGGAGCGAGTAGTCAAGCAGCGCGCAAGCGGTTATTCGGCGCGCGCTTCGACGGGTCCGCCCCCTTCCCACCCGAGCAGCGTGAGCCGGCCTGCGTCCGCGTCGTGGTCCAGCAGCTCCGCGTAGCGCCCCCACTCGACCAGAATGGCGAACAGCGACTCTGCGGGGATGAACGGGAAATAGATCGTCAGGTCGGCGAGGACCTCTTCGTCCTCTACCGCCCCGTCGCCCTCCTTCAGCATGCCCACGAGGCGCGCGAACAGCGGCTGCTTGGCGAGCCGCGCCCGCGTGACGTCCTTGCGCGCCGCGTCGTCCATCGCCATGACCTCACGCCCCGCCGCCGTCAGCTGCACGATCTCGCCCGGCGTCGTCACCCAGCCGAGCTGCTCGGCCGCCCGCACCACCGCCGACATCCGGTCGTAGTCGACCCCGAGATCCTCCGCCAGCTCGAACACCGGTCCCTTGCCGTCGGGCCGGGTGAGCAGGTGGTCGAGGAGGCCGGTGACCTCGGAGACGTGCACCCGGGGGAACGGGACGAGTCGTTGCGGTGTGGCCGGCGCCGGCTCGGGCAGGAGGGTCGCCGTGAGAATGGCGTGCAGCCGGTCCACCATCTCCTCGAACTCGGGGCTCCGCTCCTGGCGCGGATACGGCAGGGGATTGACCATCTCTTCGCGCACGTGGCCGGGGTTCGATCCGAAGACGACGACCCGGCCCGCCAGGAACACGGCTTCCTCGACCGAGTGGGTGACGACCACGAGGGTGTTCACCCCGGTTGCGGGATCCCGCCACAAATTCACGACCTGGCTACGCAGGTTTTCCGTGGTGAGCGGATCGAGCATGCCGAACGGCTCGTCCATGAGGAGGATCTCGGGCGCCACGGCGAGGGCACGCGCGAAGCCCACCCGCTGCTTCATGCCGCCCGACAGCTCTTTCGGGTACGCCTGCTCGAAGCCGTCGAGCCCCACCAGGTTGATGGCGCGGGCCACCGCGTCGCGCCGCGCCGCGCCATCCACTCCCCGCGCCTCGAGGCCCATCGTCACGTTCTCGGCGACCGTCAGCCAGGGGAGGAGCGCGAACGTCTGGAACACCATCGCCGCGGCGCCGAGCACGCCGTCGAGCGACTGGCCGCGGTACAGCACCTTCCCGTCGACCGGGCGCGCCAGCCCGGCGAACAGGCGGAGCAGCGTGCTCTTGCCGCATCCCGACGGCCCCACCAGGGCCACCACCTCGTGCGCGCGCACGGCGAGCGACACGTCCCGCAGCGCCTCGAGGTTCTGGCCGTTCGGGAGCCGGAAGCGCTGCGTCACGTGCTGCGCCTCGAGGAGCACCGCGCCGGGCGTCATGTCTCGAGTCCGAAGCGGGACTGGGCCCACCCCATGAGAGAGCGCCACACGACCCGGTTCCAGCCGACGACAATCAGGCTCATCAGCGCGATCCCCCCCGCGAGTAGCGGGAAGTTAGCGTGGGCCGTGGCATTGCTGATCAGGCTGCCGAGGCCTTTCGTCACCTGCAGCTTTCCGGCGACGTTCATGTATTCGGCGACGATCGATCCGTTCCACGCGCCGCCGGCGGCCGTCACCCACCCGGTGACCAGCGCGGGGAACGCGGCCGGCAGGTACAGCGAGCGCCAGCGGGCGAGCCACGGCAGGCGGAACACCGTCGTGGCGTCCTTGAGCTGCTGCGGGATCGCGGCCACGGCGGAGATCACGTTGAACAGGATGTACCATTGGCCCGCCAGCACCATCAGCGCGACCGCGCCGAGCCCGAGCCCGACGCCGATCCGTTCGAACAGCAGGATCACGAGCGGGAAGAGCATCGGCGCGGGGAACGACGCCACGACCTGAATCACCGGCTGCAGCGCGCGGGCGAGGCGCGGCGAGCGGCCGATCACCACCCCCGCCGGCAGGGCCCACGCCGTGGACACGATCACCGCGCCCATCACGCGGATGAACGTGAGCGCGGCGGACGAAACGAGCTCGCCCCACTCCGCCCACCCCAGGTGCGCGAGCAGCAGCCACAGGTGCCACGCGCCCACGGCGGCGGCGGCGGCGACCGCGGCGATCGCGAGCCCGGCGCCGATCTTCCGGGGCACCGGATGCTCGAAGGCGAACCGCGGGCCCCGCAGAATGATGGGACCGACGGCGCGGAACGGGCGCTCGAGCGGCCGCGCCGCCCGGCGGGCACGGCGGTAAGCCCGCCGCTGCAACACCGCCGCGCGCCGCGGCAGTCGCGCCCGTCGCAGGAAGTCGAGCACCCACGACGACGGCGCCGGCCCCCCACCGCTGCTCTCGTCCAGCCGGAATTTCTCGACCCACACCACCAGCGGCCGCCACAGGAGCTGATCCACGCTCACGATCATCACCACCATCGCGGCGATCGCGAGCGCCATCGCCTGTGAGTTCCCCTGGTCGAGGGCGACGCTCATGAAGGACCCGATGCCGGGGAGGCGGTAGTCGTGATTGCCGAGGCGGAACGCCTCGTTCACCATGAGGAAGAACCAGCCCCCCGCCATGGACAGCATCCCGTTCCACACGAGCCCCTGCGCCGCGGCTGGCACTTCGAGCTGCCGGAAGGTCCGGCCGGGGGGCCAGCCCGCGACCTTGCACGCGTCCCGCAGCGGCTGCGGCAGGGCCCTGAGCGAGTTGTAAAAGGAGAGGGCCAGGTTCCACGCTTGCGCGGTGAAGATCATCAGGATCGCCGCCAGCTCGAGCCCTACGTTGCGTGTCGGGAACAGCGACATGAGGCCGAGCACGAGCCCGGGGAGAAAGCCAAGCACCGGGATGCTCTGCAGGATGTCGAGCAGCGGCAAGAGGAGCCGCTCGGCGGCACGCGACGTCGCCGCCGCCCACCCGAACCCCAGCGCGAACACATACGAGATCAGGAGTGCCAGCACGCCGCGCGACAGCGAATACAGCGTGTACTTGGGCAGCGCCGCCGGGCTCAGGTCGATGCGCACCGCCTGCGAGAACGGGGCCTCGAACTCGCGCGCGAACGAGACCACCATCGCGATCACGCCGCCCAGCAGGCAGAGGATCGCGATGTCGGCGAGCCCGAGGCGCCGCAAGCCCGGCGGCGCGAGGGCGGGTGGAAAGCGAAGCGTCTTCATGCTGGTGCGAACCGTTTAAGTTGAGACGCGATGCCAGACCCGCCGACGGAAACGACGGTCGAGCTGAACGGCGTCCGCCTCTACATGCGACGCGTGGGGCACGGCCCGCCCGTGGTCGTCCTGCACGGCGGCCCCGGCGCCCACCACGACTACCTGCTTCCCCAGTACGACCACCTCGCGGAGGGAGGTCGCACTCTCCTCTATTACGACCAGCGCGGCGGCGGCCGGTCACCGGTGCCGCGTGACGTCCTGGTGGGCTGGCGGGAGCACGTGGCCGACCTCGAGGCCCTGCGCGGCCACTGGGAGCTCGACCGCCTCACCGTGATCGGTTATTCGTGGGGGGGCCTGCTCGCCCTGCTCTACGCCCTCGAGCATCCCGACCGGATCGCCCGGCTCGCGCTCGTCTCATCCGCGCCCGTGACGGCCGCGTGGCGCGACGAATTCGAGCGCCGCTTCGCGGCTCGCATGGCCCAGCCGTGGATCGCGCGCAGCCGCGCCGACCTCGTGGCGTCCGGGCTCTCCCGCACCGATCCCGAAAAGTATCGCCGCATCGCGTTCGCGCTATCCGTCGCCGGGTATTTTCGCGACCCGAGCCGCGCGAGGGAGATGACGCCGTTTCGCGTCACCGAGCGGACCCGGAAGGCCGTCTGGGATAGTCTGGGAGATTACGACCTGCGCGAACGGATCCGGCGGACTTTTCCGAATGGTACTGCTCCCCGCGCCCTGCTCCTGCACGGCGTCTACGACCCCATGCCCCTCGAAGCCGCGCGCGAGACCGCGGCGCTGCTCTCCACGGGCGTGATCGAGCTGGCCGCGGGGCATGCGCCGCACGTCGAGGCGACGGAGGACTTCGAGCGGGCGCTGGGCGGGTTCCTGCCGCGGCGCTGATCTACGCCTCATCGCCTCGCGCGATGACTTCGCGCACGCGTTCGGGCGTCAGACCGGCGGCGTTCAGAAGGGTGGCAAGGGTTGCGCTCGCCGACCCCGCCGAGGCGGTGAGCATGACGCGGAGCACCCCGAGTAGCAGGAGTTCCGGTCCCAGAGAAGCCGCTTTCAAGTCACGCGCCTCCTGTAGCGCGAGTTGGAGGCTTCCGCGCGCGGCGGGCGTGTACGGTACGGGCGGTGTTGTGGGTGGCGTTGTGGCCGAGGCCTCCGGCATTTCAGTGAAGAGCAGCCGCAAGACTTCACTGCGTGCCACCTCCAGGGTCACGCCCGCCTCCGTCAGGACCTGCGCCCCGATGCCCTTCTCTTCCCGTAGGACTCCGAGGAGGAGGTGCTCGGTCCCCACGTACGCATGGTGCAGCTCGCGCGCCTCGCTCATCGCGAATTCGAGAATCTTCTTGGCCCGGGAGGTGTAAGGGAGGTCCGGTCCCGCCCGCGCGGCTGCCTTCCCTTGCTTGACCGTCTCTTCGATCCTCCTGGAAATCTCTTCCAGGTCGACGTTGAGGTTTGTCAGCACGGCCGCGCCGACACCCTCACCTTCCCGAATCAGACCCAGCAGGATGTGCTCGGTCCCTACATACTCGTGGTGGAGGCGCGCGGCCTCTTCCCGCGCCAGCTGCAGCACCCTGCGCACACGATCACTGAAGTTGTAGCCGTTCATGCATCAAGTATCGCCGTTCGGGCGCGTGGCTGGAATCGCCCAGCGAACGGGATTACGTTCCGCCCAGCATGGACAAACACGCCGTCCGCCAGACCCTCGACCAGCTCGCCGCGTTCCTCGTGGTCAAAGGGGAGAGCGCGTCTCGCGTCCGCGCGATGCAGCACGCCGCCCGGTCGGAGCTCCTCGCCACGGGCCGCTCGAGCGCGCTCGACGAGCTGCGCGAGCAGGTGCCGCCGGGCCTGGCGGAAATGCTCCGCATTCCCGGTCTGGGGGCCGCCAAGCTGCGCCAGATCCACGAATCGCTCGCGATCGAGTCGCTCGCCGAGCTCGAGGCCGCCGCAGGCGACGGGCGCCTGGCGGCGCTGCCGCGCTTCGGCGCCAAGACCGCGGAGAACGTGCGCCGCGGCATAGCCCACCTGCGTCAGGCCAGCTCGCTACGGCTGTTCCACCACGCACAGGACGAGCTCGAAGCCGTTCGGCGCGCCCTCGCCGGCCTCGAGAGCGGGGGCGTGCTGCGGGTCGAGACCGCCGGAGCCGTGCGGCGACGCTGCGAGCTGATCGGAGCGCTGGACCTGGTCGCCGTGCACGAGGGGCAGGCCGCGCGCGAGGCGCTGGTCAGGCGGCTGGCCCGGGCGCCTGGTGTCACCGAGATCGCAGGGCGAGAAGGGAACGTGACGCTGTGTTTCGCATCCGGCACCGTCGTGGACGTGCTCCTCACCACGCCCGAGCGATTCGGGCTCGACTGGATCCGGGCGACCGGCTCCCCTGACCACGTCGCGGCGCTCGAGATCCGCGCCCGCGCCATGGGCGTCTCACTCTCGACCGCATTTCCCGACGAGCCGAGCCTGTACCGCGCCCTCGGCCTCGCATGGGTGCCGCCCGAGCTGCGCGAGGGCCACGGCGAGCTGGAAGCGGCCGCTAACGATGGGCTGCCGCGCCTGGTCGAGCGGGGCGACCTGCGCGGCTTCCTGCACTGCCACTCGAACTACTCGGACGGCACCGTGACGATCGCCGACTGGGCGGCGGCGTGCCGCGCCGCGGGCTACGAGTGGGTGGGCATCACCGATCACTCGAAGTCGGCCGCGTACGCGGGCGGGCTCGCGACCGAGGACGTGGTCCAGCAGCACGTCGAGATCGACGCGGTGAACGCCCGGGTCGCGGGGCTCCGCGTGCTCAAGGGGGTCGAGGCCGATATCCTGGCGGATGGCACACTCGACTACGGACCCGACGTGCTCGATCGGTTCGACTTCGTGATCGGCTCGATCCACTCGCGCTTCGGGATGTCCGAAGCCGAGATGACGCGGCGCGTGCTCACCGCCATGGACGATCCTCATCTCGCGATCCTCGGCCATCCCACCGGCCGGCTCCTGTTGCAGCGCGAGCCGTACGCGATCGATCTGGAGCAGGTGCTCGCGAAGGCCGCCGGGCGGGGCATCGCCGTCGAGGTGAACGCCGATCCGCATCGTCTCGACCTCGACTGGCGCGTGGTGCGGCGGGCGCGCGACCTGGGTGTCACCTTCTCCATTGGCGCGGACGCCCATTCGACGGGCGGCATGACCAACGTCGCCGTCGGTCTGGGGATCGCCCGCAAGGGCTGGCTCGACCCCGACCAGGTCCTGAACACCCGCCACGCCGATGCGTTTCTCGCGTTCACGCGGGCCCGGCTCGTCGCCACGGGCTGATGGCCACCAAGGCGAGAGCCGCACCGAGGAAACGCTCGGGCCGTGAGGCCGAGCGGCGGGCGCGGGTTCGCAAGATCATCGCGCGCCTCGAGAAGGCCTATCCCGACGCGACCTGCGCCCTGCAGCACCACAGCGCGCTCGAGCTCCTGGTGGCGACCATTCTCTCGGCCCAATCGACCGATGCGCGGGTCAACATGGTCACCCCCGCCCTGTTCGCGAAGTATCACGCCGCGCGAGACTACGCCGGCACCGACCCGCAGGTCCTGGAGCAGGAGATCCACAGCACGGGATTCTTCCGCAACAAGACCAAGTCGATCATCGGGATGGCGCAGGCGCTGGTCGAGCGCCACGGAGGCGCGGTACCCGACACGATGGAACAGCTGGTCCAGCTCCCCGGCGTCGGCCGCAAGACCGCGAACGTGGTGCTCGGCACGTGGTTTGGAAAGAACGAGGGGCTAGTGGTCGACACCCACGTCCAGCGGCTCGCGACGCTGCTCGGCCTGACGAAGGAGAAGGACCCGGTGAAGATCGAGCGCGACCTGATGGCGCTCGTGCCGCGCGACAAGTGGACGTGGTTCTCGCACACGCTGATCCTGCATGGGCGTCGCGTGTGCATCGCTCGGCGGCCGAAATGCGAGGTGTGCGTGATCAACCGACTGTGCCCGAGCTCGCGGGTATGACCTGTTATACGTCGCTACGACGCTACGTTGTAAGAGGTGCTACCACGTACAACGTACCGTCGTACAACGTACAACGATGACTCTCCCTCCCATCGACCGCTCGGGCCTGATCGCCACCCGCCGCGATCTCCATCAACACCCCGAGCTGGGCTTCGAGGAGCGGCGCACGAGCGCGCTCGTCGCGGAGCGGCTCGAGCGGCTCGGCTACGCGGTGCGGACCGGCGTGGGCAAGACGGGCGTGGTCGGCCTGCGCGACGGCGCGCCGAGTGGAACGACCCGCTGCGTGCTGATCCGCGCCGACATGGACGCGCTCCCCGTCGAAGAAGCGAACGACGTCCCCTACCGCTCCCGGCACGCGGGCAAGATGCACGCCTGCGGCCACGATGGACACGTCGCCATCGGGCTCGAGGTCGCGCGCCGGCTGCACGGGGCGTTTCTCCCGGGCCGCGTGAAGCTCGCGTTCCAGCCTGCCGAGGAGATCTCGAACGGCGCGGAGGCGATGATCCGGGACGGGGTGCTCGACGCGCCCAAGGTGGATGCGGCGTTCGGCATCCATCTCTGGAACGACCTCCCGGCGGGCACCATCGCGCTGATGCCGGGCCCCGTCATGGCCTCCGTGGACGAGTTCGAGATCGCGATCCTGGGGCGCGGCGGTCACGCGGCAGCCCCGCATCAAGTGATCGACCCCGTGCTGATCACGGCGCACGTCGTCACCGGCCTCCAGAGCCTCGTGTCGCGCCGCCGCAATCCGTTCGAAGAGGGCGTCGTCTCGGTCACGCAAATACACGCGGGGCACGCCTTCAACGTCATCCCCGGCCGCGCCGATCTGCGGGGCACCGTGCGAACGTTCGGTGGGAAGTTCTACGACGAAGCGCCGTCGCTCGTGGAGGAAACGGCGCGTGGGATCGCCCGTGCATTCGGGGCCGACGCCGAGGTGCGGTACCGGCGGCTGTCAAAGCCTCTGGTCAACGACCAGAAGATGACCGCAGTGATGAAAGGCGTAGCACAGGACGTCGTCGGCCGAGAAGGTGTGATTGACGGCGTCCGCACCATGGGCGGAGAGGACATGTCGTTCTTCCTCGCCAGAGTGCCGGGCGCATTCGCGTTCGTCGGCTCGGCGCCGCCCGACAAGAAGGGCTCCCCGCACCACAGCCCGACGTTCGACATCGACGAGGAGAGCCTCGTCATCGGGGCGGAGCTGGTGAGCCGGACCGTGGTGCGGTATCTGGAACAGGGTTCCTGATGTCCAACCTCCTCGCCTCCGAACCCTCCGCTTACCTCCAGTCCGCCGCCCATCAGCCGGTACATTGGCACCCGTGGGGAGAGCCCGCGTTGGCGCGGGCGCGCGCCGAGGACAAGCCCATCCTCCTGGACATCGGCGCCGTGTGGTGTCACTGGTGCCACGTGATGGACGGCGAGTCGTACGAGGATCCGGAGATCGCCGAGACCCTCAATCGCGACTTCGTGTGCATCAAGGTGGACCGCGACGAGCGGCCCGACGTGGATGCGCGCTACCAGCGCGCCGTGCAGGCGCTCACCGGTCAGGGGGGTTGGCCCCTCACCGCGTTCCTCACGCCCGAGGGCGAAGTCTTCTTCGGCGGCACCTACTTCCCGCCGGAGGCGAACCACTACGGCCGGCCGGGCTTTCTCTCGGTGCTCAACCAGGTGGCGGGCCTCTATCGCCAGCAGCGCGACAAGGTGGCAGAGAGCGCGAAGGCGATCCGCCGCCACGTGGCGGAGTCGCTCGACGAGGCGAAAGGCGGCGAGGTCACGCCGACGACCCTGGAGCGCGCCGCAAGCGAGATGGCCCGTCTGTTCGACATCCGCTTCGGCGGGTTCGGAACCGCGCCCAAGTTTCCCCACCCGGCAGCCGTGCAATTCCTGCTCGCCCGCTGGCACGACACCCGCGAGGACTGGACGCGCGAGGTGGTGGAAAGGACTCTCACTGGGATGGCGAAAGGCGGGATCCGCGATCACGTAGGTGGCGGGTTCCACCGCTATACCGTGGACGAGCGCTGGGTCGTGCCGCACTTCGAGAAGATGGCCTACGACAACTCGGAGCTCTTGCACGCGTACCTCGACGGCTACGCGGGCCTGGGACACCCGCTGTTCAAGGAAGTGGCCCAGGGCGTCGTGAGCTGGGTCTTGGAAGTGCTGTCGGACCGGGAGAAGGGCGCCTTCTACACCTCGCAGGACGCGGACGTGCAGTTCGGCGACGATGGTGACTATTGGACCTGGACCCTGGACGAACTGCGAGAAGCGTTGCCGGATGGGGCGTTCCACGTGGCACGTCGCGTCTTCGACGTCGAAGAGCACGGAGAGATGCACCACAACCCGCGCAAGAACGTGCTCTGGCGGAAGGTTGATCCGGCAGGCGACGACGAGTGGCCGCTACTCAACGACGCGCTCCGGAGGCTCAAGACGGCCCGGGACACGCGCAAGGCGCCTTACGTCGACACCACACCGTACGTCAACTGGAACGCCATGATGGCATCGGCGTTCCTGCATGCCGGCGCCGTGCTCGATCGGCCGGAGTGTAACTCGCTCGCGCTCAAGGTCCTCGACCGGATCTGGGCGGAGGCGTGGGACGAAGGACGGGGGATGGGTCACGTGATCGGCCGCGCCGATCCGCGCGGGCTGCTCGAAGACAACGTCCACGCGGCGGCGGCGTTCCTGGACGCCTCGGAGGCCACCGGCGACGACGCCTGGCTCACCCGCGCGATCGCCGTGATGCGCTACTGTGGCCGCGCCCACTGGGACGACGAAAGGGGAGGCTTCTTCGACGTGGCGCGCGATCGGTCCGGCGCGGCCTACCTCGCGACGCCCGCCAAGCCGGTGCAAGACTCGCCGACGCCCTCTGCGAACGGGGTCGCCGCGCTCGTCCTGGCCCGCCTCTGGGCGGTCACCGACGACAAGGAATGGCGCCGGCTGCTGGATCGCCAGCTCGCGACGTTCGGCGGCGCGGCGCCTCAGCTCGCGCTGTACGGGGCGACCCTGCTGCGGGCGATCGATTGGGCCTTGAACCCCGTCACGCGCGTAGAGGTGTCAGGTCCCAGGGGTCAGGGGCCGGCGTGCGACATGCATCTGCTGGCGCTCCAGACCTACAGGCCGCGCAAGGTGGTGGTCCGGAAGACCGCCGAGCGGCCCGCCGCGCCAGCGGCCACAGTCTGCGTCGGCACGACCTGCTCGCTGCCCGTGGCGACGCCCGAGGCGCTCGGGGACCTGCTGCGGTGAGGCGGCGGGTGCTCGGCCGCACCGGCCTCGCGGTCAGCCCCGTCGGCTTCGGCGCGTGGGCCATCGGCGGCAACCGGTTCGGCAACTCCTACGGTCCCACCGACGATGCGGAGTCGCGGCGCGCTGTGAGCCGCGCCTATGAGCTGGGGTGCAACTTCTTCGACACGGCGGATGTGTACGGACACGGGCACTCGGAGGAGATCTTGGGCGAGGCGCTCGCGGGCATCCGCCAGCGCGTGCTGGTCGCCACCAAGGTCGGCGGCAATTTTTACAACCGCGCCGTGAACCCGTTGCTCTTGGGCCGGATCGCCGAGGCGGTCGGCCGGCCGGTCGCCGAGCTCGCGCCGGACATCCCGCTTCCGGTGACCCACGACGCCAATTTTGCCGGCGACTACATCCGGTTCGCCGTCGAGCAGTCGCTGCGGCGCCTCGCCACCGACTACATCGACCTGCTGCAGCTCCACAACCCCGCGCTCGGCCTGATCGCCGACCCGGACACGTACCTGGTGCTCGAGGACTTGAAGCGGGAAGGCAAAATCCGGTTCTACGGCGTCTCGGTGCACCCGCCCGAAGAGGGACTCGCCGCCGTGGAAGTGACGCGACCCGATACGGTCCAAATCGTGTACAACATCGTGCGGCGCGAGGCCGAAGACCGCTTTTTCCCCGTCGCCCGCGCCTCCAACGTCGGAGTGATCGCGCGCGAGCCCCTGGCCAACGGCCTGCTGGCCGGGAAGTATGGGCGGGACAGCGCGTGGGAACCGGGCGACATCCGCGCCCGCATGCCGCGCCCCTACGTGGCGCAGCTCGCGGTAGTGGCGGAGCGCGTGAAGGACTTGGCCGGGCAGGCGGGAGTGACGCCGGCGCAGCTGGCGCTCCGCTTCGTGCTGGACAACGAGGCGGTGTCGGTCGTGATTGTGGGCATGAAGACCGTGGCACAGGTGGAAGAAAACCTCTCTCTGGAGTGATGATGCCGAACAAACAGGCCGTTTTCGAGACCGCGAAGGGCAGAATCGACGTGGAGCTGTTCGCCGACGAAGTGTCGGGCACCGTCGCCAACTTCGAGAAGCTCGCGAACGCGGGATTCTACGACGGCACCAAGTTCCACCGCGTGATCGCCAACTTCATGATTCAGGGAGGCGACCCCTATTCGAAGACCGGGAAGGGGCGGGTCGGCACGGGCGGTCCCGGCTACACCATCAAGTGCGAGACCCAGAAGAACGTCCACAAGCACGTCGCGGGGACGCTGTCTATGGCCCACGCCGGAAAGGACACCGGCGGCAGCCAGTTCTTCATCTGTCATTCGCCCCAGCCGCACCTTGACGGAGTCCACACCGTTTTCGGACAGGTCACCAAGGGACTGGACGTGGTCGGCAAGATTGCGCAGAACGACGAAGTGAAATCGATTCGAGTGAAGTGAGTCGTCCGTCGTCCGTCATCAGTCGTCCGTAACCGGAGATCGACATGCGCCCGACCATCGCCATGCTCACAGCGGTCCTCGCGCTCCCGGCCCCTGCCGCGCTCGCCGCGCAAACCGGGCAATTCGTCGTCCGCCTGGGGCGCGATACGCTCGCGATCGAGGAGTACACGCGCACCGCCGATCGCCTCCAAGGTGAGCAGGTAGTGCGCACCCCGCGTACGGTGCACCGCATCTACACCGTCATGTTCGACCCCGGCGGCGCGGCCGAACGGTACGAGCTCGTCACGCACAACGTGTCGGGTGCACCCGGTCCAGCCGAAACCAAGGCGACAGCGACGTTCCAGGGTGACTCCGCAGTGGCGACCGTGCCCAGACGCGACTCGACCCGCACCGTTCGGTCACGCGTGGGCGCCGGCGCTCTGCCCTACCTTGGCCAGTCGTTCGGCCTTGCCGAGGAAGTGACGCGCCGCGCGCGCGCCGCAGCCCGCGATTCCTTTGCCATGTCCATGCTCGTGTTGGGGGACACCGAGCCCATGCCCGTGACCGTCACGCGCGCCGGCGCCGATTCCCTGATCCTGATGCTCGACGGGATTGGACCGCTGCGCGCTCGCGTGGACAACCAGGGCACAGTGCTCGGCGTATCGGGAATCGGCGGTACCGCGCAGATCACCGTCGAGCGCGTGCGGGGCCTCGATTTCGCAGGGCTCGGCAAGTCGTTCGCGGCCCGCTCGCTCGGCACCCTGTCGCCGCCCGATTCCGTGCGGGCACGGGTGGCGGGGACGTCCATCGCCGTTTGGTACAGCCGGCCGTCGATGCGGGGCCGCGTGATCTTCGGAAATGTCGTCCCCTGGAACCAGGTGTGGCGGACCGGCGCAAATCAGGCGACGATCTTCGAGACCGGTGCCGACCTGGTCGTCGCCGGGACGACGGTGCCGGCGGGCAAGTACAGCCTCTGGACCCTCCCCTCGCAGAGCGGCTGGAAGCTCATCGTCAACACGAACACCGGCCAGTGGGGCACCGATTACGACGCGCGGTACGACCTCGCCCGGCTCGACATGAAGGTGGAGCCGCTGCCGCAGCCGGTGGAGCAGTTCACGATCGCGATCGAGCCGAAGGGGAAGGGGGGCGTGTTGAGGCTGGAATGGGAGAAGACGCGCGCGTCGATCCCGTTCTTGAAACAGTAGTCTTGCACCTCGACTTCGCCGTCGTCGCCGACTACGCGATCGTCGATCAGGCGGGCAAACTGTCCGTGCTGGGGATCTTCCAGCACATCTGGGTGCAGCAGTTCCCCGCCATGCACCCGCGTCTGCACCTGGTGCTCCGCCTCAAGGGAAAGCGCACCGAGATCGGCGAGCACCAGGTGCAGATCCGGCTCCTGGACGAGCAGGACGCCGAGGTCCTCGGCGGCAACGGCACCGTGAACTTCGCCGAGCCGCCCGCGGGGGTGACCGACATCGAGGCGGGAGCGATTCTCGTCTTCGACGTGCCGTTCCCGCACCCCGGCCCGTACCGCTTCGAAATTACGATCGACGGCGACCGGAAGGCGTCGGTGCCGCTGACGGTGAGCCAGCTGCCGGCGCCGCCCGCGGGCGGGAGTCACTGAGATGCGCGCCGCCCCGTGGCTCGCCGCGCTCCTCGTCGCGGCAGGATGCAGCGACGCGCCCACCGCCCCAACCGCGCCCGTCCGGGTCGATCTGTCGAGCGGTTGGCTGCGCGCGACTCCCGGCGAGGTGGGGATGAGCGCGTCCGCCCTGCTCGGCGCCGCGGGCGACGCGTCGGGGATTGCGCGCTTCAAGAGCCTGCTCGTGGCGCGCCACGGCCGGCTCGTAGCGGAGTACTACTTCGGCGGTACCGACTCGACCACGTTGTTCGACGTGCGCTCGGTGACGAAAAGCGTCGTATGCGCCCTCACCGGCGTCGCGTTGCGCGACGGCGTGCTGCCCGGGACGGTGGCACCGATCGCCCCCTATCTCAGTCCGGCCGACACGCTGGACTCGGCCGACAGCGCCGTGACCGTGCGCCACCTCCTCACGATGACGTCGGGGTACGCGTGGGACGAAACGACCGGCCCCGATTACAACTCATGGATCGTCGCGGACAACCACGTGCAATACCTGCTCGACCGTGCCCACACGGCTCCGCCCGGCGCCACGTTTACGTACAACTCCGCGGCGGTCCACACGCTCGGCGTGGTGCTCGAAGACGCCGCCGCGACGCCGCTGCCCCAGTACGCCACCGACCATCTGTTCGGAGCACTGGGCGTGGACACGGTCGCCTGGGAGCCGCTCGACCGCGGCACCGTAAACGGCGGCTCGGGGATCGCGCTGCGCGCGCGGGACCTCTTGAAATTCGGGCAGCTGTTCCTGCAACGCGGCTGGTCGGCCGACGCGAGCGTCGTGCCGGAAAGCTGGGTGGACTCGGTCACCCGACCGCAGTTCGCCTGGCGCACCGTCGTGGGCCCGCTGCAACGGGTCACCTACGGCATGCTCTGGTGGGTGTCCGACGCGAGCCCGACGGCCTTTTTCGCCTGGGGCTACGGCGGTCAATTCGTGTACGTCGTGCCGAGCCGCGACCTCGTCGTGGTGGCTACGACCGATTGGGTGCAGCTCAGCGAAATCACGCCTACGGAGCTCGCAGCCCAAGTGCTCGGCGTGATCGTCAACGACGTCGTGCCGGCAGCGCGCTAGCCTCGCTGAATGTCGAGCGGGAGCCCCGCGTCCATCAGCGACAAGCCGCCGTCCGCGGCGATGACCTGGCCCGTGATCCAGCCCGCGTCCGCCGAGCACAGGAGCGAGACGGCATTCCCGACGTCCGCCGGCGTGCCGAGCCGGCCCATCGGCGTCCATCCCTTCTCTCCCTGGTGCCAGCTCCGAATCATGTCCTGCGCGACGTCCGGCAGCGTGTTGAGCACACTGTCCTCGATCCACCCCGGGCTGATGGCGTTCACCGTGATGCCCCGTTTCGCGAGCGCCACGGCGAAGTAGCGGCACAGGGATTCCATGGCGCTCTTGGCGGCGCCCATGCCCACCCACGGCTGCCAGCTGCCGGTGC
>Ga0209056_10003114_pt1 | contig 17816 bp, 17 predicted proteins | sample GraSoiAngelo_114_FD_185876 | JGI IMG/M metagenome (GOLD analysis project Ga0209056, IMG submission 185876) | Grasslands soil microbial communities from the Angelo Coastal Reserve, California, USA - 14_0903_13_40cm (SPAdes) (version 2) | ecosystem: Environmental > Terrestrial > Soil > Grasslands... | reverse complement strand
CGTACAACGCCACCAGCAGCATCGCCGCGGCAACGCCAGGCCGGGCCAAAGGGGCGGTCACCGTCCGGAAGACGCTCACCTCGTCCGCCCCCAGATTGCGCGCTACAAACTCAATGCTCGGAGGGATATTTTCGAGCACCCTGCTGATCGCCAGCGTCGCGATCGGAAAGAACGAGATCGTCTGCGACAGCCACAATCCCCGCCAGCCCAGGATGTCAACGCGCAAGTGGAACACGGTGTGTGTGATGAGGCCCAGCCTGCCAAACAGCAAGAGATATGAGAACGCCACCGCGAACGGAGGGGAGAAGAGCGGCAGGATCGAGATAATGCGGAAGAGGCCCTTCCCGGGGAGGTCCGGCCGGGTCAATGCCAGCGCAAAGACAAAACCGAGCAGGCACGCGGTCACAGTGGACAGCGTGGTCATCACCAGGGTATTCACGATGGCTCGGAGCCAGCGGGGATGATCCAGGACCGCGAGAAAGTCGGTCGCGGAGGGGTAGGCGAGGACGCGAAACACGGGGTACAGCACAAACAGCGCAATCAGCAGCGCCGTACCCCATGCGCCCAAAAACCAGACCGGATCGCCCAATCGTATGACCGATCGGACGATCCGGCCCATAGACTTCTGCGTTATCGTCGCTGGCTACCTATCAGCTCATCCCACTTCCTCGTCAGACGGTCGCGGTTTTGCAGGGCAAATGGCCGATCATATTTGACGAACTTCAACGACGAGAGGGCCGGGAAGTCGGAACGGATTGGGACATCGGTGCGCACCGGGTACTTGAAGCCGTACCGGGCGATGACATCCTGCGCGCCCTTCAGCAGGACGAAATCGACGAAGCGCTTGGCCCCGTCAGTATTCGGTCCCCCCTTCACGATGGAAATGCCGCCGATCTCCCCTCCGGTATCGGGGGGGATCACGTACTCCAGGGGCTGGCCGTTATCTTTCGCTTCAGCGCTGTCGTCCAGCCAGGCCACCCCGGCCACAGCTTCTCCTCGGACGACCAGGGGGATCGTGCTCGGCCCCGTCGCGCCGTAGACGCGGACGCTGGCGTCGAACCGCTTGAGCCACTCGAAACCCTTGTCCTCGCTGCCCGCCCGGAAGATCTGCGTGGCGAGAAAGATGTACCCTCCTCCCACCGTCGCGGGATTCCACGCCGCAACCTTCCCGGCGTAGGCCGGATGCAGCAGATCATCCCAGGTCTGCGGGTACGGACCGCCGCGAGGTTTGATCTCCTGTTCGTAGAGTCTGCGGTTGACGATGATGACCAGGGGGCCGGCGTAGAATCCGTGCCAGAGCCCGCGGGGGTCGATGTATTCGGATGGGATCTTGCCGCTCGCTTCCTCCGGCGCGTGATACGGGACGAGCAGACCATCCCGGGCCAGCGGCTCGTGGATTTCAACCGACCCGCCCAGGAAGATATCCGCGCGAGGAGCGGAGGCCTCCGACCGCACTCTCGAGGCCATCGTCCCTGCCGCCGCGAGAATCAATGACTCGACCTTCATGCCCGTCATCGGCTCGAAGGCCTTCGTCAACACATTCATGGTGTATTCGTCCATCCCTGAGTAAATGACGATCGTGTTAGGAGCGGCGGTCCCGGGCCCAGCGCCCAGGACGAGACAAATCACCAATACCGACACAATGGAAACAGTCCATAGTACGCGCATGCGCAGCCTCCAGTCTTCTCTGGGAACTTGCGGGGACAATTCAACGCCCCTGTGGTGATGCCTGCTGTTCCCCCACTCAACTTCTCGAGACTCTTCACGGTGGGCGAGCACAACGCGGCGCCGTCGCGTACATGCCGGAACGCCTTGGGGTCTCCACGCAGATGTCCAATCACCGTGACCGGGCTGGCAGGCCGGATCTCGTCACCCCTGCTGGCCGGCGTTGGTCCGAAGAAAACGCAGAATGCGCGGCCCGGCGGCCAGTAGCCGAGGTCGCCCGCCTGCACGGTCTCCTGGCCCAGTTCCTGGGGGTGGCGGACCGGGATCTCAAAGAAAATCTCCTCGCCCCAGGTGCTGGCGTTCGCCCGGATCGGCAGTGCGTTCCACACGGCTTTGGCGGTCTCCGTGTCGTTGAGTTCGGCCTCGGCACGCACCGGGCCGGCCTGGATCTTCATCTCCCGCTTCATAGCCGATATACACTTTTGCCGCCCGTCTGGGATTCCCCGCCGTTCCAGATGGCGGCGCCGTGAGTATCATAAGGAGAGACGATTCTGCCAGGAGGTGACTACGGTGGCCGACAAGGTCCGGCGGGTCGAATATTACTATGTGCCCGTGCCAGACAGACCCGGCGAGGGCTTGAAGGTACTCTCGGCGCTCAAGAATGCGGGCGTCCTTCTTCTCGCGATTCACGCTTTTCCGGCCGGAGGAGGGCGGGCGCAACTTGATCTCGTCCCCGAAGACGCCAAGAAGTTCAGACAGGCCGCTCAGGCGGCAGGCTTGACGCTGACGGGGCCAAAGTGGGCGTTCCTGGTCACCGGCGATGACCGGGTTGGCGCCACTGCCGAACACGGTAAGAAACTCGCCGATGCGAAGATCAATATCACCGCCGTCACCGCGCTCGGCGCGGGATCAGGCCGCTACGGGATGATCATGTGGGTGGCGCCGGCCGATTACGAGAAAGCTGCCGCCGCGCTGGGCGCTTAATCTTCTTGAGAGTAGTTTCGCGTCTGGCCCCGATTGTCGTCGTGGCGATGGCAGCCGCGGGCTGTGATTTCTTGAATCTTGGCGGCATTCCCGGGGGCTGTGGCATGGCCTCATCGACCCCACCGCAGATTCAATTGCAGCTCGTCGTTCCCGGTCTCTCTCAACCTGTTTACGTCACGCACGCCGGCGACGGCTCAGGACGCCTGTTCATCGTCGAGCAGGCCGGTGTCATCAGGATCTTCAAGAACGGGGCGCTGCTGACGACGCCGTTTTTGGACATCACCAGCCGCGTCCTCTCGGGCGGCGAGCAGGGACTGCTGAGCGTCGCCTTCCACCCGCAATATAGCAGCAACGGCCGCTTCTTCGTCAATTACACGGCGACCGGCGTGGGTGCGCCTTACAAATCGGTTATTGCCGAGTATCATGTCTCAACCACTAACCTCGACGTTGCTGATACCAGCGAGCGGGTCCTACTGGAAATCCCTGACCTTTATACCAATCACAACGGTGGCCAAAACTTGTTCGGCCTCGACGGGTACCTGTACATTGGATTGGGCGACGAAGGCGGGGCTGGGGATCCGCAGAACAATGGCCAGAATCTGGGCACGCTCTTTGGCAAAGTGCTGCGTATCGACGTGAACGGGGCTCTCCCATATGCCATCCCATCCGATAATCCGTTCCTGGGGACCGCCGGCGCGCGCAGAGAGATCTGGGCCTACGGGCTGCGCAATCCCTGGCGGTTCTCTTTTGATCGATGCGGCGGGAGATTGTTCCTCGCCGATGTCGGACAGGACATGTGGGAAGAGGTCGACCTCATTGAGAAGGGGGGAAACTACGGCTGGCGGATCATGGAAGGCCCGGCTTGTTTCAATCCGCCGACGGGCTGCACCACCACAGGGTTGCAGATGCCGATCGCCTCATACGACCATGGCTTCGGCTGTTCTATCACGGGGGGATACGTCTATCGTGGCACGGCCTCACCCGTGTTGAGCGGGCGGTATCTGTTTGGGGACTTCTGCAGCGGGCGGCTCTGGGAACTACATGCGGCTGGCCTCAAGAATTGGGTGATGACACAGGTAGCTCAAACTGGACTCGCCATCAGTTCGTTCGGCGAAGATCAAAACGGCGAGCTGTACATCGTTAACTATAATGGATCTCTGCATCGCATCACGGCGCACTAAGAAGTGGAATCAGTGCGGACAAGATCAATCGTGATCGCACTCAACGTTAGCGTACCCGGAGCGGAAATCGCTGACGGTCTCGTGGTGAGGATCATAGGAATGCCGCCACATGCATCCCAGGTCGTTGCCTAACAGGTGGATGGAGATAGAAGGCACGGAAGACGTCGTCCGTACGCGATGAATGTCACCCTCCGGGGGGAGCAGCGTGTAGACATCCCCCGGCTTCAACGCACGCCGCTCGACCAGCGATAGTGAGGCCTTCCCGGAAATCTCTCCCCGATCGTGGCGGCGGAAAACTTCCTCATCCTGCTCGCCCCGGTACAATCCCACAAGTCCCCACGCCAGGTGATCGTGTATCGGCGTCTGTGCCCCCACAGGGACAATAAGGGCGTGTAACGTCAGCGAGCGGTCTGCACGCCGGTAGATCAGGTAGGAAGCGATCCCGCCGCCCATCTTGCTGTTGGGATTCGCGCATGTGAATTCATCCGGCAGCCAGTTGCTCGCGGCGAGCAGTTCTCCGAATGCTGGTCGCATCCGTTCCACTCGACGCGGCGGCGATGGAGTCGCTCCCACCACATCGAGCACATGCGCGATGAACGCCTCCAGGACTGGAGAGCTTGCGTAGTATTCGTCCGGCATCGGTTTCCTCCACGGCGGCATACTCACGAACGCTCCGCCGTACTTACGAACGCCCAATCGATCTGCGGAGGGACTGCTGCTTAAATAGTCGCGGCGCAAATGTCTTGAACTTCCGATGGTGAGGCAGGCATGAGATAGACGACGGCAGTAGCACTGCCACCGATCCGCGCTACGAGTCCGTTTGATGGCGTCGACGGACTCACCTTCCTCAGGGGATCCCAATGTCTACGCATCAGGTGCGTTTTGGGCGAAACGTGTTCGCCTGTTTGATCGCGGCCGGGGTCATCGCCTCCACGATCCTGCCCCCAGTCGTCGCGAAAAATGCGTATCAGAACCCGCCGGCCTGCACACGCGTGCAAAGCCGTTTTGGCCGGCTGTTCAGCTCACTGTCTGCTGCCCGCTGGCCTGCTGCCGACGTAGATCTCCTCGCCGGCAAGGCCATGGCCGAGGAAGAGACTGCAGAAACCCCCGAGGGCGTGGCCGATGCCGAGGAGAACAACGACATCGACGCCGGCTTCACGTACGTCGGTCAGTTCATTGACCACGACCTCACGCTCGACCAACGGCCCAATGATCTAACGACGCCGACGGATCCGTTTTCGCTTCAGAACTTTCGTACCCCCGCCTTCGACCTCGACAACGTCTACGGCGATGGTCCACTCGGGTCCGCGTACCTCTACGAGGCGGACGGCATCCATTTGAAGCTTGGCCTCCCGCTCAGCGGGGCCGGCACAGACAGTGGCGCAGTCGATCTACCGCGAAACGCGACAGGTCAGGCGTTGATCCGGGATCCCCGCGATGACGAAAACCGATTCATCGCATCTCTGCACACCATCGTCCGGAGATTCCACAATCTGTGGGTCGACCGGTTGGCCCTGGAGCACCGCGATTGGTCGAGCACGCGAGTGTTCGCCGAGGCCCAACGCCAGGTCCGCCTGCACTACCAGTGGGCCGTCCTGACCGACTTCCTGCCGACCATTGTCGGCAAGCCTACGCTCGCCGCCGTTCTGCCGTCCACGCATGCGCCGCACCTCACCTTCTACAACCCATGCATAATGAACATGCCGGTAGAATTCAGCGTGGCGGCGTACCGGTTCGGGCACTCCCTCGTCCGCCCGATTTACCGGATTAATACCGCGGTCGTAAATCGGCTACCCGTCTTCTCTCTGGCAGACGACCCCACCAGAGATCTGGGTGGCTTCCGTCCATCGCCGGCGAACTTCGCGATCGACTGGGCTTTCTTGCTCCCCTTGGAGGGTCAGCGGGTGATTGGGAAGCCCCAGGCGTCGTACAAAATCGACAACTCCCTCGTGTTCCCGCTGGGACTCCTGCCGCTGCCGGAAACCGGCGCGGGGCCGGCATCGCTTGCCAGGCGTAACCTGCTGCGCAGTATGCAGCTTGGTCTCCCTTCAGGACAGGATGTGGCCCGGGCCATGGGCGTCAAGCCGCTCCGCGATGATCAGATCTTGATCGGCAAGGCGGTCGAGCCTGAGGCGGGAGAGGAGGCGGAATCTCAGCCCATCACCGGCATCGCACGCAGTTTCGCCGGCAAAGCGCCGCTGTGGACCTACATTCTTGCTGAAGCAACCGCCAGCGCCTTTAACATCCGCGACGGACATATCGTCGGTAGGCAGATTGCACCCATGCGGCTCGGGCGAGTGGGCGGGCGGATCGTCGCCGAGATCTTCGTGGGTCTGATGCTGGTCGATCGCTCCTCAATTCTCTACGCTCCCTCCTTCCGGCCTGACCCAGCGTTTGCCGAAGAAGGCCGGTTTGGGTTTCGGGAGCTCATCCTGGCGGTCATCGGAAAATGAGCGCGCGCGATCTCACCGCACGATCGTAATGCGGCCTTCTATGGTCGGGCTGATCATTCGCGCCTTTTGCACCGCGTCGAGAACAGCGGTCACGATCAGCGGGCCGCCCGCAGGACCGATCAGCACCTCCCCAGAGGCCAGTGTGGCATATCCGTCGCCTCCGCGAAGCATGAAATCGTTGGTCGCTACCGTGTAGAGCGCGTCATCCTCGAGGGGGCGGTCTCCAACACGCACCTCTGTGATCCGGGATCCAACCGGACGCGCAGGATTGAACGTGTAGCGCAGGCCGGACACCTGCGGGAAGCGGCCGCCGACCTGGTCCCACTGGCTGACGCCGTTCTCCAGCGCGGCGCGGATCGCACTCCCGTGGATCGCCACCTTCACGACGACGTTGCCAAACGGGAGCCAGGCAAAGACGTCGCGGCGCCGGATCGGACCGGCGGGAAAGATCGCGTTCGTCCGGATGCCGCCGCCGTTGGTGATCGCCACCGTCGCGTCCACGGCCGTGCGCATGACGTCGGCGATATAGTCGCCGAGCGCAGCCTCTTGCTGGCGCACCGCCTGGTTGCGCGCATCGAGTGACACGGTGGTCTCTCCAATTACGACCGCGAGGTCTCTGGCCAGCTGGTCCGTATATCGTTTGATCAGCCCGGCCATCTCCGGATCAGATGGCGTCTGATCAGTAATCGGAACCAACTCGTGAACGGCATGCGGGAGTCCGGACAGCGGCACGCGCGTCACACCGAGCCATTTCGCGTCTGAGCCGGCCTTCGCGATGAGGCGCCCACCAACGGTCGACGTCATGGGGTCGTGATCGTGGCCGCCGATGACCACATCGATCTCGGGCACCGCGCGCAACAGCCCCTCGTCGTCCTGCATATGCAGATGGGTCAGCGTAACGATGCGCCGGTAATCACGGGGCATGACCTGCAGGATCGTTTTGGCCACCGCCACGGGGTCGCCGAACCACGTCGTGCCTGGAGACGAGGACGTGGCGGTCTCCTCCGTGAGGAGTCCGAGGATGCCCACCCTCGTTTCGCACACGTTCCGGATCATGTACGTGCGCGCACCCGGGAACGGCCGCGCCCCTGGGGCAGCAAACGTGTTGGACGCGACCCAGGGAAACCTCGACTCGGCAACCCGTTTCACCAGCTCCGCTGGTCCGTAATCGAACTCGTGGTTGCCAAACGTCGCGGCGTCCACCCCGAGCAGGTTGAGGCCATCGATGAGCTGTGCGCCTTTGAAGACGGACGATTCGAGGGACGGCGAAATGAGATCACCGCCGAACAGCAGCAGCGAGCAAGGTTCGCGGCGACGGTATTCCTTTACGACGGCGGCTAAACGATCCAACCCGCCGGCCTTCCCCTGGTCGACCGCGGTCAGCTGGTAGTCGTCATTGAAGTGTAGAATCGTCAGGACCGGGGCCTGAGGTTGGGCCGCTGAAACCAGCAGGACAAAGGCGGTCAGGGCGACCCCCAGTCCTATAGGCGCGCTGCGTCTCATCTGAACAAACTCCACGATTTTCTTTGGCGCCCGAACCTGAGTTTTAGCGGCCAGCGAATCGCTGTTCTAGATCGGTGCGGTAGGAACCTTGCACCAGCGGTTGGGTTGTAGCGTGTGTACTAATTGCGGGTACCGAAGACGTACTTGGGCTGACCTTCTCACACGGCGTCCACAGTCTTGCGCCTGAAGATCTGGTCACCCGGCAGCCGCGCCCGGGAGCTCCCCTCGACGGCATGGTATGGACGTTGCGTGTGGCGCCACGCATCCCACAGAAGGTCGATCTGCGCCGCAAGATCTGCGGCAGCCTTGGTGTCACCCGCCTGCCAGGCCTGATGTCGCCGCGTTTCGGCGCCGTTGATCGCTGCCTTGATCTCCTCAGAACGCATGGTTTGCAGCCTCCGGGTCCTTGGATCAGAGCTGGCAGCGGGGGCGCAGGGAATTCGTCCCCACGCCCCTATTGCCTCACGTGTCTCTTCGCTACCTCTTGCCTGTCCGGTCTACTTCGGTGATGCGACCTTCGGGGATGCGACGAGGCCGAGCTGCTGCATCATGCCCAGCTGGTCTCCTTGGCCCCAGTGCTCCACGACCTTGCCGTTGGCGACCCGCCCGATATGAATCTCCGACCAGCTCGCGTACTTGCCGGTTGCGGGAACACCCTGGAACTCACCCTTCTGTGTGCCCCGCGCAGTAAGACGGTGGACGAGTTTGTCCCCCACCACGATCTCGTCCTCGATCGTGTAGCGGAAGTCGGGGAATGCGGCCCGGAACTTGGTCAGACCCTGCTTGAAGCCTTCCCGGTCCGGGGTGGTGCCGGGATTCGGAGTTCGGTCGACGTAACCGGCGTCGAACACTTCATCAATAGCGGTCAGGTTCCCCGTATTGAGAGCATCGACGATCCGGCGGCCGAGACCCATGTTCTCGTCGGGTGACATGCGATTCTCTTCTTTCTTGTAAATTGTGTCCGGTGCCATGTGGTTCTCCTCTGAGAATTCCTCACTCTCCATACGATCGACGAGAGTGGGCAGCCATCCTGGCGATTCGCTTATCCCGGTGGCTCCGCGACCACTTACCCGCGACTACTTGTTTATCTCCAGGGGGACTGAACCGAAAGGAATGGAGCGTGCTTGTTAGCGATCGCGACCGCTGCAGCAGTCGTACGCCACTCGCTCAGTGTTGCACGGATTGCCCGCAAGCACAATGACCAAATAATCTCGGGGATGACTCAAGAATATATCCTGCTTGACATTCGGGAATCTGAGGAGTGCGTTGCGGGATCAAATCCCAGGGCGCATTCGAGCCCTGAACCACGCGCTCGTAGTGCTCCAAGGTACAGCGCCCCTCGCTCCGAACTAAAATGTCATCATTCGATGTCAGGAATGTGGGGTGGTGGCTATGGGGGAGGCTGATGCGTATCGTTATCTGCAAGTATTGAAGGAGGCCGAGTCGGACCTCAAAGGCCCGAAGCCCGAGACGTGGTTCGACCGTCTCGAACAGGAGCGCGATCAACTACAGGGTGCCCTGCAGTGGTTCCTCGAGCACAAAGACCTGCAGCGGGCGATGGAATTGGCCGCGCTCGCATGGCGGTTTTGGATGAATCGGGGCCGCATCGACGAAGGGCGTAAGTGGCTGGGTGCCGTGCTGGCTGCGGTCGCGACGACTGAGACGACCGCTCTGCGCGCGGAGGTCCTCCACGGCGCAGGGACCCTTGCTTTCCAGCAGAGAGACCAGGAGGCCGCACGCACAAACTTCGAGCACAGCCTATCAATCTCACGTCGCCTCAAGGACGGGCAGGGAATCGTCCGCGCTCTGACCGGACTCGCGCGCGTGGCGCTCCGGCAGGGTGACTACCCGTCTGTGCGAAGACGAGCCGAGGAGGCGCTAGCGACGGCCCGTGGCACAGGCAATAGCCGCGATTTGGCCGGCCCCGTGCACCTCCTCGCCGCCGTGTCGCGCATGGAGAAAGATTATCCACGGGCACGCGAGTTCTATCAAGAAAGCGCCGAACTCGGCCGGTCTCTGGGCGATGAGCGCCTGGTGGCGATGGAAATCATCAACCTTGGCTCGGTGGAGTTCCTGGCAGAGAACTTTGATGAGGCAACCGGGTACTATCTCGATGGACTCAAGAAGGCCCACGTTTTGAGGAACACGTATCTTCTTTCGCCCTCTCTCATCGGCTTAGGCGCCGTCTCTGCGGTGAGAGGTGAAGGCGGACGCGCTGCGACATTGCTGGCGGCGGGTCAAGCTCTGGTCGAAGCCACCGGGGGCGTTCTGGACCCGGATGATCAGCCCCTCTTTGACCAGGGTGTAACGATAGCGCAAGCGGCGACGGACACGCAGACTTTCACTGCGGCGTGGGCAGAGGGACGGGCCATGCCTCTCGAACAAGCCATCGAATACGCTTTGCTCGGTCAGCAGCGCTAAAAGCAGCCGCGATTGGAACTACGTCAACTCTGGTGGAGACGAGGGGATTTGAACCCCTGACCCGCCGACCCAGACGGATCCAATAACTTCGGGATCCATTGGGAGGAACAACAGCAAAGGTTCTATGGTGGTCGACGAACAAACCAAAACAAAAGGAAGTGAACCCATGAAGACCCAAGCAACGGCCCGCGTCATCTCCGACCGCGAATCTATCCTCGAACACACCCTCAAGGCACCCGCCGCCAAGGTGTTTGCCGCTATGGTCAACCACGGGGCCGCCGCCGGTGCGAAAATGGCGTGGGACCGGCTGGCCGAGCTTCTGGCGGAGGCGTGACCATGAAAGCTGCACAGAAGGGCACGCAGAAGTCCGCCAAGAGCACCACCGCGATCGGCAAGACGTCCAAGGGATTCACGGAAGAGGAACGAGTCGCGATGAAGGAGCGCGTCCAAGAGCTGAAGGCGGCCGCGCGCCGCGGCCCGCGCGAGGACAAGGCGGACGGGGAAAGCGCCGTGCTCGCGAAGATCGCCGGGATGCCGGAACCGGATCGCGCCATGGGCAAGCGGCTCCATGCGATCGTCAAAGCCAGCGCGCCAGCCCTCTCGCCGAGACTCTGGTACGGGATGCCCGCGTATGCCAAGGACGGCAAGGTCGTCTGCTTCTTCCAAAGCGCGCAGAAGTTCAAGACGAGGTACGCGACGTTAGGCTTCAGCGACGCGGCGAACCTCGACGAAGGCGCCATGTGGCCGGTCGCCTTCGCGCTGAAGGAGGTGACTGCCGCCGAAGAGGCAAGGATCGGCGCGCTCGTGAAGAAAGCGGTGAGCTGAGGACCGATATGGACACTAATAGGCTTCATTCGTTCGCGCATCCCCCTCGGGGTCGCGGGTTCAAATGAAGACCGGCTAAGTTCCCCTCACCCTACCCTCTCCCCGCGGGAGAGGAGTAAAAGGATTGAGGCGCCCGGAGGCGCCTCTTCAACCACCCTGGTGGAGACGGCGGGATTTGAACCCCCGACCGTCGGGCGCTACGCGCCCTCCTCCGGGGGACTAAGTCCCCCGGATCGCTCGCGACGACAATTCGCTCTCCCATGCAACTTTCGCTTGCGCTCGCTACCCCCTTTACCACCTGGGGGAGCTAACGCTCCCCCGCATCCCCCTCGGGGCCGCGAGTTCAAATCCCGCCAGATAACACGAAATCGCCGTACTCTCCCGAGATCGGCGATCCTGGTGGAGACGGCGGGATTTGAACCCGCGACCCCCTGCGTGCAAAGCAGGTGCTCTCCCGCTGAGCTACGTCCCCACGGATGACCATTATATAGGCTCTTCGCCTAACGGTGCTACCTCGCAGGTTTCCGCCCCGGTTTGCGCTTCAGCAGCATCGAGAACATCATGATGTGCGTGACCACCAGCGCCGGCACGGCATACGTCGGAATGTACCAGGCCGCACCTAGCGGTGCGCTGGCGACGTTAAGGCGTATCCCCTGAGTAAGCGCGTTCAGCAGGTCGACGAACCCCTCGATGTTAAAGATCCACACAAAGGGTATGGCATAGCTTGCACGGGCGCGCAGCGCTGCAAGAGAGACCAGCGCCAGCACCGCCGCGATGAGATCTCCGTAAGCGACCTGATTGGCAAACGCCCGCGGCACTCCGGGGCCGACGACGGCGCTGACGAGCAACGTCATGCCCAGGGTGCGGGTGGCGTGGTGCAGCAGCAGCGGCTGGAGCGCCGCACTCAGCGGCATGGTCGCAAGGCGCGGCGCAACGTACCACCGCGCGACAAGAACAAACACAAGAAGACTTCCCACGAACTGCAGACCGAAGATCTCGAAGTTCCCCATTCCCATCCCCCTTTCAGATCGCAATCAACAGGTCTCGGGCAGCGCCGCAGTCAATTAGCATCAGGGTCGTGCCTCCTTCATCTTTCTCGCCCAGCTTTGTCTTCCTTTGGTTCGTTGCGTTCCTGGCCTACTTCAGCTTTCAACTCACGACAGGAAGTCTTCCCCTCTTCGCGCTCACGCTGGGCGCCGATGACGTGGCGATCGGACTCTTGACCGGGGTCATTGCCCTGGTTTCTTTAGTGTCCCGCCCGTGGGTGGGGTGGTGGCTGGATCGCGGCGGTGCGCGCTGGGGGATGCTGGCCGCGGGTTGCCTCTACACTCTCTCCGCCGCCGGGTTCTGGGCGGCGCGCACGGTCCCAGCGCTCATCGGATTCCGTGTGCTTTCGGGACTCGCCATCGCCCTGTCATCTACCTCGGCGCAGGTACTCGCCATCGCGATGGCGCCGGAACGGCGGCGAGGTGAAGCACTCAGCCTGCTCGGCCTGGCGAACAGCATCGGGCAGGGTGCAGGACCTGCAGCGGGCATCGCCGTTGCTGCCGCAGCGGGCTATCCAGTTCTGTTCGCCATGACGGGAGTCCTTGCCGCATGCAGCACAGGCCTGGCGCTCATGCTCAGGCGTCGCACACCGCACACATTGCGACGGGGCTCCAACCGGCTGATTCACCCCGCCGTCTTCGTGCCGGGGACTGTCCTCGTCGCCGCGATGGTGACGTTCGGTCTGAACTTCGCATTACTCGCCATCCACGCAAGCCGGCGTGGGCTCGCCAACCCGGGGTGGGTCTTCGCCGCCTTTGCAGTGGGTCAGGTGCTCGTCCAGACAGTCCTGCGGCGAGTATCTGACCGGTTCGGGCGTCACGCGGCCATTGGACCAGGGCTAGCGCTGATCGCACTCGGAACGTGGGTCACGGCAGCCGTGCCGGGGTGGTGGTTGCTTCTCGGTGGATTCCTGACCGGCGCTGGGCAGGGGATAGTTCAGCCGGCGATCTATGCCTGGGGCTCTGACCTCGTCGCGGCCCACGAACATGGCAGCGCGATGGGCACCCTCGGCGTGTTTTTGGAAATCGGTATCGCGACGGGTGCCATAGGCGGAGGCATCGCTGGGCGGGCGTTTGGTCTCGGCACGACGTATCTGTTCGCCGGCAGCATCGCCGGAACAGCGGCGGTCGCCCAGCGATGGGTGAACCGTCTACCGCGAAAGCAATCAGGGCAAGACTCATGAGCGCTGCAGCGCCGGTGATGCCGATTTGGGAACCTCGTTGCCGGCGAATCCGTATGGAAACAACGGGTGCTGCTGCGCCCCGTAGGAGGGAAGACTTCATGCAGAGTGCACGAGTAATCGCCCTGACGCTCGTCCTGACCCTGGCGACCTCTTCGTTATTGCTGGCCGCGCCTGCGGCAGCCAAGCCGGCGAAACCCGCCAAGGTCAAGAACTATAAGGCTGGCGAGCTGTTCTGCCCCGCGGGAGTGCTGGTCTTTGGCAACATCGTCGTCCAGTCGGGCCGCTGCTACGTGCTCTTCGTGCTGCGCGAAAGCCGCGGCACGTTCCTCGCATTCGCGGCGCCTGACGCGAAGCTTCCGCCGGGCCAGCTGGTCCGGCTGCACACCCCGGCCGGTGCCAAACTGAGGGGACGCATCTTCTACCTGGTGCCGATGCGGACGACCGCAGCGTTCGTGCCGATGGATTCAGTGATGCTGGTCGCGGTCCGGGCCGACGACTTCGGACCGCAGCTATCGCTGACCATCGTGGGCACACCATCGCCCAACCTGACCGTGATCTTCAATGTGCGATTGTAAGTGTACGTGGGGTCCGGTGAACGCTCGAGGCCACCTTGTGGTGGCCTCGAGTCATTTCGACACCAGTCCCGCCAGCAGCTTCTGCGGCGTGATCGGTAGGGAGGAGATGCGCACGCCGGTGGCGTCGGCGACGGCGTTCGCGATGGCCGCCGCGCCGGGAATCACAGGAGGTTCTCCGACCCCCTTGGCGCCGAACGGTCCGGAATCCGACGGCACCTGGACCATGATGGTCTCCGTCTGCGGCACATCTACCGCCCTCGGCAGCGGGTAGTCTGCGAACGTACTGTGCAGCAAGTTGCCCTGCTCATCGTACGCCATCGCCTCCAGCAGCCCCCACCCCAGACCCTGCGCGGCGCCCCCACGCATCTGGCCTTCGACCGCAGCCGGGTTGATGGGAAATCCCACGTCTTGAATCACCACGTAGTCGAGCAACTGCACGTGCCCGGTCTCCTCGTCCACGCGTACCTTGGCCAGGTGCCCAGCGAATCCGGGAGATGCCTTCGGGGACGAGATCGAACCGTTGCCGAAAACGGGCGCGTACCGGGCTCCAAACGCCATACTTTTCTTGAGCATGTCCGACAGCGGCAGCGCCCGCTGCGGTGTCCCCTTCACGCGTACGAAGCCGTCCACGATCTCCAGGTCCTCGGCGCGCGCCTCCATCTCGGAGGCGGCGATCGTCAACACCTGCTTCCGCGCATCCTCGGCTGCGAGCTTCACCGCCGTGCCGACGGTATATGTCGTCTTGCTGCCCCCCGACATCCCGGCGTAGGGCGCGTGGTCGGTGTCCGCCGTGACGACGCGGATCAGGCTCGGGTCCACACCCAGCACCTCTGCCGCGATCAGGCGCAGCGAGGTGGCCACGCCGGTAATATCCACCGCGCCCACAATGACGTGAAACGTTCCATCGGTGTTGGCCCGCACGCAGGCCGCGGCCGACTCCACCCCGCCGGGCCAGCCGCCGATGGCCACGCCGTACCCGATGCCGTCGCCCCTGACCCGGTCCTTCCACTTGGGGTGGTCGTGCAGCACCTGGAGCACCTGCCGCAGCCCTAACTTCTGCCAGGGCCGGCCGTTCGGCATGGGATCGCCTGTGTCCGACGCATTGCGCAGCCGGAACTCCACAGGATCGAGTCCAAGCTGCTGGGCCATGTCATTCATTTGAGACTCGATCGCGAAAGTAGCCTGCGGCGCGCCGGGGGCGCGGTATGCTCCGTTCGGCGGCTTGTGCGTGAGGACTTCCATCGATTCGATATCCAGATGGGGGGTTTTGTAATACCCCCCCAGCAGCATCGCGGCGATAGAGGCGGGAGCCCCGGGTGAGGCGCCGGAGTCAAACACCAGCCGCGCCTGCAGCGCCGTCAGCGTGCCGTCGCGCCGGGCCCCAGTGCGGAGCCAGATCTCGCACTCCGGGGCGGGGGTGCCCAACAGGAAATCATCCCGGCGCGTGAGCACGAGCCGGACGGGTCGCCTCTGCATCACCGCCAGCGCCGCAGCCAGCGGTTCCAACAGGACGATCTTCCCGCCGAACCCGCCGCCGACCGTCATGGGCACGACGCGCACCTGGTGCTGTGCAATCCCCAGCGCATCGGCAGTCTCGCTGCGCACATAGAACTGCCCCTGGGTCGATGTGTAGACGGTCACCGTCCCGGCGCCCGGATCCGGGGCGGCGATCGTCGCATGCGGTTCCATGTACGCCTGGTGCAAACGACCGGTGGTGTAGGTGCGTTCAATCACAACATCGGCCTCGCGCACACCCTGGGCGATGTCGCCGCGCGTGAAGTGATACCGGTTGGCGACGTTGCGGGGCAACGTCTCTTTCACGGCGCCGGCCGACACCGTCGCGTGGGCGGCAGCCTCGTCGTCCTCCTCCATGTGTTCGACGACCAGCGGCGCGCCGTCTCGCATGGCCTCGGCCGGAGTCAGCACCGCCGGCAGGACCTCGTACTCGACCGCCGCCGCAAGGCGGTCGGCGCCGTCGACCGCGGCCGCCTCTGTCTCTGCCAGGACCGCCGCCACCGGCTGCCCGGTGTACCGCGTCTCATCATCGGCCAGCAGCTGACTGCTCACGCCATCGGGGAGATCCGCCTCGGTCACGACCGCCGCAACCCCCGGGACCGCGAGGGCGATCTCGCGGGGAACTGCGACCACGCGGGCGTGCGGATGGGGGCTGAGCACCAGGCGCGCATGCAGCATGCCGGGCAGGTACAGATCTTCCGTGTAGCGGGCGGCGCCGGTGACCTTCTCCAGACCTTCGATGCGCTTGGTCGGCTTGCCGACAACTCGTGATTCGCGACTCGTGATTCGTGATTCGACGCTCATCAGATCACCTATTAGGGTATCGTCGGGTCCTTACCTTAATCTGTCATTGCGAGGCGTAGTGCGCCGAAGCAATCTAGTGGCTAGGGAGATCGCCACGCCCTTCGGGCTCGCGATGACAGATTAGGGTGTTGTCCCTCCACCAAAACCAAATTCGTAGGTCTCAAAAAGCCTGTTGTACAGGTCCAGCGCCGAGCGATCCGTCAGGCCGGACACGAAATCACATACCACGCGGTACCTGTCGGTCCCGTCCAGCCGCTCCTGCACGGGCCGCGGTAGCAGCCGCGGCTCGCCAGCGAACGCGTCGAACAGGCCGTGGATGATGCGCCGGGCCTTCTGCTCCATCACCAGCTTCTCCGGATGATAATACACCTCTTCTCGCAGGTAGGTCGCCAGTTGCTGGAGCTGATGCGTCAACAACTCACTCATCACCACGAGCCGGTGGGGATGGCGCAGGACCATGCCCGCTGACGTGATGCGGCTGCCCTCGATGTGCGCGTCGGATGTCTCAATCACATCCTCCACCAGGCGCCCGATCATCCAGCGGATGGCCTCCCGGATGCGAACATCCCGGCGCTTCCAGGAGTCGAGCGGCAGCGGCTCCCGGGGGACCTCCCCGCGCACTTCCTCCAGGTCCAGCTCGACCTGGGTCTCGGCGGTGTCGCGGCGGGCCAGCACGTGATCGGCGTGGTGCAGCGCCTCAATCCACAACTCGATGCCGCGGGCGGCCAGCTGGTGCTCATCTGCCAGCCCAATGTGCAGGGCGTCGTCGAGATCGTGGGTGCTGTAGCCAATCATGTCAGCCACATCGACGACCTGTCCTTCCAGCGACGCATTCGAGCACTCCGCGAACTCGGCGGGAACCTTCGGCGCATCGTAGATGGTCGCATGCATGGCGATGCCCTGCCGGACGTCCCAGGTGAGGTTCAGACCCGGATACATCGCATAGCGCACTTCCAGCTCATCGACCACCCGCAGCGACTGTAGGTTGTGCTCGAATCCGCCGTGTTCGTGCATCAGCACGTGCAGCTCCTGCTCACCGGCGTGTCCAAAGGGAGGGTGGCCCAGATCGTGCGCCAGCGCAAGGGCTTCCACCAGGTCGCCGTTCAACCTGAGCGCCGAGGCGATGCTCCGGGCAATCTGCGCCACCTCTAACGTGTGCGTCAGGCGGGTGCGGTACAGATCGCCCTCCGTGACCACGAACACCTGTGTCTTGTGCTGCAGCCGACGGAAAGCCGTGGAGTGCAGAATGCGGTCCCGGTCGCGCTGGAACTCGGTTCGATAGGCATCGGGCCGTTCGTGATAGCGGCGGCGCGCTGATGCGCTGCGCACGGCATACGAGGCCAGCGCGGAGGACTCGAGTGTCTCGCGTGCTGCTCGCTCAAATGGCATCAGGAACCTCAGGGGAACCTCGTGCTGATTTTCCGTTCCACGCAGATCATCTCCTGTCCCACCTCGATGCGCGACGGGACACTGCGATTGCATCTCGTTCAGCGGCCACAGGACATCGTGCTATACTAAAGGCGCCCGCGCGCGATGTGTGCGGTGATTCGATGGGACGGAGCCAAACCCACATGGAACTCGCAATCCGTTTGTTCGACCAGCCGGGCGAGTTTGCGCTGCGCGGACGGTCGGCCAAAACGGTCATTGCCGCGCTGCTGCG
>Ga0209056_10003113_pt1 | contig 17818 bp, 17 predicted proteins | sample GraSoiAngelo_114_FD_185876 | JGI IMG/M metagenome (GOLD analysis project Ga0209056, IMG submission 185876) | Grasslands soil microbial communities from the Angelo Coastal Reserve, California, USA - 14_0903_13_40cm (SPAdes) (version 2) | ecosystem: Environmental > Terrestrial > Soil > Grasslands... | reverse complement strand
TGCCTTCGCGCGCGGCATACGCGAGCGTGTTCTCCTGCCACACCGCGCGAGCGACGTCGAAGAGTCCGGTGATGATGAGAAGCATCAGCGGGAGGAGCAGCGCGAACTCGACGAGCGACTGTCCTCGCTCGTCTTCGCGGTCACCGAAGAAGCGAGACAACCGGCTCAATAGAAGGTCCTCATCGTCGTGCTGCGGTCGAAGTTGGCGGTGTTGGGGATGAACGGCCACGGTACGAGCGTGTGGAATGTGTAGGAGACGGTCACGGTGTAGTAGCACGGATCCGCGACCGTCGGTGTCCCTACGCAGAGTGAGCCATCCGCGTGCTTCGGCCCGACCGGGGTATCCACGTACAGGCTCGGGTCGTTGATGTTGATGCCGGGTGTGCGCGAGATCTCGTCGTAGGCGCGGGCGCTCGCGAGCGCCGGGGTCGCCGCGAAGTTGATCGCATACGCCTCTGCGCCGGCGCGCGCGCCGTTCTCGATGGCGAGCTGCAGGGCGAAGGCGCGGGCGAGATCGGCGGCGCCGATCAGGCCGAAAACGAGGATAGGCAGAAGGAGCGCGAGCTCGACCATGGACTGGCCGAATTCCTCGCGTATCGCATGTTGAAAGCGTCCAAAAACCCTGCCCACTGGTCGTCAGTCTAGGTAACGAGCAGGCGGTGCCAACCCTTATGCGCTCCCCCGTTAGTACCAGTTTGGGGGCAGCACGCGTACCCCGCCGTATTGATTAGCTAGTCAGCGGCAGCGACGGGTGCGCGCGCTTGCGACAGGACCGAGGCGACGACCGCGAGCGCGTCGTCGATGTCTTTTAGCTCCACGCCGTAATGGGTGACTGCGCGAAGACGAGGCGAATTCCCCAGATACCGCGAGATGCGAAGCCCCTGCTCGGCGCACGCCTTCACGAACGCGGCCGGCTCCATCCACGCAGAGTCCACCTCGAACGAAACGATGTTCGTGACGACCCGGTCGGCGTCGATTCGGATCCCGCGGATTTCCGCGAGGCCCTTCGCGAACGCCTTTGCGTTTCGATGGTCGTCTCCGAGACGGTCGCGCATTTCCTCGAGCCCGACGAGGGCGGCGGCGGCGATCACACCGGCCTGTCGCATCGCGCCGCCGAGTAGCTTCCGGACGCGGCGTGCCTTCGCGACGGTCTCGGCGCTGCCGCACAGAATCGAGCCGACGGGCGCGGCGAGCCCCTTCGAGAAGCAGAACTGGACGGTGTCGACCGGTGCGCACAGCTCGCGCGCGTTCACACCAAGCGCCGTCGCGGCGTTGAAGATCCGCGCTCCGTCGAGATGTACCCGCATCCCGCGGTGATGGGCGAGCTCGGCGGCAGCTCTGGTTTCCTCGACCGTGATCACCGAACCACCGCAGTTGTTGTGCGAGTTCTCGAGGCAGAGAAGCGAGGTGCGCGGGTACATCCCCGCCGGACGGATCGCGCCCTCGATGTCCTCCCGAGAGGGGAGCCCCGTGCGATTCGGGACGAGGCGGGGCTGGATCGAGCCGAGGACGAACGAAGCGCCCATCTCGTTTTGATAGATGTGAGCCAGGTCGCCCAGGATCACCTCATCGCCGCGCTCGGTCTGCGAGAGCACTCCGCACAGGTTCCCGAGCATCCCGCTCGCGACGTACACCGCCGCTTCCTTGCCGACGATCTCCGCGGAGCGCCGCTCCAGCCGGTTGACGGTCGGATCCTCGCCGTACTGGTCGTCGCCGACCTCGGCGTCCGCCATCGCGCGGCGCATCGCCGGCGTGGGGAGCGTGAACGTGTCGCTCCGAAGCTCGATCGTCTTTCGTGCGATCACTTACCCAAGGCCTCCAACAGTCTTCCGAATGCCGCGACGACGAGCGGCGACACGATGATCGCCGGCAGGAAGTCCGCGACCTTTACGTCCCGGATCACGAGAAGTTTGAGACCGACGCCGATGATGAGCAAGCCGCCCACCGCGCTCATCTCCCGCAGCTGGAGATCGGTGAGAAGTCCCACGAACAAGGAAGCGCCGAGCGCAAGGCCGCCCTGATAGAGAAGGATCAGCGGGATGGTGAGGAGCACGCCCCACCCGAGCGTCGCCGCGAGCGCAATGGCGGTGAAACCGTCGAGCACGCTCTTGACCGTGAGGAGGCTCGCATCCCCGGTGAGCCCATTCTGGATCGATCCAAGGAAGGTGAGCGGTCCGACGCAGAAAATGATCGCTGCGGTGACGAAGCCTTCGGCCACGGTGTTCGCCGCGCCGCGTGCGAAGCGGCGTTGCAGCCACTCACCGAAATGGTTCAGGCGCGCGTCGGCGCCCACAAGCGAGCCGACGATGCCACCGAGAACCATCGCGCCGAGGAGGTAAAGAAGGTTCGTCGTGTCGATGGCGAATTTCACACCCATCGCGAGGGTAAACAGGCCGACTCCGCGCACCACGTTCTCGCGCAGAGTCGCGGGTAGGCGATCGCCCAGAGCCGTGCCGAGAAGACCACCGATGAGCACCGTCGCCGCGTTGAGGAGCGTTCCAGAGAGGGCGGCCACGAGGGTCCGTAGTATGCGGAGCCGATGACGAACATCGTCGTCTGGTCCGCTTTCTCCACCTCGCCCGAGACGGTGGCGGCGCGATTTCCCGACGATCGCGTCCTCGCGATCGGCGACGAGAAGGGCCTCGCCGCCGCGGCCGACGCGGAAGTCGCGTTCAGCGGCAACAACCCTCGCCGAGTACGGCAGCTGCTCGACGCGACGCCGAAGCTCCGCTGGTACCACACGGTCTCGGCGGGCGTCGAGAACATGCCGCTGCCCGAGCTTGCGCAGCGCGGAATCGTGCTCACCAACAACAGCGGCTCCTACGACATCCAGATCGCCGAACACTTAATGGCCTTCGTGTTCGCGGCCTCGCGTCAGCTTCACCGCTATCGGGACAGCCAGCGCGCGCGCGAGTGGAAGGAACAGCCGCACCAGGAGCTGCGCGACGCGACGATGGTCGTCTACGGCATGGGCAGTATCGGCGGCGAGATCGCCCGTCTCGCGAGCGCCATCGGGATGCGCGTGATTGGTGTCCGCCGCAAAGGCGGCGTGGATCGCGTCGTCGCAGCCGAACAGCTCGCCGAGGTTGTCGGCGAGGCCGACTACCTGGCCATCGCGGCGCCGCTCACTCCGGCGACGCGAGGCGCCGTCTCGCGCGAGGTCATCTCCCGCATGAGGCCGACCGCCTGGATCATGAATATCGCTCGCGGCGGGATCGTGGACGAGCCCGCGATGATCGAAGCGCTGCAGGCAAAGCGAATCGGCGGTGCCGCGCTCGACGTGTTCACGACGGAACCCTTGCCCAAGGACAGCCCGCTCTGGATGCTCGATAACGTCATCGTGACGCCGCACCACTCCGGATCGTCGCCGCGCGCCGGCGAGCGCACGCTCGCGCTCTTCGCCGAGAATCTCCGCCGGTACAAAGCGGGCGAGCCGCTCATCAACCGCGTCGACTTCGAGGCCGGGTACTAGTGCGTCTCGCGCGACAGCGCGTTGCGCGGCGGACGGTCGGTTTCACCGAATCGGTCATCCGCGAGATGACGCGGCTCTCCGCGATGCACGGCGGGATCAACCTGGCGCAGGGCTTCCCGAACTTTCCCGCGCCGCCGCAGGTGAAGGACGCCGCAAAGCGCGCCATCGATGCCGACATCAACCAGTACGCGATCACGTGGGGCTCAAAGAGCCTGCGCGACGCGCTCGCGCGCACGTACCGCGAGCTCTATGCGATGCGGGTCGACCCAGAGACGATGCTGACAGTGACCTGCGGATCGACGGAGGCGATGATCTCCACGCTCCTCGCTATCTGCGACCCGGGCGACGAGGTGATCGTGCTCGAGCCGTTCTACGAGAACTACGGGCCGGACGCCGCGATCTCGGGCGCGACGCCGATCTTCGTGCCGCTTCGGCCTCCCTCCTTCGAATTCGACGCGGACGAGCTCGCCCGCGCGTTCGGCTCGCGCACGAAGGCCATCATCGTCAACACACCGAACAATCCGACAGGCCGTGTGTTCACCCGGGCCGAGCTCGAAACGATCGCGCGGCTCTGCCGCGAGCACGACGTCATCGCGGTCACCGACGAGATCTACGAGCACATCCGCTACGAAGGCGAGCACATCCCGATCGCGACGCTGGAGGGGATGGCCGAGCGGACCGTGACGATCTCGGGCGCGAGCAAGACGTTCTCGGTGACCGGATGGCGGGTCGGCTGGATCGTGGCCTCCCCGGAGCTCACCGCCGCGATACGGAAGGTGCATGACTTTGTGACCGTCGGCGCACCCGCGCCGCTGCAGGAGGCGATCGCCGCCGCACTGGACATGGGCCGGCCGTACTACGATCGGCTCGCGACCGAGTACGGCGTGCGCCGCGACCATCTCGTGGGGCTCCTGGATGCGGCCGGCTTCGCCCCGAACACCCCGCAGGGCGCGTATTACGTGGTGTGCGATATCCGCCCCTTCGGATTCGATGACGACGTCGCATTCGCCAACTGGCTGGTGCGCGAGGTGGGCGTCGCGGGGGTGCCGGGCTCGTCCTTCTTCTCTCGCCGCGATCTGGGACGGCACCTCATCCGCTTCACCTTCTGCAAGACCGCGGATCTGCTGGACGAGGCGGGTGCACGTCTGCTTCACGCCGGGGCGAAAGCGAGGGCGCGCGCGAATGGCTGACTTGTGGACACGCGTCGCGGCCGGCAGCCCAAAAACCGCGGAATAAGCCAAACGTACTAGGCGCGTCTCGCAGGCTGCTGATACGAAGGTCCCACATCTTGCTGACCCACCGCTCGTTAGCCTCGTCCGATGAAATTCGGCCGCTCGGAGATTGGGCAGGCCATCGTCGAATTTGCGCTCCTGCTGCCCGCTCTTGTCCTTCTTCTGGTCGGACTCATGGAGTTCTCGCTCGTGTGGAACTCGCGGAACACGGTCCTGTTCGCTAGCCGCGACGGCTCGATGCTCGCGGCCGAGGGCGGGAACATCGACGGAACCGACTGCCTGGTTCTTCGTCGCATCGAAAGCGACATCGTGTCGCCGTCGACGACTCTTCGGGTCCAGCAGGTGGCCATCTACTGGTCCGATCAGAACGGTGATCAGATCGGCTCGAATCAAAACATCTACACCCGAAGTGGATCGACATCCTGCGATTATCCGGACGGGTCCACGGTAACCGTCCCCTACACCCTGACGACGGCCGGCTATGTCGAGAGCACGCGCTGCAGCACCCTGGCGGGGTGCGGTGGAAGCCACACGACCGTCGACACGATCGGCGTGCGTGTCACCTACCAGCACTTCTGGGCGACGAGCTTCGTGCGATTCGCCGGAAACAGCGTCACTTTCACCGAGACGACGATCCTCCGCGCGGAGCCGCAGCTGTGATCCGGTTCTTTAAGGGCGAGGACGCCCAGGGGTTGGTTGAGTTCGCCCTGGTGCTTCCACCGGTGCTCTTGATCCTCGTCTTCGGTTTGGTCGAGCTCGGCTCGGTGCTGAGCGTTGCAATGACGATGTCCTCCGCGACGCGCGAAGGCGCGCGCGTGGCCAGCGCTATCGTGAACGGTGGCGGTGCGCTCGGTTGCAGCGCCGGCCAGTCCCCCAACGCCGCGAGCGTCGACCCGAACGTCATCGCCGCCGTGGAGCGCGTGCTCACCGGGACCGGTACCCGTCTCACTCTCGCGGACTTGAGTCAGATACGAATCGCCAAAGCGACGGCGAGCGGCGGTGAGACTGCCGGGCTGATCAACACCTGGGACTACCAGTTGAACGGCGGCCCCGTCGTTGATGGTCAGCAGCTGGACTTCGTCGCGACGAGCCAACCGTGGCAAGCCTGCGCGCGCAACAACGGCTCCCCAGCCGATTCCGCCGTCATCACGATCACCTACACGTACCGCGGCCGGACCCCGCTGCGGCTCCTTGTCCCGATGTTCAACCAATTCACGATGACGGACCACACCGTCATGGCGATGAATGCGAACCGCTAAGTTCCGCCGCGAACAGCGTGGCCAAGTCCTCGTGATCGTCGCGATCATGATCGTTGCGCTGCTCGGGTTCACCGGGCTCGTGACCGACGTGGCGTGGTACGAGGTGAACCTCATGCGAATCCAGCGCGCAGCGGACGCCGCCGCGCTCGCCGGCGTGGTCTACCTGCCGGGCAACGTCGCCGGCGCGCAGAACGCGGCGCTGGCGGAGTCCTCGAAGAACGGATTCGCGAACGGACTGAACGGCGTCACCGTCACCGCCACACCCGAGGCCTTGAACAACCTGATCCTCGGCGTGACGGTCACCGCGCCGGTGCGCTCATGGTTCGCGCGTCTGTTTGGCGTGACGCAGTTCAACGCGCGGCGCAATGCCCGCGCGGAGTTCGTCTTGCCGGTGCCGATGGGAAGCCCGCAGAACTACTACGGCATCAACGTCGTTTGCCGGAACACGGACATCTCTCCGAACTGCCCGCTGGTCGCATCAGCCGACGGCAGCGGAAACCTCGCGGCGCTCGGCTTCTTCGGCGGCGTCGAGGCACGGGGCACCGAGCGCCAAAACGGCGACGCCTACTCGACGTACTACAACGGCAATCCGACCCTCAACACCGGATTCGACCCCAACGGTTACCAGTACATCGTCGAGTTCGGTCCTGGCACGGTGAACGGCAGCGTGTGGCTGTACGACCCGATGTTCTGCGCGACCGGAGGCGCCACCTCCGGCGGACGGCGGCTCGGGGTCGGCGACCTTTGGTTCGGCAACGGCGGCACGGGGATCTCGACCGTTTACAACCTGATGGATATGAACGGAACGCCCTACACCCTTTCCGACGACATGCTCATCGCGTCGAGTGGCGGGCTCTTCGTCAACTCGAACGCGGTGGACAAGGGCGCGCTGTACCGAGGCGATGGGAACTACGGAGGCGGCTCGAACGGCTCAGGGTCCGCCGACTGTCAGGGCAGCGCGTACCACAACAACTGGTATCGCCTCGCGACCGGCCTCGACGAAGGCCAGTACCGGCTGCAGGTCGTGACGAGTAGCGGCTCGAATGCGGAGAACGCCATCAACGGCTTCGGCGTCGAGGCGACCTCGTTGGGCGGGCCGACGCCCCGCGTGTACGGCCAGAGCCGCATGGAAGCCTTCATCGTCATCAACAACACCTCGGTGTTCTACCTCGCGCAGATCGCGGCGGCGCACGCGGGCAAGACGCTCGATATCAGGCTCTTCGACCCGGGCGATATCTCGAGCACCAACTTCAAGATCCGGATCCCGACATCAACCGGTTTCCAGTACGCAACCTTCACCTGGACGACGACGGGCATCAGCGGGTGCGCCCCGGGGAGCGCGGCGAGCGGGGGGCCGACGCAGACCCTCGTCACTTCGACGAGCTTGTGCAACTACTACAACAACCAATGGGTCACGATCTCAGTACCGATCCCGGTGACGTACACCGCGCCGGTGTCGCCCGGCGATCCGCCCGGCGCAGGCGGCGGGTGGTGGAAGATCGAGTACGGCACGCTCGGAACAGGCCAGGACATCACGACCTGGGAAGTCAACATCCGCGGCAACCCCGTTCACTTGATCACGCCCTAGTCGACTCATCGCGGTGTCGCGGGCTGAGCGTGCGAGCAGCGCCGGGGTCCTCTTCGCTCGGCCCCGGTGGGATCGTGATGGACCGCCGCGCAGGGGCCGCTCGCTCAGAAGACCCCGACGCTGCTCAACTTCTCCCTCGTGCTACCCGCAATGCCGCTCGTGGTGGCTCGCCCGGCGTGATCTAAGGCACTAGTTGCGCCTCGTCACCTGTGTGTTCGCGTGCGAACGCTAAGTAGAGGGCGAACGGGTCGGGTGCCGATGCCACAGTGGGTGACGTCGCCGATGTCGAAAGACGCTTTTGCATCGCGTCGGCATCCGTCTGGCGGCCGAGCGCGCGCAGCGCCTGCGGGTAGCTCGAGCGAAGAGTGAAGACGCCCTGCACCGAGCCAAGGGCCATGCCCCGCTCGAACGCGCTCACCGCTTCGCCGAAGAGCCCGTACCCGTACGCGGCCTCGCCGTACGCCAGCCACGCGGCGGAGGAGTCCTGCGCATACGCGTCGGCCTTCGTCCGCTCGTAGAAGTTCTTTCGCATGTGGGTGTCGTTCCAGTCATCTCCGATGATCGCCTTGAGGAGCGCCTCGTCCTTCGGGTCGTAAATGACCATGTAGCGGTAACTGAAGGATTGCCAGTTGTTCTGGAACCACTCGTAGGAGAGCGGAACCATGTTGCCCAGCATCGGGTCGTTCACGTAAAAGACGCTCGCGGCATCGTCGTACCCGCGGACGACGCGCCAGTGCGCGATTCGCGAGATCGACGGATCCTGCATCCACTGGGTGACCATTGGCGCGAATCCGTTCGCGACCAGGCGCCGAAGCAGGTCGTTGGTCCCGTTGTTGCGCCACATGGACCGCAGACCGAAGTTCGCGTTCACCCAGCCATCGACCTTCTGCGGGCCCATCCCCGAAAGGATGTTGGTCCCGCGAAGTGGCACTCGGGCGAACTCCTGAGAGACGTCGATCCCGAATGTTGAGAGAGCCATGACCACGGATGCCGGCCCACAGTTGTTCAGCGATTGCCACACGTGCTTCATCTCGCTGAACGCAGCCGTCGCGGGAGCGGCCTTCGGCTCGGGCGCGGGTATGGCCACGGCGACGACGTCGGCCGCAGGCGCCGTCACGGCGATCGGAGCAGCCAGTGACGCGCCGTCATCTACGTTTGGTATGGCAACGGCCCCGATAGGAGTCGAGAAAGACGGAGCGGCCGCGAACGCGGCGCCGCTCAGGCCGAGGACCAACACGGCGCCGAGCGTGAGAAGGGCCGCCGGGCGTCGCCTCATCGGACGAAATGGTAGCCCTTGGCCACCGCTTGCTCGGCGCTGATGCGTAACATCCGGTCATGCGACAAGCGACGCTTGCGCGAGGGAGGCTCGCAGAGCATCCGGTCTGGTCGCGTGCGCTCGCCAATCCGGACCTGGCCGGGCGCCTCATCCTCCCCGTCATCGTGGGCAGCGCGATCGAGGACCGTGAGAAAGTCGAGGCCGCGCCGTGGCTGGAGCGTCTCTCGGTCACTGAAGTGGTGCGCGAGGCGCGATCCGCGGCGTCTGCGGGGCTCGCCGGTCTCCTCCTCTTCGGCATCAGTGACCGCAAGGACGAACACGCGATGCTCGCCAGCGAGCCTGACCACGTCGTGCCTCGCGCGATCCGCGCCGTGAAGGAAGCCGTACCCGAGCTTGGTGTCGCGACCGATGTCTGCGTTTGCGCATACACCGCCCACGGCCAGTGCGTGCTCTTCGGCGATCACGGCGCCGACATTGCTGCCACACTCGAGCGCCTGGCGGCGATCGCTGAGGTGCACGCCGATGCGGGCGCCGATCTGCTCATCCCATCAGGCATGCTCGAAGGCGCGGTGCGCTCGCTCCGCGCGGCGCTCGGCCAGCGCCGCTCCGAGACCCCGATCGCCGCGATGGTCAAGCTCGAAAGCTCGCTTTACGTGACACACCGGTCCGCGGTCAACGCGATTCCCATCGCGGAGCGCGCGGTGCCGCTGATCCCCGCCGACGATGCCGCTGCGGCCGTCGCCCGCGCGCGCAGCGACATGGCCGACGGAGCGGACGCCATCATCGTCAAACCCGGCGCACCGGGCCTCGACATCGTCGCGCGGCTCGCGGCTTTCGCCGACCGGCCACTCGTTTCGTACTTCACAGCCGACGAGCACGCTCCCTTCGTGACGACGACGGAGGGTGCCCTGGATCCGACGGCCGCCGAGCGCGAACATCTCGCCGCCGCGCGACGCGCGGGCGCTAGCCTCGTTATCTCCTCAGGTGCGTGGAGCGTCACGGAATCGTGAGCAGGACGCGGCGCTGAGCTTCGCCGCGCGCCTGGGCCTGTATGCGATGCTCGCCGGCCTCGTTCTGGCGAGCTTCACCATGACTCCCGAGCGGCGCGCACCCGCGTCTGCCGCGCCCGCGAGCGACGACGCGCGCGAGGCGCGCATCGTACCCGTGTCGCGCGGAGTCGTCCGCGGTCTCCGCGACTACGACGAGCCGGAGCCGACGCCTTCGCCGTTACCGGCGCCGGAGACCAGCCCTCCCGCGGCCGTCGAAGCGGTGCCGGATGGTCAGCCCGCAGAGGGGGTCGATCCGGAACCGGAGGCGACTTCTGATCCCGCGCCCGATCCGACGCCGGCGCCGACACCCGAACCGACACCGCGTCCGGTCACGCGGCCGATCCCGGCGGTGACGAATCCGACGACGGCATGGGCCGAGGTGCACATGCTCGAGCTGATCAACGCGTCGCGGGCGCTCGGCGGCCTCGTGCCTCTCTCCGTGGATATCGCGGTTGCGGATACAGCGCGAACCCACAGCGCCGCCGAAGCACAGGTGCGATACGTCTACCACGACGGTCCCGATGGGACCGCGCGCTCGCGTGACCTGCCGGCCTGCGGCACCGGTTGGTACGGCGAGAACACGGGGAAGATCTGGAATGACAACGTGGACGCGCTGCATCGCGAGTTCATGGCTGAGCCGTGGGATCCGATCAACCACCGCACGAACATCATGGATCCGGCATTCCGGCGCGTCGGCGTGGGCGCGGTGATGGGCCAGGACGCGATGTACATGACCATGGTGTTCTGCCGCTAGCACAGCGACGCTCTCTGGTAGCGTTCGCTGTCGATGGAATATCGCAAGGTCACTCTGCCCAACGGGCTGCGGATCCTCGTGAGCGAGATGCCGGAGACACGTTCGGTCTCGCTTGCCGTGTACGTCGGGGTCGGTTCGCGCATCGAGACGAAGGACGATGCCGGCACGAGCCACTTCCTCGAGCACATGGTCTTCAAAGGGAGCGCCAAGCGTCCGACTGCCGCCGACATCAGCCAGGTGATCGAGAGCAAGGGCGGTGTGGTGAATGCGTCGACGGACAAAGAGGTCACGGTCTTCTGGTCACGAGTTCCGGCGCGCCACTATCTCGTCGCGCTGGACGTCATCGCCGATCTGATCCGCGCACCGATGCTGCGACCGACCGATGTCGAATCGGAACGTAACGTCATCGTCGAAGAGCTCCGCATGTACCGCGACCAGCCGCAGGATCGCGTGCACACCCTCGTCGACGAGCTTTTGTACCCGCGGCACCCCCTCGGGTGGGAGGTGGCCGGGCGCGAAGAGGTCGTGCTTGGGATGACGGCCGATCGGCTGCGCGAGTTCATGCAGCGGGGCTACGCGCCCTCACGCACGGTGGTTGCCCTCGCGGGTCCGGTTCGTGCCGACGAGGCCATCGCCGCGGTCGATGAGGCTCTGGGCGCGCTCGCGCCGGTCGATGTCGTTCGTTCCAAGCCTGCGCCACGGGCGGGAAAGGTCCATGCGAAGCTCCTCGGTAAGCGCGCCGAGCAGACGAATCTCTGCGTCGGATGGCGGTCCGTCCACACGACTCATGCCGACAAGTTCAGCATCGACATGATGAACGCGGTCCTTGGCGAAGGGATGTCGAGCCGGCTGTTCCTCGAGCTCCGCGAAAAGCGCGGTCTCGCGTACGACGTCCACAGTTATGACTCGAACTACGCCGACGCGGGCCACCTCGTCATCTACGCCGGCTTCGCGCCGCAGAACGGCGCCGAGGTGCTGAAGGCGATCATGCGAGAGGTGGCCCGACTCCGCGACGAGATCGTGCCCGACGCGGAGATCGAGCGCGTGCGCGATTTCGCGAAGGGCCGTCTCGAGCTGCGACTTGAGGACACGCGCGGTGTATCCGGCTGGCTCGCAGGGCAGGAGCTCTTCCTCGGTCGCGTGCGATCTGTCGAGGAAGTCGAGGCGATCATCGACGGCGTCACTCCTGCCGACATCCAGCGTGTCGCGCGCGAGTATCTCCGTCCGGAGCTCGCGTACCTCGCCGCGATCGGACCGCGTGCGTCGCTGGCTGCCATCACGCCACCGGTCGCCGACGAGCGCCCGGCGGTGATGGCGTCATGAGCGCAGAGCGCACCCTCGTTGTCCTGAAACCCGACGCGCTCCAGCGCGGCATCGCCTTCGAGATCCTGTCGCGCTTCGAGAAGCGGGGCCTGCGCTTCGCGGCATTGCGTCTTCTCAAGGTGGACCGTGCCATGGCCGAGAGGCACTACGCCGTGCACAAAGGGAAGTTCTTCTACGACGATCTTGTCGGGGTGATCACCGCGTCACCGGTCGTGGCCGCCGTTCTCGAGGGCCCGAACGCGATCGCCGTTGTTCGCGCGATGGTCGGCTCGACTCGGCCACATGAGGCGAGCGAGGGCTCGATCCGCGGCGATTACGCGCTCGTCGGTCTCCGGAATCTCGTGCACGCGAGCGATGCGCCGGACACGGCGGCGGCGGAAATCAAGCTCTGGTTCCCGGACGGCATCCTCGAATACACGCGCGACATCGATCGCTGGATGACAGAGGACAAGGCGCCCTCCTAGCTCGATGCGCGGGCCTGACCCGGGCGCGCGAGCGTGAGCAGCGCCGGGGTCCTCTTCGCTCGGCCCCGGTGGGATCGCTCTGGACCGCCGGTTAGGGGCCGCTCGCTCAGAAGACCCGACGCGCTCCCGTGCCCACCCGCTCGCGCACTGAGCTACAGCGGACGCAGTGCTCTCAGGAATTCGTCCGCGAACGACGCGATCGGGCGCAGGAATCCGTCGGGCTGTATTCCGCCGATCAGCAGCGCCACGAAGATCACCGACCCGATGATCCCGGCGACCGGGCGTGGCTCGAGAGTCCAGCGCTCAACTCCGCTCCCGAAGAGCGCCAGCACCGCGCGCAGCTGGCCGACGATGAGAAGCAGCGTGGCGAACACCAGCGCGGCTCCGGTCAGCGGAGCGAACTGATAGGCGATGAGCTCCATGAAGAAGCGCCCCGGAAATCCTAGGAGCGGTGGCGCGCCGATCATCGCGAAGCCGCCGACCACGAACGCGAGCGCGGCGAGTGGCGCCTTGCGCGCGGTCGGGCGCTCTGGCGCGCTCCGGCGCTCGAGCGTGCCTGCAGCGAGGAGCTGACCCGAGGCGGACGCGCCGGTGACGATCACGCTCGCAAGCGCGCCGATGATGCCCGGTCCGGACAGCGTCGCGATGCCGACGAGCGCGGCACCGAGGTTCGAGATGACGGAATACACCACGAGCCTGCGCTGGTCGGGCGCGCCGCTCGCGAGGAACGCCCCGCCGACGGCGGACGTCAAGCCGATGCCGTGCAGGAGATCCTGCACCTTCACGACCTGCACGATCGCTGGGAGTAGCCCGGATAACGTGAGGATCTCGACGAACGCGATGAAAGTGGTGGGGACGAGAACACCAAAATACAAAGCCAGCGCCGCGGGCGGGACCTCGCCCGCGAGGAGCGCGGCATGGGTGTGGAACGGGATCGCCGCGAGCAGGAGCGCAAAGGCAACGACCAGCACGACGACGAGCAGCACGAAGGTGTTCGCGGGCTGGTCGTGCGGAAGGCTCGCGGCGAGCGCGAGCGAGGCGATACCCAGGCATCCTCCCAGCGCGACGAAACCGAAGTGGCGGGTCGCGGCCTCGACCGAGCGGTTGCGATGGACCTGGAAAGTGAACGATCCGACCGGCACGAGAAGGCCGAGCACGAGAAGGCCGAAGATCGCGAGAGGCGCCGTGAGTACCAGCACGCCGAGGGATGTCGCGCCAACCGCAAGCGCGGTGGGGAAGAAGTTATAGGCGGGCTCGTCGAGCCAGACATCGAGAACCAGAAGGAACAGCGTTGCGAGGATGACGCCCGATGCGAGCCGGCCCAGCCCGCTGGAGCGAAGCTGGAGATCGAGGATCGTTCCCGCCGTGTCGAGCGGGCTGAGCAGGACGAGCACGAAGGCAGCCGCTATGGCGATGAGCGCGAACGGACCGACGAGGTTCAGACGCTTTCTGAGCGCGAACGCCCCGCATGCCGCGACCGCGAGCACGAGAGGCGCCGCCGCGATCGTCAATTCTCGCGCACCACGCGCTCGTTCACGATCAGGAATCCGCCCGCGAGCGCGATGACGACCTCGACCCAGCCGAGCAAGAGTGATAGCCCGAGCTGTGGCACGGTGAGAAGCCGAACGAGGAGCTCGACCCCCGTGATCATGAGGATCGCCCCGAGGGACCCGCGGACCGGAGTTTGAGCGGTGACCAGGATCGCGACGCCGGAGGAGATGAGCCAGAACGCGGCGACCTGGGCCGTCACGCCGCTCGGGTCTTCGCCGATGAGCGGGACGCTCACCGTCTCGCTCGAAGCAGTGCGGAGCGTCGCGAAGCAGGCGGCCGTGGCCGCGGCCGCGACGATCGTCGCGAGCCAGAGGCGCCAGCCGGGATCCTCGCCGTAGGTCCGGTCGCGCGCCGCGACATAGAGGATGCCGCATGCCACGAGCGCCCCGCAGCCTTCGACGGCAAGCTGAGTGACGGTGAGCTGCCCCGCCGTCATGGCGTTCGCGGCGAGCGACACGCCGAGCAGCGCGACCGCGGAGTAGCGCAGCTGCCGCGATCCATTCGCGGCGAGCGTCGCGAGCGCGACGATGCCGAGGGCGATCACTAGCGCGTGGACCAGACGAGGAGCGCGACGATGAGGACCGCCGCGAGCCACACACCGGCGCGCTGCTCGAAGACCGCGAATCCTGCAGAAGCGGCCGTAACGGCCCGCTCGAGCGCGCGGAAAGTGGCGACCCCGACCGGTACGGGGTCCGCGGCCCACACGAACCGCTGCAGTCGCACCGCGAGGGTGTCGAGGTCTGGCAGAAGAGGCCGCAGCATTCGGGCGGATATGACGAGGATCGTCGCCGCGACGACCGTGCCGATCGCCACGACTGGGTCAATCGGTTCGAGCGGCCGGCCGAGGACGACGAGGGCATCTGGGATCGGGAGCGAGAGCAGGCTCGCGACGAGCGCCGTGCTGAAGAGCGCCGCGACCGCCGCGGCCATGTCGAGGTCCGGCGGCGCTTCCCCTTGCGCAAGCCGGCGGCCGGCGTGCGCGAGCTCGAGAAAGAGCACCACCACGATCACGAAGACCGCCGCCACCGCGGTCGGCGGATCTGCGGCAGCTGCCGCGCCGGTCGCGAGACCGATGACCCCGGTGACTGTCCACACGCTCGTCGCCATGATCGCGATGTAGGCGCGATGTGGGGGCATCCACACGCTTTCGAGAAGAGCGGCGAACGCCGCGCTCACGAGGATGAAGAGCCCGGCCGCGAGCGCGATCGGAGTTCCGACTGCGAACGCGATCCAGAGGGTCGCAAGTGTGACGTCGTGGCGCGCCACCTCCCACTGCTCGGGCAGAGCAAGCGAGACGGCGGCGGCGTACAGGACGGTGAGTGCCGCGGCCGCCAACACGACGTAGCTCCAGTGGAGCTCGTCCCATCCCGCGAGGACCGCCGCGGCGACGATGGTGGTGACGATCCCGCGACGTGATGGCCGCCCGCGAGCGCGAGCACGGAAGGCGAATGCGACGAGCACCAACGCGAGAAGCGCGAGCCGCGACCCGAGCGCGACCAGCGGAAGACCGAGGTTCGATAGATCGATGCTCGTCACGCCGAGGACGCGGAGCAGGACGACGGACGCCGCGACGCCGGCCGGCATCGCGAGGAGGCCGCGTAACGGTTCGCGCTCCGCGGCCGCGAGCGCCTGGGCCGGTTGGTAGCGCCACGGCACGAAGGGGTAGAGCCCCGCGAAGAGAGCGGCGCCGGCGGTCGCCGCGAGCACCGCACCAGGGCTTATGGCCGACGGTGAGATCGTGTCGAACGCGAGTGACGGCCCTCCCTGGCGGGCGATAAGCAGGGCGGCCACGACGAAACCCTGGATGCCGACCGCGAAGTACGCAGCGATCCGCATCGCGGAGGGCGCTGGCGCGACCAGAAGCATCGCGAACGCGGTCACCGCGGCGAGGACTGCGATCGCCACGGCCGCGGCGACGAGATCGACCGTCACGACGACGGCGATGAATACGAACCCGATGGCAAGCGCGAGCGAAGGAAGAAAGCGCGGCGAGGCCGCCGACCGCGCGTTGGCGAGTAGGCCCGCGGCGACATAAGCGAAGCCCGCGGCGATGCCGACGGTGGCGAGGCCGTCGAGACGATACGACGCTTGGATGGTCGGTCCACCGGCGGCCGACCATTCCCAAAGCGCCCGCCCCGCTGCCAGCGCAGGATCGCTGAACTGGTAGAGAAGAAGGGGCGATATGGTGCCTAAAGTGGCGACCAAGAGGGCGCTCGGCACGCGCCATGCCTGTGCGATGCGTCGCGGGGCGACGAGCAGCGCGACCAGCGACAGAGTGATCGCGGCCGCGAACAACGTGATTTCCGCTCGCACTATCACCCCGAGGTAAGGTAGCCGAGGTGGATCTAAGACTCCTCCCGCAGCAGCAGCTCAAGGTCACGCCCAAGCAGATCGCGGCGAACTACATCCTCCAACTGAGCTCGCTCGAGCTGCAGGACGTCATCAACCAAGAGCTGCAGGAGAATCCCGCCCTCGACCTCGAGGAAGTCCAAGCCTGCCCGTTGTGCGGTCAACCGCTCGCCGGCCGTGTCTGCCTGAACTGTTTCGGTACCGGCAAAGGACCGTACAAGGGCAGCGAAGATCTGGAGACGGAGCCCCTCGAGGGTACGAGCTTGATGCAGCGCGACGAGGAAGAGGACGAGCTCGATCCGATCGTCCGCGCGGAAGCTGAGCAGACCCTCGCGGAGTACCTCTCCTGGAACACGCGTGTGCTTCTCCCGAAGCGACTGCACGAGGTGGCCGAATACATCATCGGCAACTTGAACGACTTCGGATATCTCGAGATGGCGCTCGAAGACGTCGCGAAGACGATGAAGATATCGCTCGCCGATGCGACCGAGGTCCTCAAGACGATCCAAGGGATCGAGCCGTGGGGCATAGGGGCCCGCGACACGCGCGAATGCCTCCTGATCCAGATCGATCACCTTGCCGAGATCGGCGAGGAGGTGCCGCCGCATGTCAGGCCGATCGTCGCGGACCATCTTCGCGAACTTGGCGAGCACAAATTCGGCGACATCGCACAGGCCCTGCGGATCACCAGAGAGGACGTGCAACAGAACTGGGATTGGGTGAAGCAGAGCCTCAATCCGTACCCGGCCCACGCGTTCGCCGCCGGGCCGGATGGCACGAGCATCGGCGGTCGCCAGGTCGCGCTGCGGCCCGACGTGATCATCTTCCGCAACGAGAAGGGCGAGTTCGAGGTCGAGGTCATCGAGTCGCGGCGATTCTCACTGCGCGTCAACCCGGTCTACCGGCAGCTCGTCGGGCAGCTCCAGGCCGCGCGAAGCGCCGGCGCGGCCGCACCCGCGATGACGGACGACGAGCGCCAGCACATCCGCCAGTACGTCACGCGGGCGAAGTTTTTCATCGACAACATCAACCAACGGCGCCAGACGATCGGACGGATCACCGACGTGATCGTCGACTGCCAGAAGGACTTCCTCGAGAAGGGCGTCCAATCGCTTCGCCCGCTCACACGGGCCGAGGTTGGTGAGCGGATCGGCATGCACGAGTCGACAGTGAGCCGCGCAACCGCCGGCAAGTTCGTGCTCCTTCCCGCAGGTGAGGTCATCCCGTTCTCGACGTTCTTCACGGCATCGCTCGGCGTGAAGGACGTGATCAAGAACATCATCGAGGCCGAGGAGCACTCGCGGCCGTACTCCGACCAAGAGATCGTCGAGAAGCTCCGCGAGGAGCACGGTATCCGGCTCGCCCGTCGAACTGTCGCCAAGTACCGAGAAGAGCTTCAGATCCTTCCGGCTCGGCTGCGAAAGCGCTAGCCCGACTCAGAGAGGCGCGCCGGCCGACGGGCTTGCGTGCTCGCGGGTCCCTCCCTCGACCGCGTAGGGTC
>Ga0209056_10003112_pt1 | contig 17822 bp, 18 predicted proteins | sample GraSoiAngelo_114_FD_185876 | JGI IMG/M metagenome (GOLD analysis project Ga0209056, IMG submission 185876) | Grasslands soil microbial communities from the Angelo Coastal Reserve, California, USA - 14_0903_13_40cm (SPAdes) (version 2) | ecosystem: Environmental > Terrestrial > Soil > Grasslands... | reverse complement strand
TTCGCGACTGACACGTAGTCGTTCGCGACTGACGATGACCCAGCTGCGCCGGAAGCTGCCGGCGATGCTGGGGCGCGCGGGGTACGAGCAGATCGCACTGCAGATCGACCCCTCGCAGCTGATGCCTACGCTGGACGAGGTGGAGGCCAAGGCGTGCGAGATGGCGGTCCGCAAGCGCCGCCGCGCAGGAGCGTCACGACCTCCTCCACCAGGCGGTCGGCGCGCTCGTCGAGTTGCTTGTCGTCGAGGTTCGCGATCGGATGCGGTACCTCGAGGAACCGGTAGCCCGGCATGCCCCAGCTCGTCGCCATGGCCTCACCCGTCGCCCGGAAGGGCTCGGTCACGACGGCGATGGCCGGCACGCCCGCCCGCTCGAAGAGGATCGCGTCGAGCACACTGCTCGACGAGCAGGACCCTCAGTCGCCGATGCCGGAGACGACGAAGTCACTCTGCCTCCTCAGCGCGTCGATCGCCGCCTCGTCCACCTCGTGGCTGGGCGAGCGCTTGCGCACCATGCGGGCGACGGTCATGCCGTGGCGGCGGCCGAGGCGGTCGGCGAGCCGTAGCAGCAGCTTGTCGGAGTTGAACTTCGTGTTCTCGACGAGCCCGATCCTGAGCCCGTCGAGCCTGCCCGGCCGCGGCGCCATCATCACCTCGCGACCGACGGGCGCTGCGGTGGGGTCGAAGAGGGGTGAGCTCATGGGATCTCTCCTATCGGGATCGTGACCGCCTTCGTCCACTTGTTGCCCCAGCCGGGGAGACACGCCGACCAGCTCCCCGCGCGGCCGCCCGCGCAGACGATCAGGATGTCGTCCAGCTTCTCGAAGAGGTGACGCCAGGTCGTCTCGTCGGCTGGCGCCACGTCGCCGGGCAGACGTGCGGCGCGCTTCAGGTCGGCCACGCGGCGGCGCGTGTGCTCGACCAGGAAGGTCTGGACCTGCCGTCGTGACCACCCGCTCTGCCGGAGAACCTCCGTGTGCTCGCCCGCGACGACGAGCAGGGCCTGGTTGAAGCCTTTCACGTTGGGAAGGCCAAGGTTCGAGAGCGCGTCGGCGAAGCAGCGCAGGAGCGGCTCGGGCTCGGCGGCGAGCTGGTTGTAGACCTGGTAGAGGCTGTTGGAGGCATAGACCGTCACCGCGCTCTGTCCCGGGCTGAGCCCGCGCGCGACGTGGAGCGGCTCCCACGGGTGGTCGTCCTCGTTCTCGGCGAAGCAGAAGGAGTATTTCCCGGGGTTGCCGAGCGCGGCGCGGTCGAGCAAGCCCGGTCGCGTCTGCATGGCGTTCATCATCACCAGGCGGACTGCCCGGCCGATCGTGGCGTTGGGGCGCCAGCCCTGGCCGAAGGCGTTGTTGCCGGAGTTGAGCCCGAGGCGTCGCGCGACCGGGCCGTTGACGATCAATACCATCGCCGAGCCGCCGGTGCTCGACGCCGGCCCGTGGTAGGCGAAGTCGGGGTGGCAGAGGCCGCGGACCGCCGCCGCGACCACGGGCATGTACTCCGGCCGGCAGCCCGCGAGCACGGCATTGATCGCCACCTTCTCGGCGACGACAACGGTGTTCCGGCCGGGGATCTCGCCCAGGATCTCGTCGCGGCGCAGCCCGGCGCCCGCCAGCATCTCGGCGACGGACTTCTCGGTGGGCGGGACGACTGGGAGCCCGTCGGTCCATCCGCGCTCGAAGTACGCTTCGATCAGGCTCGCGGGATCGGGCTCGGCTGTCGCGGACATGCTCAGGCCTTGGCTGGACGCTTCCAGCCGAGCCAGTCGACGACGGCCTCGCCCATCACCCGCCCGAGGTCCCGGCCCACGGACTTCAAGCCAGGTGCTTCTTGAAGAAGGCGATCGTCCGCTCCCAGGCCAGCTTGGCCGACGCCTCGTGGTAACGCGGCGTCGAGTTGTTGTGAAAGCCGTGCTGGGTGCCGGGATACATGTGCATCTCGTACCGGGCGCCGCTCGCCTTCAGGGCCGCCTCGTAGGCCGGCCACAGCGCGTTGACGCGCTCGTCGCTCTCGGCGTACTGGATCAGCAGCGGCGCCTTGATCTCCGGCACTCGCGCCGTCTCGGCCGCCGCGCCGTAGAACGGGACGGCCGCTTTCAGATCTGCGCCGAGCGTGACCGCCAGGAAGTTGGTCGTGCTTCCGCCCCAGCAGAAACCCACGACCCCGAGCTTGCCGGCGGACATCGCGTGCGCCTTCAGGAAGCGTGCGCTGTTGACCATGTCCGTGCGCAGCTTGCCCTGGTCGAGGCCGGCCTGAAGCGCGCGGCCGTCGTCGTCGTTGCCCGGGTACCCGCCGACGGGTGACAACCCGTCGGGAGCGAGGGCCAGGAACCCCTCGGTCGCGACTCGGCGAGCCACGTCCTCGATATACGGATTGAGACCGCGGTTCTCGTGGATCACCAAGACGGCGGCGAACGGCCCCTGCGCATTCGGGTGCACCAGGTACCCACGCATGATGCCCGAGGTGCCGTCAGGCGACGGGTAGGTCACGTACCGGGCCTTGATCCGCTGGTCGGTGAAGGAGATCGTCTGGGCCAGCGCATAGCGGGGCAAGAGGGCCTGCGCCATGGCCAGCGCCGACACGCCGCCGATCGTCAGCGCGCCGGCCCGATGCAGGAACTCGCGCCGGTCGATGCTCCCGTGGCAGTACTCGTCATAGAGATCGAACACACGCTGGTCAATCTCGCTCTGGGTCAGCGCCCGCGGCGCTGCCGGTGCGAGGGTCGACCGATCCGCATTCCACTGTTCAGCCATATGGCTACACCGACGTAAACGTACATCAATCCGCACTTCCTGGCGAGGAACCAATTGCAGGCGCGCTCGATCCCGCGGCGAGTCCGGGAGGCTGCGCGCCCGAGCCCTCAGGGGTTGCCTCTATTCAATTCGGGGATTCACCTATTTACGTCCTCCGGTTCGGAGGCCACTGTTTGTAACGGAACGGTGACGAAGACCCAAGCGGCGGCGCTCGTGTGGCTCCTGGCCTCGTTCGGGGGCGTGGGTCCGGCCCACGGACAGGCGATGCCGGAAGGCCCCATCATCGAAGGGCCCAGCGTGAGCGCGCCGGCGTCTCCGGCCGTCTTCGACCAGGACATCCGCTCCCTGCCTCCGCCCCCCGCGGACCCGCCGGCGGCGGTCGAGCGGCTCGGCGGGTACTCGGCCGGCGTGGCCGCCCCGCCAAGGCGCGATCCCGTCCTGCAGGACAGCATGGACGCCGCGCGTTCCCGCAGCCAGCTCTCGGCGCGGGCGCTCACCACGCCGATCCTCAACTTCGACGGCGCCCGGACCGGAGCGAACCCCCACGACCCGATCGGCGATGTCGGGCCTAGCCACTACGTCCAGATGATCAACTCCGTGTTCACGATCTACAACAAGGCTGGCACCGTAGTGGCCGGGCCGTCGGCGATCAACTCGCTGTGGACGTCGGCCGGCGTCGCCACCGGCCCCTGCGCGACGCAGAACCTGGGCGACCCGGTCGTTCTCTATGACCCGCTGGCGGATCGCTGGCTGCTCAGCCAGTTCGCCAGCCCCTCGCACGTGTGCATCGCCATCTCGCGCACCCTGAGTCCTGTCAGCGGGGGATACAACCTCTACGAGTTCAACGTCGGCTCGTTCCCCGACTACTTCAAGTTAGGCGTCTGGCCCGACGCCTACTATATGGCGGCCAACGTCGGCGATTACGTGACGGTGGTGGCCTTCGACCGCGCCGCCATGCTCAACGGCAACCCCGCCACCTTCGTCCAGTTCAACATCACCGGGCTCCCCGGCCTGATGGGCAACATGATGCTACCCAGCGACCTCGATGGCGCGAGGCCCCCTCCCACGGGCTCCGCGAACCCCTACTACCGCCAGGTCGACGGCAACAACTTCGGTGGGACCGACCGCATCGAGATCTGGGAGTTCCAGGCCGACTGGGCCAACCCGGCCGCCTCGAGCTTCAGGGGCCCAACCAACCTGCCACTGGCGGCGTTCGACTCCGCCCTGTGCGGCTTCTTCAGCTTCGCCTGCATCCCCCAGCCCGGGACATCGACGACGCTCGACCCTGTCAACGAATGGCCGATGTGGCGGCTCCAGTACCGCAACTTCGGCAGCCACGAGAGCCTGGTCGGTAACTTCGTCGTCGACGTCGACGGCATGGACCATGCGGGCATCCGTTGGTTCGAGCTGCGGCGCTCGGGCAGTGACGCGTGGGCGGTGTTCCAGCAGGGGACGTTCGCCCCACAGGACCCGACCATCGCCACGTGGCAGCATCGCTGGATGGGCAGCATCGCGATGGACAAAGCCGGCAACATCGCGCTCGGTTACAACATCTCGAGCAGCGAGACGATCTTCCCGTCGATCCGTTACGCGGGACGACTCAGCACCGATCCCCTGGGCCTGATGCCTCAGAGCGAGGAGGTCCTCGTCAACGGCGGCAGCTTTATCGGCAGCAGGCGCTGGGGCGACTACAGCTCGCTCAACGTGGATCCGGTGGACGACTGCACGTTCTGGTATACCGCCGACTACGTGACGGCAGGAGGGCTCCGCCGGACGCGCGTCGGGACGTTCCGGTTCCCGTCGTGCATCGCCACGGATCTGGCGATCACGATGGCCGACCGCCCCGACCCGATCCTCGCCGGCGAAACTCTTTCCTACGAAATGACGGTCACCAACAACGGCTCGAACCCCGCGAACAACGTGGTGGTGGTCGATGTCCTTCCCGCCGGGACGTCGTTCTTGACTAGCACCGTCCCGTGCGCCGCGACGGCACCCTCACCGAGCGAGCGCACCTGCACGCTGGGCACCGTGAGGCCGGGCGAGGTGCGCACGTTCACCATCCAGGTGCGGGTCGACCCGGGTTTGGTCCTGGCCAGCGGCGCCGGGCTCTTGAACAACAAGGCCACCGTCTCGGCCGACGAGCCCGACCCCGATCCGTCCAATGACACGGCCTCGACGTCCACGACCGTGAACGACCGCGCCGACCTCAGGCTGACCAAGGACTGCAAGCCCGCCGAGCCGCTCCCGGCCGGTGGCACCGCGACCTGCGAGATCCTTGTCGACAACCTGGGACCGTCCGACGCTCGGAACGTGGTCGTGAAAGACACCAACATTGGTAGTGGGCCCTTCGCCATCACGTCCGCGACCTTTAGCCCGCCCGTGGACGGCGTCTGTGCGATGGCCGACGGGGCGATCACATGCAACCTTGGCTCCGAGCCCGCCGGCGGCCGCACGACCATCCTCGTGTCGCTCACTGCAACCGAGCCAGTGGAGATCAACGACACGGTGACGGTGACGAGCGACACGCCCGACGGCAACCCCGGAAACAATACTGCCGGAGGCGCCGTCCGCTTCATCGGCTCGGCCGACCTCGGCGTCGCGCAGACGGACACGCCTGACCCGGTGGTGGCGGGCACCAACCTGGCCTATCGCGTAACCGTCTCGAACGCCGGACCATCCACGGCGCGCAACGTGGTGGTCCAAGATGTGCTCTCCGCCCAGGTCGGCGTGGTGAGCTTCACACCGAGCCAGGGCTCCTGTGACCGCGGCGAGCTTGGTGACACCTCACACCCCTTGACCTGCAACCTCGGCAGCCTGGCCCCCGGCGGCAGCGCCACGATCGACGTCGTGGTCCGGGTCAACCCGACCACGCCCGACGGCACCATCCTCGTCAACGACGCTCTCGTCAGCAGCGACTTCGGTGACCCGAACAACGCCAACAACAAGGTCTCGGCGCTGACGGCGGTCCAGGCCCGCGCCGACCTCGCCGTCACCAAGACGTCGGACGCCGCCACGTACAAACCGTGGTCCGTGATCACCTACACCGTGATTGTCGTGAACAACGGTCCCTCTGACGCCCTGCGCGTCGTCGTCACCGACGAGCTTCCGACGGTCCGGCAGACGACCTACCTGTCGGACACGGGCCGCTGCACGCTGCGTGATGACACCCTGACCTGCAACCTGGGCGACTTGCCGGCAGGCACCCGCAAGAGCTTCGACATCAGCATCAGGGTCGAAAGAGCTCGCGGCGAGGTGACCAACAGGGCTTCGGTGGGTAGCGTCACGGTGGATCCCGATGCGACCAACAACACCGCGATCCGGACGGTGATCGTCCACCGAGGTGGATAAGGGCAATCACCCGGTCGCGGCACGTTTCGGTTGCGATCCCACCATCCGCGCCCTCTTACGGGAAACTCCGTACTCAATATCGGGTGATCCCCCGATTCAAGCGTAGGGGGAAGTTGGGAGATGGTTTGCGGAAATGTTCCGGAAGTAGTTCCGGAAAATGATTCCGGCCTATCACGAGGAGCTGGACGATGAGCAAGGGATTGAAGACGAGGCTCCTGCTCGCGGTGGTGAGCGCATTCCTGTGGCTGACCCAGCAGCCAGCCGCCGCGCAGCTGACTCCGAGTCTTACCGCGACGACCTCGAGTCTCGGGTTCTCCGACGGTGTGAGGGACGCGTGGGGCCCGCTCTTCAAGGCGCAGCAACCCTGCGCAGCGTCGAGCATGCCACCGCGGGCGGCCGACTCGGTCCGTCGCTGGAATGCGATCGCGATCGGCGCCAACGCGCTCGACCACACGCCAGTGGCGCCCGGCGAGAACCGGGTCTTCGGGGAGCAATTAGGGCCGGGGCGAACGAGTCGGGCGTTCGCGATCGTCCACATCGCGATCTTCGATGCGGTGAACGCGATTGCCGGCGGCTACCAGAGCTACACCGGCCTTCCCCCTGCGCCCTCCCGTACCTCCATGGTCGCCGCGATCGCCCAGGCGGCGCACGATACGCTGGTTGCGCTCTTCCCTTCGCAGACGGCAAGCTTCGACTTGCGGCTGGCCGAAGACCTCAGCCACATCTGGGATGGACCCGCAAAGGCGGACGGGATCGACCTTGGGCACATGGCCGCCGACGCGATCCTCGCCCTCAGGGCCGACGATGGCTCGCAGCATGTCGAGCCTCGCGTCGGCGTCGATTTCATCACGAGTGACGAGCCGGGGATGTGGCGCCAGGACCCGATCAGCCAGATCCCGCTCGCGCTGGGCGCATACTGGGGCAAGGTCAAACCGTTTGTACTGCGGTCGGCCGACCAGTTTCCGGTCCCGCCTCCACCCGCTCTGGATAGCACAGCGTATACGACCGCGTTCTACGAGGTGAAGCTCCTTGGCGGCGACGGCGTCGTCACACCGACAGTGCGAACCGAAGACCAGACGATCACGGGGATCTACTGGGGCTACGACGGAACGCCGGGGTTGGGCACGCCGCCGAGGCTGTACAACCAGATCGCGGTGCACATCGCCGATCAGATGGGCTCGCATGCCGTCGAACTCGCGCGGCTCTTGGCGCTGGTGAACGTGGCGATGGCCGACGAAGGGATCGCGAGCTGGGAGGCGAAGTACTACTACCAGTTCTGGCGCCCGGTCACCGGCATCCGCGAGGCCGGCCCGACCGGCGCCGGCGATGGCAACTTGGCGACGATCGGGGATCCGACGTTCACACCACTCGGCGCGCCGGCCAGCAATCTCGACGGACCGAACTTCACGCCGCCCTTCCCGGCCTATCCCTCCGGGCATGCCGGGTTCGGGGCCGCACTCTTCCAAATCCTGCGCGACTTCTACCGGACCGACAACATCGCCTTCACCTTCGTGTCGGACGAATTCAACGGCATGACGCGAGACAACAAGGGAAACGTGCGCCCCCTCGTCCCGCGCAGCTTTTCGTCCCTCTCCGAGGCCGAGGAGGAGAACGGCCAGAGCCGCATCTACCTCGGTATCCACTGGGCCTTCGACAAGACCGAGGGTATCGCCCAGGGCCGGCGCGCGGGGGATTTCGTGTTCGAGAACGCTCTTGTGCCCGTGCCCTGGTGAGCGCTCGCCGTAGTCAGGGTCTCTTGCTAGTCCTACGTGCGCTTTGCTCGACTGCCCCGCTGGTGCCATCCCCAGCCGAGCCCGACACTGCCCAGCCCAACGAGGCCAGAGGCCAAGAGCAAGAGCGAACTCGGCTCAGGAACAGCGGTGACTGAGTCTCCCCGGACTTTGACCTGCAAGCCCAGATTGGCATTGGTATAGACGGTCTGGACGGTTCCATCTTCGACAACAAACGCATCGAAGGCAGGGAGCGTCGCCGGTAACCCGCTATCCGACGCAAATCTTATCCTGATGTCGCAGCCGACACCTGCAACGCAGTTTTGCCTGTCCAACAGTACAATCGCGCTCGGGCTGCCGCTCGGGTCGTTGATCACGATGTTTTGAGCTGTAAAGGAGGATGCGTTGAGCAAGGTGAGGAAGCCCGTTAGAGTAACAGTCGCCCTCTCTCCAGAGCCAGAGATAGATTGTGTGTAGGCAGGGGCGTCCAGTCCGTTAACGATAACGTTTACTGCCCCCCCCTGGTCATCGAAACCAATCGTGACGGCTCTGGCCTGAGCAATCCACACCAGGAAGACCACTGGGATGACTGTCGCCGCCCTCAGGATCGTTCGGTATGCCATGACCGTCACCCCGTTTGGCTAAGGGAAATTACCTATTCTGGTGTGGGGGCCACGCATGGTTTATGCCAGGCATATCGTTTCCAAGATCGTCATGATTCTGGAGGGTTACTCGAGAGCGGCCATGGCAACTAGGAAGATGCTTGCAGAGTCTAGCAGCCTAGCTTGCACACCTCTCTGCACCTCCCTGACCATGGGATTCCCGACATGGCATTTGGTCGTGAGCCCGGCCACACGGCCGCGCCACTCCCCTCATTCGAGGGCTTAGCCGCCGAGAAGGGCCCCTTTCTCGCTACTCGATGCAGCTCAGACTGCCGAAGTCGTAGTGGTCGTCGTAGCGTCAGGGCGGTGGCAGCGGACCCGACGTGGGGAGCGCGGCATCGGCGCCGCCGTGGAGACCGATGGTCGAGCCGCAGCGCACGGTCTTCGTGGTCAGGCCGATCACGCGCGAGACGGCGGGCGCCTCGGGCACGGCCAGCGTGACGTTCTTGAAGAAGCTCGTGCTCATGGCAAAAGGCGGCGACGGTGCTAGGGTGGTAAGCACTGGTGCAGGGGGACCTCTCCATGGACCTGGACGTGACGCAGGCCGCCCTCCTCCCCGTGGCCTATTTCAGGGGCGACGACTTCACGCCGGCGAGCCGTGTTCCCGGGCGCGAATGCACGTACTGGGACACCTGGGGCCGGACACGCTAGCCCCATGATCGTGATGCTCGGCACACGCGGCAGCACCATCGCCATCGTCATCGCGGTGCTCGCCGGACTCACCGCCGGCGGGGCCGCTGCGCAAAACCCTGCGGCGGGACCCGCCGGCTGGAATCGGGACGGGGCTGCGACGTACCTGGACGAACGAATGGATGTGTGGTCCGCCAGGGGCAAGAAGCTCAGGACCGGTCAGGGCGAGGCGATATGCGTGTCCTGTCACACGGTGGTCCCGTACGCACTCGCACGGCCCGGCCTGCGGCGGGCGATGCACGTGCGGACGCCGACGCCCCAGGAAGTGCGAATGCTCGACGACGTTGTCCGGCGCGTGGAGACGTACGACACTCACCAGCCCTACTACGACTCCAACGACCGCAAGACAGTCCAGTCCCGTGGCACCGAAGCGGTGCTCAACGCGCTGATCCTGGCGTGCGCGGACGCCGAGCGCGAGCGGCGCGAGCCCGCTGAGTCGACCCGGCGCGCCTTCCACCGCTTGTGGGAGACGCAACGCCCGGACGGCGCGTGGGACTGGCTGGATTTCGGCCTGGAGCCGCTCGAGAGCGCCGATGCCGCCTACTATGGCGCCACCCTGGCTGCCCTGGCGATCGGCGCCGCACCCGGGTCGGCCACGAGCCAGTCCGCCGAGGCGGCCGCCGGCATGAACAGGCTGCGCGGGTATCTCACCGAGCGGTACGCCACGCAGAACCTTTTCAACCGGGTCAGCGTGCTGCTCTCGGCGACGCGGTGGAAGAACCTGCTCACGCGAGCGCAGCGCGAGGCGCTCATCGCGGAGGTACGGAGGGCCCAAAAGGACGACGGGGGCTGGTCCCTGCAAGCGATGGGCGGCTGGAGGTGGAGCACGGCCGGCTTGCGCGCCTGGCGCGCGTCGCCACCCGGAACGCCAGACGCCGCGCTCCTGGCGAAGTCCGATGGGTACGCGACCGGGCTCGTGGTTTACACGCTGAGGAGCGCCGGCCTTCCGTCCGATGATCCGTCGATCCTGGCGGGCGTGCGGTGGCTCAAGGCGCACCAGCAAGGTGTCCAGGTCGGCGAACGAACGTATCCCGCCTGGCGGTCATATTCGCTGAACCACGACCGCGAGCACGGCGGGGACCGGGGCGAGCCGTGGCGACGGCTGTTCATGTCCGACGCCGCCACGGCCTATGCCGTACTCGCGTTGCTGGCGTCCGAGTAAGCCCGCCCGGACGGGAGCGTAAGAGACACAAACGCTCCTTCTCGGAGACGGTGTCGAACCCGTAGTCGGTCACCGCCAAGTCGGCCACGCCAGCGCGATTGAAGTCGTCCACGGCGACGGACGAAGGATGGCTCCAGGGACGAATCGCCCCGCAGATTACGACGTCTGCCGTCGGCGCGCTCATCACCGGAACTTTACGCCCCGCGCGTCCCATTCCACAACGGTTCGACCGGGTGGTGCCCTGGCGCTCGACGTCCGGAAATGTCGGTGAATGTCCTCACCCTCGAGTCCTGCTAATCCCGCCGAGAACTCCTGGATTCGCCCGATGGTTTCTGGCGTCCGGTCGCCGTAGCTTGAGACGAAGGACATGCGTGCACCGAAAAGGGGGGAACCGATTCACGGCGCAATAAACTGCGCGCTCGCCGAACGCCTGTATGGGACGGGCGGCCCTCGAGCGCGAACCGATGGACCGCAGGAGGTTAGCATGCGTCACAGAGGCTCTTACAGTTCGGGGCTCTTCGCAGTCGCCGCGATGGTCGCGGCGCTCTTGGTGTGGCCAGCGGCCGGCGAAGCTCAACTCGGCGGGATCCTTCCCGGCGGAATCCTTCCCGGAACCACGACCGTGCTGAGCGACACCGGAACTCTCGCCGCCGGTACGAGCGACGCTTTGCAAGCGTCGAGGTTGACGGGGAGCATCCCTTCCCTGCTCACCGGCGAGGTCCTTCACGCAGTGACGATCGGCTACTCCGATGCGATTGATTCCGAAGCTTCCCTTGCCGCCCTCAGGTTGAACGTCGCCGGGATCAGCATCGGCGCCGACTTCATCATGGCGCGGGCGATGACGCTCGCGGGCAGCGCCTTCGGCACCTCCAACATCGACAATCTCTCGATCGATGGGGTGCCGGTCCCGGTGACCGGGGACCCGAACCAGACGGTCGGCATCCCCGGAGGCGTGCTGGTGATCAACGAGCAGCAAGTCTCGGGGGATGGCACCACCGTCGTGAACGCGCTTCACGCGATCGTCGACGGGGTCGCGGACGTGGTCGTCGCGTCTGCGACGGCCGGTGCCAGCGGCGGGAACGCGAAAGCGGCGCAGGCGACGACCTTCTGAGGGCCAAGGCCTTGCTGAGGACGAACAATCGAAGTGCCTCGATGAGAGTGGAGGAAAGAGCGATGCGTAGAGTCGTGAGCGTACTCGGAGTGACAGCGTTGGTGCTCGCCGGCGGCCTCGCCGGGGCGGAAGTGACGCCGCCGCCGCCGGGGGAGTGCGATTTCGTGACCGGCGGCGGCTTCATCATCCGCGACAGCGGCTTCAAGGCGAACTTCGGCGTCGGCGGCGGATGCAAGAAAAACGGTCCCGACGCCCCATTCTGGGGCCATCTGAACTACATCGATCACGAGACCGGGCTGCACGTGCACGGGACCAGCGTCACGGGATACTTCATTACCGGCGATACCACGCGTGACATCTGCGGCGAAGCCACCACGAACCAAGTTGGGCCCGTCTCCTATCGCGTGACGGTGGACGACCAGGGAGAACCCGGTGTCAACGACAGGTTCATCATCAGGCTGAGTTCGGGTTACACCACCGAATCCGACTCCAACAACACGCTCGGCGGCGACGGCCCCGGGGGCGGCAACATCCAACTTCATAAGTCCAACCCTTCGACTTCGGGGTCCCCTGGCGGCTCCTGCTTCGATTTCGAGTAGGAGCGAATGGCTCGGGCGGGAGCGGCATTCGAGAGCCGATCTGCGTGACGGGCGTTTCTCGGTGGCTCCGAGAGCGCTCGTGACGCGCGCCCGGGGAGTCACTCGGCTCGGATGAACCGCCGGGAGTTCCTCGGGCAGGTCGCGCTGGCAGCGGCGAGCCTCTCGGCCTGCTCATCACTGAATGCGCAGACCACGCACGACTCGCCCTTCGCGCGAGCCCGCATGCCCAAGAAGGTCATCGTCATCGGCGCGGGGCTGGCCGGGCTGGTCGCGGGTTACGAGCTGGCGCAGGCGGGGCACGAGGTGGCGATCCTCGAGGCGCGCGCGCGACCCGGCGGCAGGGTCCACACGATCCGCAAGCCGTTTTCGGACGGCCTTCACGCCGAGGCCGGCGCGCTGTTCATTCCGAATAACCACCACCTCACCCTCAAGTACACCAACCTCTTCGGGCTGCCCATCGAGCCGAGCCCGCCTCCGGCGGCCACGGCGCTCTTCTACGTCCGCGGGCGGAGCATCGTCGCCAAGAGGGGCGTGAATGTCGAATGGCCGTTCGATCTTACACCCGACGAACGGACGCTCGGACTCCCGGGCATGTGGGCGAAGTATGTCAGCGCGGGTCTGGACGGCCTCGGTGACGTCACGGCCCCGGGGTGGCCGTCGGATCCCCGACTCGAAGCGCTCGACCGGATGAGCGCGTCCGAATTCCTTCGTTCACGGGGCGCCTCGGCGGGCGCGGTGGCCCTCTTGGGCGTCGGTTACCTCGATTTTATCGGTGATGGCATCGACAGCTATTCCGCCCTCCTGATGCTCCGCCGTCTCGCCCTGAGGCGAACGGAGGCGCTCCGGTTCGCGATCCGCGGCGGAACCGACCTCCTTCCACAAGCCTTCGCGACACGGCTGGCAGCGCAGATTCGCTACCAGTCATCGGTCGTCCGCATCGAGCCCGGCGAGACGTCAGCGAGTGTCGTCGTCAGGCAGGACGGCCATCTTCAGCGGCTCACGGCGGACCACGTCGTCTGCACGCTCCCCTTCTCCGTCCTCGAGCACGTCGACGTCTCGCCGCCGTTCTCACCGCAAAAAGCTCGGGCCGTCGATCAGCTGCGATATACGTCGGTGGCCCGCGTGTATCTGCAGTTCAGGCGAAAGGCGTGGGCCGCGGAGAATCTCACGGTCACGGCGACCACCGACCTGCCGATCAAGTGGGTGTTCGAGCACACCGTGAACCAGCCCGGTCCGCGCGGAATCCTCGAGGCTCAAGCGATTGGGGGAGAAGGCCGGCGCGTGACCCAGATGGCCGAGAGCGACAGAATCCTTTTCGCCCTTTCGCAATTGGAGCGGATCTTCCCCGGCATCCGTGAGGACTTCGAGAGTGGGGTGTCGAAGAGTTGGGACCAAGACCCGTGGGCCCGCGGCGCGTTCGCCTATCTCCGGCCCGGCCAGATGCTGTCACTGCTGCCGCATCTCGCCCGCCCAGAGGGCCGGGTGCATTTCGCGGGGGAGCATACGTCCCCGTGGTCGGGATGGATGCAGGGGGCGCTGGACTCGGGACTCCGCGCGGCCCGGGAGATTACTGACAGAGCGTAGGACATTCCCTCACTCCTCTCGAGTAGTTCTCCCTTTTCGATTTCCGGAGCAACCAGGATTGCCGTCTCGAGCCGCGGACGTGATCGCAAAGATCCTGCGTAAGCAGACGCCCCCCTGGGCGCACGACTATTGCCGGAGCCAGCCGACGCGGCTGAAGTTCGCCGCCCAGGTGGCGATGCACAGCATCCCGGCCGCAATCGAAGAGGCGCGCCGGTGCGTCAGGGAGCTTGGCGCCGTCGCCATCATCGGCACCCCGAACCCGGTCAACGGCCGATCGGATTTCATCCGACCGGCAACACCTCGCTCAAGGACGATGCCGGGCGGCGCTTCGTCGGCCACGCATGATCACACAATTCGGCAGCCTGTTCGCGGGCCACGTCGATCTGGACGACGAGGGGTTGGACGGCACGCCGGCGAACGACCGCTGGCTTTCCGACGAGCGTCTGGCGACGGTGTTTCCGAAGAGCGAGGCCATCGCGAAATTAATGGATCGGAGGGGCTATGCTACCACACGCGCGAGGTCGAGACCTTCGGCGCGCCACTGCTCGATCAGGACGCCAACCGGGAGCTGTTCGAGGAGCAGGTCGAGATCATTTTCAAATCGTTCAACCAGCGCGCCTTTTCGCATCAGGGCAAGTACTACACCCTCCCGCCCCAGGTGCCCTACCGGGGCTACGAGCTCCAGGAGATCACGCTGGTGCCACGCCCGAAGACGCTGCCCGTCGAGTGCTGGCAGCCGGTAGTCAGCGCCAGCCCGCGCGCCCGTGCCGGACGGGAGACCGAGCTGGGCGGCGACCCTGGTCTGGAGGTCGTCAACGTCGGCCAGCCGGTCGGCACGCCCGAGGCGGTGATTCTGGAGCAGCTCGAGCGCTTCTCGGCGCAGGTCATGCCGGCCTTCAAGTGACATGGGGGGCCACGAAATGGCCCCCCATACCCCCCAGCGTTCGTCGCGCCCCGGCGAAGCCGAGGCGCTCCTCATGGTTTATGCCGGCAGCCTGAACCCCTGCCGCGCCAGCAGCTTCCAGCCGCCGTCTTGCTTTTGCCAGACCTGAAGGGCGCCGATCCTGGTGGTAGTCGCCTTGCCCTCGCGCTCGGATTCGGCCAGGTAGATGTGGCGCGCGATGGCGGCATTGCCGACCACTGCCACCTTGAGCTCGGGGAAGGCGAGCGACTTGACGACCTGCTTGCGGGTCATCACCCCGTTGATGAATTGCTCCTTGGTCTCGACCCTTCCGTCAGAATGGCCGTAGCTGATCTGAGCGGATGCCACCTGCTCCAGCTTGCTCTTGTCGCCTTCGAGCAAAGCCTTTCGCAGGGTCTCGACGCTTTGGGCGACCGCCGCCTCGTCGGCGGCGTCGGCGCCTGCCAAGCCGCTGAGCAAAAGGCCGGAAGCGCCGACAGCAAATGCGCCTGCAACCGCCAAGTCACGACGCGATACGTTCATGGGTTCCCTCCTCGATAGGCTGGGTCAACGCCCGGTTTCGCCGAAGCGTACCCCCGTCCGGCCAGCCTGTCGAAGGCAATTTTCGAGGCGGAACCGAGAACGTCGAATCGGACGGCGTTCCCGTCTCTGGAAACCCTTGACAACGGCGTTCTCCTGGCGGAAATAAGAGGACCAGCGCGCACTCGATCGTGTGAGAGGAGAAGGACCATGGACATCGGCAGCGGAAAGATCCCCTGTGGCCCGATCTGCTTCGCCCTGCAATATCGCGACATCGACGGTGGCGCACCTCACGGCCAGGGCGCCGGAGCGGGAGGGGGGAACCACGCCGATCAGGGCGTGTGTCTGCAAGTCGTCGGCACCGTGGACGGCGCCGAACGGGAGCTGCTCCGGTTCGAGTGCTTGGACAATCACCCTCACTACCACTACGACCCGGCGAACACGAACGTCCGCGTCATGCTCGACCCCACGGTCACCGGCAATCCGCTCCGGTGGACGATGACCCAGCTGCGCCGGAAGCTGCCGGCGATGCTGGGGCGCGCCGGGTACGAGCAGATCGCGCTGCAGATCGACCCCTCCCAGCTGATGCCCACGCTGGACGAGGTGGAGGCCAAGGCGTGCGAGATGGCGATCAGCAAGCGCCGCACGGTCCGCCACAATCGGGGGACGGACGTGTTCGAGGCGGGCAACATCCGGTTCGGCCTGGAGATGCGTGTCGCCGGCCAGGGGGACGGTGGCATGGCCATTCACGTCCTCGGCGACATCGCCGGCCAGGAGATCGAGCTGCTCGCCTTCGACTGCTTCCGTATCTACCCGCACTACCACTACGGGCCCAGGTACAAGAACGAGCGGATCTACCTGGACAAGACGCTGGTGCCGGATCCCTTCAAGTGGGCGCTCAATCAGTTCAAGGGCGGGAAGCTTCCGGCCATGCTGACGCGCGCCGGCTATCCGACGGTGGCGGCGGCTCTCGACGAAGGGCTCATTGCCGAAAAACTCCCCGAGGTCGAGGCGAGGGCGCAGGCCATGCTCTCGGCGTGAGGCGTCCCATGCACCCATTGCCGCGGGGTTCGTATCAGGCCCCGGCGCCCGATAGACGCGCGAAGTTTTCGCTTGACACGTTCGTCGAGCGGCAGCGGGCGCGAGGCCGCGGCGCCGCCAAATTCCGTCTCAGCGAGCTCGACGTGGCCGGCGAGGCCGGTCTGGTAGGGCTCCTGCCGAAAAATCATGGGTCGCCACGCGATCGTGTGTCGGCGAGGCTCACAGGAGGGGCCGAAACCGGGGTGTAGAGTCGCTCCATCACAGAGGGGGACGACACCTATGGAGATCGGCGCGCTCCATCGACGCCACCGCGGAGCCCGTTGCGGAAGTGGACCGGCTGGGCGACGAGATCGCTGAGCTGTCCGCGCACCTCGACGCCGCCACCGCTCACTTGCTCGAGCTGATCCGCGAGTTCGACGCCCGCGGCGGCTGGAACCACGGCTTCCGCTCCTGCGCCCACTGGCTGGCCTGGCGCGTCGGGCTGGATCTCGGCGCCGCCCGCGAGAGGGTCCGCGTGGCGCACGCCCTCAGCGCGCTGCCTCGTCTGGCCGACGCGCTCGCCTGCGGGGAGCTGTCCTACGCCAAGGTGCGGGCGTTGACCCGCGTGGCCACGCCCGAGACCGAGGAGCGCCTGCTCGCGGTCGGTCGGGCCGGCACCGCCTGCCACGTCGAGCGCATCGTCCGTGGCTGGCGCCGTGTCGACGCCCTGGCCGAGGCCCGCGAGACCACCCGTCGCCACACGAGCCGCGCGCTGCACGTGTATGAGGACGAAGACGGCATGGTCGTCGTCCGCGGGCGACTGACGCCCGAGGCCGGCGCCGTGCTCAAGCAGGCGCTGGCCGCTGCGCGCGAGGCGCTGTATGAGAAGGCGCGCGGCACGGACGCGGCCAGCAGCGCGGAGGACGTTTCCACGGAAACGTCCTCGATGGCCCAGCAGCAGGCGGACGCGCTGGCCCTGCTCGCCGAGACCGCGCTGCACCACGGGATCGATCCCGGCGCGCCGGGCGAGCGCTATCAGGTCGTCGTCCTCGTCGACGCCCCGGTGCTGGCCGACCCGGAGGCGCCCGGCCAGTCCGTCCTCGAGGGCGGCACGCACGTTTCCGCGGAAACGTGCCGCCGTCTGGCGTGCGACGCGAGCCGGGTGATGATGCGGCACGAACCGGACGGGCGGATTGTGGAAGTCGGAGCCCGCACGCGGACCATCCCCCCGGCGTTACGACGTGCGCTGCACCACCGCGACCGCGGGTGCCGGTTCCCTGGCTGCGGCCTGCCGTTTGGCCAGGGCCATCACATTCGCCACTGGGCCCATGGCGGGCCCACAACGCTCTCGAACCTCGCGATGCTCTGTCGGCGCCATCACCGCGCCGTCCACGAGGAGGGGTATCGGGTGGAACGACAGCCCGACGGGGAGCTGCGGTTCCGACGACCGGACGGACGACCTCTGCCCGACGTTCCGTCTCAGCCGGCGGTCCCCGACGATCTCGTCCGGGCGCTCCGAGCGAGGAACGAGGGCGCAGGGCTTCATCTGCACGCGCGAACGACGTGCCCGGGCTGGCTGGGAGAGCCTCTCGATGTGGGCTGGGCTCTCGACGTCTTGCACCCGCGAGCCCTCCAGCCCCTGGCGATCGGCGAGTAAGCCGCCGAAGCCGCGTCCTCAGGCGAGGTGCTTCTTGAAGAAGGCGATCGTCCGCTCCCAGGCCAGCT
>Ga0209056_10003111_pt1 | contig 17823 bp, 9 predicted proteins | sample GraSoiAngelo_114_FD_185876 | JGI IMG/M metagenome (GOLD analysis project Ga0209056, IMG submission 185876) | Grasslands soil microbial communities from the Angelo Coastal Reserve, California, USA - 14_0903_13_40cm (SPAdes) (version 2) | ecosystem: Environmental > Terrestrial > Soil > Grasslands ... | reverse complement strand
GAGATGATCGGCATCGGGCTGCCGAGCGGGGTGGAGTTCGGCATCACGACGGTGTATCTCGCCCTCGTCTACACGATCACTCGGCCCTTCGGCGCCGCGGCGCAGGCGGGATTCGGCATCGGGATGCGGATCATCCAGGCGGGGTTCATGCCCGTCGTCGCGCTGGCGTTCTCCGTCGCTCCGGTGGCCGGCCAGAACTTCGGCGCGCGCCTGGGCCAACGCGTCAAGGACACGTTCAAGGATGCCGCCTGGATGGCCGTGGCTCTCATGGTGGTGTTCGCGCTCGCCTGCCACCTGCTGCCAGGGCCGCTGGTGCGCGTCTTCAGCAAGGACGATGGCGTCATCGCGGTCGGGACCGAGTACCTGCGCATCATCTCGTTCAACTACGTCGCGTCGGGCCTCGTGTTCGTGGCCTCGAGCACGTTCCAGGCGATGGGCAACACCGTCCCCTCGCTCATCGCATCGGTGGTGCGCATTGCGCTCGTCGCCATCCCCGGTGTGATCATCTCGCGGCTGCCGGGCTTTGAGCTGCACTGGCTATGGTGGTTGTCGGTGGCGTCCGTGTTCGTGCAGCTGGTGCTCGCGATGGTCCTGCTGCGGCGGGAGTTCGGCCTGCGGCTGGCGTGGAGTTCACCCTGAGGCTCCGATGAGGTACACATGCACATTCTGTTTCCCGCGCTGGTGGAATTCTCGGACGTCGGCCTCCTGCTCCTGCGCCTCATGGTCGCCGTCGTGTTCTTCGATAGCGGATTGAATCACCTCAAGAATCCCGTCGAGCGCTCGAAGAGCATCGGGGCGAGTCCCCGCTTCACGATGTTTCTCGGCACCGCGGAAGTGGCCGGCAGCATCGGGGTCGCGCTCGGGGTCTTCACGCAGCTTGCCGCAATCGGGCTGATCTTGATCATGCTCGGCGCCATCCAGAAAAAAATCTTCGTCTGGAAGATCGGGTTCTGGGGCGGCCGATCCTACGGATGGCATTATGATCTCATGCTGGTCGTGATGAACCTCGTCATCATCACGACCGGTGGCGGGAAGTTCGTTCTACGCTAGGAGGATGGAATGCGCCACGGTCTCTGGGTCGTCGCCGCCCTGCTCGTCGCCGCCAACGCCCCGGCGCAGCAAGCGCCGCCCCAGCCGGCCTTCACCTTCCAGGAAGTGATGATCCCGGTGCGCGACGGCGTGCACCTGCAGACCGCGATCCTCACGCCGACCGACAAAACGGGCCCGCTACCGATCCTGTTCCGCCGCACGCCCTACGGCGTGCCTGACGGACCGCTCCCGACCGTGCCGACGAGCCTCAAGGAGCTGGCGCGGGATGGTTACATCTTCGTGTTCCAGAACCTGCGCGGCCGGTTCAAGTCGGAAGGCGTCTTTGGGCTGACATCACAGGTGAATCTGGCCGACTCGACCTCCACGAACGAAACCACCGACGCCTACGACAGCATCGACTGGCTCGTGAAGCACGTGCCCAACAACGGCAACGTCGGCATGTTCGGCGTGTCGTACGACGGACTCACCACCGCCCTGGCGCTGCTCCACCCCCACCCGGCCCTCAAAGCGATCAGCGAGCAGGCCGCGCCCGTGGACCAGTGGATGAACGACGACATGCACCGCTACGGGGCGCTGCGCGAGAGCTATGCGTTCGAGTACTCGGTGCTCGAGCAGGCGGACAAAAACAAGAACACGAACTTCGCGTTCGAGACGTACGACACCTACGCGTGGTACTTGGCACTCGGCCCGCTCTCGAACATCGACGCCCGCTACGTGCACGGGTCCATCCCGTTCTGGACCGAGGTCGTCACCCATCCGGATTACGACGCTTTCTGGAAGAAGGAAGCGTGGATCAGCCAGCTGCACGCTTCGACGGTCCCGAACCTGAACGTCGCGGGATTCTGGGATCAGGAAGACCCGTGGGGACCGTGGCAGATCTTTCGCCACGCCGCGGAGCACGACCCCGACCACACGAACTTCATGGTCGCCGGCCCGTGGTATCACGGTGAGTGGCACGCCCCCAAGGGAGACAGCATCGGGTTGATCGCGCTCGGCGGTCATGAGACGGCCCGCGAGTTCCGCGAAACGATCGAGGCCCCGTTCTTCCGCTACTACCTGCACGGCGGCGGCGAAAAGCCGGCCTGGCGCGCGAGCACGTTCCAGTCAGGCGCGAACCGCTGGCGGACCTACGCGGCGTGGCCGCCGCCGGAGGCGAAAGCGACGAGCTTGTATCTGCACGCGGACGGGATGCTCTCGTTCGACCGGCCCGCCCCGGGCGGTGCGGCGTACCGCGAGTACGTCTCGGATCCGGCGCACCCGGTGCCCTACCGGCGCCGCCCGATCTCGCCCACGTACCCCGGCGGAGACTGGCGCACCTGGGAGGTACAGGACCAGCGCTTCGTGGACGGGCGGCCGGACGTGCTCTCGTTCGTGAGCGCGCCGCTCGAGCACGACCTCACGATCACCGGCGAGGTGGCGGCCGACCTGTTCGCGTCGACGTCCGGCAGCGACGCCGACTTCGTGGTCAAGCTGATCGACGTCTATCCGGAGAACGCGCAGCCCAACGGTTGGGACCCGGACGCGGGGCCCGCCCCCGGCGAGTACGCGAGATCCATGAACGGCTACGAGCTCCCGATCGCCATGGAGGTCCGGCGCGGCCGCTACAACCAGACGTTCGAGCACCCGCGGGCGCTCCCGGCCAACAAGCCGGTCGAGTGGCGCATCCCGCTACGCGACCACGACCATGTCTTCTTGAAGGGGCACCGCCTGATGGTCCAGGTGCAGTCGACCTGGTTCCCGTTGATCGACCGCAACCCCCAGAAATTCGTGCCGAGCATCTATCGGGCGACCGCGGCCGACTACGTGAAGGCCACGCACCGGGTGTACTGCTCCGCGGCACTGCCGTCACACATCGTGTTGCCGGTTGTGCCCTAGAGGCTTCACCAGCCGAGAGGTTTTCGTGAGCCCACGCTTTGAGCAGTGGTACCGCTCCCTCGTCAACGTCCTCAGGGTGACCGTCGGCGATGTGGCCTGGTCTGCGCCCCCCTGGGTGGCTTCACTGCGCGCCCGTGCAGCAACCCTGCGCGCCCGCGCCGCGGCCAATCCACGCGCATTCCGGCGCAACGCGATCGCCACCGCCGTGGGTCTGGTCGCGCTCTGGGCCGGCGTGCTGGTGTGGCGCCATCGCCCCCGGGCAGTGCGGACGGACTTCAGCTTCACCGCACCGGCCGCCACCGTCCTCACCGTCGACAACCCGAAGCCCAATCCGCTCCACGTGATGTTCGAGTCTTCCGTCGCGCCGCTGCAGAGCGTGGGCAAGGTAGTGAAGACCGGTGTCGACATCTCCCCCAGTATCGCCGGGACCTGGCGCTGGCTCGGGGACCGTGAGCTGGAATTCGCCCCCGCGGAGGACTGGCCGGTGGGCCAGACGTACAGTGTGTCGTTCAATCGGAAAGGCTTCGTCGCTCCGACGGTCACTGTCGAGCGCTACGGCTTCGAATTCGCCTCGGCGCCGTTCTCCGCCACGGTTTCGTCGTCCGAGTTCTATCAGGATCCCGTCGATCCCAACCTCAAACGGGTGGTGCTCAAGCTCACCTTCAGTCATCCGGTGGACACCGCCTCGCTCGCGAAGCACGTCTCTCTCAAGATGGAAGGAGAGAGCGGCGGATTCCTGTCGGGACTCAGGTCGCTTCCCTTCACCGTGGCCGCGGACAAGAAGAGCCTGACGGCTTCGATACTCTCCAGCCCGCTCCCCATCCCTGCCAAGCCCGGGCTGATGCGCGTGACGGTTGACGCAGGCGTGCGTTCCAGCCGCGGTGGCCCAGGCACAGATCAACCACTCGAGCAGCGGGTGCAGGTGCCCGGCCTGTTCAGCCTTGCCGTGCAGGGCGCGCAGTTGACCCTCGTCCGAAACGAGCGCTACGAGCCCGAGCAGGTCCTCATGCTCTCGATGTCGGCCGATGTGGGCGAAAAGGACATGCCGCAGAGCGTCAAGGCGTGGGTGCTGCCGGTGTACAACCCGAGCACGCCGGCGGACCAGCGCGTCCGCCCCTACCCCTGGAATCGGCCCGAGATCATCGGCCCGGAGATCCTCAAGGAATCCACGCCGCTCACCCTCACGCCCGTCCCGGCGGAGCGCGAATACACCTCTGTCCAGGCGTTTCGGTATGACGCCGACCCGGGCCGCTACGTCTACGTCCGGGTGACCAAGGGCCTGCGCTCGTTCGGTGGCTACGTGCTGGGCGAGACCTGGGACCGCACCGCCGTCATTCCGCCGTTCCCCAAGGAGATCAAGATCCTGGGAAGCGGCTCACTCCTGAGCCTGAGCGGTGACCGAAAGATCTCCATTTACAGCCGCGACGTACCCGCGCTGCTGGTGGAGGTGGGCCGGGTGGTGCCCAATCAGCTGCAGCACCTGGTGACGCAGACCAGTCTCGTGTTCGGCACGACCGAGTTCACCAACTACAACTTCGACGCCTCGAACCTCACCGCCCGCCTGGCCGACACCATTCCCGTCCCGCCGCTCGGGCCCGGCAAGGCCCACTACCAGCCGTACGACGTGGGGCGCCACCTGTTCGGCGGCACCCTTCCCAAGGGACTGTTCCTCCTTTCAGTCCAGTCCTACGACTCGATCACCAAACGAAGCATCCCACCGGTGGATCGGCGCCTGATCCTCCTTACTGATCTCGGCCTGCTGGCCAAGAAGGCCGCGGACGGCGGCCGGGACGTCTTCGTGCAGTCGTTGCGCACCGGATCGCCGCTCGCGGGCGTCACCGTGGATGTGGTCGGCAAGAACGGCCTCACGGTGCTCTCAGGGGAGTCCGATGCCGAAGGGCACGTGCGCTTCCCGAGCCTCAAGTCGTTCGAGCGGGAGCGCACGCCGGTGCTGTACTCCGCCCACCGCGGCGAGGATCTCTCGTTCCTCCCGATCGATCGCGAGGATCGAGACCTCGACCTCTCGCGTTTCGATGTCGGCGGCGTGTCGAATGCGCTGCAGGCGGACAAGCTCTCCGCCTACCTCTTTTCCGATCGCGGCGTGTATCGGCCCGGCGATGCTTTCCACGTCGGCGTGATCGTGAAGCCGGCCGACTGGACGACGCCGCTCGGTGGCATCCCGCTCGAGGCGGTGGTCTCCGATGCCCGGGGCCTCGAGGTAAAGCGAGAACGGCTCAGGCTCTCCCCGCAGGGATTCGAGGAAATCCAGTACACCACGTCGGAAACGTCGCCGACCGGGACTTGGACCATCGCGCTGTACATCGTGAAGGACGGGAGAGCCGGCGCGCTGCTGGGCAGCGTCACGGTGCTGGTGCGCGAATTTCAGCCCGACCGGATGACCATGGCCGCGCATCTCTCGGCGGAATCGGCGGACGGATGGGTCTCCCCCGACGGCCTCACGGCACGCATCACCCTCAAGAACCTGTTCGGGACCCCGGCCGCGGGCCGCCGCGTGACCGCGAGAGTGCAATTGACGCCCGGCTTCCCCACCCTGCGAAGGCTCGAAGACTACCGCTTCTCCGACCCGCAGAAGGCCAAGGAGACCTACTCGGACGAGCTGCCGGCCGCCACGACCGATGCCGCCGGCGAGGCGCAGTTCAACCTCGGGCTGGAGCGGTTTGCCCGAGCCACCTATCGCCTGCGCTTCATCGCGGAAGGGTACGAGGCCGAGGGGGGTCGCAGCGTCACCGCGGAGGCGGGCGCGGTCGTGTCGAACCAGCCGTTCTTGGTCGGCTACAAACCGGACGGGGACCTGCGCTATCTGAAGAAGGATAGCGAGCGCGCCGTGGAGTTCGTCGCGGTCGGTCCCGACGGCAAGAAGCTCGGCGCGCGCAAGCTGCGTCTCGCGCGCATCCGCGTCAGCTACGTGTCGGTACTCGCTCGGCAGTTTGACGGGACCTACAAGTATCAGTCGGTCAAGAAGGAGACCCCGGTGAGCGACGTGCCGCTCGCGATCGCGGCCACGGGACTCACCGTGCCGCTGCCGACCGTCGAGCCCGGCGACTTCGCGCTCGTGGTGCGAGACTCGGCCGCGACCGAGCTGTCTCGCGTGGAGTACAACGTGGCCGGTGCGGCGAATCTCACCCGATCGCTGGAGCGAAATGCCGAGCTGCAGCTGACGCTCGACAAGGGAGACTACGCCCCGGGCGAGTCCATCGAGCTCCAGGTCCAGGCGCCCTACGCCGGCGCCGGCTTGATCACCATCGAGCGCGACCGCGTGTACGCGTGGCGTTGGTTCCGGGCCGCTACGACCAGCTCGGTGCAACGGATTCCGCTGCCGGACGGCGTGGAAGGCAACGGTTACGTCTCGGTGTCGTTCGTGAGAGACGTGAACTCGGACGAGGTGTTCGCGAGTCCGCTGAGCTACGGCGTCGCGCCGTTCTCGGTGAGTCTGGCCCGGCGCAAGACCGGGATCACGCTGACGGCGCCCGATCTCGTCAAGCCGGGCGCGCCGTTCAAGATTCACTACGGCACCGACCGGCCCTCCCGCATCGCGATCTTCGCGGTCGACGAAGGGATTCTCCAGGTGGCGGGCTTCAGGACTCCGGATCCGCTCGGCTTCTTTTTCCAGAAGCGGGCGCTCGAGGTCCGCACCAGCCAGATCTTGGACCTCATCCTACCGGAGTTCGCGCGGCTGATGGCGGCCTCCGCGCCCGGCGGCGACCAGGAATCCAAGGTCGGTCGCAACCTCAATCCCTTCAAACGCAAGCGGGACAAACCGGTGGCCTTCTGGTCCGGCGTGCGCGATGCCCGCCCCGATGGCGCCGACTACAGCTTCACCGTGCCCGAGTATTTCAACGGCACGCTGCGCGTGATGGCAGTGGCGGTGAGCCAGGACGCCGTCGGTGCGGCGGAGGCGAAGTCCCTGGTGCGCGGCGACTTCGTGCTCTCGCCGAACGTGCCGCTCATGTTGGCACCGGGGGACACCTTCGAGGTGAGCCTGGGCGTGGCGAACAACGTGGCCGGCTCGGGAAAAGGAGCGCAGGTGCAGGTGGCGCTGGAGGCGTCCGCATCGCTCGAGGTGCTGGGGCCCGCCAGCACGACGCTGCCGATCGACGCCATGCGGGAAGGTGCGGCAACCTTCCGGCTGCGAGCGCGGGACAAGCTCGGCAACGCGGACCTCGGCTTCACGGCCCGGCTCGGCCCCAAATCGGGCCACATCACCGCCTCCTTGAGTCTCAGGCCTTCCGTGCCGTATCGCACCGCGCTCACCGTCGGGAGCGTGCGGCCAGGTGGAGGGACCGCGTCAACGCCGGCGGATCGCGACCTCTTCCCCGAGCTCCGCGCGGTGCGCGCAGGGATGTCCGTCGTCCCGCTGGGACTGGCACACGGCCTCGTCAGCTATCTCGCGAAGTACCCGTATGGCTGCACCGAGCAGCTCGTGAGTCAGGGCGTCCCGGCGATGGTGCTCGCTCGCCGACCCGAGTTCGGGATCAACGCCGCGCAAGCCAGTGCGACGTTCGACAAAGTGCTCGACATGCTGCGGTCGCGGCAGAACGAGGAAGGAGCCTACGGGCTCTGGGCCGCCAACACGCACGTGGACCCCTATGTCTCCGTGTACGCCCAGCACTTTCTGCTCGATGCCAAAGAGCGCGGTTTCCCCGTCCCACCGGAAGTGCTGTCCCAGGGCGTGGGGTATCTCCGGCGTCTCGCGGGGTCGGAAGGCGCGAGCCTGTTCGACGAGCGCACCCGCGCATATGCGATCTACCTGCTCACCCGGCAGGGCGTGGTCACCACCGGCTACGCCACGTCACTCGAGCGGCGGGTACAGAAGACCTACCCCGACGCATGGCGGCAGGACCTCAGCGGCGCATTCCTCGCGGCGACCTATCAGCTGCTGCGCCAGGACGGGCACGCCGGCTCGCTGATCGGCGCGTCGCGCTTCGACCAGAAGCGTGCCGCTGATTACCAGTTCTACGATGACGGCCTGACGCATGACGCCATGCTCCTCTATCTCGTCGCCCGACACTTCCCCGAGCGGATCGGCGGGCTCAAGGCGCAGGCGATCGACGCGATCGTCACGCCAATCGAGCATGGCTCGTACAACAGTCTGTCCAGCGCCTATGCGATCATGGCGCTGGATGCGTACGTCGCCGCCGCCGGGCCCGTGGCCGGCGGCCGCTTCACGGTGACGGAGACCCTGAAGGACGGAACGCGTCGGGCACTACCGCTGCCGGCCGGCACCTTCCCACAGGCCGATGTCTCGGCCGCCGCGCAAAAGGTCGGCTTCTCGAGCGACGCGCCGGTGGCCGCCTTCTATCTCCTGACCCAGGCGGGGTTCGATCGCACGATTCCCGCCCAGCCACTCTCCCAGGGGCTCGAGGTGCTGCGTGAGTACACCGACATGAATGGCAAACCCGTCACCGATGTGACCCTGGGCGAGGAGCTGCAAGTGCATCTCCGGTTCCGGGCGCTCGGCGCACAACCCATCGCCGCCGTAGCCCTGGTGGACCTCCTGCCTGGCGGGTTCGAGGTGGTGGAGAATCCCCCCGCCACGGTGACGCTCGCGCCGATGCCCACTCGTCGCACTGGCAACGAGGCTGAAGGCGAAGGCGAGGGCGAAGCCGAGGCTGCATCGGCGTGGACGCCGAATTTCGGCGAGGCCGTGGGGTCGTGGTCGCCCGACTATGCGGAGGTGCGCGAGGATCGGGTCAACGTGTACGGGCTTGCCGATGCGTCGGCGCGCGAGTTCGTCTATAAGGTGAAGGCAACGGCGGCCGGCTCGTTCGCGGTGCCGCCGGCGTATGGCGAGGGGATGTACGACCGGGCGGTGCGAGCCTGGTCGCAGCCGGGGAAGATCGTGGTGCGGCGCCCGAAATGACGCGCTCGACTCGAGAGGCGATCGTGCGCTGGTTACGACGCGCGGGAATCGCGGCGTGCGCCGGCGTCGCGGCGTTCTGGGTGTTGCCGCGCGTCATTCCGCATCAACCGTTGCGGGCGCGATTCCCAACGTCCACCGCCGTGTACGACGATGGCGGCGGCCTGCTGCGGTTGACGCTCTCTCCGGACGAGAAGTACCGCGTCTGGATGCCGCTCGATCGGGTTTCGCCACTGTTGGTAGACGCGACGCTGCTGCAAGAGGACGGGCACTTCTGGCTCCATCCGGGCGTCGATCCATTGGCGCTGGTACGCGGCGCGTGGCAGACCTACGTCGTGCGGGCGCGGCGCCAGGGAGGCTCGACCATCACCATGCAGCTCGCCCGCATTCTCTACGGTATCCGCTCCTCCACGCCGGTTGGCAAACTGGCTCAGATCGGGCGCGCGCTGCAGCTCGAGCTCTGCTACACCAAGCGGGAGATCCTGGAGGCGTATCTCAACTTCGTCCCCTACGGCGGCAACCTCGAGGGCGCCGCGGCGGCGAGCCTCATCTACTTCGGCAAGGATCCGAGCCAGTTGACGTTGTCTGAAGCCGTGACGCTCGCGGTCCTGCCGCAAAACCCGACGCGCCGGGCGCCGGGCGCGGGAGCACGACCAGGCGTGCTGCTGCGCGCGGCGCAGGCGGTGTTGTACGCGCGCTGGCAGGCGACACATCCTCGCGTCGAAGGTGAGGCCGATCTGATGAAGCTCGCCATCCGGATCGGATCACCGGGAGAGCTGCCGTTCCGGGCGCCGCACCTGGTCAACGCGGTGCTGGCGGATGCCGGCGGCGCGTCGGAAGTCCACACCACGCTCGACCGCCGGCTGCAGGCCCTGCTGGAGCGCCACATCAGAAGCTACGTCGCGGCGCAGGCTCGGCTCGGCGTGCACAACGCCGCCGCGATGCTGGTGGACTCGCGAACCATGGACGTCAAGGCACTGGTCGGGTCGGCGGACTTCCTCAATAGGGATATAGCAGGCCAGGTGAACGGCACCAGGGCCAAGCGCTCTCCGGGCTCCACCCTCAAGCCGTTCATCTACGCACTGGGGCTCGATCAGGGCGTGCTGCATCCGATGACCATGCTCAAGGACGCCCCGTCCGCCTTCGGTGCCTACAGCCCGGAGAACTTCGACGGCCGATTCGTGGGACCGCTCACCGCCAAGGACGCGCTGATCCGCAGTCGCAACGTGCCGGCGGTGTACGTCGCCGCGCAGCTCTCCCAACCCGACCTGTACGGCTTTCTGGAGATGGCGGGCGTTTCGGGGCTACGGCCTCGTGACTACTACGGGTTGGCGCTGGTGCTCGGTGGCGGATCGCTCACCATGGAGGAATTGGTCTCGCTGTACGGCGCGTTGGGCAATCGCGGGGTCGTGCGCCCGGTGCGGTATCGGGCCGAGCAAGGTGCGCCTGCCGGCGTGCGGCTGTTGAGCGCCGAGGCGAGCTACGTCACGCTCGACATGCTCAAGGACAACCCCCGGCCCGGCGACGTTTCCGCTGCCACGCCCGGTCCCCTGCCCGTCTACTGGAAGACAGGCACATCCTATGGTTTCCGCGATGCCTGGACCATCGGGATGTTCGGTCCGTATATCCTGGCCGTTTGGGTCGGGAACTTTGACGGATCAGGCAATCCCGCGTTCGTCGGCGTCCAGGTGGCGGCTCCGCTCTTCTTCCGGGTCGTGGACGCGATCGAGGCCGTGGAGCCGTCGTTGGCGGAGCCGGTACGCACCTTCCCCGCGGGCTTGACCACGGTGGATGTGTGCGCGGCCTCAGGGGACCTCCCCAATGCCGACTGCCCGCGGACCGTGCCGACGTGGTTCATCCCCGGCAAGTCGCCGATCCGCGTGAGCACCCTGCACCAGACGCTCCTCATCGACGACCGCACCGGGCTGCGGGCCTGCCCACCGTACACCGGTGGGCCCGTGCATCGTGTCGTTTACGAAATGTGGGGCTCCGACCTGCTCAAGCTGTTCCTGCAAGCGGGCCTGCCTCGCCGGACACCGCCGCCTTTCGACCCGAGGTGTGAGACGCATCTCGCCGAATCTCAAGGGAGCACCCGGCCGCAGATCACTTCCCCACTGCGAGGCGTGGTGTATTCCCTGCGCGCCAAGCGACTCGGCCAGGAGATCATCACCCTGCGAGCCACCACCGGCGCCGGCGTGCGCGAGGTCTACTGGTTCGTGGGCAAGACCTTCGTGGGCAAGGCGGCCCCCGGTGGGAGCCTCGCCTGGAGGGCGGAAGCACCGGGCTCTTTCATGGTACGCGCGGTGGACGATCAGGGGCAGGCGGACTCCCGGCTCGTCGAGTTGGCGGTGGTGCCGTGAGCGGTCGCACGTTGTCAATTCGGAGTGATCGGCCATCCCGTGGTTCTCAACTCGCCTTGAAGACCACCGTCTGAATGGAGTGTGGCCGCGAGCTGATCTCCAGTGACGCGGAGCCGACAACAAGATTGGTTCAGATCCTTGAACCGCAGCCCGTCCTGTTGAAGGACGGGCGGCGCTCCTTGCACGAGGAGCAGTAACACCGCGACTGTATGCACGGTGCTACGCCTTCGGCGCCGCCGGCTTGGCGGCGTAGATGAACTCGTAGTAGTCGCGCATCGTTAGGCCAGCGGCTGCTTCCTCGTCGACGACGACGATCGCATCGCGGTGCAGCTGGAGTGCACTCGCCGTCACCATGCTGGTGACCGGTCCCTCGATGGCCTGGGCGATCGCCTTGGCCTTGCTTTTTCCGCTCGCCACCAGGACCAGCTTGCGCGCATCGAGGATCGTACCGACGCCCATGGTGATGGCATACACGGGCACGTCTTCCCGGTGCTCGAAGAACCGCGCGTTGTCATCGATGGTCTGTTTGGACAGCGTCTTGAGCCGCGTGCGCGAGCTCAGCGAGCTCGTCGGCTCGTTGAAGGCAATGTGGCCGTCGGAGCCGATGCCCAGGATCTGCAGGTCGATCCCGCCGCATTCCGCGATACGCTCCTCGTACCATTTGCAGAAGGCGGGGTAGTTGCTGGTCGTCCCGGAGGGAATATTGATGTTCTGCCGCGGGATGTTCACCTGCTGGAAGAAGTGCTCGTGCATGAAGTAGTGGTAGCTCTGCGGGTGACTCGCCGTCAGGCCCACGTATTCGTCGAGATTGAACGTGGTCACGCGAGCGAAGTCGAGCTGCTCTTCCTTGTGCAGTCGTACCAACTCCTGATACAGGCCCAAGGGCGTGGATCCCGTGGCCATCCCGAGCACGGCATTCGGCTTGGTGTTGAGCACTTCGGCGACGATCCGCGCCGCCACCTTGCTCATCTGCTGATAGTCGCGCTGAATGATGACTTCCACGGCTCAGCCCTCCGCTTCCCACCGCCGCGCGCGGTCGAGCGCCTTGCGCCAGCCGGTCTCGAGCTGTTTCCGCTGCGTGGCTTTCATCGCGTGAGTGAAGCGACGATCCACCTGCCACTGCGCCGCGATCTGTTTCTGGTCCTTCCAGTAGCCCACCGCCAATCCTGCGAGATATGCCGCGCCGAGCGCCGTGGTCTCGGTGACCTTGGGCCGCACCACGGGAACGCCCAGCAGGTGCGACTGGAATTGCATCAGCAGGTTGTTCGCGGACGCGCCGCCATCCACGCGCAGCTCCTTCAGCTTGATCTTGGCATCGGCCTCCATCGCCCGCAGCACGTCCGCCACCTGAAAGGCGATCCCCTCGAGCGCCGCGCGCGCGACATGCGCCGCCGTCGTGCCGCGCGTGACGCCCACGAGCGCACCGCGCGCGTATTGATCCCAGTGCGGCGCGCCCAGCCCGGCGAAGGCGGGGACCAGATACACCCCACCCGTATCGTCCACCTGCGCGGCCAGCGCTTCGACTTCGGACGACGACTTGATGATGCCCAGTCCGTCGCGCAGCCATTGCACCACCGCACCGGCGATGAAAATGCTGCCTTCGAGCGCGTACTCGGTCCTGCTCCCGATGCGCCACGCCACCGTCGTCAGGAGATTGTTCTTGGACACGATCGGCTTCGTGCCGGTGTTCATGAGCATGAAACACCCGGTGCCGTAGGTGTTCTTGACCATACCGGGCTGGGTGCACGCCTGGCCGAACAGCGCGGCTTGCTGGTCGCCCGCAATGCCGGCGATCGGGACGGCGCGGCCCCCAGCGAACAACGTCGTTTCGCCGTACACCTCGCTCGACGACGACACCGCCGGCAACACCGAGCGCGGCACACCGAACAAGTCCAGCAGCTCGTCGTCCCAGTCGCCGGTTCGGAGATTGAAGAGCATGGTGCGCGACGCGTTGCTCGGATCGGTCACGTGCACGCGGCCGCCCGTGAGATTCCACACCAGCCACGAGTCCACGGTGCCGAACGCCAGTTTGCCGGCCTTCGCCTTGGCGCGCGCGCCCGGGACATTGCGGAGCAGCCACTCGAGCTTCGTGCCGGAGAAATAGGCGTCCACCACCAGGCCGGTCTTGCGCTTGATCAATGGCGCCAGCCCGCGGGCCTTCAACTGGTCGCACCGGGCGGCGGTACGGCGATCCTGCCACACGATCGCGTGATGCACCGGCTCGCCCGTGTCGCGGTCCCAGACCACGGTGGTCTCCCGCTGATTGGTGATCCCGATGGCGGCGATGTCTGCGGCGGTCAGTCCCGCCTTGCCGAGCGCTTCGGTCGCTGTGTGCAGCTGCGTGGCCCAGATCTCCGTGGCGTCGTGCTCGACCCAACCCGGCGTGGGAAAAATCTGGCGAAACTCCTTCTGCGCCGAGGCAACGACGCTGCCGCTGTGGTCGAACACCATGGCGCGCGAGCTCGTCGTGCCCTGGTCCAAGGCCAGGATGTACTTCACGCCGGCCACCAGGTCTTGTACACGAACGCCGCGATCAGGCCGCCGATGATCGGTCCGGCCACCGGTATCCACGCATAGCCCCAGTCCGATTTGCCCTTGCCCGCGATCGGCAGCAGCGCATGAGCGATTCTCGGACCCAAGTCACGCGCCGGATTGATCGCGTAACCGGTCGGCCCGCCCAGCGACAGCCCGATGGCCCACACGAGGATGCCGACCAGGAACGGGCCGAATCCCGCATCCCAACCGTGCACCGGGTTGAGATTCTTCGGTGTGAGGATGGCCAGCACCCCCAGCACCAGCACGAAGGTGCCGATGACCTCGGTGAGCACATTCGCGGGCGTATTGCGGATCGCGGGGGCGGTGCAAAACACGGCCAGCTTCCCAGGCTGGCTTTCCGTCACGCGCCAGTGCGGCAGGTAGGCGAGCCACACGATCGTGGCACCGAGAAATGCGCCCAGCATCTGCGCGACGATATAGACGGGCACCGAGGACCACGGGAACTTGCCGATGGAGGCGAGGCCGATGGTCACGGCGGGGTTCAAATGCGCACCGCTGAAAGCGCCCACGGCATACACGGCGACCGCCACGCCGAACCCCCACCCTGCGGTGATGACAATCCACCCGCTGTTCTGGCCTTTGGTCTTGTTGAGCACCACGTTAGCGACCACGCCGTCGCCCAGGATGATCAACAGCATGGTGCCGAGCACTTCTGCGAGAAATGGTGGCATAGGGTTGGATGAGGAAGGGGCCAAGCTATCAGCGCGGCGGCGACTTGTCTACACGGTGCAGACCTGGCACCATTCAAGCACTCCTTAAACGGTATCTACCCGCTGCAGAGGAACCGACATGAGATTCGCCATCATCATCTATACTGACGCCGCGCTACTCGACGCGCTCCCGGAGGGACAGTTCGACGCGAAGATGCGCGACTGCCTGGCGTATGCCGACGAGCTGCGCCAGGACGGCCAGCTGCTCGATTCGCAGATGCTCCAGGGCGCCGCGACCGCCAAATCGCTGCGGGTGCGCAACGGCCGCCAGACGGTCATGGATGGACCGTTCGCCGAGACCAAGGAAATGCTCGCGGGCTTCAACCTGATCGAGGCCGAGGACATGGACGAAGCGGTCCGCATCGCGACGCACTTCCCCTGGGCGCAAACCGGCTGCGTCGAGGTGCGGGCGGTGCAGGACATCGAGGCCGTGCGGCGGCGGGTCAACCGCTCGGTTCAGCAAGCCTCCGTGACGCCATGACCGTCGCCGCCCCGCTCGCCCCGCCCGCCCCGCCCGCCCGGCCGCGAGCCGACCGTCTCTATCCGACGTTGACGCCAGCACAGCTCGAGCGCGTCGCCGCGCACGGGCGCCGGCGCCAGGTCGCGCAGGGCGAAGTGCTGCAATCAGCGGGTGCGCCGGCGACGCATTGCTTTGTCGTCGTGGCGGGGCGGATCGACGGGGTCCGTCCGTCGGCCGCCGAGGAAATCGTGGTGTCGTTGGGCCCGGGGATGTTCACGGGGGAAGCGACGATGCTCTCGGGCCGCCCCGGGCTCGCGCAGATCCGAGCGGAAGCGGACGGTGAGGTCATCGAGATCGCTCGCGACGACCTGCTCGCGCTGATCCAAACCGACGGCGAGCTGAGTGCCATCTTCATGCGTGCTTTCATCCTGCGCCGGGTGGAATTGATCGCCCGCGGGGTCTCGGACGTCGTGGTTCTCGGGTCGACGCATTGTCAGGGGACGCTCCGCGTCCGCGAGTTCCTCACGAGAAACGGGCATCCCCACACCATGCTCGACTTGGACCGCGATCCCGGCGTCCAAGAGTTGCTCGATCGCTTCCACATCACCGCCGCGGATATCCCCGTGATTTTGACGTGCGGCGAGGTGGTGCTCCGGAACCCAACCAACCAACAGATCGCCGACGCCCTGGGCTTCAACGACTCCATCGATCAGACCCATGTGCGGGACCTGGTCATCGTGGGGGCAGGACCCTCGGGGTTGGCGGCGGCGGTGTACGGAGCCTCCGAAGGACTGGATGTGCTCGTCGTGGAGTCCACCGCGCCGGGAGGCCAGGCCGGCTCGAGCTCCCGGATCGAGAACTACCTCGGCTTTCCGACGGGGATCGCCGGTATGGACCTGGCGGCACGCGCCACCAACCAGGCCCAGAAGTTCGGGGCCCAGCTGATGGTCGGGACCGGGGCTCGACGCCTCACCTGCGATCGCAATCCGCGCGCGCTCGAGATCGGCGACGGGCAGCGGCTGTCGGCCCGCGCGGTGATCATCGCCACCGGCGCCGAGTATCGGCGTCTCGCGATCGACGGCCTGTCACGGTTCGAAGGCGCGGGCGTGTACTACGCGGCGACCTTCATGGAGGCGCAGCTGTGCGCCGGCGACGAAGTGGTCATCGTGGGCGCCGGCAACTCGGCGGGCCAGGCGGCGGTGTTCCTGGCCGGGGCCGCCCGGCGAGTGCACATGGTGATCCGCTCGACGGGTCTGGCCGATACGATGTCCCGCTACCTGATCCGCCGCATCGAGGACCATCCGGCCATCGTCCGGCATGTGCGGACGGAGATCGTGAGCCTCGAGGGCAACGGCCATCTCGAGCGCGTGGGCTGGCGCGACAACGAGACCGGACGCGTCGAGACGCACGGCATCCGGCACGTCTTCACCATGACGGGCGCGGTGCCCAGCACGGGCTGGCTGGCGGGCTGCCTCACGCTCGACGCCAAGGGGTTCATCAAGACGGGACCGGACCTGTCGCCCGAGGAGCTGGCTGCCGCGCGGTGGCCGCTCGCCCGCGCTCCCCATCTGCTCGAGACGAGCCGCCCCGGGGTCTTCGCGGTCGGCGACGTCCGCGCCGGGAGCTTGAAGCGCGTGGCGTCGGCCGTGGGCGAGGGGTCCATCGCGATCGCGGCGGTGCATCAGGTACTGCACGAGTAGCAGTTCGCGGCAGACTAGAGCCTGAACAAGTAGCTCAGCTTCAGGAAGAAGGCATCGTCCATTCGCATGAGACCGCGGAACTGGAACGCCTCCTCGTCCACCATGTCGCTGCCATACCCGGCGAACACCACCGTCCCGGGTACCGGTTGATAGCTGAGCAGCGCGTCGACGTGGAAGAGATTGCTGCGCGACGCGGCGGCGCGACTCAGGCTGCTGCCCGGCCCTGCGATGAAAATCGGTGCGCCGGTGCGTGAGTCGTCCCGCAGCGAGTCCGTCTTGTCCTGGATATACTGGCCCACCACCCGGACGAACAGCGGCCGCGACAGCTGGTACTCGATCTTGGCCCGGAGCACGCGTCCGACATTCACCAGGCTGCCGTCGCTGCGGCGATTCACCTGCTGCCAGAAATAGCTGATGCTGTTGCGGAGCCGCTCGGTGGGGCGATAGGACAGGTCAACGTTCATGAGCAGCAAATCGCCTGAGGCCCACTCGAAAAAGTTCTCATCGTGGCCTTGGAGGAAATACCCGCTGCCACTGAAGTGCTTCCATTGGGGCGTCCCGATCTGGACGATGTATTCGCCATTGGCGATCGTCGGCTGTCCCGTGAACTGGACTACGCTGCCAATCGGCAGTTTGAGACGGTAGGTGGCATAGAGGGCGGAATCGTAGCCGAACGACTCCACGAAGTACCCCGCCCCGACGCTCCACCCACCGCGCAGCGTCGCGTTGCCGTTGAAGTGCAGCTTCTTGTCCTGCAGGTGACGACCGTGGATGAAGTTCTGATACTGCCAGATGCCGTCCACCACGATGTCGCCGGTGAACCGCTGCAGCAGCGAACCGGGCCGCCCATAGGTCGTGTAGCTCGGATCGACGTACGCGTGCACGATCCCCGCCCGGCCGATGAACCCACTCGCGTCCCGAAAGTCGTCCCCGATGCCGGCGAACAGGCTGCGCAAGCCCCACATGCGATCCTGCACCGTGAACTGGCTCAGCCACAGCGGCGCGGTTGTGGTCACGCCTCCGACCCGCGTGCGGCTGCCCGCGAGCTGCAGGTTCAGTCCGTAGATCTCCTTGAAGACGAGCCGGCTGTCGACCTCCGCGACGCGGTTGTAATCACCGCCCTCGATTCGATCGGTATAGGCCACGCCGACGCGGGAGCCTCGGCCCAGGCTGCGTTGCGCCCTCAAAATGTTGAAAATGGGATTGTCGCTGCCCGTCACAGACGCGAACTTCT
>Ga0209056_10003110_pt1 | contig 17824 bp, 18 predicted proteins | sample GraSoiAngelo_114_FD_185876 | JGI IMG/M metagenome (GOLD analysis project Ga0209056, IMG submission 185876) | Grasslands soil microbial communities from the Angelo Coastal Reserve, California, USA - 14_0903_13_40cm (SPAdes) (version 2) | ecosystem: Environmental > Terrestrial > Soil > Grasslands... | reverse complement strand
CGTCGGCATAACGCACGAAGCGATGACCACGCCGCTCTAACTCCCGGTCCAGTACGTCCAACACCAGATTACTGAGCAACGGTGAAAGCGGACCGCCCTGAGGCGTGCCCTCATCCACCGGACTCACCAATCCATCCTCCATCACACCGGCCTCCAGGAATGTTCGAATCAACTCGAGCATTCGTTTGTCGGCCACGCGCTTGGCTACCGCAGCCATCAGGCGGTCGTGATTGACTCGATCAAAAAATTTTTCCAAGTCGAGATCCACCACCCAGCCGTACCCTTCGGCGATGTATTGCTGCGCCTCGTGCACCGCTTGCTTCGCGCTGTGCCCCGGTCGAAAACCGTGGCTATGTTCGGAGAACGTCGGGTCCCAGCGCTTTTGCAGAACCTGCAACACCGCTTGCTGAACAAAGCGATCGAGCACGGTGGGAATGCCTAACTTGCGCACTCCGCCGCCATCCGGCTTCGGGATTTCCACCCGCCTTACCGGCTGCGGTTGGTAAGTTCCGTTTCGCAGCTGTTCCCCAATCTCTAGCTCATGCTGCTTCAGGTAGTCCGGTAATTGGTCGACGGTCATCCCGTCTACCCCCGGGCTTCCTTTGTTAGCCTTGACTCGTTTTAGTGCCTGCTTGCAGTTTTCCAGCTCGCAGACTTCTTCCATCAGTCGTTCAGTTCCAGCCAGGCTTTCGGACTTGCGCTTCGCCACCAGCGTTTCGGTCCCTTGCACGACGGCCTTCGGAGCATCACTCCTACTTTCCGTCGGAAAGGCCAGCACCTCTTGTTCGGGCCGGTTTTTCTGCCGCTGTCCGCTCATGAGTCGCGCCGCTTACTTGCCCTTCCCTTTATTCCCCTTGCGGGGTACCGTTTGGGCCTTCGAGCATCGTTCCCGGCCTGGCCTATCTGTTGCTCCGCCTTTCGGCATTGGAGTGCCTCACTAGCCTTGCCGACTGCATGACCTACTTTGCCCGCTGCTGACTTCTGCGACACGATCGGGGTGAATCGCTTCACCCTCAGTCACGATTTCCGTGACATGCCGCAGATCTCCCGAGGTAAGTTCGACCGCCTTCAACGCGCAACCGCCAGATTTACCACCAGTGAGCTTGATGGATATGGGCTTCGCGACCCTCTGCTCGCTCGCCCGCCACCGTAGGCCTCATATCCGGTTCTTGTTCATCGGCTCGCATCTTTGCTCCACGCTTCTTTCAGGCCCCGCCTCGCGGCGAGTGTTGTTTCACCCTTGCGCTTCGCTATGACTTCACTTCCATCAAGTTGTCAAAGGGACTTTCACCCTCGAGCTGTCGACCCTGCTCGGCACACAGAGTGTGGCGCGGGCGCCCTCGCCCGCGCATTCATCTCTGCAACAGACCCTCAAGTATCTCGAAGAATCCTGGATAGGAGATCACGGCAGCGTCAGCTCCCGTGATCTCCGTTTCTCCCTCAGCGCGCAATGCCGCCACGGCGAACGCCATCGCAATCCGGTGATCCCCGAATGAATCCAGCGATGCACCATGCAATTGTTGGCCGCCGGGAATGCGCAGGCCATCGTCGAACGCCTCGACCTCGGCACCCATCAGGCGCAGATTTTTCGCTACACTCGCGATGCGATCTGATTCTTTGACACGCAGTTCCCGGGCATCGCGAATTTCGATTCCCTCGGATGTGTAGGGCGCAATTGCTGCCAGCACGGGAATTTCATCAATCAAAGCTGCGCTGTCTCCGCCAACAATGCGCGCTCCTTTCAGACTTCCGCCCTGGACTTGCAACGTGCCGACGAGTTCTCCGTGGTGCTCCTGCAGGTCGGTCATGGTAATGCGCAAGCCGAGACCAATCAAAACATCGAGCAGCCGAGCGCGGGTGGGATTCAAAAGTACCCCAGGAATGGTCAACTGAGAATCGGGAAATAATCCGGCGGCGCATAAGAAGAACGCGGCGCTGGAGATATCGCCGGGTATAACAGCTTCGATTCCGCGTAGTTTCTGGCCACCGATAATGCTGACTTCTCGCATGCGGCGATCAATCTGCGCACCGAAGGCTTGTAGCGCCAGTTCGCCGTGGTCACGAGTCTGGATCGGCTCTTCAATTCGCGTGGTTCCGTCGGCGAACAGCCCTGCAAAAAGTAGAGATGTTTTCACCTGAGCACTCGCGACCGGCAGCTTGTAATCGATCGCCTTCAGCCTTGCGCCAGTAAGGCGAAGTGGCGGCCGTCCTCCATCGCGGGATTCGATCTTTGCGCCCATCATTTCAAGCGGCGCAATGATCCGCGCCATGGGGCGTCGAGAAAGAGATTCGTCGCCGACGAGTTCGCTGCTGAACCCCTGGCCGGCTAGAATTCCGCTCAACATGCGGATAGTCGAGCCGGAGTTGCCGCAGTCGAGCTCGGCTTTGGGTGCTTGCAATTTGGCGCCGCGGCCATGGATTACGATTGAAGTCCCATTTCGTTCCCATTGCACTCCGAGGGAATGCAAGCATCCTAGCGTGCTGGCGCAATCCGCACCTGTGGAAAAATTTTCCAGCTTGGTTGTACCTTCGGCGATTGCGCCAAGCATGGCGTAGCGGTGCGAAATGGATTTATCACCGGGCAAACGGACAGAGCCGGAGAGGCTCTTGGCTGGGTGAATGGTAACGGATTCTTCGCTCGACATTGGTTCCTTCAATATAAAGGAACGGGACTATTTCGTTGTTGCGAAGTGGTCTGAGAGACTGCGGAAGAGATCAGGCAATCGAGTATTCTATTGGTTCCAGTCATGCGCGCCGCGGCGGGCGTGAAACTCAAATCTAAAATGATGCTCAGTTAGAAACCTTGCGAATTTCCGATTAGCAGGCAGCAGGCCTTCCTGCTCACCACATGACAGATATAGATATGGCGTGCCTACTGGGTCCGCCGTTCGGATAAGTAAATACGGATCATTTGCGCGACCGATCTCACTTCCCCACGGCCCGAAAATTGAGCTGTGTTCCCGCCACTGGCCAATGCGCTTGATCGAGAATGGTCTACTCGGAACATCGATCGCCGGACTTAATGCGCCTGCGAACACAAACAAGTCGGGGTGCCTCAGTGAAAGGTTAATCGCGCCAAATCCACCCATAGAAACGCCGATGACAGCACGGTGGTTGCGACCAGCGGCGATTGGAAATCTGCTTTCAGCGGCAGTAATTAAATCGTTCACAATGTAGTCTTCATATTTACCCTGCGGACGTTCAGCCGCGTTGATGTCGTAGGAAGAGTTCCCTTCAGGCATCACAAACACGAAACCCTTTTCGGAAACTGCGCGACATCGGAATCATTTGTCAACGAGTGAATGTCGGCTCCGCCGCCATGTAACAGGTAAACCCCAGGCCACTTTCGCTCCGGCGGAACACTCGAGGGAAGCACTGCTCGATATTGCATGTCGCGGTTAAGAGCGAAGCTGCGGAAGGCGACGTTTCGCACTACCACGTTGGGCGTAAGCCGCGGATGATCGGGTGAAATCGCTTTTCTTCTTGCAGCACTGTGACCAGCAATAAGCCGAGGGACACACATGTGATTCCGGGTGCGAGAGAACCAAGACGCGTCCGAAGCAGTTGCACAACTCAGGAGACTACGCTCGATGAATGCCGTCGAGGAAGTTGCGAAGCAGTTTCCCCACTTGTTCCGGTTGCTCCCAAGGCGAGAAGTGTCCGGCTTTCGCGATGACTTTCATCTCACTGCCCGGGATGTTTTGCTTCATCAATTCCGCATCAGGGAGGCCAGTCAGAAGGTCTTCGTCTCCGGTGATGATAAGGGTCGGCACATTAATCGTTTTCAGGATCGGTACTGAATCAGGCCGCTCGGCCATACCCGTTTGCACTCCGGCAACATCTTCGGCAGACATCTTGCGCATCATGCGTAGCGCGCCCTCGACTAGGTCAGGACGCGAGTGGCGAGTGTTTTCGCCTACTAGCTTCGGCAGCATGCTTTCGAAAAACGGCTCGGTCCCTCTCCGAAGCACGTCTTCGGAATTTCGTAAGCGATTGGCGCGGGCTTCCAGAGAATCTGCACGGGCTTCGGTGTTGCACAGAACCAACGCAGTCACGCGGGCGCGAAATCTGCGCCAGAATTCAAAGATGACTCGGCCTCCGATGGAAACCCCGAGTAGCGGAGCGCGATCAACCCCGGCATCATCCATCACCCGGGCGACATCAGTTGCGTGTTTCTGCATTGTCGCCGGACCCTGCCCCAGCGACGACTCACCATGGCCGCGCAAGTCGGGCATGATCAGCCGATAACGCGCCGAGAGCACCTGCGAAACTGGCAGGAAGAACTCGTGGTCTGCGGGAGTGGGATGCAACAGAACAACTGGCGGACCGCTGCCGGCGACGTCATAGAAAATTTCAGCATCATGGCTGAAGGTCCTTTCCATGCAGGGATTATATGAGAAGACGGAGATCCGTTTCCCCAGACGACAAGACCAAGCTGGGTTCGATGCGGCTACGTCCAATTGCTGGGATTGATAGACAGACTTGCCAATCGAGATGCCACGTCCGCTGTATCACCTTCACTCAGCATGTCGAAAGCCAGCCACAAGAGCCCGACGAAAATGGTAATCAGAATTGCAGGAACAAGTACTTCCGGTTCCTCTCCGGCAGAGTACCAAGCCGCAGCGATAAAATTCTTCAGAAACCGCTTTGTTCGCGACAGCATAACGCGCGCCTTACGTATTTGTCGCTTGCTGTCCAGCCGAAGGTACCTGCGTTTGAAGCAGATACGGTTCTTCTGGCATGACGATCCACGCGACTAAATAGCCGATGAAGCCTACACCAGTCATGAACGCAGTAACCAGCCATACCACTCGAACTATGGTCACATCTATGTCGAAATACTCTGCCATGCCCATGCAGACTCCAGCGACTTTGCGGCCTTCTCGCGGACGAACCAGGCGCTTGCGGGCAATCACGCCGCCGACACGAGTTCCGCAGTAAGCGCAGATATTGGCATCGTCCTGGATGGACTTGCCACAATAGTTGCAGTACATAAAGACCTCCGCACCATAGGATACGCCCGACTCGGGAACAAAGTTCCGTGTACAGAGCTAACTCCCGCTGTACGGCTCCTTAATGCGTTTGCGCGCAACATCCGACAAATGGGAACCGGAATCGACAGCAATTACGGCCTGGTACTTTTTCAGAGCCAGTTCCCGCTTATGCATCAGATCGTACATTTCGCCTGCGCCCACCGCAGCCCTTTGGGTTGTTTCGGGATCGGACTTAGAAAGCTCGCCCACTTGCTCATATGCGGCCGCGGCGCCAGCATAGTTCTTTTGACCGCGGAGTAGGTCACCCAGTGCGACCGCAGCGATCTCGTAGTTTAGACCAGCATACTTTCCATTGCGGCCGTCCTGGCAAACTCGGCGATAGACCGCCTCTGCCTGCTGATTCTCTCCCTTGGCGCGGAGCAGATTCCCGTCTTCCACCGCAAATAGAACGTTATGTGGATACTGCGGCTCAAGCGACCTCAGAATTTGCAAGGCCTCATCGAAACGGCGTTCTCGGCGAAGGAACACCACCAGAACGATCTTCGCGTCAATTTTGGTCTCGGTATTGCCCGCTGCCGTCTCTCGCAGATACTCCAGGCCCTTTTCTTTGCTTCCACCCAGGCCAACCATGCTGGAAGCGGCTTTCACTCCCCACGGAAGGCTGCCAACTACGTAGTTGTGGGCTCCGACAATCAGCTTGGCATCGAGATCGTGAGAATCTAGTTCCAGCACCTTCTCGTGATCATGACGCGCGCCGACCGCATTCCGCAGAGCCGAGAACCAGGCATGCTCAATTAACGCGGTATAAGTCGCAAACTGGGCGCGGGTAACGCCCCGGGCATAGATGGCTGCAACGTCCTTGGAATTTGCGTTCAGACTTCTGTCTTCTATGGCTAATGCTTTCTGAACCAGTGATTTGATTTGCTCAGAGGTGTGCGGATCAGCGACGCGGTGCGATGAGGTAAGGAAGCTGTCGTTGGCATAGTCGCTGGCGTTCAGAGCCCCAATGCGATAAAGCTCATGAAACAGAACCGCATTCAGCAGGTGATTGATGGCATCCGGATCGTCGGGATGGCGCTGCGAAATCAGGGTGAATTCCTGAATTGAGCGCTCGTAGTCCATGTCGTAGAAATGTGTGAAGGCGTGGGCGTTAAGCGGATCCGCTGGCCGGAACTTGAATTTGTCAGTTCCGGCTTGAGCAACGGGGACCTTTGGCAGGTCCTGCTGTGGCTGCACTTGAACCGGCAGCAATACCAGGGTAAGAACAGCGGATCGGGCGAGACGACTAGCCAGTTCGGAGGCTTTCAATAAAAGCACCAGGGCAGTTTACCTTGCGCAGTGACGCGAGAGACATTCGGATCTGCCGCTTTTCTGGCGTAAGACGCGAAAATTAAGCGGATGGTACCTAGAATCTTTGCACTACACGAGTAATTCTTGCCCGTGATTGCACAGATTAGCGGAGTCCGGGCAATTGTAAGTTCATGGAAAGCCGACAGTTTCAGGAAATCAGCTTTGGTCATGGGCTTGCGGACAGGAATTAAGCTAACCCTTAGTGAATCCATATGGCTGATATTGTCCGCGATGCACATCAAGAGTTCTGGCGCCCTCCCCTAAACCAGCCCGCTGCTTCTGATATGGCGGAGAGCTGCGGGCGGTGCGGCACCGAGTTTATGGTTGGTGCGGCTTTCTGTCACATTTGCGGATCAGGCCGGCATCGGGCTTCCGGTGCCGCGGCTGGTAATTGGATAGAAACCCTCGATTTTGTGCGCACAATCGAGCTTGCAAAAGTAAAAGCCTGGTTCGGACTACCTCTTCCGTCCTTGTTTGCATTCTTAGGGGGAATAGCGTGTGTGATCGTAGCAGTGGCTGTGGGTTTTACCGATGTTAAAGACAATGTGTCGGACTTTGAAGCGGTTCAGCTTTGGCGGATTCAGTGGCTGATGGCCGCGTGCGCGGCTTTCCTGGTGGGCATTCTCTTCAAAAGCTCGAAATCTGAAGGTTAGTCTTTCCCCGAGGCCCACTTGGCCACTCCCGCAGCCCGCGGGTGGTTCTTCATTCGATACATGTGGTTCACCGGGCCGATTCCCTTTCCAATCGCATAGCCGCTGCTGATCGCGGTCGTCACATACGCCTTTGCCAGCAGCACGGCGGCTGACAGTGACCGATCAAGGGCGAGCTGGCAGGCAATCGCCGTCGAAAAAGCGCAGCCCGTGCCGTGAGTGTTCGGTGAGTCCAATTTGTCCGAACGAAAAGTTTGTACATAGCTGTCTTTCAGGCTGAGCAGATCGATCGCCTTCTCGAGGTGCCCCCCCGTGACCACCACGCCCTTAGCCCCCATTTCGTGTAGCCGCATGGCCGCCTGCTTCATTTCCTCAACCTCGGAGATATCCAGGCCACTCAAGACCGCCGCTTCGGCGACATTGGGGGTCACTAAGATTGCTAACGGGAGTAGCCTTTCCCGCACAATGCGGATTCCTGCTTCGTCCAGCAGGCTGGTTCCAGAGGTCGCACTCAGTACAGTGTCCAGGACGATATTCGGGGGCTTTGCGGTTTCAAGGAATTCTGCAACGCATAGCGCAATCTTGCCGGTCCCCAGCATTCCGATGTGCACCGCAGAGACCTGGAAATCGCCGGCCAATTCCTGCAGGGTTTGGGTCAGGAGATCGCTTTCCGCAGGAACAACCCTTCGCACACCCGCCGTGGTCTGTACCGTCGATGCGGTGATTGCAGCGATGCCATAACAGCCGTGCGCCGCGATCGTCTTGATGTCGGCGGTAATTCCGGCACCGGAAGACGGATCAAAGCCAGCGATGGTCAGCACAACCGGCGGTGTTTGGGGCATGAGGGGAATGTATCGGAAACGGTGGTTCTTGCAAAATCTCTTTTTGGCATGTCCGGAGATTCAATGTGCCGCGAAGGCAGTGACAACTCAGTTGTGACCATCGGATCGATATTTTGAACAATGGATTTTGGAGTTAAACCATTGCAAATAATAGACATGACCTATAGAGCTGCTAAGTCGCTGAAAAGACAATTAGGAAAATATTGCACGAGGAGCCGAAAGCCGGTTACTACCTCGTTGGTTAACATTCATGTTGCTCTAGGATCGCGAGATAGCGGTGTGCGGGCATTTCTTGAGGAGGGTTACTTCACCTATCTGTAACGCTTTAAAGGTAGTTATACGGGCTGCGGGGTATTGACACACTCCCCGGCGACTTCTAGCATCGCCTGACTGCGAGTACTTGCCTACCAGGAGGACGACTTTGACGACGGAGGGTATCTGATGCGGAAACGTACAGCTCTGGGGCTGGCACTGGCATTACTGGTCGGCCTGGGAGCGTTTCAGGGGCCAGCCAAGGCAGGGCCGGCTGATCACAAGACCGCGGTTGTGGTGTCGGCGACGGCGGGGAACGCTCACCCTTATCAGGTGGGGACCGCCTCCTGGTATGGAGACGACTTTGAAGGCAAACCCACAGCCAGCGGTGAGCCCTACAACATGTACGACCTGACGGCAGCGCATCCCACTCTACCGCTGGGAACCTTCGTGAAGGTCACGAACCTGCACAATCGGCGAGCTGTGGTAGTCCGGATCAACGATCGCGGGCCAGTCGTACCCGGGCGGATCATAGACGTTTCGTATAGCGCCGCCAAAGTGCTGAAGTTCCAAGCGCAGGGGATCCAGCGAGTAAGGCTAGACGTGGTTCCACCAAGGAAGGCTGTCGCAACCATGGCCATGCTTCGGGAACCGGTTCTGCCCAGATAGTCACGGGCGGGGGCCACCTTCCGTGTGTCCTCGAATAGGTCAGTTTTCACGAACTGGCTGGGTTTTGCCTTAAACTGTGGGTTGATGATTTCCCCTCGTGAGCGGCTGATCGTCGCACTCGATGTCTCTTCCTCGGCCGAGGCGCAAGAGATTGTTTCCAGCCTTGGCGATTCGGTTCGAACATATAAAGTCGGCATGCAGCTTTACACCGCTGAGGGACCACAGATTGTGCGCGAACTGGTTGCCTCAGGCAAAAAGATCTTTCTGGATCTCAAATATCACGACATTCCAAACACCGTGGCTGCGGCTGTTCGGGAAGCGGCGCAGCTTGGGGTGAGTATGTTGACGGTGCATGCCTCTGGCGGAACCAAGATGCTGCAGGTTGCGACGGACGCGGCGCGGGGTTCCCGTTATGCCCCTCAGGTTCTCGCTGTAACTGTGCTGACGAGCATGAATGCCGAGGATCTTAAGCAGACCGGAGTGCCGGGTTCGCTTGCCGATTTGGTTCTTCACCTCGCTTCGCTAGCGCTCGCCGCGGGATGCGACGGCGTGGTGAGTTCTGCGCACGAAGTCAGGAATTTGCGAGCAAAGTTGGGAAATGCGTTTTTGGCAGTCACGCCTGGAGTGCGTCCTGCCGGTGCCGCACATGGCGATCAAGCTCGCGTTGTGACCCCGGCTGAAGCCATCGCTGCCGGTGCAACGCACATTGTTGTGGGTAGACCGATTACCGGGGCGCCGAATCCTGCGGCGGCGGTCGAAAGCGCGCTACGGGATATGGAAAAGGCTGAACTCGCAGTGGGCCAGAACAAGTGAATCCACATTGACTTCCGGACTGTCGGACGCACCTTATCGACCACGCAAGCCGCGTAACCATCGGTTCACGCCGTTCCTCCCCGACCGAATCCCCAGATTCCCGATGCCTACATATTTAGCAAAGGTCGCTTTCTTCTGCGGCAGGTTGACCCGCGTCTGTCGAGGCTTGAGCACGAAAGTAGGTTTACGGGCAAGCAGTACGGACTTGAGATTTATGCGAGTCACCCTTGTTTGTAATCTCTGCCATTCCTTTATCGAAACCAGCACGGCAACGCTGACACCTCGGCGAGTGATGATCTGAGGGCCGTTACGAATCACTGTGTCAAGCAGTTCCCTAAATCGCACTCTTATTTCCCGCACACTCCAATTTGACATAGTGGTTTCCGCCTATTCATTACGTCGGCTTTCTTCGCGATTCTCTGAACTGTCCTTGTGGTTCCTTTACAATCATCTGCTGATTGCATGAAGCTCTCCGCCATCGCCGTCGCACTTGGCGCAAATCTCGAAAACGGATCGCCGGATACTGAAATCACCGGCGTTGCTGCGATCGAAACTGCCGGACCGGGCCATCTCACGTTCGTTTCCAACCCTAAGTACACACCTGCGGCGCGCCGCACCAGAGCTTCGGCGGTAATCGTGGCCGAGGACTTCCCTGCTCTTTCGACGGCGATGTTGCGCAGCAAGAATCCATATCTGGATTTTGCCCGCGCTCTCGAACTTTTCTATCGGCCTCCGCAATACGCTCCTGGAATTCATCCGACGGCGGTAGTCCATCCTTCTGCCAGGATCAAAGCCGGTGCGCACATTGGCGCATATGTCGTCATTCAAGAGGAAGTCGAAATCGGCCAGAACGCAGTGTTGCTTGCACATGTCGTCATTTATTGCGGAGTCACCATCGGCGACAACTTTCTGGCGCATTCGCATGCCGTGGTGCGAGAGTTCTGTCGGATCGGTAACAATGTAGCTCTACAAAATGGCGTGATCGTGGGCGGCGACGGCTTCGGCTTTGCGAAAGACAATGCAGGCCGCTGGCACAAGATTGTGCAATCCGGCCCAACAGTGATTGAGGACGACGTCGAGATTCAGGCCAACGCCTGCGTGGATCGCGCCAGCGTCGGAGAAACACGCATTTCTCGCGGCGCAAAGATCGACAACCTCGTGCAAGTTGGACATGGATCCAAGGTCGGCGAAGATAGCTTACTTTGCGCACAGGCAGGTTTGGCGGGGTCAACCGATGTCGGGAATAACGTGATCCTTGCCGGACAAGTCGGCGTCGCGGGGCACTGCAAGATCGGAGACGGTGCAATTGCTACAGCTCAGAGTGGCATTCCCAACGATGTACCGGCGGGTGCAGTCGTCAGCGGCTATCCTGCGATTGATAACAAGCTGTGGCTGCGCTGCGTGGCAGTGTTCAATCGTCTGCCCGACATTGCAAGAATTCTGCGGAAGAAATGAAGAAATAATGGTGTGAGCCGTCGCAATCAGGATTGATATTCCGGCGGCAATCCGCTGCTGATGACGGCTCTGACTTTTTCCATCAACGCTTCGCGAGTACCGAACTCTTCCGGTTCAATGGGCTGGTGAAAGATCAGCGTGACTGTCCCGCCTTTCATTGCGAACCGTCCCTTAGGCATGACGAAGTGTGATCCAGATATTGTGACCGGCACCACCGGCACATGGCACTCTTGCGCGAGATAAAACGGACCCTTTTTGAACGGCAACAGCTTGCCATCGAATGAACGATGCCCTTCGACGAAAATGGTCATGTGGATTCCTTGCTTTACCACCTGGGTTGCGTTGCGCACCGCTGAGACTCCCGCATCGCGATCTCCGCGATTCACCGGCACCAGAGACGCCATGCGCATAGCTTTGCCAAGTATTGGCACATTGAACAACTCCTGCTTGGCCATGACCGAAGTGCGACCGGGAATCCTGGGCAGCAACACCGGCGGATCGATGTTCGAGACATGGTTCGACATGAACACGTAAGTCCGTCTAGCGTCGAGTTGCTCCAGGCCGACAATCCGCACGCGGATTCCGGCCAGGCGTACGCCTGTCCGCGCCCCCCACATCCCGACTCTGTACAGCGGACGAATATCGCCCGTGATCAGTACCCAAGGAAAACAGGTCAGGGCTGCAATCGGCAGCAAGACAGCCCAGAAACCGAGCATGAGGATGGTACGGATCATCGCGGCTTGTTGTTGCTGTTGTCGAATAGCCAAGCGGCGCGGCGCGCCTTCTGCTGTGCGGTGACTTCAGGCAAATCCATGATTTGAAAAATTGTCTGCTCCCGGCCCCCTAACTTCCAATGAAGCTGGTATTGCGCGCCTGCTCGTCGAACTATAAGGTTCAAGATTCCGCCTGGAGCCAGGTTGGCCATGTGTTTTTCAAAGTTGCGGCCAGCCGGATCGCCGTTAATTTGCAAAATTTCATCCTGCGCTCGCAGGCCCGCGCGGTCGGCTGCACTCTGCGCTTGTACCTGCATCACTACCGGCGGCTGATCGAATTTCTGGACAGCCTCAAATCCCGGATCCGCGAAGACCGCCTGCAGCCTATTCACTCGCAGGCCAACCGATGCGAAAAACTTGTCCCAAGGAATTTCCTCCACTCCGCTGACATATTTCTGAAAAAACTCGCGCAGGCTGGCGTGGCTCAACTTTTCCGCGGTCTCGCGCACTGCAGTTGAATCAGCGAAGAACTCGCCGTTCTTTGCGTATTGATCGTTCATTGAGCGAAACAGTTCGCGCAGTGACGCTTGGTCCTGACTCGCATTTCGCATTACCAAATCCAGCAGCACGCCCACCAATTCGCCCTTGTTGTAGTAAGAAATGCTGCGGTCGCGAAACCCATAACGCGCATATTTCTCGAGCCAGGCATCGAGACTGGATTGCTCGGCAGATTGAGTCAGGTGTGCAGGCCGGTTCTGCAGCTCGGTTATCTGCTGGCCAAGCTGATCTAGATAATGCCGCTCGTCGAGAAGCCCCGACCGCAGCTCGATGTACTCCGCCGCCGTCGTATCCACGCCTTCACTGAACCAAAGCGCCGGCGTGTAGTTCTCCTTGGTGTAATCAACCGGCTCGAGCGATTGCGGCCGGATGCGTTTCACGTTCCACAGATGAAAAAACTCGTGCGTGGTGATCGCAATGAATGGGCTGAGGTCCTTCTCAAAGTCGCTAACCGGCAAGTTGATAGCCGTGCCAAAAGCGTGTTCCATGCCTCCGTCAGACGAATCCGATGTGTGGTAGATAAAAATGTAATCCTGGAAGGGACAGTCATTCATCCATCGGGCAGCTCCAGCGACGATACGTTCGATCGGCGGCACAATTGTCTTGAGGATGGCGGCCGCATTTTCTGCGTCCAGTGTGACCCGATACTTTCCGCAACTGCCGTTGAAGTCGGTTTCGACGAACGTCCCGATTTCGATCGGCGAGTCTACGAGTTGATCGTAATTCGTTGCCTCGTAGCCGGGGCCGTCCGAGCGAAGCGGAGTCGCGATCTTCCAGGTCGGAGGAATCTGCTGGAATACAACCTGGACTGGCGCTTCTCGCTCGTCCTCCGCATATAGGAGGATCTCTGCCAGATTGAAAAACGCGTGATGCGAATTCAGCTGCGCGCCGTAGGGCCCGGGGCTGTCGCTGAACATCTCATATTCGACCCGCGCACCCGCGTCCGCGCCGCTGATCTGCCATCGGCTCTTGTTCAGCTGTGTAAGTTGAAGCGGATGGCCGTTCGGGTCGTCTGCGCGAATCCAATTCATGTACTGCACAAAGTCGCGAACCTGGTAGAGCGCATTCCAAACGGGAAGCTGCAATTCGTGGGACGCGCGTCCCGGAGGAATCGCCAGTTCAACGTGCACCAGATGGCGCTCTGGATCCGCGAGCGAAACCGTGTATCGAACCGGACTCTGGCCAAAGATGCAGGAGCACGAAGCAATGGTGAAGACCAGCAGGAATTTCGAAATTCGCAAGCTCACTGCGCCGATCTCGCTTCGAATTCGCCGGTCTCCTGCAAAGACCTTAGCTGCGCCGGGAGTTTTTCGTAGATGCCACCGAAGCCACCATTAGAGAGGATCGCAACCACATCACTCGGTCGCATCTCAGGGGCCACTGTGCGCACGATCCGATCAACATCTGCGATAACCCGCGCCCGCTGTCCGGAGTTAGTCAGTTGAGTGGCGACGGCGGCAATGTCCAGTCTCTCACTCTCGGGAATTGCGTCCGATTTGAAAACGTTGGCCATAACCACTTCGTCGGCAACGCCAAGACTTTCAGCCAGGTCGTTCTGAAACACATTGCGGCGCAGGGTGTTCGAACGCGGCTCGAGAATTGCCCACAAACGCCGGCCCGGATAACGCGCACGCAGCGCCTTGAGTGTTCCCGCGATCGCAGTCGGGTGATGGGCGAAATCGTCAATGATCGTAATGCCGTTGATTTCGGCCTTCACTTCCAGGCGACGCTTCACGCTCTTGAAGCTCTTCAACGCCGCTGCAATCACATCTACCTGAATGCCGTAGTGGGTTGCAATTGTCACGGCAGCAGTGGCGTTCCAGACGTTGTACTCTCCGGCCAGCGCAAATGACATGTCTGCGAACTTCTGCCCATTTCGGATGACTGACCAGGACGTCTGATCAGATTTCAACTTCAGATCCGCGATTCGCCAATCCGATTCGGTATTAGTTCCATAACGTTCGACCGGACAAAGTGCACACGAAATACATCGCCCCACACTCTCACCGCGATCGAATGCGACAATCTTGCCGCGCCGCGGCACCAGATTTACCAAGCGTTTAAACGCGGTTTCGACGGCTTCCAAATCCTTGTAGATATCTGCGTGGTCGAACTCAACCGAGGTGAGAATCACGGTGTCGGGAAAATAGTGCAGAAATTTCGGGCCCTTGTCGAAAAAGGCTGTATCGTACTCGTCGCCTTCGATGATGAAATGTTTCCCGCTGCCAAGCTGAAAGCTGCGGCCGAAATTCTCTGCAATCCCTCCGATGAGAAACGACGGCTGCGCTCCTGCTACCTCGAAGATCCACGACAACATGGACGTCGTCGTAGTCTTGCCGTGAGTCCCGGCAACAACCAAGACTTCTTTGCCCTTCAGGAACTCGTCATGCAACAACTGCGGCAGGGAGCAGAATGGAATCCTCTGATCGAGAACATGTTCCAGCTCAACGTTGCCCCGCGAAATTGCGTTGCCGATTACTACCAGATCGGGTGTGGGATTGAGATTTTCGATGGCAAAAGGCTGCGAAACGGGAATGCCCAACGACGCAAGGAAATCCGACATCGGCGGATAGGCCGCTGCATCCGAGCCGGTGACGGTAAAGCCTCGCTCAGCCAACATTCCGGCGAGCGACGCCATCGCGGTGCCGCAAATGCCAATGAGGTGGATATGTTTGAATGCAGTCATTTGAAATCAGCTCTTAGCCATTAGCTTTTAGCTTGAATTAAAACCAGTGGAGTCAACCTATACCGTAACCGCCGCTTCCAAGATTTCGAGACTCACACTTGTACTGTCCACGTTTAACGCCGCCTTCACACCTATCGGTAAAGTAATATTCTGCCGCGAGACGTGCCCGGAGCGCAGGCCGTAAGCTACAGGTATGCCGAGATCGTCGACCACTCGCATCACAACTTCTTCCAGCGTGTAGCGCTGATTTGGAGCTTGGATGCAGTCGAGCATCTCGCCGAAGATGATCCCGCGCACGCCGGCGAACTTTCCCGCCAGTTTCAGGTGCATCAGCATGCGATCAATCTGGTATGGCTTGGTTCCGATATCTTCAATAAACAAGATTGTGCCATCCGTCCTGATTTCGTACGGGGTTCCCAGAGAGGCCACGAGCATCGAAAGGCAGCCGCCGTAGAGCACGCCCTCGGCTGATCCCGAACCCAGCGATTTCACGGCGGAACCGGCGCTGAATTCCAGTCGCCAGTTCTGTGCTCCGGCTACTGCGTTCCGCCACGATACCGGGTCAAATCCATCGGCTTTTGCAAAATCCTTGGCGACCATGGGGCCGTGAAAAGTTATGAAGCCGGCTGCATCGCAGAAGTGGGTTAGAAGGGTCGTAATGTCACTGTAGCCAACGATGATCTTGGGTTTGGCGGCAAGCTTCGGCAAATCCAAGAGCGGCAACAGATAGTTCGCCCCATAGCCCCCGCGCGCGCAGATGATTGCTTTCACGTGATCGCGCTGGAACATGTCTTCGAGTTCCTGGATGCGGCGGTCGGGCGATCCTGCGAAGTATAGATCGTGGGAAAAAATCGACTCGCTATAAACGGGCTTATATCCCATTTGCCGCAGTGCTTCACAGCCAGCTTCAAATTCCTCGCGCTTAAACGAGCTTGCGGGAGCGACGATGCCGATCGTGTCTCCGGAACGCAGAGCGCGGGGCTTGATGCGCGAGGCTGGAGCTGAGGCTGGCATGCTGGCTAGATGAAGAATTCTCCTTGGCAAATGATTTGTGCGGGGCCGCGCAGGAACACTTCACCATCCCATCGCACAGTCTGAACGCCGCCGGAGGCATGCACACGCACCGGCGACTGCGCTCGCTTATGAAAGATCGAGGCCACGGCCGCGGCACACGAACCGGTTCCTGATGATTGCGTCTCTCCGACTCCGCGTTCGAAAAACCTAGTCTCAATGGTTTCGGCATCGGCGATACGCACGAGTTCCACATTGATGCCGTACTTGAAATCATGATGCTTGCCGATTTCTGCCGCTTCGGCCTGCCAGCCTGGCGCAAAGTCATCCACAAAAACCACGTAATGCGGATTGCCCATCGAAACGGGCGTCCCGCGCACCTCTCCGAACGCTACCTTGATGGGGAACTCGTCGCCGACCTGTGGTTCTCCCATAGCGATCTCGAACTCAAACGTGGTTTCGCTGCGCGAAGTGAGCACACAATTCTTAATCCCTGCGCCAGTTCTTACATTAACGTGCTCTCGCGGAGCTTGTGAACAGATATAAGCTGCAACGCAGCGCGTGCCGTTGCCGGAGATCTCCGCCTCTGAGCCGTCGGCGTTGATCAGCCTGGCACGAATATCGGCGTCCTGCGCGGGAAAGAGCCACTCCACGCCGTCGGCGCCAATTCCATTGTGACGATCGCAAATGCGCCGGCTAAATTGGCTCAAATCCGGCGGGGCATGCATGCCGTCAATGATCAGAAAATCATTGCCGCAGGCACTTGCCTTGGTGAACGGGATGGCGGGACCATTCATTCCGCCTGTACCGGCCCCAGCGCCGCAACGCTCTCGAATGCTCCCGATTCTTTTAGTCCCTTAAGGACCCGTGCCTGGTGCTTGCGCGTGCCTTCACACTCAAAGTGAATTCGGACGTGACGGGGGGTAGGCGCCAACTGCGTGTTCAACATTAGGGAATGCAGCGGTTCCAACACTTCGTTTACCTTAGCCTCGGTCTCTTCGGCGCTCGGTCCCGAGACCTCGTACGCATACAGCAGGACCTTCAAGTTCAACCCACGCTCAATGCCGCCTAGGAGTAGTAGCACGCCAATTATTAGAAGTGTCGCAACAACGGCGAGAACATACTGCCCACCGCCCACTGCCATCCCAACCGAGGCAACCACGAAGAGTGTCGCGGCGGTGGTGATCCCGGTGACCAAGTCCCCGCGAGCGTGCAGAATGGAACCCGCGCCGATAAAGCCGATACCCGGAATGATCTGCGCCGCAATTCGCGTGTGGTCGCCGGTATGTGCCCCCGCCAACTCATCGGACAGGAGGGTAAACATGGCCGCGCCAAGACAGATGAAGAGATTGGTGCGCAAACCCGCGGGCCGGTGCTTGGCCTGGCGCTCCAGCCCGATCAAGCCGCCCAAGAGCGCTGCCAGGGCCAGTTTTTCCAGGTCGCCCATGATTGGAGACATCTTCTTCCCTCTCAGCTCACGTCGCCTAATTTTGCTCGGATTTTAACATCGTGTGAGCCAGACGCCCTCACCCGCCATTCCGCAGAAGTTAACGCGGCTGATTACTCTTAAGCACGCGGTAAATGGTCGCTTGCGGCTGACCACTCACGCGCACGATCTCAAGCGACATCAGTTCTTGCTTGTTTGCCTTAGACGCGACCGGATCGGAATCGAAAGCAATTGCGTAGTCGGCGTAGGCGGCCGGATGCTCAAGTGTGCGTTCCCATAACCCCTGGGGATCGTAAGGAATCATCCATGACCGGTGATTGCCCTCATTGATCACTTGCGAGAGGGAAATTCCAGCCTGCTGAAACAAACCGACATGATCGCCAA
>Ga0209056_10003108_pt1 | contig 17833 bp, 12 predicted proteins | sample GraSoiAngelo_114_FD_185876 | JGI IMG/M metagenome (GOLD analysis project Ga0209056, IMG submission 185876) | Grasslands soil microbial communities from the Angelo Coastal Reserve, California, USA - 14_0903_13_40cm (SPAdes) (version 2) | ecosystem: Environmental > Terrestrial > Soil > Grasslands... | reverse complement strand
TCCGCCGATTCCGGCGCCTCTCTCTCGAGACTGTTCTTTGCCCGCTACGATCTACTTGCAAAGTGGGGCTCACGATTCCCGAAATTTTCGAATTGGATCGGACAGTTCGCGCCGGCGCGAGTTCTCCTCGAGCGTCTTTTCGACGTTGACCGCCGACGCCATTTGCCTCTGTTTGCCAGTCCAACTCTGGTTGAGGCCAGCCGCCAACTTCGCCTGGACCAGCCGCAAGCCCGCAAGGATGGCAGCTCACGTAAGTCAGTTCTCTTCGCCGACGTCTTTACGAACTACGGCTCCATCTCGCGTGGTCTGGCGGCGTTGCGCGTCCTCCGCGCGCTCGGCGTCGATGTCGTTGTCAGCAATGTTGTCGCCGACGGGCGAGCGACGCTGTCACAGGGGTTGATTGCCGCCGCGGCCCGCCAGGCAGAACGAACCGTAGCTTTGCTTCGCCCCTACCTCAAGGACGGGCGCGATATCATCGTGGTCGAGCCCAGCGTTCTCGCAATGTTCCACCACGATTACCGCCATCTCCTGAAATCTGGCCCGGCCGGAGAGTTGCTCCAGACGCTCCGCGAGCGGAGTTTCGAAGCAACCGAATACGTTGGGATGGTACTGCAGGAAAACCAAATCAACGCCGCGGAGGTCTTTCCCGCGCTCCGGCACCCATTAGGCACAAAACTCTTCTACCACAGCCATTGTCAACAGAAGACCATGGGCTGCGCTGCGCCAACGGAGTTGCTGCTGCGGGCTGCTGGCTTCGACGTGGTTACATCACAAGTGGAATGCTGCGGGATGGCCGGGAGTTTCGGCTACAAGAAAGACTTCTATGAGCTTAGTCTCGCCGTAGCGGAAGATCTGTTCGCACAGGTCCGCAAGGCTGAGAGCGGCGGGCGTCGAATCCTCGTGGCCAGTGGCACCTCTTGCCAGGAGCAACTCCAAGCCGGATTGGGCCGCCCAGTGCTTCATCCCCTCGAGTTGCTGGGAGAGACCCTCAGGCAAGCGGTGGTCGCTTCAGTCCCCTAGCTTTCGACGAGCGCTGAGAAGATACTTGTCCTCAGAACGCGAGTAGAAGAGAAGAGATAGGATTCGCGCTTCACATCATGAAAGTTTCTGCGCGAATGCGGCGGACGCGGCAGAAGGTGTAATTCGCAACGAGAAACTTTATGTCGCCAAAGGTGCTCCAGCTCGATCCCAGAGACAACGTTCTAGTTGCCTTGGCCAACCTCGGCAACGGCGAGTTCGTCAGCAACGCTGGGGAATCATTCAGGCTGTCTTCCGATGTTCCAGCCAAGCACAAGTTTGTCACCCATGAAATTGCGGCCGGCGGCGAGATCATCATGTACGGTGTTTTGGTCGGCAGAGCTTCAAAGGCAATTCACCAGGGAGAGTTGTTGACGACGAGCAATGTCCGTCATGCAGCGGCTGCGTTCCACAACAAAACGGAGACCTACGATTGGTCCGCTCCAGACGTTTCCCGCTGGCGCCAGCGCGAATTCCTCGGTTATCACCGTTGCGATGGCCAGGTTGGCACGCGCAATTATTGGCTGGTTGTTCCGCTCGTATTCTGTGAGAACAGGAACCTGCAGGTTCTCCAGGACGCATTCGAGGAAGAGTTGGGATTTGTGGCTCCGCCAGTTTACCGGCGTCATGTCGCGGAGCTCGTACGACGCTACCGCGAGGGTAAATCCCCAGAACTGCGTACTCGGGAAATCGCGGAGGCAGACCGGCCGCAGCGTGCACCGCGCGTCTTTGCGAATATTGACGGCATCCGCTTCCTGCGGCATGAGGGCGGATGCGGTGGGACCCGCGAGGACACGAACAATCTCTGCGGGCTGCTGGCTGGCTACATTCACCATCCGAACGTGGCAGGCGCCACCGTGTTGAGCCTTGGTTGTCAGCACGCCCAGATTCCCATTCTAGTTGAAGAGGTACGTCGACGCGATCCGAAGTTCAACAAGCCCCTACTGCTCTTCGAGCAGCAAAAAAGTGGCTCAGAATTCGAAATGCTTTCAAACGCAATTCGAGAGACCTTTTTGGCATTGGCCGAAGCAGACAAGGCCGAACGGAGGCCGGCTCGGCTCTCCCATTTGACGCTCGGGCTCAAATGTGGCGGCTCAGACGGTTTTTCGGGCATCTCGGCGAACCCTGCCATAGGTCACGTCGCTGATCTCGTCGCTGGCCTTGGCGGCCGCGGGATTCTATCGGAATTCCCCGAGCTGTGCGGGGTCGAACAGGAGTTGATCAATCGCTGCATCCACAAGGAAGTGGCCGACCGTTTTATGAACTTAATGAAAGATTACGCCGATCGCGCGCGAGCAGTCCGATCCAGCTTTGAGATGAATCCTTCCCCGGGGAACATCCGCGATGGGTTACTCACGGATGCTATGAAATCCGCCGGCGCGGCCAAGAAAGGCGGAACGTCGCCTGTTGCGGCCGTCCTGGATTATCCGGAATATGTGAAAGAACCGGGTTTGAACCTCCAATGCACGCCGGGCAGCGATGTCGAATGCGTCACAGCGCAAGTGGGCGCCGGCGCCAATATTGTCCTCTTCACAACAGGGCTCGGCACGCCCACGGGCAATCCGATCGCGCCGGTTGTGAAAATCTCGACGAACTCACAGTTGGCGCGCCGCATGCAAGACATCATTGACATCGATGCGGGCGCGATTATCGCAGGTGAAAAGACCATCAAACAGATGGGTGAGGAGATTCTGGATTTCGTCTCGGGAGTGGCCAGTGGAACGATTCACACCAAGGCCGAATTGCTCCAGCAGAACGACTTCATTCCATGGAAGAGAGGAGTCTCGCTCTGACAGCCATGGCCCACAATTCGAACTTGTTCCGTCTGGACGGGAAAATTGCGGTCGTCACCGGGGGCGCCAGCGGAATCGGCCGCGCGATCGCGGAGACGTTCGCCAAGAGCGGGGCTTGCGTCCACATTTTGGATATCAACGTTCCGGAGGCCGGATCTGTTGCCAGACAGATTGTTGAGGCCGGCGGCCAAGCGGCTGCCCACGAGTGCGACGTCTCGAGCCGTGATCAGGTCAAGGCAGTCTTTGAAGAGATCGTGGGTGAAAGCCGGCTGGACATTCTTGTCAACAGCGCGGGGATCTCGCACATCGGCACTTTGGAAGACACTGACGAGCGCGATTTCGAGCGGATCTTCTGCGTAAATGTCAAAGGCGTGTACAACTGCATGCAAGCTTCCATAGAACATATGAAGGCCAGTGGCGGCGGAACTATTTTGAACATTGCCTCGATCGCGGCCTCAGCTGGACTTGCGGATCGCTTTGCTTATTCCATGAGCAAAGGCGCGGTCATTGCCATGACGTATTCGGTCGCCAAGGATTATCTTTCCTGCGGCATCCGGTGCAATTGCGTCTCGCCGGCTCGCGTGCACACGCCCTTCGTTGACGGTTTCCTGCGCCGGAACTATCCGGGGCGCGAGGAAGAAATGTTTGCCAAGCTGGCTCTCTCGCAGCCTATTGGCAGGATGGCCGAGCCACAGGAAGTTGCCGCGCTCGCGCTGTTTTTGTGCGGCGATCAATCCTCATTCATCACCGGGGTGGATTATCCCATCGATGGAGGCTTCTTCAACCTGCGGGGATAGCAGATATTCAATCTAGTGCCGTTCCAACCATTTGGAACCAAGCTGAGCTCCGGATTCGGCCCGGGCTGGGAGGGAATTTTGTGGCGCCGCTTTAGCCTGCCCCGTACGAAGTCCGGGGGAAGTCATAGGAAACGGCGCGACAAACGTTCGTACGGGGCCTGAAAAAGTTGGAACGGCACTAGGCTTCGCCAGAGTGACTTTGGCCTGTATGCGAATCGATGCACACCAGCATTTCTGGCATTACGATGCGCAGCGAGATGCCTGGATCACAGATGAAATGCGCGTGCTCCGGCGCGATTTTCTGCCGGAAGAGTTATCTCGGGAGCTGGCTTCGAACGGCATGGATGCCTCCGTTGCGGTTCAGGCAGACCAGTCGGAAAACGAGACTTTCTTCTTGCTGGAACTGGCAGCGCAACACTCCACGATTGCAGGAGTTGTTGGGTGGGTGTGTTTGACCGCGCCGGATGTCGCCGAGCGGCTCGCGCGCCTCGCGCGCTTTGAAAAATTACGAGGCTTCCGTCACATTGCTCAATCCGAGCCCGACGATCAGTTTCTGCTCCGGCCCGATTTCACGCGAGGTATCGCGTCATTGAGACAGTTTCAGTTTACCTACGACATACTCATTTATCCACGGCAGTTGCCGGCTGCTCTAGGTTTGATCGAAAAGTTTCCGGACCAGAAATTCGTTTTGGATCATCTGGCAAAACCCCGCATCCGGATGGGAGAATCTTCGCCCTGGACAGAATACATGCGGGCGATGGGCGCGAATCCGAATGCCTATTGCAAGCTCTCCGGCCTCCTCACCGAGGCGGACTGGCATCATTGGCGCGCTGACGATTTCAAGCTCTATCTCGATGTTGCCTTCGACGCATTCGGAACTGATCGTCTCATGTTTGGCTCTGACTGGCCGGTTTGCCTGCTTGCGGGAAGTTACGCCCAGGTCAAGGAGCTCATCGCCGGTCACGCGCAAAATTTGAGTGTCGAAGAAAAAGACAAGATCTTTGGGAAAAACGCAGCCCGCTTTTACGGGCTGGCGGCTTCCAGCCATGGATCTGCAGCTCAAGGATAAGATTGTACTCGTTACGGGCGGGGCGAAGGGAATCGGCGCCGCAATTTCGCGCGCCCTCGCACAAGAGGGTGCAATCCCTGTCATCGTAGACCGTGACGCTGAGGCCGCCTCTCGGTTGCATTCCGAGCTGTGCGGTGAGGAATCCCGGAGTCAGGTCGTCGTGGCGGAGCTTTCCCAGCCCGAGAATTGCCTTGAGGCTGTGCAGTCCACACGGAAGGCTTTCGGCCGGCTCGATGCACTAGTGAACAACGCCGGGGTCAACGACAAGGTCGGTCTCGAGCAGGCCAGCCCTGAAGAGTACGTGGAGTCCCTGCGGCGCAATTTACTCCACTACTACAGTCTCGCGCACTACGCCTTGCCTGACTTGAAGCAGTCGCAGGGCTCCATTGTGAATATCGCTTCGAAGGTGGCGATTACCGGTCAGGGCGGCACGTCCGGGTACGCTTCGGCGAAGGGCGCAATCCTTGCGCTGACGCGCGAATGGGCCGCCGAATTGCTCCCCTATGGTATCCGGGTGAATTCCGTCGTCCCCGCGGAGGTCATGACGCCGCTTTACCGGCAGTGGTTGGATAGCTTTCCGGATCCGGAGGAAAAGCTTCGGCGGGTCATTGCGAAAATCCCGCTCGGAAATAGAATGACGCGCGCGGAGGAGATTGCGGCTATGGTCGTTTTCCTTCTCTCCGGTCAGGCCGCGCACATCACCGGACAGCATCTCTTCGTTGACGGCGGTTACGTCCACCTGGATCGCGCACTGACCTAAAGGAGCAGCATGACACATCCCCCGGCTCCCCTTACCGAACGCCGCTATGTGCTGCCGCTCGTCCTGGTCACGAGCCTTTTTTTTCTGTGGGCGATCGGAGTCAACTTGAATGATGTGTTGATCCCGCACCTAAAGAAAGCGTTTGCCCTCACCGATTTTCAGTCTTCGTTTATCCAAGTTGCGTTCTTCGGCGGGTATTTTCTGGGCGCGCTGCCCGCCGGCTGGCTCATGGAAAAGATCGGATACAAAGGGGGTATTCTCGTTGGATTGATGATCTGTGCTGTCGGAGCTCTCCTTTTTATCCCTGCATCGATTATTGGAGCGTATGGTTTTTTTCTGTTTGCCTTGTTCGTCATGTCATCTGGACAGTCTTTCCTTGAGGTTGGCGCCAACCCGTACGTAACTGTTCTGGGGCCGTCCGAAAGTTCGGAGCGCCGGCTGAATTTTGCTCAATCTTTCAACGCCGTGGGAGCAGTGGTTACGCCCGCTCTGGGAGCCATGTTCATTCTTTCCGGGATTGAATACGCTCCTGCCCAGTTGGCTGCAATGAACTCTCAGCAACTTGAAGCCTACCGTCATCACGAAGCCAGCATGGTCAAGGTGCCCTATGTGGTGATTACCGGCATCTTCCTCCTGGTTGCGGTGCTTATTTACTCTGCTCACCTTCCGGAGGTCGCGCCCGATGAAACACAGGCGGGGACCGACGATTCGAGGAAAGTCTCGAAGAGTATCTGGGCCTATCCGCATTTAATTAAAGGCATCATTGCCCAATTCTTTTACGTAGGGGCACAGGTGGGTGTCGGCAGCTTCGTCATCCGGTTCGTGAAGCACACCATGCCTGTTTCGCTCGAGAAGACGGCAGCCTGGTTGGTGACGCACAAAGGGACCGGCGGTTTCCTGGTCCGCGTCTCGACTCACATCATGCCGGATACACCCGAGAAGCTGGCGGCAGTATTTTTGGTGGCGCATCAAGTCGGTTTCATGATTGGCAGATTTTCGGGGGCTGCGATGATGAAACGTGTCCCGGCTCCCAAATTGCTCGCGGTTTTCGGTGCTGGAGCGCTGGTCTGCGTTGCGATTGGTATTACCGCTTCCGGCCTAGTTCCGGTGGTGGCCATCGTAATGGTCGGTTTCTTCAACTCCATCATGTTTCCAACCATCTTTGCGCTCAGCCTCAAAAACTTGGGCCCTCTTACAAAACGCGGATCGTCCCTGCTGGTCATGTCCATTATTGGGGGAGCTTTGATTCCCGCCGCGATGGGCCGCATCTCGGATTTGAGCACGATCCAAGTGGCCTTTATCGTTCCTCTGATTTGCTATGTGTACGTATTTTATTTCGCAAAGTGGGGATTCCGGCCAGTGGCGCCGGGTGCGGCGAACTAGTGCCGTTCCAACTTGTTGAGACAAAGTCCCCGCGTGGAAACCGCCGCGAATTGGGTTGTTTTCCGCGTGTGAGTCTAGCGGAAAATAGTTGGAACGGTACTAGGTGCTCCGCGCATCCGCAGGTGTCAGGGAACAGCGTGCCTCGGCGTGAAGATCGCTCGCGCTCGACGCTCATTCGGGCGAAATGCGTAGAAGCACAACGCCGTGACCGGGAACCTGCGCTGCGTAACCCCCTTCCATCCCTCCCAAATCCTTCGCCGACCAAACGTCGCGCACTCGCGCGCGTTTTGTGAGTCCAATCTCCGAGAACTCGAGACGCATCTCCATCGGCCAATCGAATCGGTTGAACAGGCCGACCGCCTTGGAGCCGTCCGCGAGCGGCCGCGCCCAAATCTCCAATGGACCTTCGGCTCGCACCCTGTCCCCTTGATGCCCGGCAGAGTCTTGATCAATGGCAATGACTTCGCGATTGGTCAGCAGCGCGATGGTCTCTGGCGTCATTTTCGCTAGGTCATTCCCCGCAAGGAGTGGCGCTGCCAGCAGCGCCCAGAGGCTCATGTGCGTGCGATACTCTCCCGGCTTCATTCCCCCATTGCCCACTTCCAGCATGTCAGGATCGTTCCAGTGACCCGGCCCCGCGTATCTTGAAAGTCCAGCCTGGCTAAACCCGATTTCCGTCATGCGCGAGTACTTGTCCGTAATGTCTCCGCTAGTTCGCCAGAGGTTTCCCCCCACCGATTCGCCCCAGCGCCACACAGCGTCTGCGCCGTATTGGCAGAGACTGAAAACGATTGGTCGGCCGGTTTTCTGCAGCGCGCGATGCATCTTGGTATAGGCGTCCAGCATCGTCCGGTGCGCGGCTTCGGGAGAGCCTGCTTGATCCATCATCTTCTTGAAGCTGCACAGGTCGTATTTCAGGTAATCAATCCCCCACTCAGCGTAAGTCTGCGCGTCCTGCTCTTCGTGCCCGTAGCTGCCTTCGTATTTCGCGCAGGTCTGGGGTCCGGGGGAAGAATAGATCCCGAGTTTCAGCCCCTTGCCGTGCACGTAATCAGCAAGAGCCTTCATATCGGGAAATTTGCTGTTGGGATGAATGACTCCTTTCGCGTCTCGCTCTCCTTCCCATGTGTCATCGATGTTGATGTAAATGTATCCCGCGTCGCGCATCCCGCTTGAAACCATGGCATCGGCTTGGGCTCGTACCGTAACGTCGTCAATCTTTCCCGCAAAATGGTTCCAGCTGTTCCATCCCATCGGCGGAGTTGCCGCCAAGCCGCCGGTTTGCGCCATCGCCGGCGCGGCCGATTTCATGTACAGGATGATGCAAAGGAAAATTGCGAAGCGGCTTCGTTGAATCCAATACATCGCTTACCTCCACTCAGAAAGCGAACGGCTTAGGCGGAATGCCATTCCGCGGCTTTCAAACTATCTTCGATTCTCGATCTGCGCCCGGATTCTAACACTGCCGTGGTGCTGGATGTCTTGATGGATTGCAGATGCCCCGAATTTCAAAGTTTGAAATCCTGCCGGTGGATTCCCTCGGTTCTTGGGTCGATCGCCATGCAGAACCGGTTCCTCCTTATGAGACGTTTCCATTGCCAGGCATCAGAGGCAAAGAGGGAAGGATAAGTGGAAAAGGTTTGCGCACATCACAGCCAAAGTTTTTCCCATTTTGGCAAACTTCGGCGATTAAGACGGCACGTCCCTCACAATCCCCGGGGTACTTGCCCTCCCAACGATTCGTCTTTCAAATTCGGCAGATGTGAAAAATTCTTGACAACCGGTTCAAAGCGGCATAGGTTTCGGCTAATTGCACAGCGCAACGCCGTTTCAATGTACGAAATGGCGGCGAGGAGGGGTGATGAGACCGAGTGGACAAACAATGAGGTTTGTTCTGGCAGTTGTGTTCGCCTTGTTGATCGGGCCCCAGGCCCTGCGGGGGCAGGCGGTCAATGCGACGCTGCTGGGAACCGTGACCGATGTGAGTGGCGCGGTAGTGGCCGGAGCCAAAGTAACGATTACGGAGATGAAGACCGGAGTAGGCCGCAAGTCTACGACGAATGACAGCGGAAACTATGAATTCTCCGACCTTCCGCCCGGCCAGTACCAAGTCGCGGTCGAACGAGAGGGCTTCAAGAAATCCGTACGGTCGGGAGTCGATGTCCTGGTGAACAGCGACGTTCGTGTGAACCTCGCACTCGAACCAGGCGCGCTCACCCAGACAGTGACCGTAACCTCCGAAGCTCCGATTCTGCAAACCGAACGCGCCGACACCGGGCGAAAGATCGAAACCCGTCAAGTAGAGGACCTTCCGCTGACATTGAATCGAAATTTTCAGGGTTTGCTCAATCTCGTGCCGGGGACAACTCGCGCGCACCGCGAGCATTCGGCCTTTTTTAACGCGCAGGACAGCCTCTCGACCGAAGTGAACGGACAATCCAGGCTCGCGAATAACTTGCAGTTCGAAGGAGTGGACGACAACGAGCGTACGGGACTCTTACAGGTTTACATCCCGCCGATTGAATCGATTCAGACTGTGGATGTCACTACGAGCAATTTCGACGCGGAGTTGGGGCGGGCCGGCGGAGCGGTGACAAACGTGATCCTGAAGTCTGGCGCGAACGAATTTCACGGCGGCGCATACGAGATCAACCGCATCAGCGCGCTGGCGGCCGTGCCGTTTTTCCAGACGATAGCGAAGAGACCAAGCGTGTACAACTACTACGGCGCCAATATCGGCGGGCCCCTGGTCAAGAATAAAACTTTCTTCTTCGGCGATTTCTTGCGCATCAACGACCACCAGAGCCAGTTTTTCCAGGGGACGGTGCCGCCGCAGGCCTTTCGCAACGGTGACTTTAGCAGCGTCCACGGCTTACCTGGCTGCACGAGCAGCCCCACGACCTGCAACATCTATGACCCAAGTACCGGCAACCCGGATGGCACCGGCCGAACGCAGATTTCCTGCAGCACGGCGTGCCCCATCAATCCTGCAACAAACACGCCGTATCCTTCCGGCACGCTGAACACGATGGACACCACTAGAATCAGTAGGATCGCCCAAGCGATCCTGGCGAAGGTCCCCCCTCCCAACATGCCCGGGGCGCTGCTGACCTCAAGCCCTAACTTCGAGGGAACAACGAAATTCATCAAGGATTCCAACTCGTTTGACGTAAAAATTGATCACAACGCGAGCCAGAACGATCGCGTCTCTGGCCGGTTCAGCTTTCAGAATCAGAGCCTCGTTCAGACGCCGATTTACGGCATCGTTGGCGGACCGTCGAATGGGGCCTTCTCCGGAACGAGCACACAGCGCATTTGGAATACCGCGGCCGACTACGTGCACATTTTTTCGCCGAGGCTGTTGACCGAGACTCGCTTGGGCGTGAATCATTACCGCAACGTGGCAAATAATACCGACCGGGGAGGAACAGTTGCAAATGAGATCGGAATAGACATCCCGGGAGCAAACCTTGGCGATCCGAATAGCAGCGGGCTTGTCGCCATTCGACTTGCCGGCGCCGATCCGTTGGTTGGGTACTCTGCAAGCTTGCCCTGGGTGCGCGGCGAAACGAACATTGATGCCGTGAACATCTGGACGCTGACTCACAGCAATCACACCTTCAAATGGGGAGTGGACGTTCGCCGCGTTCGTGACGACCTGGCGCAATGGCAGGCCCAGAATCCGCGCGGCGTGTTCAATTTCAATAACTCCGTTACAGCATTGAAGGGCGGTCCAGCAGTGAGTGACCAAGTGAACGCGGTTGCTAGCTTCCTGATCGACATGCCCAATTCGGTGGGCCGGGATGTTCCGATCAACTCGAAGACCTTTCGTGGCACCGAGTTCTTCACCTACGTGCAGGACACATGGCAAGTTACCAGGAAGCTTACACTGGATCCCGGGCTGCGCTGGGAATTCTATCCGCCGTTTACCCCGAAGTCCGCTGGACGCTTCTCGAATTACGATCCCGCGACAAACAGCCTCGTGATCGCGGGCGTCGGCGGCAACCCGCTCGATCTTGGGCGGAAGACAAACTACAAGGACTTTTCGCCCCGGTTTGGCATCGCCTACCGCCTGACCGATAAGACCGTTGTCCGAGGGGGCTTCGCCATGAGCTATTTCCCGTATCCGGACAACGACTACGCGTTTAACTTCCCCATATTGCAGAACAATTCCTTTAGCGCACCGAACTCGTTTAGCGAAGCGCAGAATGCGGGCCAACCTGTGTCCATGGCCAGTGGGTTTCCCGCGCCCATCGTCCTTGCTAGCCCACCTAGCGTCATTCCTGTTACAGCAATCAAGATCGGTACTACCAGTCTAGTGAACCAAACCTATACTGCGGTTCCTCTGAATTTCCGCGAACCCTACGTCGAATCCTGGAATCTTGCCGTGCAGCGGGCGCTGCCCGGAAAGTTCGTGCTGGAAGCGGCCTACGTGGGCAATCACGGCGTGGACATCCCGGCGACGTTCAACCTGAATGCCGCGACAGTGGCGAATTCGGGCCAAGCTGGCCGGCCCCTCATCCAGCTCTTTGGAGCTAACGGGCCTACCAACGATGTCAACCGCAAGTATGTGGGATACAGCTCCGCCTATCACGCCCTGCAGGTTAAGTTTGATCGCAAACTCTCCGCCGGCTTTCTCATGACCACTGCTTACACCTATGGCAAGGGGCTTGGGTTCAGGACCGACGGGGGCGGCGAGGGCGGAATTAACATCTACATCGGTGACCCGCGCATCAACTATGCTCCCATGACCTACGATCGCAGGCATACGTTTGTGAACAGCGTCATCTACGAACTCCCGTTTGGGAATGGAAAGCCTTTGCTTAAATCGGGGGCCGGCAAATGGATCGCTGGCGGATGGCAGGTCAGTACCATCCTCACTCTGATGACCGGCACTCCTCTTGTGTTCAGCGGCGGCGGGGCCCTGAACGCTCCGGGAAACTCCCAGGTGCCGAACTTGAACGGACCGTTTCGCATTTTGCATGGCATTGGCCTAGGCAACCCGTGGTTTGATACCAGCGTGTTTTCGAAGGGTCTAGATGGTGTTCTTGGAACCGCCCCGCGTATCGCGTTTAGCGGACCCGGGCTGTTCAATCTTGACGCCTCGCTATTCAGGAGATTTTCCGTCAAAGAACGCGTCGGCCTTGAATTTCGTGCGGAGGCGTTCAGCGTCACGAACACACCTCAGTTCAGTAACCCAAATACGAATCGCAACTCCAGCAACTTTGGGTTAGTGACCGGCACAAACGGAGGCAACCGCGCGGTCCAACTCGGTGCCAAGCTGACGTTTTAGTTCGGGCCGGCTAAACAGAAGCGAGACGCGTTCCACGAAGCGCAACAGAGCTCTACGGAGCGCCTGGCTCCCAGCTTGAGCGGGAGCCACAGCAGCCCTGAAGTCGTGATCGCCTTTGCCGCGCCGCAGGAAGCACGACAGATGAAAGTCAAACGAAGCACCTCTGATCGTTACGTTGTGGAAGCGGTGGACCGCGCGCTCGATTTGCTGGAAGTGTTTCGAGACTCCGAAGACCTCAGCCTCAACGAACTTTGCAAACGCGCCGGGCAAAACAAAAGCCGGACCTTCCGGTTGTTGCATACGCTGGCGCGGCGAGGCTACGTTGAGCGTGCGGCGGACGGCCAGCGATTCAAGTTGGGCCTGAAATTATTCGAGCACGCCACGCATTTCCGGCGCGACGTCAAACAAATTGCCCAGCCCTTCATGCGCCAATTGCACCGGCAGTTCAATGAAACGATAAACCTTGCGGTGATTCACAACGGCGAGGTTCTCTACATCGACCTGCTGGAGAGCTCACGGACGTTTCGCATGTCGGCGATGATCGGCAGCCGCATGCCCGTCGCCTCCACATCACTGGGAAAGGCCATGATGTCCTACGGCCCGGAGAATGAACGCGAATCCTTACTCCGGCAACTGCCGTCGCCCCAGGCTCGCCGGCTGAGGCAGGAGCTCGAAACGGTGCGGCAGCGCGGCTATGCTCTGGACCGCGAAGAAAACGAGCCTGGCGTGGCCTGCGTCGGCGCACCCATATTTGACGGGCGTGGCGGCGCGGTTGCGGCGATGAGCGTTTCCGGTCCGGTCGCGCGCATGGTGAAGCAAGAAAAACAAATCGGGGCAACTCTCGTCGAAATCTGCGGCGAAATCTCACGGTACATGGGCTTCGTCGGGGGACTGCCGGGCCGTTCGTCGAACGAGGCCAAGGCATTCGTACGCGCGTCCGGCTCGGCTTGACGTTCAGCAAGAGGCGCCCGATTCTTTGCTTCTGTCACGGTTTATCTTTTGCGCTTCGATCTAAGGTCGTGGAGAATATGGGGCATTTGTAGAACGGAATCGGCGTGGGCGAGTTGAATTCCTGAGCGATCGGCCGCAATGGCGACGCTAAAGATCAAACCTAAGAGCGCCTGTCGTTGGGACTTCGTGAGTCTCGGCGAAGTGATGTTGCGGCTGGATCCGGGCGACGGTCGCGTCGCGACCACGCGAACATTTCGGGTTTGGGAGGGCGGAGGCGAATATAACGTCGCGCGCGGCCTGCGGCGATGCTTCGGCATGGATACGGCTTTGGTCACCGCTCTCGCGGACAATCCGGTTGGACGTCTGATTCAGGATCTCATTTATCAGGGTGGCGTGGATCAGTCCCGCGTCAAGTGGGTTTCCTACGACGGAGTTGGACGCGCGGTGCGCAATGGGCTGAATTTCACGGAGCGCGGTTTCGGACTGCGCGCGCCCGTTGGATGCTCCGACCGCGGGCACACGGCGGTCTCACAACTGAAGCCTGGTGATGTGGATTGGGAAGCAGTTTTTGCCCGTGAGGGCGCCCGCTGGTTTCATACCGGTGGAATTTTTGCCGCTCTATCGGAATCGACGCCCCTCGTGGCGAGAGAAGCCATTCAAACCGCGAAAGAACACGGCACGGCCATTTCCTACGACCTGAACTACCGCGAGTCGCTCTGGAAGTCTTTTGGGGGGCGCAAGCGCGCCATGGAAGTGAATCGCGAACTCGTCTCCCAGGTGGACGCGCTGGTGGGCAACGAAGAGGATTTCACCGCCGCGCTCGGCTTCGAAGTGGAAGGACTGGACGAAAACATTTCGCGGCTCGATGTGCAGAGCTATCGCCGGATGATGGAGCGAGTGGCGAAGACGTTTCCCAATCTGAAGCTCGTGGCCACAACGCTACGCAATGCGAAGAGCGCGACCCGCAACGATTGGGGCGCCGCCTGCTACTACGACGGACAATTCTACTGCTCAACAATGCGCGAGGATGTGGAGATCTACGACCGCATTGGCGGCGGAGATTCCTTCGCTTCCGGCTTGATCTATGGTTTTCTGATGGATCGTGGACCGCAATGGGCGGTCGAATGTGGGGCCGCGCACGGCGCGCTGGCCATGACGACGCCCGGAGATACAACCATGGCGACACTGGCGGAGGTCGAAAAGGTCATGAAGGGAATGAGCGTGCGCGCGGCACGCTGAGCGGTCAGCGAAACTGAAATGGGGAGAACCAGCAAATCCGAGATTGCCCGCCAAATTACGACCGTGGGGATAATTCCCGTTGTCCGGGCCGATTCCACAGACCTGGCCCGGCGGGCGATAGCCGCGATTCGCAAGGGAGGCGTTTCCATTATCGAGATTACCATGACTGTCCCCGGGGCCGTCCGCATGATTGAAGAGTTGAACAACGAAGCCGCCGCCGAAACAATCATCGGCGCCGGAACGGTTCTCGACGCCGAGACGGCGCGACAGTGCGTGCGGGCCGGCGCGCAGTTTATCGTCAGCCCGTCGTTGGATTTCGACACTATCGCCTGCTGCAAAGATCAGGACGTTGTCGTCATGCCGGGCGCGCTGACTCCCACGGAAATTGTTCGCGCCTGGTCGGCGGGCGCCGACTTTGTGAAAGTCTTTCCGGCGAGCGCGGTGGGCGGACCAAGCTACGTCAAGTCGCTCAGGGGACCGCTCCCGCAGATCAAACTGGTTCCGACGGGCGGAGTCTCGCTGCAAAATGCCGCCGCGTTCATCGAAGCGGGAGCCGAGGCATTGGGTGTCGGCGGTGAACTCGTGGACGTCCACGCGCTGCGGGAAGGAATGGACTCGCGCATCACGGAGCGCGCGCGCCACTTTCTTGAAGTCGTCCAGCAAGCGCGGAACAAGAAAGGCTTAGCGCCGCATGTCGCGAGCGCTGGCGCGGACCGCGGGCGATGAGGTTCTGGCCCGCTAGTCAGCTTCTTCCCAAGTCTCCCGAGGTGCAGGTCTCGGTTCATGCGCAAGAAATTGAAGTTGTAAGGGGGCAAAAGTGAAATTGGAAATTTCGCGGCGGCAGTTTCTTGGTGCAATTGGGGCATGCACGGCGGCGACCGCGGTCTCCTCTGTGCCAGCCTGCGCGTTACTCGCGCCTGAGCCGCTCTATCCTCCCATGGACCTCTCCTACTTCGACACGCCGATTTCGCCCGCTCCGTCGGACATTCGGATTGGGTACGCCTCCATCACTTGGGACGGCGAAGACCTTCGCGCCATCGAAGACATCGCGTCACTCGGCTTCCGTGGTATTCAGCTGCGCTCGAACGTGATTCAAGAATTCGGCAGCGCCGCCGCAGTGCGGGATTTGCTCGATAAGCACAAGCTGGCGCTCGTGGCATTGTCGAGCGGATCGGTGCGCATTGATCCGGCGGTGGAAGCCGAGCAGATTGCGCTGCACACGGCGCATGCGAAGTTCGTTCACGATGCCGGCGGGCTTTACCTCCAGGTGACGGATGAACGGCCAAAGGATCGACCCATCGCCTCCGCCGATTATCAACGCCTGGGCCGCCTGATCACGGAGATCGGGAAGCGCACCGCGGACCTGGGTATCCCGCTCGGCTACCACAATCATATGGGCTCGCTCGGCGAGCGTCCGGAGGAAGTGGATCAGATTCTTGAGGCGGCCGATCCTCGGTACGCCAAACTCGAGCTCGACGTGGCGCACTACTTTCAAGGCGGTGGGGATCCGGCGAAGGCCATCGAGAAATACCGCGACCGCCTGCTTTTCCTTCACATCAAGGATGTGGAGAAGTTGGTTCCGGGCAGTGCTTCCGGTACAAAGCGGCCGTATCGTTTCGTGGAGCTCGGCCGGGGCCAGGTCGATCTCCCGGCAGTGTTCGACGCACTTCAGCGCGTGAATTTCCGCGGATGGGCCATCGTCGAGTTGGACAGCGTGCCGGACAAGGCGCGCACGCCAAAAGAATCGGCGCTCATTAGCAAGAAATACGTCGAAGAAAGGCTGGGATTCAAGGTATGAAGTCGCCGTTCCGCGTAGCTGTCATCAACGACGAAATCACTCAGGATTTCGGCCGCGCGTGCGAAATTGCCTCGCACGATTTCGGCATGGACTGGATCGAGCTGCGCGGTATGTGGAACAAAAACCTCCTCAAGTTGGACGCGAAGGAAATCGAAGAAGCCCGCCGCATTCTTGAAAAATACCGCCTGCGTGTCACCGATATCGCCAGTCCGCTCTTCAAAGTGGACTGGCCGGGCGCTCCTCAATCGAAGTTTAGTCCCAAGCGCGATCAATTCGGCGCCAATTTTACCTTTGAGCAGCAAGACGAAGTGCTCGAGCGCAGCATTGAGCTGGCGAAGGCGTTTCAAACCGATCGCGTGCGCTGCTTCGATTTTTGGCGGCTCGAAGACCAGTCGCCGTATCGCGCAGCCATCAATCAGAAACTTCTTGCCGCAGCGGATCAGGCTGGCAAAAAGGGAGTCATTCTACTTCTAGAAAACGAAGGCGCTTGCAACACAGCGACTGGCACAGAGGCAGCTAGGGTTTTGCAGGCCGTGCAGTCTTCGAATCTCATGCTGAACTGGGATCCTGGAAATGCGGCCACGCTTGGCGAAACTCCTTATCCCGATGGGTATCAATTGCTCCCCAAGGATCGCATCGGCCATTGCCATTGCAAGGACGCTTCCAAGAAAGTGGACGGAAGCGGCTATCATTGGGAACCCATGGGGAAGGGCATAATCGATTGGGTCGGCCAGTTCCGGGCGTTTAAACGTGACGGTTATCGCTACGCCGTGAGTCTGGAGACGCACTGGCGCGGCGCCGGTTCTGCCGAAGAATCCACGCGGCAGAGTTGGGCCGGGATGAAAGCGGAGCTTCAAGAAGCCGGGGCGCTCTAGTTGTTCGCGGCGCTTTGCGGCGTGACCCGGTGTGCTGGGGGAACGGAATGAAAATCAAAGACGCCAAAGTCTTTGTCTGTTCCCCCGGAAGAAATTTTGTCACTCTCAAAATCTACACCGACGAAGGAATCTACGGGCTCGGAGATTGCACTTTGAACGGGCGCGAACTCGCCGTCGCCAGTTACCTGACGGACCATCTGATTCCTTGTCTCATCGGACGCGACCCATTTCAGACCGAAGATATCTGGCAATATCTCTATCGCGGCGCCTACTGGCGAAAAGGACCAGTCACCATGAGTGCGATTGCCGCCGTGGATATGGCGCTCTGGGACATCAAAGGTAAGGCGCTCAACACGCCTCTTTACAATCTCCTGGGCGGAAAGAGCCGCACTGGAGTCATGGTGTATGGCCATGCCAACGGCCGCGACATCCCGGAAACGGTGGACGAAGTTGGCAAGTTTATCGAGATGGGTTATCTGGCCGTGCGAGCCCAATCCGGCGTGCCGGGTTTGCCGGGCACTTACGGCGTTTCCAAGGACAAGATGTTTTATGAACCGGCGGAAAGGGGCCTGCCCCCTGAGAATGTCTGGTGTTCGGAGAAGTATCTCCTTCAAGCCCCGAAATTGTTCGAGGCGCTGCGCTTGCGCTACGGCGACGACGTCCATTTGCTTCACGACGCGCATCACCGCCTGACGCCCATCCAGGCGGCGCGACTCGGGAAGGATCTCGAACCGTTTCACCTGTTTTGGCTCGAGGACGCCGTGACCGCGGAGCTACAGGAGGGATTCCGTCTTATTCGCCAGCACACCACTACGCCTCTTGCCGTCGGCGAAATCTTTGATACCGTTTGGGACGCCA
>Ga0209056_10003107_pt1 | contig 17836 bp, 16 predicted proteins | sample GraSoiAngelo_114_FD_185876 | JGI IMG/M metagenome (GOLD analysis project Ga0209056, IMG submission 185876) | Grasslands soil microbial communities from the Angelo Coastal Reserve, California, USA - 14_0903_13_40cm (SPAdes) (version 2) | ecosystem: Environmental > Terrestrial > Soil > Grasslands... | reverse complement strand
ACGACGGTGTTGCCGCCGGTTTCGCAAACAGGATCTCTGCGGATTCAGCCATTGGCGGCCCAACCATAAAAACAGTCCGCCCCAACGCGCAATTCAATTTGCGCCGGCTCATATACGGGCGCACCAGCGCACCGCCCCTCCGTAGCGCCGACTTCCAAGTCGGCTGTATCGCGGATTTCCAAATCCGCGAACCGGGAATAGTTCAAGTGGCGCTAGAGTTTTGGTGCGTTGCCGATTTGGAAATCGGCGATACGGCAGGTTTGGAAACCTGCTACGAGGACAGTGTGCGGATGCGCCGCTCGTGTCCTGCACCGGCAAAAAGAGCTTTCCTTCGGCGAACGATTTTCGTATTTGTGATGGTGCCCAACCAACGCGATGAGTCCGAGCCGTTCCAGCCACGCGCAGGTTCCTCTCGACAAACTGGCGACGCCCAAAGTCAGCGAGGACTGGCTGGCGCTGATCGTCGGGCTTTCCCTCTTTCTGGTCTCGTTGGGCGGCTTTGGCGGTGTTGACGTTTTCGGCTGGGTCGTCAAGACGAATGTCTGGACGGACGCTGTCCAAAGCATGACTCCCGTTTCGAGGGATTTTCCGCGGGTGAAAGGCATTGCCTCGTTGATCTTCACCTATCTCCTGTTATTGGGAACGCTCATGGTTGCGGCCAAGACGGCGCTCCGAGTCAGATTCAGCAAATTTGTTGTGGGGTTTACGCTGGTCTTCTTCATCAGCTACTTCTGCTTTGCCATCGGCCACTTCGCTTACATCGCAGCGACGCCGATTGAACTGAAAAAGTTCGGCATCCCGTGGTCGATGAATCTCACCGGTGAAGCGGGTTTCATTGTCGCGTTGATCGCCGGTCTGGTTGTGGGAAATTTTCTCCCAAGCCTGGCCAGCCTGATGAAGGACGCAGTCCGGCCGGAGCTGTACATCAAAATTGCGATCGTCTTGCTGGGGGCGACACTCGGCGTGAAAAGCGCCGAGGCCATGGGGCTGGCCAAGGCGGTCATGTTCCGCGGGCTTTGCGCCATCGTTGAAGCTTACCTCATTTACTGGGCGCTGGTGTATTTTATCGCGCGAAAATATTTCCGGTTCAGCCGCGAATGGGCGGCGCCGCTGGCGTCGGGCATTTCGATCTGCGGCGTATCCGCGGCGATTGCGACCGGCGCGGCCATTCGCGCGCGGCCAATTGTGCCGATCATGGTTTCCTCGTTGGTGGTCATCTTTGCCGTGGTCGAGTTGCTGTTGCTGCCGTTCGTGGCGCAACATTTCCTGTACCAGGAGCCGATGGTGGCCGGCGCGTGGATGGGATTGGCGGTGAAGACCGACGGCGCGGCGATCGCGAGCGGAACCATTACGGACTCGCTGATTCGCGCCCGGGCACTGGCCGACAGCGGGGTGCAGTATCAGGAAGGTTGGATGACAATGACCGCGACGACGGTCAAGGTTTTCATCGACATGTTCATCGGCGTGTGGTCGTTCATCCTCGCCCTGATCTGGTGCTCGAAAATTGAAAACAGGACCGGCGAAAAGGTGCGCGCCATCGAAATCTGGGAGCGCTTTCCCAAATTCGTCCTCGGCTACGCTTTGACGTTCGTGGTCCTGCTCATTTGGTGTGTCAACTCTCCCGCTCACATTGCAACCAGCAAGACCATCACCGCCGGCACGGATGTTTTCCGGGTCCTGTTCTTTGTCCTGGCCTTCTTCACCATCGGCGTAGTTTCGAATTTCAGGCGGCTTTGGCAGGAAGGCATTGGCCGGCTCGCCGCGGTCTATCTCGTCTGCCTGTTCGGCTTCATCATCTGGATCGGGCTGATCATCTCCTGGTTGTTTTTCCACGGAATCAAGCCGCCGTTGGCGACCGGTTGAAGACCGAAGGGACTTTGCCATGCCCGACGAACCCAAATTTTCCGAAGAGCTGAAGAAGATGGATTACGAGCCGCTGCTGTCGGTGGAAAAAAAGCTGATCGGCTGGAGCCTCGCGCTGGGCGTCGTGCTGCTCGGTTTGCTGATCTGGATCAGCAACATTCTGTTTCCTGGTTGAATCACGATTGCCCCCTGTCTGGTACTGGCACAATTTGCATTTTCGACGGGGCGAGCCTCCTCGCAAGCCGGTTTGTCAGCAGCCTCGCCCCACCAAGCTGTACCACTAGTCCCTGCCTCGACGACTTGACATCGTGCCTTCCGTCGCGAAGTCTTCGCCACCAAATGCGCTCGAGCGGCTTGTGGAAACCGGTCCTGGGTGGATTGCTGCTGGCGCTGGCGATTTACATCGGCGGCTTCAAGTTTGACCAACATCTGCGCACGCGCCGAGGACCATGGCAGGTCACCTTCACGTCCGACCATTCCGGCGCTCCCGCCATTATTATCAACCAGCAGAAATTGGCCATCGCGAACCTGGAGATTGTTTTCGCAGGCGAGACCACGACGAACGCGCCGGGCACGGTCGCCTTTGATTTTCCGGAGAAGCCCATGCCGTTTGGCAAAGTGAAGTTTGAAGACCTGACGTATCTGCCGGGTACGGTGACGTTCGATTTCTTTGGGCATGAAATCGAACTGATTCCACGGACCCTCTATATCAACCGCAAGGCGCGTCCATGGCAAGGCAACGCGACCATTACCCTGACGCCGGCAGACAAGCCGGCGGCTTTGCTCGAACCGAAGTCCGGTAAAAAGAGGTATTGAAGGGCCGAATTGGTTACCGAGTGAAATCGCGGTCGTTCCCCTGAGCGCGACGGTAGCGGAGCACAACCGGCACGATCCAACGGAATCCGGGAGCGCACCCGCCGCGGGTGCAGCAGCGCCTCGCCCGGCACTCATTATGCGGGCGTTCGTCCGCCTGCGCGAAACGCTGTCCCTGCACAAGGAACTGGCGCACAAGCTGACTGAACTGGAGTGTGGACTTGCCCCTTCGCGTCCGCGGATGCCGCCCTCTGCGGCAGACGAGACGTCTGCCGCTACTTTCGACCTGTTGTCAGCGATAAATCAAAAATTTCTCCCGCCGCTTCTTGAACTCCTCCAGGTCAGTCGCCCAAAGCTGCTTGATCTCGGCAAGTGTTTTTCCGACTTTGATAGCGTCGATTGTCGGCTGGTGCTGCAGCAGGCGCTGCACTTTTTCCAGCGCGAAATCGTTCGGGTAAAGCCGTTGCAACGTCAGCGCCAGCACGATGCCGACGTCCACAGCCTTCAACGCGTCCCGCTCGGTGACGACGATGGAAACGCCGCCGCACTGCTTGTCTTTAAACACGCTCGACCGGGGCGTGAAGCGAATCGGCACGAACCGGACGCCGGGCAGGCCCGCTCGATTTAGTTCGGCGGCGAGCCTGACGTCGTCAACGTAAGGCGCGCCAATCACTTCAAACGGCGTGTCCGTGCCGCGGCCAACTGAAACCGCCGTTTCGAGCAAGCCCACCCCTGGATAGAGAATCGCTTCGGTGAGATTCCGCATGTTCGGCGAGGGGTTGGTCCATGGTAACCCGGTCTGATCAAACCAGAGGTCGCGCGCCCAGCCTTCGACCGGAATGATCGTGAGGTCTGCTTTAAAGCCGCATTCGCTATTGAACATCTTCGCGAGCTCGCCCACGTTCATGCCGGTTCGCAGTGGGATCGAGTGAAACGCGGTGAAGCTGCTTTCACCGCGATAGACCGGGCCTTCCACGCTCGCGCCGTTGATGGGATTTACGCGGTCGAGCACGAAGAATTTCAAGTTTGTCTCAGCCGCGGCGTGCAAACAATTGCCCATCGTGGCGAGATAAGTATAGAAGCGGCAACCAATGTCCTGAATATCAAACACGAGCGCGTCAAGGTCCTTCAATTGTTTCAACTCCGGCGCGCGGCGCGCGCCGTAAAGACTATAAATCGGCAGGCTGGTCTTTTCGTCCACGCTGTCGCTGACGTTCTCGTCGAGTGAGCCGCGAATGCCGTGCTCCGGACTGAACAGGACTTTGAGCTGAACGTCCGGGGCCCGCTTCAAGAGGTCGATGGTTGGGTTACGCTCGCGGTCGTGGCCGGTGTGATTCGTGATGAGGCCCACGCGCAGCCCTTGCAGCGGGGCAAATTTCTGTCCGGCAAGCACATCAATTCCGTTGAGAACTTCCGCCTCCTCACGTCGGCGGCCACGGGGTTCGACTTCGGGCCGCGGCGGCAACGAACCGGGAACATAGGCGAAGTTGAAACCCATCACCGCTTCCGCCGCAAGATTGGCAAGCGCGCCTTCGAGCGTCAGCACGCTCCCCCGGCCGTCGGGATGCACGCGGTTGGAGAGAAAAATCCAGAACGTTTTGGAAAACGGGTCGATCCAGAGCGCTGTCCCGGTGAACCCCGTGTGGCCGAATGAGCCGAGCGGAAATATCCTGCCGCGCGGGCGGCTGTAACCTGAATCAATATCCCAGCCCAACCCTCGCCGCGCCGGAACGTTCGCCGGCGTTTGCACGCTGGTCATCAACCTCACCGTCTCGGGTTTGAAAATGCGCACGCCGTCCAGGTTGCCCAGGTTAAGCAGCATCCGGGCGTAGCGGGCCAGATCGGCGGCGGTTGTGAACAAGCCGGCATGACCGGCAACGCCGCCCATGTAACGCGCGGTCGGATCGTGCACTGTTCCACGCAAAACCGCTCCGTCGATCCGCTCGGTCGGCGCGATGCGGAAGAGCTTCGTGGCCGGCGGCAGATAACCGGTGTCAGCCATTTTCAACGGCTGATAAATTTCACGCGCGACGAATTCATTCAGCTTCATTCCGCTTACGCGCCGCACCACTTCGCCGAGCAGGAAAAAGTTGATGTCGCTGTAACGAAAGGCCGTGTCGGGCGGCGTCACGAGCTTTTCCGCGCACGCCATGCGAATGGCAGTGTCGTAGCCGGACCACGCCGGCTGCGTGCTGATGTCCGGGCGCAGGCCCGACGTGTGGGTCATCAGTTGACGAATAGTAATGGCTTCTTTGCCGTCGTTTTTGAACTCTGGGAGGTAGGTTTGCACCCGTTCGTCGAGTTTGATTTTGCCCCGCTCGACCAGCAACATCACCGCCGGGGTGCAGGCGACCACTTTGGTCAGCGACGCGGCGTCGAAAATCGTGTCCTCGCTCATTGGCTCTTCGGCGGGCGTCAGCGCGCGTTTGCCGTAAGCTCGGTGATACGCCGCGCCGTTTCGTTCCATCCACAGCACCGCGCCGGGGCAATCCTGTTCGGCAACGGCGCGTTCGATGGCCGCGTCCATTTCCGCAAGCTTTTCCGCATGGAAGATGGAGTTCAGCGAACGAATGGACGCGGCGGGCGGCGGGCGTGAAGTCGTGGTGCGACAGGCGCACAGGAGAAGGATCGGCGGCAGGAGGACAGTGCAGAGGAGTAAAGGTTTGCGCATCGAACGAGGGGAAAGCTTACGGACGCAGCGAGTGACTGCAAGTCGTGTTCGTGTTTTTATTTTGCACCGGAGGAAACGTCAACCCACATGCCGACGTACCATTCGGCAAAGGGACGCAGGGGCGTCTCGAACAGCACATACGCGGCGGGGATATACGCGGCCTCGATGATCGAGCGAATTTTTTTGCTTTCGATTTTAGGCTCAATCCACACGGCAGGGCCATAGCTCAGGATATAGACGGAGAAACCGCCGACCACCCAGAGGACGGACGACCACAAAATTTCCTTTCCGCGAGATTTGTTTTCCTCTCTTGTGTCATTCATAACGCGCCGGCTTTGGCCAAAACGGTACACGGTCGGCATGGTGCAAGACGCGGGGTGCAACCGGCAAGATGATCCGACTTTTTCTCGCGGTTCTGGCAAGGCTCGCAACCCGGGCCTTCCCTCATCCCGGAGAGTTTCGCCGTCGCCGGTTACTCGAGTGACCGCACGGCCACGCCAAACGTGCCGCCGCCGTAAGTCGCCTCGTCCGTAACCAGTTGAAGAGAGCGAATTCTTCGGGTCGGCAACTCGAAATCCATGAATCCGACCACGGTTGCCTCCACGACTTTGCCATCTTCCCGGTGATAAAAGCTGTGCTGCATTTTGAGGTTTCCTTCGATCCGCGCACGCGTGACGTGGTTTAGAACGGAAATGATTTCGGCCTTCAGGGTTTGGTGTGTAAAGCGGTTCTTTGACACATCGTTGTTTTCCGTGGGCGGATAAAAGCGGGTCAGCAGTCTGGTGGAGATTTCTTCATCGACTATCCACGAATCACCGGCGCGGCTTTTGCCGTCCGGCAAAAGTTTGGCGCACTCGTCTTGACTCAGCACGATCCAGTCTTCCACCGGGAAATCGTTCCACGCGCCGCGTCCGTCGAGCGAGCGCGACGTCAAATGCAGCACGAGCGAATCGGGGGCGCACTTAGGTGGAGCTGATTGCGGCGCGGGCGCCACGAGCGCCTGGCCCTGCCGCACTTTCAGTTTTTTAATCGTCCGCTCCAACAAATCAATCAGTCGCTCCGTTTTTGCCGCCGTCGCGACGTGCAGGGAATCAATCGCGTGTCCGTCCGGCGACAGGATGTAAACATGAACGGTGCCGGCGGACAGTTTCGCCGCGAGCGCTTCCTTGTAAATCCGGTTGTATTCCGCTTTTTCCTCCGGCGGTTGCGCACCGCCGTCGCGGTAATCCTCGTTCACGGCGTAAACCGGAACGAAACATCGGTTGAGCAGCGAAATGACTGTGCTGTTCGAGAGCGGACCCGCTCTCATCGAGAACGCGCCCCCTCAACATCTTCCGGTGTTGATTCGCCCATCGTGCGTGAACAGAAAGACAGGCCGATTGTTTTGCTTTGCCAGTCGCTCGGCTTCGCGGATGCTGCCGGCCCATCCGATTTCATCAAGGCGGCGTTCCTTCGCGGTCGGCTCCAGCTCCTGCACGCGCTCCCGCACCCAGGCAAGGTCCCGCGCGGACTTTTGCGAATTTTCGGCGCGGTTGACTGTGACGGCGGCAACAACGCACGCCGCCGCCGTGCAAACGACTTTGCTCAATTGGTTCATGGCTTTTACTTCGTCTCTCTTTTCGTGGCTGCGCCGCTCAACAATGCAGAAAAACTCAACGGCTGTCAACCTGGGCGCATCGTGACACTACCACCATTGCGCGGCTGCTCTCCCTCTCCCCACTCCTTCGTCGTGTGTAGAGGGAAATATTTCCGGCTCACTTATGGTGGCAGTATTAGATGCGCCGCTGTCAACCTGCGCGCCGGAAAGTCTTTCATTTTTGAGGCGCAAGGCTGATACTCCCGGAGTCAAACTCATGAACTATCAAAAGTTTCTCTTCGCTTGGGCGGTTTCGTTCATCGCATCGAACGCGGCTTCGGCCTTTGCTGAAGATACTTCAGCACCACGAAAAGTCGTCACCAGGCCAGGGCTTTTCCAATCATTGACCGAGCCGCCGTGCTCGTATTGCTCGACGGAGAATCGAAAAGGGTTGGTCCGGCCGGACGAACGCGTGATTGCCTGGGTTCGCGGCCAGCACAATGGCGGCGCGGTTCCCCTCCGACACTTCATCGCCACGCCGCGCGTCATCAATGATACCTACGGTCTTTTCTTCTACGATTCCGACGGCGGCTACGTGAGCGCGTTCCAGAAAGACTATGGCTACGAGTTCTACGGCTGGCGGGATGGTGTGATGGTGGTGAAAGGCAAAGACGGCACGCTCTGGTCGGCGTTGACGGGCATTGCTTTCGATGGGCCGAAGAAAGGCCGGCGGCTGGAACGCATTCCCAGCCTGACAACCGAATGGGGTTACTGGCTGATGCTGCACCCGGAATCGACTGCTTACAATCTGTTCGACGGCAAAAAATATAGTTTCTCCGAACTGCCGACGGAGATGAGCGCGGAGGCCAAAGAGTCGATGGGCAAGGTGGATTCACGTCTCAAACCATTGGCAACTGTGCTGGGCGTGGAAGTCGGTGACGAGACGAAGGCCTATCCTCTGGACGGCGCCGGCGAACGCGCCTGTTTTGCCGATGAAGTCGGCGGCGAACGGATTGCCGTGTTTTGGTACAAGCCGACCAGCAGCGCCATTGCGTACCGCGGCAAACTCGATGATCGCAAACTTTCCTTCTACGCTGATGATGTTTCACCCGAAACCGCGCCGTTTAAAGACAAGGAAACCGGCACGCGCTGGACACTGGCAGGTCGCGCCGTGGACGGTCCGCTCAAAGGGCAGGAACTGCAATGGGTGTCGAGCGTGCAATGCCGTTGGTATGCCTGGGTGACAGAGTATCCGGGAACGGATGTTTATCGGCGCTCCGAAAAGTGATTCGCGGCACTGAAGCACGAAATCGAATGCCGCAGGCAAACAATGACCAGAGCCCAAAGGATCATCGACCTCCGGTTTGGTCATTCGGGATGGGTTGGGGAATTCGTCATTTCTTCAGGAATCGCTTGTCTCCTGCGCGGCTCGTCACGCCATCCTTGTCGAGGCGTTCCAGCAGCGGGATGACGATGCGGCGACTGGTGCCGAGCGCCTGGCGCAGTTCGCTGGCTGTGGCCGAGTCATGCTCCCGTAAAAATAGCTTCACTGTCCCCGTTGCCCGCACAAACGCGTCCGTTGACATTACGACTTCGTCGCCCAGTTCAATTGCTTCGCCGCTCTCCAGAAGAAACCGCAACGCCTGTTGCCTGAGTGAATCCGGCGCCACTTCCTTTCGCGAAGGCGGCTCCAACGGTTTGGCCGAGAGCGCCGCTCGAATTCCGGCTGCCGCGGCCTGTAAATGGGGTGGCAAAGCGGGCCGATGCGTCGTGCGGCGAATCGCCGGGCCGGCTTGCGAGAATCCTTGCGCGCAAAGGTCGGCAATCAGTGCGTCAAACCCGTCCGCGTCTGGCAATGACTTTTCCAGCGCCCTCCGCAATTCACTGAGCGGCAGGCCGGGATGCTCAGGATGCGCGCGGTGTTCGGCGTCAATGGCGTCCATCGCGGCTTGGCGCAAAGCCCGCCACTTCTCCCCATCCGCCACCCGTTCGCCGATGGCGATGGCCTTTCGTTCCGCGGCCAGCAATGCGATGGCACGGGAGATTTCCGCGGCGCTGAAGCGTGACTTGACCAGCAAGGCAGAGCCTGAGACAGCGCCGTCACGCTCCAACTGGGATCGAACGAAGGCAGTCGCGTCTTTCGGCGACTGCGCCCGTCGTTCCAGAAACTGCCGTTGCGGTTCTGTGCGGAACCGTTTGGAGCACGCGTCAGGATCGAGAACCACACCGCCGCCAAGCGTCGTTTGCTCCGACCAGTCTCGCACGGTAAACCGGTCGCCGGCAAAGGCAAAGACGGGAAAGGCAAGGCGAAGTTCCGCAAGCGCGCGCTCGCCGACGCAGAGTTGGCGAGTTTGGAGGAAAAAGACATGCGCGGGCACGTTTGTGCTGCCGAGGTGAATCCGCACCAACGCGCCGTCTTTGAGCGGCCGCGCAGCGCCGGCCTGGCTGGCCATTGGCCGCGACGATCTTTCAAACATTACATCCATCGTTTCGCTCGGATCGCCATGCTCCGATAGCGTGATGATGTCGCCGCGTTGCACGCTGTCTGCGTTAAGGTCCGGCAGATTCAGCGCGGTGCGCATGCCCGGTCCACTGACTTCGACGTCGCGATTATGGTTTTGCAGGCTGCGGACGCGCGTCGGTTGGCCCGAAGGCTGAACGACGACTGCCTGGCCGCGATGCAACTTTCCGCCGGTCAACGTGCCGGTGACGACCGTGCCGATGCCGCGCAACGTAAACACACGGTCCACGGGCAGGCGCGGTTTGCCGATGTCGCGCGGCGGCGGCGTATCACTCAGAACGAGCGCGAGCGTCGTTTTCAATTCGTCGATGCCGCGACCAGTGACAACTGAGGTCGGGACGATCGGCGCTTCGGCGAACGGCGAGACGGTGAGTTGCTTGCGGAGCTGCGTTTTGACGGCTTCTTCGTCCTCAGTCAAATCGATTTTTGTCAGGGCAACCACTGCGTGACTCACGTCCAGATAGCTCAGGATTTGCAAATGCTCCTCGGTCTGTGGCATCCAGCCGTCGTCCGCGGCGACGACGAACAGCGCCAGATCAACCGAGCCGACGCCCGCCACCATGTTCTTCACGAAATCCTCGTGGCCGGGAACGTCGATGATGCCGAGTTGGAAGGTTGATGGTTGAGGGTTGAGGGCTGAGGGCAGTTCCAGATGCGCGAAACCGAGGTCAATTGTGATGCCACGCGCTTTTTCCTCCGGCAAACGGTCGGGGTCCGTGCCGGTCAGCGCCTTGACCAGCGCGCTCTTGCCATGATCAACGTGGCCCGCCGTGGCAATAATGAAATGGTTCTGTGTCATTCGCGGGCTGTCAGTTCGGCTTCACCGGCGAATGATTTGCTTGCCAGCCAGGTCAGCGGCGAACAGGGCCGCTCCAAACAGGGTGATCAGCGCGGCAATCAGAAGACGGGCGCGAGAACCTATCGGGGGTTTCATAAGGTCCCGGTTGCAAACGCGGAATGAATGGCGCGGAACAACTCTTCATCCTGCCGAGGAAAAACGGTGCGCAAGTCCAACTTGAAGCGTCCGGCTGCAACGTAGCCGACAACTGGTGGCGATCCTCCCCGCAGTCGCGCGGCGAAATCTGTGACCGAGATGTTTAAGGGCTGCAGGTCCAGCGTGACAGAAGGAATGGCCGAGCGCGGCAGCGTGCCACCACCGATTTGTGATTTGCCTTCGCCAATGACCGTCTTCATCGGCAACGCTTCGAGCGCAACCTTGATCTTCTCAGCGCGAGACTGCAGTTCCTCGGTTGAGGCACGAAGCATCGTCAGCGCGGGAATCGTCTCCTGTGCGCGACCGGACAGGTAGAGGTCCACGGTCGTTTCCAGCGCGGAGAGAATCAGCTTATCGCACCGCAGCGCGCGGAAGAACGGCTCGCGCTTCAGCGCGCTGACCAGCTTCTCCTTGCCCGCCATGATGCCGGCCTGAGGCCCGCCGAGCAGTTTGTCGCCGCTGAAACAGACCATGTCCACGCCGCGCTTGAGTACTTCAGCGGGCGTCGGCTCGTGCTCAATGTCGGTTATTTTCTCCGTTTCCACGACCGCGCCGCTGCCGAGGTCTTCGACAAACGTCAGCCGTTTCTGCTTCGCCAGCGCGGCGATTTCTTCGGTCGAAGGTGATTCCACAAAGCCGCCCATGAAAAAGTTGCTGCGGTGCACCTTCAGAATCATGGCCGTTTGCTTGCCAACGGCTTTGCTGTAATCGCTCAGCGCCGTCTTGTTTGTCGTGCCCACTTCGCGCAGCTTCGCGCCGCTGGCTTCAAGAATTTCGGGAATGCGGAACCCGCCCCCAATCTGGATCAACTCGCCGCGGGAAATGATGACTTCCTTCCGCTCGTCGGAGGTAAAATGCCGAAGCATGAGCAACAGCGCCGCGGCACAGTTGTTGGCGACGGTGGCGGCTTCCGCGCCGCAGAGCAGCGCGAGATTATGTTCGAGATAAGCCGACCGCTCGCCGCGCTCGCCGCCAGTCAGGTCAAATTCGAGATTGTTGTAATTCGCCGCGAGGCTCTGGAGCGCTTCGACCACGGTCGGGCCGAGTGGCGAGCGCCCGAGGTTGGTGTGAACGATGACGCCGGTGCCGTTAATGACGGGCAGGATGCGTGCCGAGCGCAAGGCGTGAAGGGAGGAACGGATGCGCGCGAGCACGCCGTCGAAGTCGGGAACCTTTTTCTCCGAGCGCAGCGCAGCCAGTTCGCGGCGGACGATGGCCAGGACCGCTGGACGCGGCAAATCAACTTCGCCGAGCGCCTGAAGGACTCTTTCCACGGCGGGAATATCTCGCCGGCGCTGATTTTCAGAGCCTGCTGTTTTGTTGCTCCTGGCCTGGTTGTTCATCGGCCTGATGACTCCTTGGAATCGGATCGGATCAATCCAATGGCCTCAGCAGCGGCGTTGCGCACATCCTCGTTTGGATCGTGCTGCTCCAGAATCGCGAGCAGGGGAAGCGCTGGGTTGCCGTCGCGCCCGATTTTGCCCAGCGCCGCCGCGGAATTTTGACGGACGTACCACCACTCGTCGTTGAGGAGTTGCGTGAGGACGGGAACGGCGCCGGAGGCGTCAGGGCCGATTTGCCCGAGCGCAAGGGCTATGTGCGCGCGCGTGCGACTTTCGGGGTCCCGCAACGCGTCGATCAAAGCCGGAACCGCCGGCGCGGCGTCAGCCCCGATCAGGCCGAGACACGATGCCGTCGCCGAGCGCGCAAACGAATTGGTGTCCGCGCGCAATTGCGCGATCAGCAAAGGCACCGCCTCTTTCGGCGAATATCCGATGCGAACCAATGCTCGCACCGCAACGATTGTCGGCAGTTCATTTTTTTTCATTGAGGAAACGAGAAACGGTACTGCTGGGCGCGCCGCAGGGCCGATAGCACCCAGCGTGGGCGCGGTCTCCATCTTGTTTTCCTTGCTGTCCTTCTCCAGCAATGCAATCAGGGACGCAACAGCCATCCGGGCGTTTGGGCCGATGTATCCCAGACCGCGGATTGCCTCTCCTCTGGTTATTGAGTCCGGTGACTCCAAAAGGCGAACCAACGCAGGAACTGCCGGACTGGCATTGGTTCCCATCTCCCGGAGAACATCAAACCCGCGAGCCCGAATCATACGTGCGTCCAATTTCGGAGTCAGAATTCTTGCTGCCGCAGGAGGGGCTTTCGAACGAATCACCGTCAACAGCTTCGACTCCCTGTAATTCAGCAGGCGCGCGACGCGCGGCGCGGCTGCGTCACTCAGATGAACCAGGGCCGCTTTTGCCCGGAGATATTCCCTTTGACCCGGCTGCGACTTTAGTTCGTTCAGCCAAAACGACAGGGCGCGTCCTTGATAAACTGGCTGCGATTTCCACCAGGCTGAGAATAGAGCGACGGAGAGGAGCAAGACTCCCGAAATGACTCCGGTTCGGCAGATTGGAATTGAGAGATGCCTTCGGTTCATGATGACCGCGTCATTGGTTTGACGACCATGATTTCAGTTCATCGCTGCCATAGAAATTTCTGGTTTCTTCCACCGCCGGATCCGTCCGATAACAGCAGCGCATGGCGCGCGATGCTTCTTCAAAATTCTCATCACATCGTCCAGCAGTTGCGGGCGGACGCAGAGGAGCAGCCCGCCGCTGGTTTGGGCGTCGGCGAGCAGAATCTTCCGTTCGTCCGGGACACCGTTCCATTCCGTGAATGCGTTCGCTGTTTTTAGATTCTCGCGGCTGCCGCCAGGAATGCAATCTTTCGCGATGAGACGGAAAACTTCATCGTTGATGACGGGAACGCGCGAGGCCTCAATCTGCGCGCCGACACCGCTCGCGCGGCACATGGAGCCAAGGTGGCCGAGCAAGCCATAGCCGGTCACGTCGGTGCCGCCGCGCACCAATCCGCGCTCCGCCAGGTCCGCGCCTATGATATTAAGCGTGCACATGCTGTCGATTGCCTTTTGAACCGTAACGCGGCTCGCTAGAGCCCGCTTGATTCCGGTCGTAATGATGCCGGTGCCGAGCGGCTTGGTCAGCACCAGCAAGTCGCCCGGTCGCGCGTTCGCGTTGGTAATCATTCGGCGCGGGTTGACCAGGCCGGTGACCGAAAGGCCATAAACCGGTTCCGGGTTGCGAATCGTGTGGCCGCCCACGAGCACGCATTTGGCCTCTTTCACTTTGGCCGCTCCGCCACGCAGGATGGTATTGATGACCTTGAGCGGCACCACGTCGGTTGGCACGCCCAACAGGTTCATCGCGGTGAGTGGGCGACCGCCCATCGCATAGACATCGGACAAGGCATTGGCCGCGGCGATCTGGCCATAGACAAAAGGGTCATCCACGATGGGCGTGAAGAAGTCCACCGTTTGCACGAGCGCGCGGTCGGGGTCGATGCGGTAAACACCGGCGTCATCGGCGGTGGCTGCTCCAACCAGCAGGTTCGAATCGCGCACTTGCGGGAGCTGACGCAAGACTTGCATCAGGGCTTTTTGGCTCAGTTTGGAAGCTCAACCGGCGCAGGAAGAGAGCGACGTCAGTTTAAGAATCTGTGCGCGCGACACGACGACCACCTCCTTCCTTCAAAACGCGGAGTTCGGAGAGCGGAATGCGGAATGAATCCAATTTCGTGGGTGCTTGTTGAAGTCGCAATCCGCATTCCGCAATCCGCATTCCGCATTCGAATTGGCGGAGAGGGCAGGAATCGAACCTGCCTCGACCCGTGAAACGGACCGACGACGGTTTTGAAGACCGCGGAGGCCACCAGGCACCCATTACTCTCCGGGGAAAATGCTGGCCGAACATCGAACATCCAACACTGAACGTCGAACTTCCGACCGGCAAAGCGACCGCTGGTTGTGTTGTTCGATGTTCAGTGTTGGATGGTCCCGCTGGAATACGCGCCAGAAAGTCGAACCCACCGACCGGAATGAGGTTGCGATCAGAGCTTCCCTTTGACCGCCTTGAGAATAGCGTCGAAGTCGGGGAATTCGCCCGTCTCCAATTTGGAATAAATCTTCTGCCCATGGACGCTGATTTCGAAGGCGCCACCACCTGAGGGGACGAGCTTCAACGAGCCGATTCGCTGCTTAAGCGTCAACAGTTTTTCCGCCAAACTGACGGCTTTCGGTTCGTAGTTTCAGGCTGCGCAATACTCGATGGTGATTTCCGGATTCATGTTTGTGTTCCGTGTTCCGGGCGCACACTAGGCGAGACCCGCCAGCGCGTCAAGGTGCGGCGAGGCGTCGGTCAGGATCGGTGGCCTGCAAATCAGAATTTGGACAACGGGCGAGCGAGCCGTCAGCCACGGAGTGGCGCGAGAGGTTAGCCCACGGCGCGAGCCGTGGGGAAAATGCGCTCTCGCCGAAAGCCCCGTCAGCGGGCGACAGAGTCGCGGTCCAGGAAGACCTTCTTCCGCCGCTTCGCGGCTCCTATGTTCAATGCCCCAACCCACGACTGACGCCGTGGGCCACCTTCTCGTCGCTGCTCCGCAGCTATTTGCCGCAGCTCGCAAAATGCGGAACGCCTTGGACGCGCCGATGGGAGGAGAGCAGCGCTTCCGATTTTGTGGTTGCCAGCGGGCCAGGGAGAATTAGTGTTCAGCTTATGAAAGCCTCTTGCACCGGACGCCGCGGTTTCGTTTTCACGAAGGAGATTCCGTTCGGCGTCGTTATGCTGCTTTTATCGCTTCTGCCGTCCATTTCAGTCACTTTGACCGAAGCAGCGGAAAAGGCAACGGACGCGGCTCTCGCTTCACCGGCGGATCAGTATCAGGCGGTGGTAAAGGAATATGAAGCGGCGCAACAGGAATTCTCTAAAGTGTATAACGCGGCCAAAACAGACGAGGAACGACAGAAACTCTCGGACAAGTATCCTCAGCCTAAAGCCTGGTCGCGCCGCCTTTTGGAGCTGGCGCGGAAGAACTCAAAAGACCCGGCTGCCGCCGACGCCCTGGTCTGGGTCGTCACCAACGAGCGCTACGGAGAGGACCTTGACGAAGCCCTGGAGCTTCTGCTGAGGGACCACATTCAGAGCGAAAAGCTCGGTCAGGCAGCCCAGATGCTGGTGTACTCCAACGCGAAAGAGCCCGAACGGGCGCTCGAAACCATTCTGCAGAAGAACCCGCACCACGAAGTCAAAGGCAAGGCAACGTTCAGTCTGGGTCTTGTCAACCGGAGTCACGACAAAAATGCGGAAGCCGAGAAACTGTTTGAGCAGGTGATTGAAAAGTTTGGAGACATTGAGAACTATCGAGGCACGCTGGCCGACGCCGCGCGCGGACAGCTCTTCGAGATGCGGAACCTTGCCATCGGAAAGGTCGCCCCGGAAATCGAAGGCGAGGATGTGGACGGCAAGAGTTTCAAGTTGAGCGATTATCGGGGCAAAGTCGTGGTCATCGATTTCTGGGGCGACTGGTGAGGACCCTGCCGGGCCATGTACCCGCACGAGCGGTCGCTCGTGAAAAGATTGAAGAGCAGACCGTTCGCGTTGCTCGGCGTCAACAGTGATCCCAAGGATCACCTCAAACAGGTGATGAAGAAGGAGAACATGACCTGGCGTTCCTGGTGGGACGGCGGGACGACTGACGGCCCGATCGCCGCCAGGTGGAATGTCAGCGGCTGGCCGACCACCTACGTGCTCGATCATAAAGGGACGATTCGCTATAAGCACGTTCGCGAAAAGGCCATGGACGATGCCGTGGACGCGCTGCTGGACGAACTCGAGCGCGAGCAGTCCGGCGGGAAGCAACCAAAGAACTGATCTTCAAGAATTTTATTCCGGCGACTCGCCCGATTGACAGCTTTGAACCCCTGAACCTGGTATGGACGGCGCGCTGCGCCGTCCGCGCCGCGTTCAGCGGCGCAACGATGCCGCCCGCTGCTTCACGGGCGGGGACATCGCAGCGCGATGTCCCTACCGAAGTGCGGTTCATGGGGAAAGAGGGGTTCGTTCTGGAACCTGCGTCCGCTTGGCACTCGCCGCCGGTTGCTTGCCCGATGGACAGAATAGCTTTGAGCCGTTCATCGCTTCAAGCCTCCTGCTTACCGCAAATCGCTGACGCGCCTATCCTGAACGCGGCCGCAATTACTCTGATTCCGTCGCGAAGTTACAAATCGACCCCGAAATTATACTCCCAATTCCGTCGGACTCTGGCAGCTTGGCACCACTATGAAAAAATCCTGGCTCGCTCTCGGATGTCTCGGCGTCATTGTTGTCGGCGTGCTGGTGATCGTGTTGAGCGCCGGCGCGATCTACAACAGTCTGGTTGGCCGTTCGCAGGAAGTGGACAAGCAGTGGGCGCAGGTCCAGAACGTTTATCAGCGCCGGGCGGATTTGATCCCCAATCTGGTGGCCACTGTTTCCGGCGCCGCTAACTTCGAAAAATCCACGCTCACGGAGATCACCGAGGCGCGCGCGTCGGTGGGCCAGGTCAAACTCGATCCGAGCAAGGCGCCCGACGACCCGGCAAAACTGGCGGAGTTTCAAAAGGCGCAGGATCATCTGTCCTCGGCCCTTTCGCGGCTGCTGGTGGTCGTGGAACGTTATCCCGATTTGAAAGCGACGAGCAATTTCCGCGATTTGCAGGCGCAGATCGAAGGGACGGAGAACCGGATCACGGTCGAGCGTCAGAAGTTTAATGAAGCCGTGCAGCGCTACAACACGGCGGTAATGTCGTTTCCAACAATGTTCCTGGCCCGCATGCGCGGCTTTCAACCCAAGCCGTATTTTGTGGCAAAGGAAGGTTCCGAGACACCGCCCAAAGTGGAATTTAATTTCGGCACTCAGAAGACCGCGCCCGCAAAGCCGTAGAGTCCCGTGTCACGGACTTCAAACAATCGCTGCGCCCCGCAGGTCAACGGCATTTTGCTCCTCATGCACCCCCTCACCCCATCCCTCTCCCCCTCCGAGGGGGAGAGGGTGCCCAAAGGGCGGGTGAGGGAAGAGTTCAATGGTTCAATGCGCGAAAATCTATTCGGGAGAATTCTCTTCCTGATCATTCTTGCTCTCCTGACCCTGGATTGTCCGGCGCGCGAGGTCATAGCGCCGAAGCCGGCAAGTTACTTCAATGATTATGCCGGCGTTGTGTCCACCACCACGGCGCAGAGGCTGAACCAGACTCTCGAAGACTTTGAGAAATCGACCTCCAGCCAGATCGTCGTCGCTGTTTTCCCGCGTATGCAGACCGATTCGGCGTTGGAAGATTACACCCGGCGAATCGCGGAGACATGGAAAGTCGGTCAGCAGGGAAAAAACAACGGCGCGGTACTGTTCGTCTTCGTTCAGGAGCGGCGAATGCGGATCGAGGTCGGTTACGGGCTGGAAGGCGCGCTGCCGGACGCGCTGGGGAAACGGATCGTGGATGATGAGATCGCGCCTTACTTCAAACGGGGCGACTACGACGGCGGACTGACTGCGGGCGTGACCGCCCTAT
>Ga0209056_10003103_pt1 | contig 17846 bp, 18 predicted proteins | sample GraSoiAngelo_114_FD_185876 | JGI IMG/M metagenome (GOLD analysis project Ga0209056, IMG submission 185876) | Grasslands soil microbial communities from the Angelo Coastal Reserve, California, USA - 14_0903_13_40cm (SPAdes) (version 2) | ecosystem: Environmental > Terrestrial > Soil > Grasslands... | reverse complement strand
TCGCCAGCTACTGACTGAGAGCTGTGTTCTCGCCTTCCTGGGCGGCATCGGAGGCTATGTCCTTACTGCCGCAGCGTGGAAGGTGCTGCCTGTACTCGCGCCCACGAGCATCCCGCGATTGGCCGCCGCGCGCGCCGATTGGCCCGTTCTTGTATTCGCGCTCGTAGTCGCGGTCCTCAATGGCTCTCTCTTCGGAATGGCCCCTGCGCTTCGAGCCGCTCTCACGCCGCCGAGCGCCGCCCGCGAATCTCGTGCAGGTGTTGTGGCTGGCAAGCACGATCGCCTACGAAGCTCATTGGTCATTTCCGAAGTTGCCTTGGCCATAACGCTGGTCGTTGTTGGCGCACAACTCACCGGTAAGTTTATCGAACTACTGCGCACTGATCCCGGTTTCGACGCGGATCACATCGTTGCCTCGGTAGTCGCACCACTCCGCCAAGGAACTCACGAGCGATGGGGGATTGCATATCAACGTTTCCTCGATGCCGTTCGCGCCATTCCGGGTGTAAGCAACACGGGCACGGTCGATGCGTTGCCATTCAGCGGCGAAAATTTGGGCGGCTTTATAGCCACCACTGACGCGCAAGCTACCCAGCCAGACACGCAAGTGGTGGCTGAAATCGATGATGTCAGCGACGATTATCTACAGACGATGGGCGTTCACCTGGTCCAAGGACGCTGGTTCAACGCCAGCGATATGACTGAATCGAATACCACCGCAATTATCAGCGACGACGCTGCACGCCGCTTGTGGCCCGGTCAAAACCCGATTAGCAAACGCATCTGCGTTGACTGCACTCCCGAGAAACCGAACAACTGGAAACAGGTTGTCGGCGTCGTCTCGACTGTTCGTCACAGGTCCATGGATGGCGCGCCGGACCTGAATGTCTATCTCTCGGCGGGAGCCCTGGAGAAGGCGATCTTTCTGGTGGTCAGGACCGACCGTCCTGTCGCGGGCTTCGATAGCGCGATCCGTCACGCTATTGCCGCAGTCGATCCGAATCAACCAGTGTTCATTACTGCATCGATGCGGGCCTTCATCTCCGATTCAATAGCCGACCGCCGCTTCATCATGATCTTGCTCGCGATCACCGCCGCACTCGCGCTGCTGATGTCCGCCGCCGGAGTTTATGGCGTCGTCTCGTACGCAACTTCGCGCCGCACACAGGAGATCGGACTGCGCATGGCTTTGGGAGCAAGTCGCAGCAATGTGCACAAGCTGATCTTTCGCCAAGGTTTCACCGCAGTTTTCGCCGGGCTCGTTATTGGAATCGGGTTGACCGTGGTTTTGTTGCGAGTGCTTAGAGGAATGATCGCGGGCCTGGAAGCAAGCAATGTAGCCACTCTCGTAATTTCTGTTGCCGTCGTTTCTCTCGCGGCGGTATTCGCCTGCTGGTTGCCCGCGCGCCGCGCGGCGAAGGTCGATCCTATGGTGGCGTTGCGGTACGAGTGAGGGAATAAAAAAATGAACGGACTCCTCCAGGATCTTCGCTATGCCCTACGGCAGTTGCGCAAGAGCCCGGCATTTACGGCCGTCGCGGTAATCACGTTGGGGCTGGGCATTGGCGGTAATACTGCGATCTTCAGCCTCATCGACGCCGTAATGCTGCGCACGGTTTCGGCCAAAGACCCAGAGCGCTTGGTGCTGCTGAAGTGGAAAGCAAGAGCCATTCCCCAGACGAAGGGCTCGGCAAGCTACGACAATTGCCCTCAGGGCAGCGGGCCCGCACTTGGAGGGGGCGCAATCCTCTCTGACGTGCCACTGGACTCTCAGGGGTGCTCATTCTCGTTGCCGTTCTTTAACTTAGTTCAATCTCAACGACGTATTTTCTCGGATGTCACCGCGCTTGTTCCCACAGAGTTCAGCATGAATTCGGACGGGCGGACAAGCCATGTACATGGGCTGTTCGTTTCGGGCGATTTCTTTTCAACACTAGGCGTGCGACCAGCACTTGGCCGACTTTTGCGGGAGAGCGATGACTCAGACGTAGCGGCCCCCGCGATCGTATTGAGCCATCGTTTCTGGCGATCCGAATTGGCGGGCGATCGCATGGCTGTCGGCAAACACGTTCTGATAGGCAAGACGGCTTTCACGATTGTGGGCATTGCGAGCCCAGACTTCGTGCTTGATCCCGGGCTCCCGGGCGACGTATGGGTGCCTCTAGCGTTTCGACCTGTTGTGCCGCCGTATGCGCCGAAACAGCTGGCAGCTAACGCAATATGGATGGAGTTGATCGGGCGCCTACAGTCGGGGGTCACGGTCGATCAAGCGTCGTCTGCGCTGAGTAGCATCTTTTCCGGAGCTTCCACAAGTGGTCCAGATGCGATGTTCAAGACTAACGACGCGCCGCGGATTGAGCTTGCAAGCGCGGCGCGCGGCTTTGCGACACTGCGCAGAAATTTCTCGCAGGCGCTTTTTGCTCTGATGGCCGCAGTTGCACTTGTCCTGTTAATTTCGTGCGTCAACATCTCCGGATTAATGCTGGCACGTTCGGCTGCAAGAAGAAGGGAAATAGGCACGAGGGTTGCGCTAGGTGCATCTCGCGGCAGAATTGTCTCGCAAGTCCTGAGTGAAAACCTGCTGCTATCTCTGGCGGGTGGCGCAGTTGGAATTCTGCTCGGAGAGCTAGGGGCTCGAGTTCTCGTAACATTCCTATCCCGCAACTGGTCTCTGCCGCTGGAATTGGACGTGCATCCCGATGTTCGGGTGCTGGTTTTTACGCTAGTGGTTTCAGTCCTGGTAGCATTTGCCTCTGCTCTCGTGCCGGCGCTCTCCAGCGGACGGCGGGATTTATTGTCATTCCTCAGAACGGAAACGGGTAGCGCAAGCCCAACTACAGGCCGCCGATTCGTCTTTGGCAGCTTGATCGTTGTCGTCCAGATTGCAATTGCCATGCCCGTCCTTACGGGCGCTGCGCTTGTTGTTCGGACGCTTGGCAATTTGAAGGCCGAGAGTGTGGGATTTGAGCCGCAGCACTTGCTCGTGTTCCGCGTAGATTCTGACTTCAGTCAAAAGAATCGTAATACTACTCTCTACCGCGATCTTGAGGACCAGCTTGCATCTCTCCCGGGTGTCACGTCTGTAAGCCGTTCGGGAGTGGCGCTTCTGAGTAACTCTGGCATGGCTGGTCCGATCCGTTCGGATGGCCCATCGTCCGTCGAAGTGCGTGCCCACGGCCTGCCGATGTCGAGCAATTTTCTCGCGACAATGGGGATCCCTCTACGACGGGGACGCGTGTTTACCGACGGAGGTTCTGAAGGCGCACCCCAGCGCAAGGATGTGCCTATCCCGGTGGTCGTAAATGAAAAGCTGGTTCACCTTATGTTTGGGGCAGAGAGTCCCATCGGCAAACACTTCCATTTAGGCAGTTCCGGTCCCTTCTACGAGGTTACGGGCGTTGTTGGCGATGCAAAGTACAGCAATATGCGCGACACAATATGGCCGACGGTCTACATGCCAATGCGTGATTGGAATGGCGATGTCTACTTCGAAATCCGCACTGCGATGGATCCCGCAAGTGTCATTCCCGAGATTCGCTCAGCCGTCGCGCGCCTCGACAGCAGCCTGCTTGTGGCCGATATGAAAACTGAGGTGGAACAAATTGACCAGGATCTATATCGGGAGCGGCTGATGTCGGCACTCGCCGGACTATTCGCGGCATTAGCACTCGTGGTCGCGTGCACGGGGGTTTACGGCTTGTTGGCATTTCAGACGGCGCGGCGAGTCCAGGAAATCGGCATTCGGCTTGCCTTAGGGGCGCGGCGGGGTGACGTCCTGCAACTCATGCTTCGGCAGGGAGCCACGCTTGCCATTGCGGGTGCGGTTATCGGATGCGCAGCAGCGCTGCTGCTGACCCGGTACCTGCAGGCGTTCCTATTTGGCGTGAAATCCACAGACGCTGCCACAATCACCGCGATGGCCGCCCTACTAATTGCTGTTGCCGTGGTTGCGAGTTACATTCCAGCCCGCCGCGCGGCAAAAGTCGATCCCATGGTGGCGCTGCGGTACGACTGAGGAGAACTGATGCATAACGTCGTTCAAAATATCCGCTACGCCCTGCGCCAGATGCGCAAGAGTCCCGGATTCACAGCGGTCGCTGTAATCACGCTGGCGCTGGGTATTGGTGCGAATACTGCCATTTTTACGCTCGTTCATGCCGTGTTGCTGAGGTCATTGCCGGCTGCCGAGCCAAAGCAGCTATATCGCCTCGGTGACAACGACAATTGTTGTGTGTGGGGCGGGCATCAGGATGATTTTGGGATCTTCTCTTATGCGCTCTATCGCAATCTAAAGGACCAAACTCCTGAGTTCGAGCAAATGGCGGCGTTCCAAGCGGCCACGTCACGATTTGGCGTGCGGCGCAACCAGTCATCGGATGTGGCCGTGCCGCTCGTAGGGGAATTCGTTTCGGGAAATTATTTTTCAACGTTTGGTGTCCCTGCATTCGCCGGACGAACTCTCGCACCATCCGATGACGCACCTGAGGCTGCTCCGGCCGCGATGCTCAGTTACCGGGCATGGCGAGATCGATATGGGCTCGATCGTTCTGCTGTCGGCGCGAGTTTCAGCATTAACGGTTCGCAGTTCACCGTGGTCGGAGTTGCTCCCCCGGGATTTTATGGCGACACGCTCCGTAGTGATCCCCCGGATTTATTTATTCCTCTATCACAGGAACCTGCAATTGCAGGACAGCAATCGCTGTTGAATCACGCCGAGTTGCACTGGCTGTACATCATCGGACGAATGAGGCGTGGGATCACGCCCAGTATTGTCGAACCAAAATTACAGGTCCAAATAAGACAATGGCTCGCGGATCAGTCGGGTAGCGCTCTTTCCGAAATGCAGAAAGCCAATCTCGCCCACACGACGTTGCGATTGAGTCCTGGCGGCGCGGGAGTAACCAGCTTGCGCGATCACTCGATCAAACAGCTGCGGCTGCTTATTGCTGTTGCTGCGTTGGTGCTCGTGATTGCGTGTGCGAACGTTGCAAACCTCCAGTTGGCGCGCGGCACTGGCAATCGGCAGCAGACGTCAATCCGGCTTGCGTTGGGGGCTTCGCGGAGCCGCCTTGTCGAGCAAACGCTCACAGAAAGTGTGTTGCTGTCGGTTATTGGCGGCGGAGCGGGCCTTCTGGTCGCGTTCGCCGGAACCCGCACGATTCTAGCCTTGGCATTCCAAGGGTCGCATTACATTCCGATCGATCCAAGTCCCTCATTGCCGGTGCTCGCGTTTGCTTTCGCGATGTCTCTATTGACTGGAATTGCTTTTGGCGTCGCGCCGATCTGGCTGGCTTCTCATTTCCAGCCATCGGAGGCCCTGCGTGGGGCGAACCGTTCTACTCGTGACCGCTCCAGCCTGCCGCAGCGCTCGCTGGTCGTGGTACAAGGTGCGCTGTCGTTGCTTTTGCTCGTTGGTGCAGGTCTTCTGCTCCGAAGCCTGCACAGTCTGGAAGACCAGCGCTTCGGATTTGAAACTCAGGGACGGCTGGTCGTTTCTGTGGACCCGTCCCTGGCCGGATATAAGCTCGAGCGGTTGGCCAGCCTTTATCAACAGATTGAGGAACGGGTCAGACAGCTTCCTGGTGTTGCGAGCGTTAGTTATTCGATGTACAGCCCCTTAGAGGGAAACCGGTGGAGCAATGATGTCTTGTTTGAGGATGGCCGCACACGAGCCAAGCAAGGCGAAGAAGACTATATGGCGTGGGACCGCGTTGGGCCACACTACTTTGAGACTCTTGGTACCGCGGTGCTCAGGGGGCGTGCAATCGATGAACGCGACGCCCCCAGTTCCCGTCACGTTGCCGTAGTGAACTGGACTTTCGCACAACGATATTTCTCAAACGAGGATCCGATCGGCAAACGCTTTGGATTGCTCCCTCAGCATCGCGGCGACTACGAAATTGTTGGCGTGGTTGAAGACTCGAAGTATACAAATGCCCGGGAGTCGGCCGAGCCTATGGCTTTCTTGCCATTCTTTCAAATCGTGAACTACACCGAACCCGAGTTCCGAAGTGGCGAGTTTCGCAGCAACTACATTGACGGCGTCGAGCTAAGGGTTACGGCCAGTGCGGAAAATATCGTTCCGCTTGTACGTCGCACGCTGGCGAGCATCGATCCCAATCTCCCGGTAACCGAGATCCGCACGCTAGATGAGCAAGTAAGCCGAACTTTTAATCAAGAGCGGCTCACCGCACGGCTCACCGGGTTTTTCGGCATGCTTGCGCTGGTCCTTGCCTCAGTCGGCCTCTACGGAGTCACTGCATACTCGGTGGCGCGGCGCACGAATGAAATTGGTGTTCGCATGGCACTCGGGGCGGACCGAAACGGTGTTGTCGCGATGGTGCTTCGCGAAGCTTTTCTCCAAGTCGGCATTGGAATCGGCATAGGAGTTCCAGTCGCCCTGGCATGCGCTCGGATTCTGGCGGCAGAACTATATGGCGTAAAAAGTTATGACCCGATCGTCTTCGTGATAGCGGGCCTATTGCTTTCTGCATGCGCTTTTGTGGCCGGATTCGTGCCTGCGCGTCGCGCGGCGAAGGTTGATCCCATGGTGGCGCTGCGGTACGAGTAAGTGCAAGCAGAAGAGTTTCTTGGGGGCAACATGATTCAACTGAAAAATCTGGAACGCAGTTACAAGACTCCGGCCGGGCAATTCTTTGTGCTACGGCGCGCCAACCTGGAGATTCGCGAAGGCGAGTTCATTACCGTGATGGGGCCGTCCGGGGCGGGCAAGTCGTCTTTATTAAATGTGCTGGCCCTGCTCGACGATGGATGGCAGGGCGAATACTGGTTTCGTGAACAGGCCGTCCATGAGATGAAGCGCAAGCAGCGGGCGGAGCTCGCCAAGCGCAATATCGGGATGGTTTTTCAGAGTTATCACCTGCTCGACGATCTCACGGTGCGCGAGAACATTGATCTGCCGCTTTCTTACAAAGACATTCCACACAAGCAGCGGCAGGGCATGGTGGCGGACACCCTCGACCGCTTCCAAATTGTCGCAAAGAAGGACTTGTTTCCCAGCCAGCTTTCGGGCGGACAGCAACAGCTGGTGGGAGTGGCACGAGCGGTCATCCATAAGCCCGCGCTGTTGCTGGCCGATGAGCCTACTGGAAATCTCCATTCCTCGCAGGCAAAGGAAATCATGGAATTATTTCGCGAGCTCAATCAGCAGGGGACAACCATTGTTCAAGTCACGCACTCGGAAGCCAACGCCGCGTACGGCTCGCGAGTCATTCAGCTGCGCGATGGCTGGGTGGTGGGCGATACCGCGAATCCCGAGCTTCAGCCCTACGAGGCGGTGAAGCAATGAGGCAGTGCCTCCGGAGACGGTTTACCAGTTGGTCCGTCGCAGCGGTGATTCTCGTTTCTTCAGTCGCTCTGTGTCAGCAAGGCGGCGAGCAATCGCAGGTGCAGGGCAATGCGGACGCTCCAAAGATTCCTACTCGGGCGAACTATTCTGCCATCTTTAATTTGCCGAGCTCGCGCAATCCGCTGAGCGCGTACTCGCCCAGCAGCGCTCCAGAGCCGCAGCTGACGAATTCTCCTGACCTGAATCAGTTGATTCGTGATGGAAAACTCTACCTATCATTAAAGGATGCCATCCGGCTTGCTCTGGAGAACAACCTCGACATCGCCATTGCGCGATATAACCTGCCGATTGCCGACATGGACATTTTGCGTACAAAGGCCGGCGGCGTCTTCCGAGGCGTGAATGCCGGAGTTGTGCAAGGCACGCCCGGCGGCGGAGTCGGAGGATTCGGAACCGGCGCTCCTGGAGCGGGCGCGGGAGGTACAGCAGGCAAGCCAGCAACTCAGCGCCTATCAGAATGAGTTTTGACTGAAGCGACCAGGGCTGCAGCCAGATCAGGATGCCACTGGCGATCAGACCCGGTGCGACCAGAAAAATCGAGAATCGAGTGACTCGACGTTCGAACGGCGCTCGTTGCCTTTTTCGCCTTTTGCCTTTGGACGAATTGCTAATGCCTGGGCTAGAGCCCATACTTTTCCATCCGGCGGTACAAGGCGCCACGGCTCAGGCCGAGTGCTTCCGCGGCTTGGCTCACGTTGCCTTCAAAGCGCTGCAGCGCCTTGCGGATCAGGATACTTTCAACCGCCTCTAGACTCAATTCTTCAAGGTTCTGCGGTTGCCCCCTTTGCGAGCCTAACCCAAGGTCTCCCGCCTGAATTTGTTCTGTGCGGCACATCAGGACCGCACGCTCCATCGTGTGCTCCAGTTCGCGAACATTCCCCGGCCATGCGTACTGGAGAAGCGTCTGCAAGGCCGCGGGATGCAGCCCTTTGACCGGACGCCGGTAACGTGAGGCGTACTGCAAAAGGAAATGCATGGCCAGAGCTGGAGTGTCCTCTGTTCGCTCACGCAATGCAGGCAAATGAATCTCGACAGTATTAAGTCGAAACAATAGGTCTTCACGAAATTGTCCCGCCTCGCAAGCAATCTTCAGATCGGCATTGGTCGCACAGATCACGCGGACATCAACCTTTTTGCCGTGTGATGAGCCCACGCGTTCCATGTCTCCGGATTCAATCACCCTCAGCAGCTTGGCTTGCTGGCGCAGAGGCACATTGCCAATTTCATCGAGGAAGATTGTCCCGCCGTCTGCCAGCTCGAATCGTCCGATTCGATCGGCGCGAGCATCCGTGAATGCGCCCTTCACGTGTCCAAACAACTCGCTCTCAAAAACTCCTTCAGCCAGTCCCCCGGTATTCACTGGGACTAAAGACCGCTTGTTCCGCAGCGACAGCGCGTGGATAGTACGAGCCACGACTTCCTTGCCAGTACCGTGCTCTCCGCTAATCAGGACATTGGCATCCGATGGCGCAATGCGCGTGATCGTTTCCAGCACCGGAGTCATGCTCGGCGCGGTTGCTATGAACTCAGGTCTGCCCTGCGCATTAAGAAGCCGGTTCTCCGCCGTCAGCCGCTCCGCTTCCTGCAAAGCGCGATGCAGTTCAACTTGCGTCCGTAGAATCGAAAGCAAGCGTTCGTTTTCCCATGGTTTCTGAATAAAATCGCGGGCCCCGCGCCGCATGGCCTCAACCGCGAGGTTCACGTTGCCCCACGCGGTCATGACAATGACCGGCAAAGTGCTATCCTGAGCAACAATCTCCGAGAGCAGATCCAGGCCTTCCCGCCCCGACGTCGTGTCGCGAGTGTAATTAAGGTCGATCAATACGGCATCGTATTGCGCGCTGGTCAGCGCCTCACGCGCCAGCTCTGGGGAATGAACGGCATCCACCTTGTATCCTTGCGGTTTCAACAGGAGTTCAATGGCTTCGAGAATGTGCTGCTGATCGTCAGCCGCCAAAATTCGGGGCGAAGTCGCAGTCTTGGTGAGAACTGCAGGAATACTTATTTCATGCGATTTGGCCGAGGTCGGCATGAGTTTGTGTCGCTCCGGCGTCTACGCCCAAGTCATTGAGGAGCCAGGGCGTTCGCAGGCCCGCTGATCACTCCGTTTATTGCGTCCTGAATTTGGATTCCATTATGTTCCAAAGTGGCACCGGTCGCATGATCAACTTCCACTCTGGCCTTTTCGTACACTGTCATTGCGGTGACCAAGTCTAACTGAGCAAGCGCGAGATCGCGCTGCGCGGTCATCGTCTGATACGTCGATCCCGCGCCGAGCGTCTGCTCCTTCTGCGTGATTTCAAATGTGCGTTGCGCGAGATCCCTGGCTTTGCGGGCCGCTTCCACTCGTGCCACTGTCTGTTCGAGCGCATACTCGGCGTTGCGAACCTCGATCCGTATTTGCTTTCGCAACTCTTCGCGCCGCAGCTCAGCTTGCCGGTATTCGAGTTCGGAGCGGTACTGATCGGCCTTCGCGACGCGATTCCGGATGGGAATATTCACATTGAATCCGACGTAGTAATCCGGGGCTGTGTTATTGAACGCGTTCCCAAATGCTCCGGAGAAGTCGGTAGGCACGGTCGAGGTATTGGGCACCCCGGGAACGTTGTAGACGGGGTTCAATGGTCCGGCCAAACCCGATCCGCCGTAGAAAGCCAGGAGTGAGAGGGACGGCAAAAGTGCATTGCGCGCCGCCTTGCGACTGATTTGACGATTCACCAGATCAACGTCCGATTCAGCAAGCTCGGGTCGGTCGTGCAGAGCCTGCTGAATGAGATCCTGCACGTTCTCACCCGCAGGGGCAACTTGCGCAGACTGCAGCGTATCTGTCGGTACGACGCTGACTGACTCAAGCACTGGATCATCAAGACTCTTCGTGAGCGCGTTCTTCATCAGCAGTTCTTGCAATTGCAGGCTCGTCCGGGCGACCGTCAAGTCCTGATCGCGCTTAGAAACCTCAGCTTCGGCGCGCATCACGTCCATTGCCGGAATACTTTGCAGCTGGAGTTGTTTCTTGGCGTTGTCGAGCGATTGCTGTGCAAAGGCCAACGATTGTTCGTTCACCTGCGACTGCTCGTACGCGTTCACCAAGTCCCAATAAATGTTCTGAATCTGGGTCACGGTCGCCATCACCTGGTCTTTGAAGGCAATATCCGAAATCTTCTTATTATTTTTCGCGATTCTCAAATATCGGAGGTTTGGGCCGAAGCCAAATCCGGAAAGCAGTTGCTGTTGGAACGAGAAGCGGTACATCGCGCCCAGGGCCGGGGACAGGTTGAAGAACGGACTATTCGTGGTCTGACGATTGTTGTTGAACTCGAAGGAAACGCTCGATCCCGTGGCGAAGGCTTGTGCAAAACCGAAATTCGCCACACCGGTGTTCAATTGCAGCAACGGAACTCCGTAGATTCGCTGGTTCGCCAGCGGAGTGGTTTGATGCTCCGCCCCCACTGACCCTACGATTGAAGGGTCATACGAAGGCACAGCCGTACCAACACCCAACGTGGACTGCACCAGGCCCGATGCTCCGGCGCCAGCGCCACCCGCACCTGCGGTTTATTGGCGCGGCGCTTCACGATCACATTGTTCGCCCCCTGCAAACCTTGGCGAACGTCGTCGGCGCCCTATGCGAGGAGGATTACTCGTTCCGGGCGCGATTGGCGGTTCCTAATGATGCTCTGGGGGAGCTCTCACTCGAAGTCAACGCTCTTGCTGACTTGCTTGCGAAGCATCGTACCGGTGCGATCGAAGCGGTTGCCTTGTTGCAGCGGGTGGTAGAAGAGGTAGATATTCCGATCTTTGCATTTGATCCATCAAACAGGTTGCGGCTCGTAAACTCCGCAGGAGAAAAACTGCTGCAGCAACCGCCCGCACGATTGATTGGCAAGGCCGGGTCCGATCTTGGGCTGGAGAGTTGCCTGTCATGTGAGAACGAGTCTCTGGTTGAGCTTCACTTCGGAACTGATGCCCGCTGGTTCGTCCGCCGCAGTTCATTCCGCCAGCAGGGAATTCCGCATACGCTCATTTTACTCTCCGATGTGAGCCGCGCCTTGCGAGAAGAGGAGCGTAGAGCAAGGCAGCGGCTTATACGTGTGCTGGGACACGGCTTGTTCAAGATTCGCCCGCAGGGCCGTCCGGCTTAGACTTGCCTGGTTTGCACCGCAGACGGGCATCCCATCTCCGATAAAAGTGCAGGTGTGATGGGCGTCACGATTGAACTGCAGAATCTTGGAGATGCCGAACTGTGCCGAGAAATTGTGGCGCGTGTTGAGCACGCACTCAGCGCCAGATCGGGAGACTGGCGGGTGTCGATCGCAGGTTCGCGCGCCAGCGAACACTGGGAAATGAGAGTTGAAGGACCGAACAGCTTTGAACGGTCGTATACTTTGGCGGGTACGGCGGGGGAGCACGAGCCGGAGGCCATTAGCCGACTGATTCTCCAGCTGGTACCTAGTGGTTGCTAGGGGTGTCTGTTTGTCATTAGAGGCCAGACGCACCCAAATGAGTACCTCTCAATCCATCCATCACATCCAAGAGCTGCAAGTGGGCAGAGGTCCAAACGCCAGCCGTCGTCTTGATGAGCATATGCTTCGAGCATTGAACAAGATCAAAAGACCCAGCACAGCTGAAGAGATTACGGAATCGCTGAATCGCGATCTTGGCCCGGGCGACCGTCCCTTCGAAACCAGAGAAGTCGCGAGCTGGCTACGGGGTGCCCACGATGAGGTGCTAAGTCTCTATTGGCTGCAAACTCGCCCGCGCAGATAGCCGTTTTAGTCTTTTCTCCCAACCTCAAGTAGTTCAAAGTAGTTCAGATTCACAGGTGCCAATTTCTTGCTTCTTTGGCTACAATGTCCTCCGTCAAGAAGGAGCAAACATGGCAAAGAAGAAGATTGATCCACTCAACAAGAAGCAGTACAGCGCCGTTTCAGCTGCTCTCACGGTCTCGGATATTCCCGCCGCGGTGAGCTTTTATCAAAAGGCCTTTGGTTTCGCTAAACGCGCCATCATGAAAGGTCCTGATGGCAAACCGGTCCATGCTGAACTCACATTGCGCGGCACAACTCTGATGCTCGGCCCCGAGAGTGAGGCAATGGGAAAGCGGAGCGCGAAGCACGTTGGCGTCTCACCGGCGACTCTCTATATTTACGTGGAGAATGTGGATAAAGTCGTCGATAAGGCGACCAAGCTCGGCGCCACCGGCCAGGGTCCGGTGATGGACATGTTCTGGAGTGACCGCTGCGGCACTGTCGTGGACCCAGACGGCTACACCTGGATGGTCGCAACGCATAAAGCCGAACCCACGACTAAGGAAATGAAGAAAGGAATGGAGGAGATGATGAAGCAGCAGCCGGCTAGTGCAGCCGCCGCTGACTGATAAGCCTTCATTCGAAAAGCACTGGCTGTGCCGTCAGTTCCTCGCAAGACGATGGAGGAGAACTCGGCGTATAGCTTCGCGTCAGGATCTTGAACTCGCTGGTCTTCAGTTCGAGAACCACGGATCGCGCCGCTCGGCGTTCTCCGCGCGATGCTCACCAGAGTTTTTCCGCTAGGCGCCGGATCATGGGCTCGGTGTCTGAGAGCGGTACATCTTGCTCGAACGTGTCCTCGACGGATATCGACTGCGTAGGCCGATCCGGCACGACTTCGCTTTCGTCGATGCCGCGGGCGAGTTCGTACAGCCGCACCCCGTAGCGGCCGAATTCGTGCTCCAGGGCAGCTAATTCCAAACCCCGCAATTCCTTCACTGTCCTGAGTCCGAGTTTCGCCAGTTTCTCTTCGGTTACTTTTCCTACACCGGGGAGGCGTCCCACAGGCAGCGGCGGAAGGAACCCATCTACCTCATCAGGCTGGATGACGAACAGGCCGTCGGGCTTGCGCCAGTCCGAAGCGAGTTTTGCCAGGAACTTATTAGGTACGACTCCGGCAGATGCCGTGAGGTTCAGTTCCTGCCGGATTTGCTCCCGAATCGTACGTGCCACCAGCGTTGCCGTCGGTAGGCCAGTCTTATTCTCGGTCACATCCAAGTACGCTTCGTCTAGCGACACGGTTCGATCAGATCGCTATGCCGCTTGAAAACCTCGCGCACACTGCGGGACACTGCGCGATATCTCGTGAAATCCGGAGCGATGAAAACCGCAGTTGGGCACAAGCGCTCTGCTCGCAATGCCGGCATTGCGGAGCGAACGCCGAAAGCTCTTGCTTCATACGAAGCCGCACAGACGACTGAGCGATTGCCTTTCCACGCAACGATCACGGGCTTGCCGCGCGATTCGGGATTGTCGCGCTGCTCAACCGAGGCGTAGAACGCATCCATATCGATGTGCACGACTTTCCGCATGGCTGTTTGGCATCCATCCTATTCCTGCCCAAGACGGCCAGGGCATTCAGACTCCCGCGAGTCGAATCGCTACGCCGATCAAAATGATCCCTGCTACTGTGGCGAGTGAAACACGAAAATCGGGAGAGTGCCGGTGGGCATCGGGAAGTAGGTCCCGGCTGCGATGCAATAGCGATTTCTGAACGCCCCTACCTCAGCGAAGGTTCTTAAACACAGGGTCGTCGCGCAAACGCTTGGGGAAGCTCTTCTCGTATCTCCCCAGACCTGGACACATCAGGTGATGGATTCCCCGGTAGCCAAATTCGCACATCTCTTCCATGGCTTCCTTCGCCGTCCAACCTTGCTGTCCCATGCGATACGCTGCGATCATCATCCCAGTGCGGTCGTCACCCAGCCGACAGTGCACGAAAACCTTCTTACCCGGATTCTCTCGCGTGATTTCTATAAAGCGTTCGAACAACCTGTCTTTGGGAAACGGACAATACCACGGCAAAGAGATGTAGGTCATGCCCAGCTTCCCGACGAGGGCTTCGTCGCGCTTCGATCTGCCAGTGTCGACGATGATTCCAGTTCCCATGTGCGCAAGTGTCTCAAATCCCACGGCGGAAGGTTGACCGCCACGATAGAGCGTAGGCGTGACCTCGCCAAAGTTCGGAATTCCATTTGCCTTCAGATGTTGTCCAATGGCGTGCTGGGCAGCAGAGCGGTTCGAGGGAGCGAGGTCGTGGTCGTTTTGAGGTAAAGCGTCTCCGCCGTTAAGCACGGGGATCAGGAGGAGCACGAATAATCGAAACCTGGTGCGTGCGGGAAGCATGGCTAACTGCGTCCAGTTTAGAGCCAGTCCAACCCGCAGTGTTTTCCTCGGTTCCCTAGTCGGTCCGGCACAATTTGTGCTCGATACGGCGGAATGTCAGGTTAATACGCGGTCGAACTACGTCCGGCCCTTTCGGAACTTCGTGCTTAAAGTTCTTTTGCGTTTGTCCCGCCATGATGAGCAGGCTCCCGTGGGGCAGTCGTTCCGCGAATGCCACGGCGCCATTCGGCGCCTTCAAACGAAACCATCGTTCGGAGCCTAGACTCAGAGAAGCGATGACCGGCCCCATTTCCGGTTCCGCATCGCGTGCAATCCTACGCTGTCATTTCCGTTTCGATAGAGATTGCACAGAACAGCGTTATAGGAGAGCTTCGGCAAGCGCAGGTTGGTGTAAGCCTCGGCGGGAGTCGCGTCTTCGACCCGTGCCTTTAAAGCGAGCAACTCCGGAGTCCAGCCAAGCGGCCTATACTCTCGTCGTGAATAGGTATAGCTCGTTCCAGGATCACCATTTGTGATCAACACATCGTGGGCTCAAGGAAACGACACGACAAGCAGGAGGAAATCGAAACCCATGCAGACAGCAAACGAAAGCAGGATGGTGGTCCCGGCTCTTGAGAGGTATGCGCAAGGCCCTCTTTCTGAACTGTGGATCGGTTGTCGCGGTAGGGACGACCATCGCTGGCTCATCCCTGGTCATCAGCGGTATGGCCTGTTCTAGTCAACTGACGGGATCAGAAACGGACGGACTCGGGGAAAACTTTTGGTCTCCATTGCTCTGCGCTGCCGCTGAGAAATGTTGCGTGCTACTCCGCCGATGTCAGTCTCGTCCAGCAGCTTCTAACGTTTAATCGGTCCTCGGATTTTCCAGAGGGCGGTCAAGGCATTGGCGGCATCTCGAATGGCTTGTTTTTCCCCAATTGCTGGTCCGCGGTTGGAATATCGGCGTGTGTCTCTTGGCATTTCCGCACATCGGTGCACCGGCGATCCTGGATAAAGCTGCCATATACCTTCCTTGCAACTTTCGAGGGCTCAACTTGCCTCCTTCATGGTTCTTACATTGTCGATTTGAATTCTTGAAAGCGAAGGTGCCAATACGGATTGCTGCGGAGTTGACCTGCGGAATGCATGTAGAGGTGCAAAGCCTCGCTGGTAGGCGCAAGACGACATCACCTTCTCACTCAGAATGTCGTTGCGAGCGCAAAGGCCTGATTGCATCAACAATGACTGCAGTCCCCATTCACCGCCTTGGGAACGCGATCACATTACTACTAGGAGCATTGGTGCTGCGGATGCGTTGTAAGTCCCGCTCGTCGGCTTTGCGGCCTTCGAGAATCACCTCTGCGGCCACGAACAGCAGTGCGCGGGGATCTACCGTGGGACGTTCTCCACGGACAACCCGCTCAAGTTCAGCTAGGAAGTTAGATTGTGTGGCCTGCATGGCAGAATCGTAGTGCTGAGGGTCGAAGACATCAAGATAACAGGAGGGTGTTACCGTCGGAGTGGATTTCGCCCTTTAACGCGTACGTGCACGAATACCTTCAGAGACTTCGGCGAATCTATCATAGGCTGCGTGAGGAGGATCCGATCAACATGTGCTCCTTTTGGCTGGTAGAGGCGCTGACGCGCGCAGGCAAGGCGGATTCCAAGAAGCTTGATCAAGCCAGGTTGCTGTTTGAGCGTGTGCTGGGCTATGCCAACCATCTTGGGCTTTATTCAGAACAAACAGGGCCACAAGGCGAAGCGCTCGGTAATTTCCCTCAAGCCTTTACACATTTAGCGTTGATCAGCGCCGCATTCAATCTGGACCGAATGTTGGGGAGCCAGATTTGAACGGCACAAGGGTGCCTTTCAGGACTAGGAGACATTCATGCCGGATCTCAGACAAGGATGCGCTATAGGAAAGAGCGCGGAAGATACAGCGCCAGCCGATGCTCTGGTTCTATTCGGAGCCATGGGGGACTTGGCGCACAAGAAAATATTCCCTGCGCTTTATCATATGGTCCAGCATGGTCACCTGGATGTACCCGTGATTGGCGTTGCCAGGGCGGGACGCACCAACGAACATCTCAAGGAGCGCGTGCGCAACAGCATTCAGCAGCAAGGAGCCGAGATCGATCAGGAAGCCTTGGCCAAGCTGCTGAAGTTGCTTCGCTATGTCGGGGGCGATTATGAGAAACCAGCGACCTTCGACCTTCTGAAGAAAACTCTTAGCTCGGCCAGACGTCCTGCGCACTATCTGGCGATTCCACCCAGTCTGTTCACAAGCGTCGTAGAGTCTCTCGCAAAGTCGAACTGCATCAAGGATGCGCGAGTCATTGTCGAGAAGCCCTTTGGACACGATCTTGCGTCGGCCCAGCAGTTGAATGCCGCACTTCGTGCGGTGCTTCCGGAATCGAAGATCTTTCGGATCGACCATTACCTCGGTAAAGAGGCAGTCCTCAATCTGCTGTTCTTTCGCTTCGCCAATAGTTTTCTGGAACCGATCTGGAATCGGAATTACATCGAGAGTGTGCAGATCACGATGGCCGAAAAATTCGGGATCGAAGGGCGGGGTCAGTTTTACGACGCCACCGGGGCCATCCGCGATGTGGTCGAGAACCACATGCTTCAGGTTGTAGCTTTTCTGGCCATGGAGGCTCCGACTGGGCTGTATTGCGACGCCATCCGCGATGAACAGGTCAAAGTATTCCGCACCATTCCACCGCTGGACCCAAAACATCTGGTTCGAGGCCAGTTCAATGGCTACAAAAAGGAAAAAGGAGTCGCAGCTGATTCGAGGGTGGAGACGTTTGCCGCTGTACGCCTAGAAGTTCATTCATGGCGGTGGTCAGGTGTCCCCTTCCTCATTCGCGCTGGAAAGTGCCTGCCGGTTACGACTACCGAAGTGCAGGTCAAACTAAGAAAGCCTCCGCTCGACATTTTGGGGGACGAATCGAGCAATCATTTCCGCTTTCGCCTCGGTCCAGGAGGAATATCACTTAGCCTCAGCGCCCGAGTCAAACGCCCCGGCGAAGAACTTGTCTCCATGCCCGCGCATCTTTCGGCAGTCGAGGAGCCCACGTCGGACGAGGTTGATGCGTATGAGCGTCTGCTGGGGGATGCGATGCGTGGAGATGGCATGCTGTTCGTTCGGGAAGACGCGGTGGAAGCTGCGTGGGCAATTGTCGATCCCATACTCGCGAATGAAGCAGCCCTGCAACAATACGAGCCAGGCTCGTGGGGTCCACGTGCGGCGGACCGCCTGGCCCTCGACGTGGGCGGCTGGCACAATCCGGAAGAAGAAAAAGAGAGCACAGCCCCTGATCCGAAAGCCGTGTAAAGCA
>Ga0209056_10003099_pt1 | contig 17856 bp, 17 predicted proteins | sample GraSoiAngelo_114_FD_185876 | JGI IMG/M metagenome (GOLD analysis project Ga0209056, IMG submission 185876) | Grasslands soil microbial communities from the Angelo Coastal Reserve, California, USA - 14_0903_13_40cm (SPAdes) (version 2) | ecosystem: Environmental > Terrestrial > Soil > Grasslands... | reverse complement strand
CTTCACCCCTGGCTGCCGCAATCGCTTAAGCACAAACAGCCAGCGCGCAAAGTTCGGATCAACCAGGACATTCTCTCCGCCGATCTGCACGAAGAAGCTGGCATGACCGATAAATGTGACCCCCATTTCCCCGTCTGGCACCAGTTTTGGTTTATGCGACTGGCCGCGGCGAGGGGTGACCGCAGAATGCCGGATCAGCTTGCCAAATGCTCTGGCACGCTTGCGAAGCGCCGGGTTCTGGAGCGCCTGTTTCAGCATGGGAAAGCAGCTCTGAGCTGTTAGCTGTTAGCTGTTACGTGTTAGCTTTTGGCCAGAAACAAATTGTGCCGAACGGTTTTGGCGAAGCGCTAAAGGCGAAGAGCTAACGACTGACTTTCTGATTCTACCAATCTCCCATCATTTGCTTGACCCATGGCGATTACGTCAGTTCTAATTCTGAAGACTATTCGTAATCAGGAGCGTGTAATGCGAGTTGCATTTCTAGGATTGGGGATTATGGGCCGCGGGATGGCCACGAATCTGGCGAAGGCCGGTCACGAGGTCTCGGTCTGGAACCGCACGCCGGGGAAGGAAGTGGAAGGCGCGCGTCTGGCAGCTTCGCCTGTGGACGCTGCACAGGGCGCCGAAGTCGTATGGCTCTGCGTTTCGGACACCACGGCCGTTGAGAGCGTGCTGTTTGGTCCAAATGGAGTCGAGCAGTCGCTGACTGAGGGCATGATCATTGCCGACTCGAGTACGATCTCGCCTTCGGCGACCCGCAATTTTGCGGAACGTGTCGCCAAAAAAGGCGCGCAATATGTGGATGCGCCAATGACAGGATCAAAGCCGGCAGCTGAGGGCGGCACGTTGCTGTTCATCGTGGGTGGCAACGAGCAGACGGTCGAGCGCCTGAAGCCGCTCTTTGCCGCAATGGGTAAAAAGATCTTCCGCATGGGAGACGTGGGCAAGGGGCAGTCCGCAAAACTGGTGATGAACCTGCAGATTGCAATGATCTACGAAGGCTTTGCCGAGGCGCTCACGCTGGCGGCGAAATTGGGAGTTGATGCAGAAACACTGATGCCGCTGGTAAATGCTTCCATGGTGCGGTCTGGGGTCGTCGAATACAAGTCCCCGTTCGTTTTGGGACGGGACTTCACTGCGAATTTTCCGCTGCGCCTGATGCGGAAAGATATTCGTCTCGCTCTTGAGGCAGCCAAAGAAGCCCGGGTAAAACTGCCAGGACTCGAGACAGTAGAAGATATCTATGAAATGGCCATCGAAGATGGACACGCTGAACTCGACTACGCCGCGACGTTACTCCTGCTCGAGAAGTGGGCGGGAGTAGAAGTGAAGGGGCAGGCGGCATAAGAGCACTCGGGCGCGCGTTTTCTTTATGCATCGAGCCGAAAAATGCACGAAGTGCGGATGCATTGAGATCGTGCATAGGGTGATGGTTGCGCACGACGGGCAGCGCGGCGAAGCCAATGTCAGCCTGAGGCTGGACGCTGATCCAACCGCCATGTTTCTTAAGAAATCCGTTCGTTCGATTTTCCATGCCGAGGTTTGCTCGGCTTGCGGATACGTTGAGTTCTATGCCCATAATCCCGCGGAACTCCTGGCCGCGTTCCGAGACGCGCCGGGACCCGCGAAACAATACCAATTTCCTCGGCTCGCGTTGACACCCCTTCCTGCTGACCATTAAAATTGTTAGTTCTAAAGAGTCCTTTCGACCGGTCCACACCCAGCAGAAAACATGGATGAGACGCTCAAACAAATAGGCGGATTACTGCTCGGCTCCATTCCCACAATAATTTGCTTTCTGCTTTTGTTTGGGCTCTACACGGTGCTGGTGCATAAACCGCTCACTCGGGTGCTCTCCGAGCGGCGTGATCGCACTCAAGGGGCGGTCGAGAAGGCGCGGGCTGACATTCAGTCTGCCGAAGCGCGAACTGCCGAGTATGAACAGAAATTGAGAGAGGCGCGGTTAGCATTGTTCAAGGCGCAAGAAGCCCGACGGGCCAAGGCTTCGCACGCCCGGGCAGTCGCGATTGCCGAAGCGCGCAAGCGAGCGCAAGCACAAGTTGATCAAGCGCGTGCAGCAATCGAGCAGGATAAAATGGCCGCGAAACGTTTGCTGGAAGGCGAAGCCGGACGCATGGCGTCAGAGATCATTCGTGCCGTGCTTGCACCGGCGCTGGGCCAGGCGGGTGGACGGTGAGATTTCGATCTCGGAAATTTGCGCCTTTGGCGTTGCTTACGGTCATGATCCTCTCTGGCGGATGGGCACGAGCGCAGTCTGGAGAGCCGGATCACGCCCCTAATCCCAGCGTGCACAATGCTCCCGTCAATGCTGCTCCGGAACAAAAATCCGAGGAGGATCCAACCGCGCAGTTCAAGCATTCTGCGTCAGTGCGCCTGCTCTCGCGAATTACCGGCTTGAGCGCTGACGGAGCTTACTGGCTCGCCGTGGTTCTGAACTTTGGCATTGTTGTAGGCCTTATCGTGTGGGCTTCAACGAAGAACCTGCCCGCAATGTTCCGTAGCCGCACCGCTTCAATTCAGAAGTCAATTGAAGAAGCGCGCCGCGCAAGTGAGGACGCGAACCGGCGATTGTCAGAAATTGAATCGCGGCTGGCGCGGATGGATGACGAAATCAGCGGGATGCGCGCTACATCCGACAAGGAAGCCGCAGCTGAAGAGCAACGGATTAAAGCTGCAACCGCCGAGGACGCCCGCCGGATTGTGGAATCTGCCGAGCAGGAGATTGCCGCCGCGGCCAAGGCTGCCCGGAGAGAACTGACCGGTTACGCTGCCGATTTGGCAGTCACGCTGGCTACCAAACAAATTCAGGTGGACATTCCGACCGACCAGGCGCTGGTGCGCCGGTTTTCACAGCAACTTTCCGGCGATGGTTTAGGCGCGAAGAAAAATTAGATGGCTACCGTCACGAACACTTACGCCCGAGCTTTCGCCGATGTCGTCATGGCTAACCGCCTCGACGCCGCAAGAACGCTAGCCGAAGCACAGCAGGTTGCCGGGCTTGCGCGTGACAGCAAAGCGCTTCGCGAAGTGTGGGAAGCGCCCTCGATTCCCGCCGAACAGAAACGCGCTGTACTCGACAGCATCGTTCAGAAGGCCGGGCTGTCGCGGCCGGTACGAAATTTTGTCGCCGTTCTCATTGACAAGCGGCGCACTCGATTTCTAAGCGACATCGTGACCCAGTTTGGGCAGGAATTGAATCAACGGTTGGGGTTTGCCGAAGCTGCGATCACCACTGCGCGGGAATTGAATGCGGACGAACGTGTGGAACTTGAGGGTGACCTCGCGCGAGTGACAGGCAAGAATATCCGCGCGAAATATGCGCAGGATAGGACCATCCTCGGCGGGGCCATTGCCCGCGTCGGCAGCACGGTTTATGACGGTTCGGTGAAGGGACAGTTGGAGAGATTAAAGCAGCTCTTAGCTCTTAGCTCTTAGCTCTTAGCTCTTAGCTTGGAGCACAACGATTTTGAGTCGCAAAAGCTTTTAACCGCAAAGGTCGCGAAGAAAAGCCGCAAAGGACGCAGAGGAAAGCTAGTCTCCAGCAAAGGAAGCGCTAAGAGCTAAAGGCTAGTAGCCAAAAGCTGAACTTATGCAAATCAAAGCAGACGAAATTACGCAATTAATCCGGCAGCAGATCGAGAATTATGAATCGAAAGTTGCCGTTGACGAAGTAGGGACCGTCATCACTCTGGGCGATGGCATTGCGCGCGTTCATGGACTCGAAAAGGTCATGGCCGGCGAGCTGCTCGCATTTCCGCATAATCTGTCCGGCATTGCGATGAACCTGGAAGAAGACCAGGTCGGGGTGGTGTTGCTCGGCGAGTACACCGCGATCAAAGAAGGCGACGAAGTCAAGCGCACCGGGCGCATCATGAGCGTGCCTGTGGGTGATGCAATGATCGGGCGTGTTGTGGACGCGCTTGGCCAGCCAATTGATGACAAAGGCCCGATCTCGACCTCCGAATTCATTGCGATGGAGCGCCTGGCGCCCGGAGTGATTGAGCGCCAGCCGGTGCGTGAACCGATGGCGACTGGGTTGAAAGCCATCGACAGCATGATTCCCATCGGCCGTGGCCAGCGCGAGTTGATCATCGGCGACCGGCAGACGGGAAAGACTGCGATTGCGATTGACACGATCATCAACAACAAAGGCAATGACCTGATTTGCATTTATTGCGCGATCGGGCAGAAGCGGTCTTCGATCGCTCAGGTGGTTAAGATTCTCACCGATTACGGCGCAATGGATTACACGATCGTGGTCGCAGCTTCGGCGTCAGAGCCTGCTCCGATGCAATACATTGCCCCGTATGCAGCGTGTGCAATGGGCGAGTACTTCCGAGATAACAAGAAGCACGCGCTTGTTATATACGACGACCTTTCGAAGCACGCGGCCTCCTATCGCGAGATTTCGCTGTTGCTGCGGCGTCCGCCAGGACGGGAGGCGTATCCCGGAGATGTTTTTTATCTCCACTCGCGATTGTTAGAACGTGCCGCCAAATTGAGCAATGAAAAAGGCGGCGGATCGCTTACTGCGCTGCCGGTTATCGAGACCCAGGCGGGCGACGTTTCCGCTTACATTCCGACGAACGTCATCTCGATTACGGACGGGCAGATTTATCTGGAAACAGATTTGTTCAACCAAGGCGTGCGTCCGGCGGTGAACGTTGGATTGTCCGTCAGCCGTGTTGGCGGGGCGGCACAGATCAAAGCCATGCGCCAAGTGGCAGGCAGCCTAAAACTGGATCTTGCCCAGTATCGCGAGCTTGCGGCTTTTGCGCAGTTCGGCAGTGATCTAGATAAGGCCACGCAGGCGCAGCTTAATCGTGGACAGCGCCTCGTCGAAGTTCTAAAGCAGAAGCAGTTTTCGCCTCTGCCGTTCTCGAAGCAAATCCTGATGATTTTCGCTGGAACCAGCGGCGTGCTAGACGACATGGCTATCGAGCAGGTGCGCGATTTTGAGGCGGAACTATATCGTTACGTGGACGCCACCAACAGTGGTCTGCTGGCCGCGATCATGGAGAAGAAGATTCTTGATGACGCTCTCAAAGCGGAAATGACCAGAGTGATAAAACAGGCAAAAGACGCGTTCGTGGCGGAGCGGCAAGCAGTGGCAGCAGGGAAATAGAGTCAAAATCCCATCCTGTTGCATAGAGCGCGACAAGGTTGGGACACCCCAATCCACGCTTAGGCGCACGACCAACGACGAACGACGATTTCATGGCCAATATCTTAGATATCCGGCGGCGTATTCGCAGCGTGATCAACACGCGGCAGATCACGCGCGCCATGAAAATGGTCTCTGCAGCCAGGCTGCGACGGGCGCAGGAACGCGCCCTTGCCGCACGTCCTTACGCGCAGATGTTGACGAATGTCCTCAAATCGCTAGTCTCGCGTGCCGACGTTTATGATCCTGCGACTGGCGACGTGCTTCACCCGCTCCTGGTGCACCGCCCTGAGAAAAATGTGGTGTTGATCGTCGTCACGGGCGACAAGGGTCTCGCCGGGGCGTTCAATGCCAACATCCTGAAAGCTGCAACTCGCTTTCTGGAGTCAAAGTCTGGCAAGAATATCGAAATCGAGGCAATTGGCCGCAAGGGACGTGACTTTCTGCGTAGAAGATTTAGGGCAGCCGAGCCTAGAAAGACCGACTCGATAGAGCCGCCACGCACCACGTTGGTAGGCCAACAAGTTGGAGTGCTTAACAAGATCGAATACTCGCTCGCGTCTGACCTTGCCGAGCGGCTGATTGAGCGCTACACCAATGCTGAGATTGACTCGGTGTATGTGGTTTTCAACGAATTCAAGTCTGTAATCGCGCAGCGTCTGGTGGTCGAACAACTGCTGCCGATTGAGCGGATCGGCGCACGGGAAATTGCGCAATCCAGAGAAATGCAACTCGAGGAGAAGCAGCGGGCCATTGAGGCCGCCAAGGGTGCCGGTGTTTCGATTCGTCCTGCAGACACGCGCGAAGCTGACGAGCGCGCCGCCGCATTTGCCGTGGCGCAGGTGGATTACATCTATGAGCAGCCGCCGCGTGAACTGTTTCGGGCGTTGCTACCGAAGTATGTGGGAATACAGATTTATCGTGCGCTGCTGGAGTCGGTCGCGGCTGAACATGCCGCACGAATGACGGCTATGGAATCAGCAACCAGCAACGCAAGCGACATGATTGATTCGCTGACTCTTTCTATGAACCGAGTGCGCCAGGCGAAGATCACCAGGGAAATTATTGAAATTGTGAGTGGAGCAGCGTCATTGTGAAAACCAGCTATTAGCTTTTAGCTCTTAGCCTTTAGCTTATCGAGCTTACGTTCGTTTGGCCATAAGAATGAATGTTGGAGCTGCAAGGAGAAGCTAAGAGCCAAGAGCCAAGAGCTAACAGCTAAGAGCTGACTTTATGGAAAACATCGGACATGTAATTCAAATCACCGGTCCGGCCGTGGACGTGCAATTTAATGCGACCGCCATGCCGCCGATTTACCAGGCCCTTCGTGTGGTCAGCGAGGGCTTTAACGTCCCCAAGGCGATTAACGTAATCCTGGAGGTGCAGCAACATCTCGGCGAAGGCCGGGTGCGTTGTATCGCTATGGAGGCTACGGACGGGATGGTGCGTGGTATGAAGGCAATTGACCTCGCCGGCCCCATTTCCGCCCCCGTTGGCCATGGCACGTTGGGACGCGTTATGAACGTGATCGGCGAGCCTGTGGACAACCTCGGCCCAATCGCCGCGAAGGAACGGCACCCGATCCATCGCACTGCGCCTTTGTTCGAAGATCAGGCGACAACGGCGGAGATGTTCGAGACCGGCGTGAAGGTCATTGATCTTATCCAGCCTTTCTTGAAGGGCGGCAAGATCGGACTCTTCGGTGGCGCAGGAGTGGGCAAGACCGTAGTCATCATGGAGCTGATCAATAACGTCGCCAAACAGCACGGAGGTTTTTCGGTATTCGCCGGTGTCGGAGAACGCACTCGCGAAGGCAACGATTTGTGGCTCGAAATGACCGAATCGGGCGTGATCAAGCCGGGCGATCCTGATAAATCGAAAGCTGCATTGATTTATGGCCAGATGACTGAGCCGCCAGGGGCACGGCTGCGAGTTGCTCTGACTGGCCTCACGGTAGCGGAATACTTCCGCGATGTCGAAGGCGCCGACACGCTGCTCTTCATTGACAACATTTTCCGCTTTACCCAGGCAGGATCGGAAGTTTCGGCGCTTCTGGGACGAATGCCTAGCGCTGTCGGCTATCAACCGAATCTCGCAACGGAAATGGGTGAACTACAGGAAAGGATCACTTCTACCAAGAAGGGGTCGGTGACTTCAGTTCAGGCAATCTATGTCCCGGCGGACGATTTGACCGATCCTGCACCCGCGACAACATTTGCTCACTTGGACGCAACCACGGTGCTTTCGCGCGCTTTGACCGAGATCGGAATTTATCCAGCGGTTGATCCGCTGGCTTCGACTTCTCGCATTCTCGACCCGCGAATTGTAGGGCAAGAGCACTACGATGTCGCGCAATCGGTAAAGAAGACCCTGCAGACGTACAAGGATCTGCAAGACATCATTGCGATTTTGGGCATTGACGAGCTGAGCGAAGATCAAAAGCTGACGGTGACCCGCGCGCGCAAAATTCAGCGCTTCTTATCGCAGCCGTTCCACGTGGCCGAGCAATTCACCGGAGCTCCTGGACGTTACGTGAAGGTTGCCGACACCGTCAAAAGCTTCAAGGAAATCGTCGAAGGCAAGCATGATGATATTCCTGAGCAGGCGTTTTACATGAAAGGCACTATTGATGAAGTGCAAGAAGCTGCCGAAAAAATGAAGGCGGCAGCGTAAGAACGCGGCGTTGGGCTTCAGGCTCTGGGCTTTGGGAAACGCCAGAAGCAAGAGGCCGGAGCATAGCGCCCAAAAATGGCTGACACTTTCCAACTCGAAATAGTGACGCCCGAGAAGATGGTCGTCCGCGACAGCGCGGAAGAGCTCCAGATTCCCGGGCGTAACGGCTACGTTGGTATTTTGCCGCACCATGCTCCGCTGATCACCGAATTGGGGGCTGGAGAGATTAGCTATCGTAGCGATGGACAGACGCACCGCTTTTCCGTCGCATGGGGTTTTGCGGAGGTGCTTCCTGATCGCGTGACCGTCCTTGCGGAAACAGTCGAGCGCGCAGGTGAGATAAACGTGTCCAGAGCGCAGGACGATCTAAGGCAGGCTGAGGAGTCGCTAAAATCGGCGAACACAGAGGAAGCGTCCGCCGCAGCCAACGCAAAGATGAGTCGGGCACAAGCCAGGATTGAAGTCGCACAGAAAAAGACGTAAGGGTAGAACCCTGCCTTTCCCGCATGCGATGAGCGCTCCACATCCGCAATATCCAATAGCTGCTTTTATTCCCTCCATAAATAGTTTCGATTTCCGGAGTGTTAGCATCACGGTTAGAGTAAAGATGCACGCACCCGCCTCGGGCCGCGGAACATCGCAGATCGGATCGAAACGCCTCGCAGATGAGTACAGCCGCCACGTTACGCACGGAACTTCGCGACCTTTACCTGAGTGAATCGACGCAGATTCAACAGGCATTTGCAACAACCGGGGACGGTGCGGCGGCCATTGAGCAGCGCACGGAGTTGGTGGAGAAGATCCTGCTGCGGCTGTGGAACGAGTTGATTTGCCCCGGAGGCGACGAGTCAAAGAATTTCGCGCTGGTAGGACTGGGTGGATTCGGCCGTCGTGCCTTGTTCCCCCACTCCGACGTTGACATTCTCTTTCTCCACGCTGACCGTACCACTGAAGACGCGTTGCGCGAACCTATCAGGACGTTCTGCCAGGAACTCTGGGACCTTCGCATGAAGTTGGGGCCGACGACGCGCACCTTGGCGGAATGCGAGCAGTTTGATCCGCAGAATGTCGAATTCACCATCTCGCTACTCGATAGCAGGCACGTTGCCGGCGATCGAGAATTGTTCGAGCGGTTGCACGAAAAAGTGCTGCCAAAATTCTTTTTGCGGGAAGGAAATTACATCATCCAGCAGCTCGCCGAAGTCACTCGTTCTCGACACGCTAAGTATGGAAACACCGCGTTCCATCTTGAGCCCAACCTGAAAGAGGCGCCCGGCGGGATCCGCGACCACAACGTTGCTGCGTGGATGACGCTGCTCTCGGGGCTTGATAGTGAGCGCAAGTGGCCGTCGGCGGAATCGCTGCAGCAGGGGCCGGGTCACGAGAAACTGGAGCCGGCGTTGCAGTTCCTCACTTCTGTCCGCGCATTTCTTCACTACCGGCAAGGCCGCGATGACAACATGCTTGCTTGGGAGTCGCAGGACGAAGCCGCAGCCCGCAATATCGGCGTGGAGAAATCCGAGCGCCTCGATGCCGCCGCTTGGATGCGGATTTATTTCCGCCACGCCCGCGCTGTTCATTACGAATGTTTGCGGTTGCTGGAATCCGTTCCGGCAGCACGGTCGTCACTCTACCGTCATTTTCAGAACTGGCGCTCGCGGCTCTCGAACGCTGATTTCTCAGTGGTGGATGGACTGATTCACTTGCCGCAACCCTCAACTGTCAGCGATCCCGAACTCCTGTTTCGCATTTTCAGTTTCGCTGCCCACCATGGACTTAAACCGGCAATGTCCACCGAAAACCGCATCCTGCAAACCTTGCCAGGCCTCAACCAGGCGCCTCCCGCTGGGCCGCAATGCTGGCGCTATCTACAGGCCGTGCTGGTTGAGCCACATGCTGCCGAAGCGCTTCGGGCCATGCATTCGCTAGGGCTGCTTACATTGCTGCTTCCTGAGATGAAGTTGATTGACTCGCTCGTAGTCCGCGATTTTTACCACCGTTTCACTGTAGACGAGCATTCGTTCCTCGCGATCGAATGCTTGCACCGCGCCCGGCAGGCGAATTCGGAGTGGGACCAAAGATACGGACGTCTTCTCGAGGAACTGGAACGGCCTGAGTTGCTGTATCTGGCTTTGCTGTTGCACGACGTTGGCAAGGGTGTTCCGGGAGACAACCATGTCGTTACGAGCTTGCAGATGGCAACGAAAAGCATGGAGCGTCTTGGTCTTGAATCCGGCGATCGCGAAACCATCTCTTTTCTGATCGGCAGTCATCTGGAAATTTCCGCGACGTTGAGGCGCGATATTTACGATCCGCTCACCATACAGTCGTTCTCGGAGAAAATCGGCACTCCCGAGCGTCTCAAAATGGTGTCGCTGCTCACGTACGCAGACATCAAGGCGGTGAATCCGGAAGCACTGACACCGTGGAAAGCGGAAAATGTGTGGCAACTCTACATCGCCGCTTCAAACTGCATGAGTCGCACCGCGGATCAACGAGTGCACGCCGCCTCAGAGCAGGACGAAACTGTTTCCCGCCTGCAAGCAATGGCGCCCGCGATGGCTGGCAACGTCAAGTCATACTTGGAGGGGTTACCTCTGCGCTATCTCCGGACCTATCGGCCGGAGGAGATGGTGCAGCATCTGCGGATGGCAGGAGAGTTGGCAGAGGATCCGGCGCAGCTTTACCTAGTGCGAGGACGCCACTGGTACGAGCTCACCGTCGTAACGGAGGATCGGCCATTTCTTTTCGCCAAAATTGCCGGCTCGCTGGCGGCATGGGGAATGAACATTGTCAAAGCCGACGCCTTCTCCAATGCCATCGGAGTTGTGGTGGACACGTTCTACTTCACCGATCGTTTCCGCACTCTCGAACTCAATCAATCGGAACGGGAGCGATTTCTGCGCAACCTAGCCGATGTACTGAACGGCGAGGCCGATTTAGACCGTATGCTGGGTGATCGTGTGCGCTCGGAATCGAAAAATACTGCCAAAGTCAAAGTCGAAACGCGGGTGGAATTTGATGACGAGTGTTCACCCGGAAGCACATTGATTCAGGTGATTGCGCAGGACCGGTTGGGTCTTTTGCATAGGATCGCCTCTCGATTCTCTTATCAGGACTGCAATATAGAAATCGCTCTGATTGATACCGAAGGCCAGATGGCCATTGATGTTTTCTACCTCACCTCGTCCGGAGCCAAGCTCGCACCCGCTAAGCAGGAGGAGCTGAAAGCCGACCTTCTGGAAGAACTGCAAGCCGCTTAGCTCCGCACGAAAGCAATCGCTTTCAGTTGGCGCCGCATCCAAATTGCATCAGGAGGATCCATGCCTAGAAAACGGAAAGCTGATGTGCGCTCGCAGGACAACGAAGCCCGCAAGCACGAATTGGGAAACGATCCCCGGGAGGTTGGAGCAGAGAGCGCTGGCCAAAGTGGCGGCACGCAGCGGCTATCAACCGATGAAGACTCGGACAACGAGAGCGTTGAGGAGTTGTCTGAAGCAGCCCAGGATATCGAGGCTGCGAGAGTTGAGGGCTCGGAAGATGCTGCCGATCATCCTGAGCGCCCAGTGCACACCCACAATGAATATGGCCGTCCGGATGACTTGCCACCGGCAAGAATTTCGGACAGGAAGAAAGCGTCGTAAATTTGGATAATGGTGCAGCGGCGGGTCCTCGCCCGCCTCACTATTCTTCTACGTTTAGCAGCTTGCTCAACGTGGGCTTGTGCTTCTGCGCTGATTTCCTTTTCTTCTTCCGATCGGGGACGACCTGCTCCGGCGGAGGCGCACCTATCCGCTCACGGGCCAGTGCTTTAACTGCGGTGACAGCGCGAAATGCTTTCTTCCTCTTTTTCCTGGTCACTCTCACCGAGTGTAACTCACCCCACCACGGGTTTTGCCGCATCTCACGGATGTGGAATAATCTAAGAAACCACCGGGGAGCACGATGGAAGAGCGCGATTTTTTTGACGAGCGACAGGAGAAGAAGCCAGCCACACTGAACTGTCCACATTGCCATCAGGCGGCCGATTACGAGGTCACTTGGCTGGTGCGGACCAAGAAGCGCCAGCTTCCAGGGCGTGCTGATGAGCGCGACCGCGCTCGCTTCGCCAAGGCGCAGTCGTACATGCTGCGCAAAGACGACGTAATGGGCTGCAAGAACCTGCGCTGCCGCAAACGCTTTGACATCACAACCTTGCAGTCGGTGGTTTTCACTGACTGATTCTGCGTTAGTGTTGCGAAACCGCGAAATGAGCTAGACTCCTCAGTCGAGTCGCCTTGAGGTTGTCCATGTCTAAATTCAAACTGGTTTCCGCTCAGATTTCGTTGCTTCTACTGCTAGTGTGTTCTGCTGTCGCCCAGGATGCGACAAAGAAAAAGGTCACCAGCCAGTCTGATCTGCCGCGGTTCTCCTATCCTTTAACCACTCCTGCCTCGGAGCTGGTACAAGCGGATTCCGCCACTTTTGACGCCTTTTCCAGCAAAGTGCGAGCTGACCTTACGGCTGTTTTTCGCGATTACGACATTGCGGACAAAGCCTCGATGCGCAACCTGCTCTTTACGAGGATGACGCTGCAACAGCTGGCGGGCGAATATCCCGAGGCGCTCGAGACGGTAAAAACGGTCCGTGCGATGGAAGACAAACCTTCGGCGAAATTAACCAGCGGACTTTTGGTCGAATCGGAACTCGCAGCAGCGATCGAGACCAAAAGCACGAATGGGGCGGACTACGAGCAGGCATTCACCAAGGCTTACAGCGAGGCCGTGGACAAACTTCCGTGGGATACAGTGCAGGACTCGATGAAGGCTGCATGGGCAGGAGCCAAATTGCGCACCAAAGCGTCGCTGATCGCTTTCGTCAAGACCGAACTTGATCCTGCAGTCGAGAAATCGAAAGCTTTGAGCGGCGATCAAGCCTGGGACTTGATCGCGGTCAGAAGGGCGATTCAGTTTGATCTTCCGCTCAATGCCTCACGTATTGAAATCCTCGGCAAGTATGTCACCGCTCACAATGTGATTAAGCCTGATATCTGGGAAGCCCGAGACGTCACGCTCCGCGCAGTAGACAAGCTGACGCCCGTGCTGGTTGGCATTTGGGACTCGGGTGTGGACGTTTCTCTGTTCGGAGAGCGGGTCTTTACCGATCCCCATCCCACCGCTACTGGCGCCCACGGACTCTCGTACCTGGACGATGGAGGCGTCTCGCACGCGTGGCTATATCCGCTGACGGACGCGCAGGAGAAGGAATATCCAAATTTTCGCGATGAGCTCAAGGGCAGACTGGACGTGGAGAACGGAGTTGATTCGCGTGAGGCACAGGCACTGCAGCAAAAAATGAGCACCTACACTCCCGACCAGATGCACAAGCGGGCCGAGCTGCAGAAAGTGATTGGCTTCTACGTTCATGGCACGCATGTGGCCGGAATCTCGGCGCGTGGAAACCCGGCCGTACGGCTGGTCGTAGCGCGTTTCAACGATCAACTTCCCGATCTCCCATTTCAGCCGACGCTGGAATGGGCGCGTAAGCTGGCAGCGGACTTTCAAGAAATGTCGAATTATTTCCGCACGCGAAATGTCCGGGTTGTGAATATGAGTTGTGGAGACGATCCTCAGGAATTTGAAATCTGGCTCTCCAAAACCGGGGGTCCGAGCGATCCGGCAGAGCGCAAGAAGCGTGCTGCAGAGTTGTACGCCATCTGGCACGACGCGGTGGAATCGGCAATCAAGAGTGCGCCTAATACCCTGTTTGTTTGTGCCGCCGGAAACAGCGACAGCGATGCCAGCTTTCTGCAGGACGTGCCGGCCGGACTTCATTTGCCGAATCTGATCGCGGTCGGCGCCGTGAATCAGGCTGGCGATGAAACCTCGTTCACCAGTTACGGGCCAACAGTCGCGGTGGATGCGGACGGTTATGACGTGGAAAGCTATGTTCCAGGAGGAGCGAAGCTCAAGCTCTCCGGCACTTCCATGGCATCTCCAAACGTTACAAATTTGGCGGCAAAATTGTTTGCCTTGGATCCTTCTCTGACTCCGGCGCAAGTGATCGATTTAATCAAGCAGGGTGCGACGACGAGTGAAGATGGACGCCGACACTTGATCGATCCGAAACGCTCGGTCGAATTGCTGCGCGGCAAGAAGGCTGCGTCACTGCGGAAGAGAGAGGCCGCAGCCGTGGCGGCGATTCATTAGAAGAAATAGTCGCTCATGCTCGCCGCGCCGCTGGCCGCGCCCGAAAAGCTGTTCAGTCCAAGAGCTTTCATCAGAGTCTTCAAGGCATTTTGGTGTTGGTAAAAGTTCGTTGAGCGGTAGCCTGGCTTCACTTTCGGTCCAATGACCACAGCCGCCAGCTGGCCTCCGCCATGATGGGTGTCAGTGTCGAAACTCTCGTCAAAGACGATAATCAAAATTCCATCTTTCTGGAATGTTGAGCTTGCTATCAGCGGGACAATGTTGGTCTTTAGCCAGGAATCGGCGGCGCTGAGGCTGCCGTCGTGTGCATCGTGCAGTAGATTTGGCACGATGAAGGAATAGTTTGGCAACGTGTGATTTGCCAGGTCCTTTGAAAATTGACCGAAAGATACGAGATTGTATTTTTCAATGCTGTTGGCGACATCGGAAAAATAGGCTAGCGGGTTGTGCCGTTTCACATATGGGTAAGAGGCGCATCCTGTGTAGCCGGCGTACGGAAGGCTTTCGGCATATGCCTTGAACGTCTTTCCCGCAGTAAGCAGGTGGCGTACGACATTATCTTGCGAGAGCGTGCTGCAGAAACTGTCGTTATTGGTGATGATCTGACCGGCGGCGAGCATGAAGTAATTGCCGATCGACGGGTGGGTATTCGCATAATACTGGGTCGCCAAACCATATTTTTTGGCCAGACTGTTGAAGTACGGCATGGAAGAATTGCCAATCACGCTTGAGTAACTATGGTTCTCTTCCATCAGGATGAAAACGTGGCTACTGTTCGGCACCGTTTCCCGCAAAAACCTGCAGCGTGATGAGACATAGTGAAAAAAGGACGAAAATAACACTCTTCATTACGAACTCCTGATAATTAAAAAAAAGGCGATTCAGAAATGGTAAGGGATGGATCGATAAGAAATAACTCTTAAGTGCACCATCTAGGAATCTCTTCCTTTGGCAGCCGAACCATGGCCTCGATTATGGTGAGGTCGACCGTGGTTTCATGCGTGTTTCTCAAACTAGTTTAGAATGTGAAGAGTTTTTTGTCGGGCGTAGCGCAGTCCTGGTAGCGCGCCTGCCTTGAGCACCGGATTATTCATTCCAAACGCTCCCACTCCTATCTTGATTTCTCTTGTTTTCAACAATTTGGGGAATCTGCTTTTCGTTCAAAGTTAACCCAAATGGACTGAATCTCGCTTATTAGTGCACGGTTCGTGCACGGTCGCCAGCTTGTGTTCGCCGGCAACGTCGAGGTAGATGGCAAACGAAGCGCATCATCATAAGGAACGACCGACCCCAATCGTCGCCCCTTGCCAAATTTGTTGACGAGCTCACTGGAGCCCAGAGTCATGCGGATCGATACAGAGTATTTGATCTGAGATGACGCAAATGGCAGGATCAGCCATGCTGGACGACTTACCCGGACTAAGGCCCGCACGGAAGCATTGTGCGCCGGTGTTGAAAAGACGCGCACACTCATGGCACACCATTGCGGGGGAACCCTTCTGTTAAGACAATTATCGATTTAGCCGCTTGTCAGTTTTCCTGGAACCAATGCTCTATTCTTCGCAGCTCTTAGCAGCGCAGGCAGTGAGGTTCGGACGTTCGGTAGCGGCACAATGCCTGCTGTGGCGAAGAATGTCATCCACATCTCGCAGGCGGAAGCCGCCAGCGACTTTGCCCAGTGTGATGGCCCCAGTGCGCGCCGAGGCAAAGATCGTCATCGATCGACTCGGACTTCGCAGCCGACGTGGAAGAAATCATCAAGAACCGCAAACCGTGGGATCCGCCAGCATGGGAGTGATCCTCGACTCCAGCGTAATTATCGCTGCCGAACGCAGGGGACGCACAGTTCCGCAAATCCTCGAACAGATGACGGCGCCGGAACGGCAGAAAGTCGTTGAGAAGACCCCAAAGCAGAGTTTTCGGACCACAGTCGGACCACGATTTTTCTTCTGGAGTGCCGTTCTACAGCGGGTCGCATTCTGCCAGTCTCGGCTGCTACGTGCGGTGTCCCTGTGCCTTTAGTGCTCGACATTTAAGCGATCTCCATATAAGTCGGACGGCCAAGAGCAGCGCGAATCATCTGCTTCGCACAGCCCGCCCAACATTTATAAAAGCGAGGGTCCCGAATCAAGATTGCCAAATTGTCCCCACTCCGATCATGACCCAATTCCGCGCACGATGGACAACGGGTCACATAGTTGCGGCCAACCTTCCGCAGCGGTGCGACGTACTCCAGTATCCGGAATTCTAAGCGCGCAGTTTTGGCTCGTCGCCCGGATGCCGTGCTCCTCTCCTGCGGAGAATCGTCTGGCTTCGGCCTTTCCTTCCCGGCAATGAACTTTTCGAGTTCATGCTCCGTGAGCTTCCGAAAACCATTCAGGTATGCGATCTGCGCATCGACGGTGTAGTCCGCGCCATGAAACCAGAACCGACGATTGGCGTCGCGGTGAATACCGAGCGGGCCGCGAAGGGCACTCCCAAACGCGCTAGGCTCGATGGAGTCGTGCTTGGGAAACACCTCGATGCCCTCTCTTTGACCCGAGCCCTTCACCGGCACTCCCAAACGCAACGCAATGTCGTGAATGTAGACACGGCAATCTTTCGCCAACAGCGGCCTCGCAAGAAAAATCCAGAGATGCCCACCTCGCCTGCTCAACTCGAGCGCGGTACTGTAGCTTCAGCAGATCCTCCATCGCATTCTGGTAATCGGCATCAATCGCTAGCCATTTGCAGCGCTGGTTGTCGGGATTAATCGCGTACAGGCCAATCGTGATTTCTCCGTCTAGGTGACGGCGGATTGTGACTTCCGTCAGTTCCACGGGCGCCCCGGTCCCCACCTTCTTAGGCGTAAAATAGTAGTGGCGCCCGGTCTCGGGGTGAGGCCGAGCGGATTGCAATGTGTATGCTGGGCGGTTAACGAACAACCGCCGATAGTCTTGAATAATTTGCGGTGATATCACTTCTTTTGTCTCCTTCCCGCGGGCGTATCGCTCGCCTTAGCTTTTGTTTCCCTTTTTTGCCTTTTAAGGATTCTGAGCCGCTTCTCGGGTATTCCATGTTGTGTGTAATCAATGTCCATGTTAAGTACACACTCAAAATATTCTCGCTGTCAACACAAAATGGAATATACTGTCCAGAAACGGAGGCTAAGGCCGCTAATGACTTCTCCCCTCATCGAACGGGTCGGCCAGCGGATCAAGGAGTTCAGAGCCGCTTATGGGGAGCGCGGAATCTCTCAAGAGGCGCTAGCCACCAAGATGGGCGTCGCAACCAACACCATTTCTCGTTGGGAGACCGCAACTGTCAGGCCGTCCATAGAAGATTTGGAGAAGCTTGCGCGTTTCTTTGGGAAATCGATTGAGGAATTCTTTCCCCGGAGCGAAGTTGGCACCCGGCAGGGCCAGAAGATGGAAGCTCTACTCAGAGCGGCGGGAAACCTCGACGACAAGGACCTAGACGAAGTCCGGAAATTTGCCGAATACCGCCGCGCGCGGATGATTTACGAGGCAAAATCCCCTGGTCGCAGGAGATCATAAAAAATGAACCGCAAGGCCTATTACCGTGACATGCAGGCGCTTGCTCTTGAAATGCGCAAACGGCATGGCCTCACACGCGCGGACATCAGCATCAAGCAAATGTGGAAAGTGTACCGAGCCGAGGGAATCGAGCGTATCGACTTCTGGCCAAATCTCAAACACATTCGGGCAGCATATTTCAATGATGAATGTGGCGTCTCCGTGATGCTTGCCAGGGGGCTGCCAGACGAACCCACCATCTTCAGCATGGCCCACGAGCTCAAGCATCATCTCG
>Ga0209056_10003096_pt1 | contig 17860 bp, 13 predicted proteins | sample GraSoiAngelo_114_FD_185876 | JGI IMG/M metagenome (GOLD analysis project Ga0209056, IMG submission 185876) | Grasslands soil microbial communities from the Angelo Coastal Reserve, California, USA - 14_0903_13_40cm (SPAdes) (version 2) | ecosystem: Environmental > Terrestrial > Soil > Grasslands... | reverse complement strand
GCGTGGACGATCGTGCGTCGCCCAAGGTCGAGGAAGAAGAGCACGAAGACCTCGCGGAACCGGACGTCGTAGGTCTGCACGAAGTCGCACGCCCACGCGACGTGATTCCGCAGGAAGGTCGACCAGCGTTGCCCGTCGCCGCGGGGCCTCGCGCGACGCATGTACCGCTGGACGGTTCGCTTGCAGACGCGGATGCCGAGCTTGAGCAGCTCGCCGCGGAGGCGCTCCGCGCCCCAGCGCGGATTGCTGGTGGCCATCTCTCGGATAAGCGCCGCACGCGCGCTAGGGGGTCGACCCGACGGCCGAGAGCGTCGGCGCCAGAACGCGCGACAGCCTGCCTGGTGCCAGCGGAGGATGGTCGCCGGCTGGACGAGCAAGGTGGCGTCGCGCCACGCCGGCGCCAGGCGTGCTCCGAGCCCCATCGTGAAGCGCTGCCACGGTGCCCACCGGACCCGCCCCGCGATCTTTCGCTGCGCGACGATGAGCTGCTGCCGGAGCAGGGCGTTCTCGGCGACGAGACCGGCGCGGCGGCGCACGACGTCGGCAGCCAGCCCCACCACGAACCGAAGGACCTCGATCATGCGGCGCGTCGTACCGCGGTCAGCGTGCGGATGGCATTTGTAGCCAGGACGGTCGCCGCGCGGCTCGTGCGCCGGCTGGACTACGTGCGTCTCTGCGGCCTGGTCGCGGGCAGCATGACCGACCCGCCCGCGCTCGCCTTCGGGAACACGCTCCTCGGCGGCGACGTCGCCTCGACGACGTACGCGGCCGTCTACCCGCTCACGATGATACTGCGCGTCATCACGGCGCAGATGCTCGCGCTCTTCACCGTCGGCGGTGGGCGAACTTTTCTCTTGCCCGCGACCCGCGCGGCGTTCTATCTACCCCCCCATGCCGTGCCGCACGCCCGCTGGCGTCCTCGCCGCATTCCCCGCGCTCGCCGCCTGCTCCCCGCAGACGACGCGCCAGGCGCCCGCCGTGAAGGCGTCCGGCTTCCTGAGCGACTACTCGCGGCTCAGAGAGCTCTTCGCCGCCCCCGACCGCCGCGTGGGGGAGAAGACGCTCACCGGGTCGAGCGATGCGTGGGGCGACGTGACCGACACGTTCGGCGTCCGGGCCGACGCCGCCATCGACCGGCTCCAGGCAGAAGGTGGACCGACGCGAGCGGTCCCCTCGTCGACGCAGCCGAAGCGCTGAGGAGTTGCGATGTCACAGTTGCCGGTGACGGCCGAACACATCCGACTCGAGGAGGCTCGAGACCAGAAGGTCCCCTGGAAGAAATGGGGACCCTACCTCAGCGAGCGCCAGTGGGGGACGGTCCGCGAGGACTACAGTGAAGATGGGGACGCCTGGAACTACTTCACCCATGATCAGGCCCGCTCGCGCGCGTACCGATGGGGCGAGGACGGCCTCGCAGGCATCTCCGACGACCAGCAACGATTGTGCTTCGCACTGACGCTCTGGAACGGTCGCGACCCGATCCTCAAGGAGCGGCTGTTCGGACTGTCCAACGGCGAGGGGAACCACGGCGAGGACGTCAAGGAGTACTACTTCTACCTCGACTCGACGCCGACCCACTCGTACATGAAGTACCTCTACAAGTATCCCCAGTCATACCCTTACCGCGACCTCGTCGAAACGAACCGTCGCCGGAGCCGCCGTGACCTGGAGTATGAATTGCTGGAGACGGGCGTGTTCGATCACGATCGCTACTTCGACGTGTTCGTCGAATACGCCAAAGCGTCGCCGGAGGACATCCTGATCCAGATCACCGTCTGCAATCGCGGCCCGGAACCGGCCGCGTTGCACGTGCTGCCGACGCTGTGGTTCCGCAGACTCTGGACATCGCCGTACACTGATTCTCGGCCGGTGCTCCGGCAGGTCGACCTCGGCGATGCCGTTGGCGTGATCGGCGTCTCGCATCCGGATCTCGGAGAGCGTTTCCTCGTCTGTGAGGGTGGCGAAACGTTGCTCTTCACCGAGAACGAAACTAACAGCGAGCGTCTCTTCCATCGTTCCAACCTGACGCCTTACGTGAAGGACGGGATCGGTAGCTACCTCGTGCACGGCCGCCGGGACACGGTGAATCCCGAGAAGAAGGGGACGAAGGCGTCGGCCCACTACGCGCTCAGCGTAGGGGCAGGGGAGTCCCGGACCCTTCGTCTGCGCTTGAGCGACGTCGCGCCGGCCGGGCCGGCTCTCGGAAGGGAAGCGCGCGACGCTCTGCTCGGAAGCGGCTTCGACGCCGTGATGAACGCGCGCCGGCAGGAGGCGGACGAATTCTATTCCTCGGTCATCCCGGCAACGTTGGATGCCGACGCGGCCAACGTGATGCGCCAGGCGCTGGCCGGCATGCTGTGGTCCAAGCAGTTCTACTACTACGATGTCGACAGGTGGCTCGGGGAGCACGGCGCCGACCCCTACAAGCCGAAGCGGCGGGCCGCCCCGCGCAACGACCACTGGCACCACATGTACAACGCCCACATCCTCTCGATGCCGGACAAGTGGGAGTACCCGTGGTATGCGGCCTGGGACCTGGCCTTCCACGTGCTCGCGCTGACCCTGGTCGACGACGACTTCGGCAAGCAGCAGCTGGACCTGATGCTCGGAGAAAACTACCTGCATCCCAGCGGACAGATTCCCGCCTACGAGTGGAACTTCGGCGACGTCAACCCGCCGGTCCACGCGTGGGCCACCATCTTCACCTACCGGCTGGAGAAGATGCGCCGCGGCCAGGGCGACCTCGACTGGCTCGAGCGCTCCTTCCACAAGCTGCTGCTCAACTTCACCTGGTGGGTGAACCGCAAGGACCGGTCCGGCAAGAACGCCTTCGAGGGCGGCTTCCTGGGGCTGGACAACATCGGCGTCTTCGACCGCAGCGCGCCGCTACCGACCGGCGGGTATCTGGAACAGGCCGACGGCACCGCCTGGATGGCGCTCTTCTGCATGAACATGACCGAGATCGCCGTGGAGCTGGCGCTGCACAGGCCAGCCTATGCGGAGATGTGTCTCAAGTTCGTCGAACATTTCCTGTGGATCGCCTCCGCGATGATGCACGCCGGCGAGGACACGGGCATGTGGGACGAGGAAGACGGTTTCTTCTACGACGTGCTCCGCCTCCCGGACGGCTGCTCCGAGCGTCTGAAGGTGCGATCCATGGTCGGCTTGCTTCCCCTGTGTGCGGTCACGGCGTTCGAGGGAGAACTTCAGAGGAAGTATCCCGAGGTGGGCCACCGGCTCCGGAAGTTCCTCGAGGCGCGTCCGGAGCTGACGGCCTCGATCCACGATCCGGTCAAGCTCGGGTGTGCGGGCCGGCGGCTCGCTTCGGTCCTGAACGAAACCAGGCTCCGCCGGGTGCTGGCGAAGATGCTCGACGAGAAGGAGTTCCTGAGCCCCTACGGCATCCGTTCCCTCTCGCGCTACCACGCCGAGCATCCCTATGTGTTCTCCGCGGGGGGTCGGGAATACCGCGTGTCGTACCTGCCGGCGGAGTCCGATACCGGCATGTTCGGCGGCAACTCCAACTGGCGCGGACCGATCTGGATGCCCGTCAACGGCCTGATCATCCGGGCCCTCCTGCAGTATTACAGCTACTACGGGGATGATTTCACCATCGAATGTCCAACGGGCTCTGGCCGGAACATGACGCTGTATCAGGTTGCCGAGGAAATCGCGCGTCGGCTGGCCAGCATCTTTCTGCGGGACGATCACGGGCGGCGTCCGCTCTATGGAGCGACCCGCAAATTTCAGGAGGACCCGCACTGGCGTGATTACCTCCTGTTCTACGAGTACTTCCACGGCGACAACGGCGCCGGCCTGGGTGCGAGTCACCAGACCGGATGGACCGGCATCATCGCGCGGCTGATGGATCTGTTCGCGACCACCACCGCCGAGCAGGTCCGCGAGCTCGGCCACCGGGCCGCCATCGTGGAAGTGGAGCCGTCGCCGAAGGAGGTCGCTAGCGTCAGGGCAGTATCGGGGAGAGCGGGATGACCGCGCCACGGATGGCGCCTGCGGCCACCCGGATCGGCGCAGGCTGCAGTGCCCCCCTGGGTGCCACGCCGTCCGAGGAGGGGGTGAACTTCAGCATCTTCTCGCGGCACGCCACGGCCATGGAGCTGCTGCTCTTCGACGCCGTCGACGACGCACGGCCCGCTCAGGCGATCCGCATCGATCCGATCGCGAACCGCACGTACCACTACTGGCACGTTTTCGTGCCGGACGTGCGGCCAGGGCAGATCTACGGCTACCGCGTCGAGGGTCCATCCGACCCGGCGCGCGGCCTGCGCTTCGACTACGACAAGGTGCTCCTCGACCCGTACGGGCGTGGCGTGGTCGTGCCGGATGGCTATAGGCGCGCCGCGGCTGCCGAGAGAGGCGACAACGCTGCCACGGCGATGAAGAGCGTGGTGGTGGACCCGAATGCGTATGACTGGGAAGGCGACGCGCCGCTGCGCCGACCGTCCGCACGCACGATCGTGTACGAGATGCACGTGCGCGGGTTCACGCGCCATCCCAGCTCGGGAGTCGGGGAGAAGACGCGCGGCAGCTACGCCGGCCTGATCGAGAAGATCCCGTACCTCCGGGATCTCGGGGGGACGGCCGTGGAGCTGCTGCCCGTGTTCCAGTTCGACGCCCAGGCCGCGCCGAACGAGGTCAACTACTGGGGCTACCAGCCGGTTTCGTTCTTCGCGCCCCACCAGGCCTACAGCTCGCGTCGGGATCCGCTCGGTCCGGTCGACGAGTTCCGCGACATGGTGAAGGCGCTCCACCGGGCGGGCCTCGAGGTCATCCTCGACGTCGTGTTCAACCATACGGCGGAGGGTGGTCACGATGGGCCCACGCTGTGCTTCCGGGGCCTGGACAACGCGACGTACTACATCCTGGAGCGCGACCGCGCGCGCTACGCCGACTACACCGGCTGTGGAAACACGCTCAACGCCAACGACCCCATCGTCCGCCGGCTGATCGTCGACAGTCTCCGGTACTGGGTCGAGGTGATGCACGTGGACGGCTTCCGCTTCGATCTCGCGTCGATCCTCACGCGCGACGCGTCGGGAGAGCCGATGCCGAATCCACCCGTCCTCTGGGACATCGAGTCGGACCCGGTGCTCGCCGGCACCAAGCTCTTCGCCGAGGCCTGGGACGCGGCGGGCCTGTACCAGGTGGGTAGCTTCGTCGGGGACAGCTGGAAGGAGTGGAACGGACGGTTCCGCGACGACGTGAGAGACTTCTTCCGCGGCGCGCACGGGTCGCTCCGGCGCTTCGCCGACCGCCTGGTCGGCAGCCCCGAGATCTACGGCCACAAGCAGCGCGAGCCCGAGCAGAGCGTCAACTTCGTGACCTGTCACGACGGCTTCACGCTCAACGATCTGGTCTCGTACGACCGGAAGCACAACGAGGCGAACGGCGAGCAGAACCGCGACGGCGCCGACGACAACCGGAGCTGGAACTGTGGCGTCGAAGGCCCCACCAGCGATCCCGCCGTCGAGAAGCTCCGGAACCGCCAGGTGAAGAACTTCCTCACCGCCACGATGCTATCCATCGGTCTGCCGATGATCGTGATGGGCGACGAGGTCCGCCGGACCCAGGGCGGCAACAACAACGCCTACTGCCAGGACAACGAGACGAGCTGGTTCGACTGGACGCTGCTCACAAAGCACGCCGACGTGCACCGGTTCGTCACCCTGCTCAACGCCCGGCGGCTCCTGCGCGACATGGAGCACGAGCGCCAGCGCGTGAGCCTGACCGAGATGATCCGCACGGCCAACAAGGCCTGGCACGGCGTCAAGCCCAACCAGCCGGACTGGCGGGACGATTCGCACAGCATCGCGTTCACCGTGGAGATGCGAAGGGAGAGGATGCTGGTCCACATCATCCTGAACGCCTACTGGGAGCCGCTCGACTTCGAGCTGCCACCGGTGGCCGAAGGCGTGGCCGGGCACTGGCGGCGTTGGATCGACACCGCGCTCGACTCCCCGCACGACATCGTCCCTTGGCAGACCGCCCCGGCGCTTCCCGTCCAGACCTATCGCGTCGAGGCGCGCTCGTCGGTGGTGCTGTTCGCGGCTACGGGATCCTGAGAGCCGCTCACTGCGGACACCGGCTCACGCGATAACTGGGGGCGAGAGGGCTGCTCACGGTGATCCCGGGTCCGGCGCGGAGAGTGCGTCGCGATCCTCCGGCAGCTGCGCGTCTCTGACCGCCCGGTACTGCTTCGCGGTGACCAGGACGTCGGTACGGGCTCGCACTGCCAGGTCCACGGGCTCGCCGGTTGCCTTCGCGGTGCGTTCCTCCACGGTGTGCACGTCCCCAGGTGCAAGGACGCGTGGACCCACGACCTCTGCGCGCACTGCCCAACCCGAGTCCTGGCGCACTGCATCGATGGCGGTGACGAAGGTGTCCGGCAAGCCCTGCAGGTTCGCCCGTACCGTCTGTTCGATCGTCCGCCGTCGTCGTGCCTCCTCCTCGGACGTTCCACCAAAGTGCGCCCCGCCGAACAGGATGCGGCCCTTCGAGGTGATGTCCACCGATTCGGCTGCCCGGACGATGACGCGGACGCGCTGCTCCCCCAGGCGCTCCCGCAGCAGGGCTTCGAACCGGGCGATGCGGCTGGGGTTCGGCAGTCGCGGGCTTTCGATGGATGCGATCAGCACGGGGCCGGTTGGCAGATTCACGAGCTCGACGTCCTGCAAGACGATATCGGGCCGCGTCGCCACCACTTCGCGCGCCACCTGTTCCGCCTGCTGCAACAGCCGCATGTCCGGCGAGACCGGCGCCGTGGCCACCTTGCCATTGAGGCTAAGGTACGGGCGGAGGGTCGTCGATGTCGCTGACCACGACGGGCAGATAAGAACCTCAAAGGGGGTATTTGCCCCGATCGCGCTATACCTCGCCCACCGCGCCTCCGTCACAAGCCACGGGCGCTGACTGTCGGTGTCCGCGGCGATGTCTTTGACCCGCGCGCCCTCCGGGGCGGTCGGAGTACCGGCTGTCGTTGTCGCTGTGTACATCGTCCGTCCCGCCCGTGACGGCTCAGTCGCCGGTCGGCCGGTCAAAATCGCCGTGAAGCAACGGACACGGGCGCGCGCCGGATCTCCAGCGGCCCGTCCCTCGCGTCCGGCGTAACGCGTGCGCGGGCGGTTGTCACGGTTGGTCCGTCCACACCGTATGTGGGCGATCGCGTCGCCCATCCAGTAGACGGCGACGAGGTCGCCGAGCCGAGGAATTCCGCCTTCGGTCGTTGGTCAACCTTCCCCCTCCTGACTCCGCCACTCCAGCTCTCGACCGAGCTGCGTTGCAGCACGGTACGCGGCGCGCCCGATCATGCCGGCGTAGGTCGGAAACGACAGCGGAATCCCCGCCAGCTCGTCGACCCGGAGTCCTCCAGTCATGGCGATCGCAACCGCCTGGACGATATCGACCGCTCGCTCGCCGACGACGTGACAGCCAAGGATCCTCGCCGTCCCCCGGTCGGCAATCAGCTTGCAGAAGCCGGCCGTCCGGCCGTCGATGATCGTCCGTGTGGTTTCGTCGAAGCGCACGACCGCCACGACGACGTCGTGTGCCTGCCGGGCCTGCGCCTCGGTCAGGCCGACTTGTGCATACTCCGGGTCGGTGAAGCTGCCGATCGGACTGACCTGGTCCCCGAGCGTTGTGGTCGCGCCTCGCACAGCATTTGTACCCGCCACGAACCCATCGTTGATCGCCTGGGGGACCAGCATCAGACGGCCGGTGATGTCGCCCGCCGCGAAGACGTGCTGTGCGGACGTCCGGAGGTACGGGTCCACTCGGACGCATCCGCGGGAGGACGTCTCGACACCGGCCGCTGGCAGGTTCAGCTTCGCGGTATCGGCGACCCAGCCGATCGTCACGACCGCGAGCGCGGCCTCCGCGCTGTCCCGCGCGCCGTTCTTCGCGAAGACCATGCGCACGCCCCGGGGCGTTTTCTCGAACGATTCGATGTTTCCAAAGTTCTCGCGCACCACGATGCCGGAGTCGCGGAAGGCTGCTGCCACGGCGGCGGATACGTCCTCGTCCTCGGTCGGCAGGATACGCGGACCCGCTTGAAAGAGCTCGACCCGCGAGCCGAGCGCGTTGAAGATCGACGCCACTTGCACCCCCGTCGCTCCCGCGCCGACCACCAGCATCGAGGGTGGGACTGCCGTCAGGCTCCATGCGTCGCTGTGCGTGGCCGTGAACTCCGCGCCAGGCACTGACAGCGGCCGGCTGAGCCCACCGGCACACAGGATGATCCTGTCGGCCCGAAGCCGGAGTCCGGTCTCGGTCTCGATCGTGTGGGGGTCGACGAACCGCGCGGTGCCGGCCCGCTCGTGGAGCGTCACCCCTAGGCGGTCGATGTGCTCGCGGAGCGTCGAATGTCGGCGCACGTCGTCGACCACCTCGCGCACGCGTGCGAGCAGCTGGGGATATTCGAGGATGGGTTCGCTCACGGCGATGCCGTAGCGACCGAGCTGGCGGGATTCGCGAAGAAGCCTCGCCGCGTGGGCAAGCGTCCTGACGGGCACGGGTCCGTCGTTCGCCGCCATGCCGCCGAACTCCGCCCGGGTCACGAGCACCGTCCGGGCACCCAGCTCCGCCGCCCGGAGGGCGGCCAGCACACCGGCGGGTCCCGCACCAACGACGACAACGTCCATCACGCCTCCTCCGCGCGCTATTCAACCCCCGCCTTGCCAGGGGCGGGCGCAACGATGTCCCAGTCCCAGTTGAGGATCAGGTGGATCTGACGAGCGAGCCGCTGGCTGTCCCCTTGCATGTAGAGCGCGGTGCGCACCGTGAGCACCAGGCCCCGGAGGACCGTCCGCGCGAGCCAGGGGGGTCGATAATCGAACTTCAGATTGAACTCGTTCTGGTCCGGCGCGCTCGCCCCCGTCTTGGGATCGATCGCCCCGGTGCCCCTCGCGAAATTCAGGTTCGGGGCGAAACCCTGCACTCCGAGCGCCGAGAAGTCGTAGCTCGCCCCGATCAGCCACCCCTTCTCGTTCGCCCGGGCGAAGTTCTGGGAGGCGGCCGCATCGATCAGCGTGAGGAAGCCCGGGTAGGTTCCCCAGGGGTTCTGGATGGTGTTGCCCGAGGCGGTGACCGAGAACGCCCCGGTGATGGTGAGCGCGCGGTGGCTGAGCTGAACCCGCGTTCCGCCGACCTGCGTGTCCCATTGTTTCACGGCCGTGTTGTCGACTAGGGCGGCCCCCGCGGCGCGCTGGTCGGTGAACTCGGCGCCTAGGCCGATCGCCCAGTCGTCCGTCAAGGGATACCGGCCGATCGCCTTCGCATAAAGCGTATTGAACGTATCGACGCCATACTGCTCGTCGACGTGGAGAACTACACCCGATGACGGCTTGAACTCGACTCCGACCAGTGCGACCCCGTCGTTGCTACCCGTCGCCCCGGCCTTTTCCGCCATGCTGACGAAGGTGTCCGAGTCCCTCGGCTTGATTCTCCAGAGGTAGCCGGCGAGGTACTGGACCCCGTTTGCCTGTCCCCCCACGGTCGCTCCCTCGAAGGTGTACGGCGTCATCCGGATGTCCGAGGGGTTGATGTAGCCCTGATCGACGGACTGCCGGTAACCCTTGAGGAGGGCGTAGTCCCGGTATCGGAGTGCACCCCACGCCTCGCCCGGAACGTAGTAGCCCTTCTGGCCCGGCGCGAGGAGAAATGTCCCGTCCTTGTCCTCGGGCGCATACAGCGGCCCGGAGCCGTAGAGCGTCGCGCCCATCGCGAACGTGTCGGCGAGCCACCCGGATTCATAGCGGAGCCATCCCCCGCCGGCCCAGGCTTCGTTCTCCGTGCCCGTGTGCTGTGTCCCGTCGAAGTAGAACGTGCGGAGGTGGACTGTCAGCTCCGTGTCCCTCACGAAGGGCAGCAGAGATCCTATAGTCACGCCGCGCTCGCCCGGCGTCTGTTCCAGCGCAGGCGCAGGCGGTGGCGCGAGTAATGGCGGTCTTTCGCCGCCGAGACCACGGGTACCGGACGCGACGATCAGGGCGAAAACGATCAGCGGCGCCGTGCGTGAGCGTGATGGCATCGCGGCTGCTCACGACCGTCCGCGCTGCAGTGTCGCTGACTCCGGAGTCCGGTCTGCGGGTGTGGCTTGCGCCTCCTCACGGATGGCACGTCCGTTCTCAAGTGTCAGGATCGGCCAGCAGGACATGCTCCACGCATCGGGCGGCGCGACCTTAACTCGTCGCGAGGTTCTTCCAGAAGCGCTCTAGGCTCTCGTCAGCGCCGAACAAGGTACTGAAGATCGTGGAGTCGGCCATCAGAATGTCGCCGGCTCGGTTACCGTCTGGCGGTATCCAGAGGAACATGTTGAACTCCCGGTGACCCTCTTCTGTGAACGGATGCGGCCGGGACAGGTCGATCGGCTGCCGGGCCAGCACGTGGACCGACTTCCGGTCGTCGGTCGTCAGCGCATAGTGCGGCAGGTGCATGTGGAAGTTGAAGTTGGTGACCCCGGCGAGCCAACCGCGGGTATCGAGATCCCTCATGGCCGAGAACGGGGCGATCCGATTCGTTCCCGGGACCGATGCGGGCCGGAGACCCCAGCGGTTCTCGATCGGCACGCCGAGCCCCCGCATCAGGGCGCGCGTGTACCCGCCGAAGCGCTGCTGGCGCGGGACCAGCGCGTCGCCGTGATGGGCGTACTCCATCGCGCGCTCTTCCAAGTCCGGTGAGGCGCCAACGTCGTGGTGTGGTCCTAGGATCACGCACGTTCCTTCGCGTTTCAAAAACTGCTGAAGCGCCGCGATCTCCTCCGGGGCGGCCTCCTGTTCCGTCACCATGTGGTCCAGACCGAACACGAGGAGCGTATCCGTGTCGGCGAGGATGCGCTCGTCGAGCGGGAGCCTGCTGCCGGCCTGGTCGACCCGCTGGTACACGGCCACCGGATGCCCCGTCACCTCGCCGACGAGCTGCTGGAACGGGACCCATGCGAGGAAGAACAGCTCCAGCGATCCGGCGATGCCCCGCTGGAACAGGAGCGGGTCCGCAAACCGCGCTGCCTCGAAGGCGGGCCATCCGACCCGGCGCACCTCGACCATGGTCGAGAAGCGATTGTCCAGCTCGGTGACGTCGCGGTTCGCTTCTCCCGGATAGCTCCAGGAGATGTAGATGCTGAAGCGCCGATTGCCCGGAGTGTGCCGTCGCGGAACGTGAGTCTCGTTGTAGGTGCGCCCGAGTTGCGTCGATGTGCTCATTTCGAGCTACCGTCCTTTCGGAAGGCGATCATGAAGCTCGGCTCTGGCGCCCGTCGCCGAGTGTAGCGAGGTATCCGAGTGCCCTGAGTCCGGGCAGAAAGAAGTACGCCCCGCCCCGCACGGTGGTGAAGGCGGGCAGCCCGGTGATCTTTCTTCGGATCGGGCGTCTCGGGATCGTGTATTCGAGCGTGCCGTCCTGGCTGCCGATGATCGGATCGCGCTCGTTCCCGAGCTCGTGAAAGTTCTTGTCGTTCGCCCAGACGTTTTGGGCGAACTCGAACTGACGGATGAGGCTCGCACAGATGACGAAGGCGGCGATGCCGCGCTCCGCGCCGTCGTCGGGTATACCGTCCGGAAGCGGCGGGCCGTAGGTCGCCCCGCGGCGGATCATGCGACGGCGGTTCATGTTCGCCGCCGTGTCGCGCGGGTTCATGCGGCGGCAATGTGAGCCGAGCGGCACGGCATAGCCGTGCGGATCCATTTCCTTGTAATTGAAGTCGTTGTTCCGCTGCATATCGGCGCCGAGCGCCGGATCGTCCTTGTTCGGCGCCAGTACCAGCGGCGCGCCACTGCGCCAACGGCCCATCAGCTTCGCGGCGATCAGCTCTTGCTCCTCCGGCGTCTTCCCGTGCTGCCGTAGAAAATCACGAAACGCGCCCACGTGCTCCTGCAGCCGGCGATAGGCCATGTAGCTGCCGTTGCGGGAGAGGATCTCCGGCTGCGGGAGATTGGCCGGCGGCCCGTCCTCGTCGGGGTAACCCAGGATGAACTCGCCCGCCTTGAGCGGCGCGCCGGAGCCGCGCGTCGGCACATCACCCGATCCCTCGATGACGGGCTGCGAGAGCCGGTCGCGGTAGCCGAAGTGGTCGTGCGCGTAGTCGAACGACGGCGTCGCCTCTAGGTCTAGTGAGGAGAGCACCTCCACTCCCTTCAACCGCCCAATCAGCTTGTCATGCTCCGAGCGCGACCGCTCGCGCTCCGCGGCGTCGCGCGAGAAGAGGATGACGATGGCGTGCAGGTCGGGACCGGCGAGTCCACCCACCCACTTGTCGGGATGGTTCGCACCGGTATCACCGAGGATATCCGCGCGCGTTGCCATGCCCTGCTTAAACTCCTCCGGAAAGGTGGCCAGCGCAGCCTCGTCCACACCGAGCGCCCGCAGGCCGTTCCAGGTGAATGCCACGGACACCCATCGCTTGTCGGTTTCGACCGACGCACGTGCCGCGTGCGCCGACTGGACCTTTTCCCGGATGGCGGCAACCCACTCGCGTCCTGCCACCGGTTCACGAAACGAGAGAAATTCGTATCGTCCGGTGAGCGCTGGCGCGCGGGTCAAGAGAATGTGCTGTATGTCATCGAACTCGAGCATGTCGCAATTCCCCGATCATCACTGCATCTGATCCAACATGTCGGACAACGCCGCCTTCACTCGCAGCGCCTTCTTGATTTCGTCCGCACTGACGTACGGATATTCGCCGTATTCCAAAAAGCTCTGGCGCTGATGTTCCCGAACGAACTTGATGAACGCTGGTACGTTCGTCCTCCAATCCTCGGGAAACCCTTCCAGGTTCACGAAGACGGTGGTGATGCCGGTCTTCGAGAAGAGGGCTACAGCGTCCTCGGTGTACTTGTCGAAATCGGTATCGAAGATGCCCTGATACATGAAGTACGTATCGCCGTTGATGTCGAAGAGCACCCAGCGGAGGTAATGGAGCTTCAGCACTTCGAGGCAGTGCGGATCGCCCTCCACCGCTGCTTCAATGCTCTTGCCATAGTCGCGGACGGCCTGCTCGCGGCCCGGCTTCACCTTCGCAATGATCGTGAAACCATGGCACGCGGGCGTCCTGGGGAAGATCGGGCCATACCGTCCACGCTCCTCTTTGTCCTTGAAGTATCCCTCCTTCGGGATCGCCATCGCTGCGGGTTTCATCCAGTTGTCTTTCCTGGCTGTGTCGGCCACGTGCGTCTCCTTTCCTTCGGTGGTTGGCGCTCTCGTTATTCCTGGTCACGCTTGGCCGGCAACGGCGACTTGGGTCCGCCTTGCCAGGACACGAGAGAGCGGCATCAGCATCACGAACTCGACGATCATCACGACGGCGATCATCACGACCACCGTCGGGTCACTGAAGTTTTGGCCCCCGACCACGAAAGCCGCAGCGGTATTGCGCTGCGCCGTTCCGAGGGCCAGCACGCCCTTCGTGCCCGTTCTGGGTCCTCCCAGAGTCCATCCGACGATGGCGCAAAGCGCGGTGAAGATGACTGCAGCCAGGATGCCGAACGTCCCGAATACATCGAGCACGCTGTTCACATGGCCCGCGGTCATCATCGAGACGACGAGCACCATGCTTACGGTGGACACCCAGGCCACGACGGGCCGGACTCGCGCGGCCATGTCCGCCCGTCGAGCTCTCACGGCCAGCCCCGTGGCGAGAGGGATGAGCATCAGCACGATCAAGGACTGAGCGATCTTCGCGGCATTCACCGTGGTTCCGGTCAGGAGTAAAGGCAGGACGAGAGGCACGTAGCCGACGGTGAGCACCATTAGCAGCACCATCAGTCCCACGGCGAAGGCCATGTCGCCCCTTGCGAACTCGGCGAGCTTGAGAAGGAAGGGCGCCCCGGCGGCCAAACCACAGAGCAGTAGGCCCACGCCCAGTGGCTCGTGGAGTTGCAGCGCTTTCCAGAGGGCCAACGCGGCGAGCGGGGTGAGCATAAAGTTCGCCAGAAGCGCCAGGACGATCAGCCGGGCGTTCCGCAGGGGCGTCAGGATCTGTCGGACGGTGAGGCTCAACCCGACGCCCAGTGTGCTCGACACGACGAAGACGACCACGGATGCGTTGGCGCCCTTGATCAGTAGCTCGGTCAGTTCCATCCTCGCCCACCGCCTTCGTTCGGCAGAGCCGCTGTGCTCGGAGTCGGGTTCAGTGCGGGGTTGGTGAGAGCGCAAGCGAGTATACCGGCGTCCGGCGGGAGCTGTCGACGGACCTCCGATCCGGAGAAGATCCGGATCGGAGAGACGATGCTCGCTCGCGTGAGAGGGACAGAGTGCGCGGGCTTGGCGAAGTCAGGAACCGCGGGAATGCGGCGGCGCCCGTGAGCCCGCGCGCTCTTGCGCCCTACGCCCGGGAGGCCGTGGCCCGTGCTCGGGGCTACGCATCCCGGGCAGTCTGGTAGCGAGCCAGGCGAGGGGCCGCGCGGGCGGTGCTGCCACGGCTCACCCGGCGGGCACGAGGGCGCGCCGCGCCGCGGCCAGGTCCCGGCGCTTGCCCTTGTCCACCTTGGGGTAGTGCAGGTCGAGCGCGGCGAGCGTGTGGATGATGGCGGCCGCGACGATGACCCGGGTGAACCACTTGTTGTTCGCGGGGATCACGTACCACGGAGCGTCGGGCGTCGCCGTGGCCCGGATCGCGTCCTCGTACGCCGTATTTGCCCCGGTCGCGCTATACGTCGCCCGCTTCCGTCACGACGGCGGCGGCGGTTGGCTTTCTTGCGCGGCGTCGATTACAAGCGCGCGAGACGCCGCGGGCGCGATCGGCGCCCGACCGCAGGGAGAGGAGGGCTGGACGGGGACAGAGATGCGAGCCGACCGATCCCAAGACGTCGCCCGCACCACGCTCCAGCTATTCGCCCTCGGCACGCTGATCGCCGGCAGCTGCTGGATCCTGCGTCCCTTCCTGGTCGCAGTGACCTGGGCGACCATCATCGTCGTTGCCACCTGGCCGCTCCTGGTGCACGCGCAGGTGTGGCTCTGGGGCAGGCGTTCCCTCGCGGTCGCGGCGATGACGATCACGCTCCTGCTGATTCTGGTGGTGCCGCTCTACATCGCCATCGACACCATCGTGGAGAACGCCGACCGGATCGCGGACTGGTCGAGATCGGTGGCCACTCTCTCCGTCCCGCAGCCCCCCGCCTGGCTGCAGGCGGTCCCCGTGGTCGGCGCGCGGCTCCTGGCGCGCTGGCAGCAGCTCGCGGCAGCCAGTCCGGACCAGATCTCCGCCCGCTTGTCGCCCATCGCCCATGCCGCCGCCCTCTGGTTCGTGGCCAAGGTGGGCAGTATCGGGCTGCTGCTCGTCCAGTTCCTGCTCACGGTGATCATTGCTGCCATTCTGTACGCGAACGGCGAGACGGCGGCCCGCGGCGCCGACCGGTTCGCCCGGCGGCTTGCCGGACCGCGAGGCGAGAACATGGTGCATCTCGCTGCTCAGGCGGTTCGAGCCGTCGCGCTGGGCGTCGTCGTCACGGCGGTCGTCCAGTCCGGCCTCGCCGGGATCGGGCTCGCGCTCGCCGGCGTGCCCTTCGTGAGGATTCTGACCGCGTTGATGTTCATCCTTGCGGTCGCGCAGGTGGGCGCGGGGCCCGTGCTGATCGCTGCAGTGGTCTGGGTCTATGCGAAGAGCGGCGCCCTGTGGGGGAGCGTCTTCCTCGTATGGGCGATCTTCTGCGGAACGCTCGACAATTTCCTGCGCCCGATGCTGATCAGGCACGGGGCCGACCTGCCGCTCCTGCTGATCTTCGCGGGGGTGATCGGCGGGCTCATCGCCTTCGGCGTCATCGGCCTCTTCATCGGGCCCGTGGTGCTGGCGGTGGCGTACACGCTGCTGGTCGACTGGGTGACGGAGGGCGAAGCAATCGACAGCCACGAGCAGGGGTAGCTCGACATGTTTGACACGTTCCTGAAGACGCTCACCAGTCTGCCCACGCTCACGCGGTTCGCGATCGCGCTCGCGGTGTTTCTGTTCGTGCCGAGGTTGTGTCAGCGAATTCGCCTGCCCTCGGCGGTGGGGCTGTTGACGGCGGGCGTGTTGCTGGGACCATCGGTGCTGGCGGTCACGCCAAGGAACCCGCCGGTGGCGGCGTTCTTTTCGGAGATCGGCAAGCTGCTGCTGATGTTCTTCGCCGGGCTGGAGATCGACGTCGCTCAATTCACCCGCACCCGCGGTCGGTCCATGATCTTTGGAACGTTGACGTTTTCGCTGCCGCTGCTGGTCGGGATCGGGATCGGGCGAGGGTTCGGCTACCACTGGGTGGCGGCGGTGCTGATCGGCTCGCTGCTGGCATCGCACACCCTGCTGGGCTTTCCCATCGTGCAGCGATTGCGCCTGACCGACAACGAGGCCGTGACGGTCACGGTGGGAGCGACCGTGTTCACCGACCTCGGGGCGCTGTTGATCTTGGCCATCTGCCTGCCGGTCTGGTCGGCCGGGTTCTCGCTGAGGACGTTCTCCTTGCAACTGATCGAGTTGGCGGTCTACGTCCCCGTGGTCCTGTTTGGACTCTCCACCCTCGCCCGACGATTCTTGAGACGCCGGGGCGATTCCAAGGAGAACCAGTTCTTCCTGATCCTGCTCATCATGATCGTGGCGGCGGAGGGGGCGGAGCTGATCCACCTGGAATCGATCATCGGGGCCTTCCTGGCCGGCCTGGCCGTGAATCGCTCGATCAAGCGTTCGGAGGCGAAGCAGGAGCTGGAATTCCTGGGCAACACGCTGTTCATCCCGATGTTCTTCCTGACGATCGGATTTCTGATCGACCTTCACGTCTTCGCGAACACCATCCTGAGCCACTTCGGCCTGTGCGTCGCCGTCGTTGGCGGCGTGATCTGCGCGAAGATACTCGCGGCCCTGGCAGCGCAGGAGCTGTTCGGCTACTCGACGGCCGAAGGATTGCTGATGGGAGGGCTGTCCCTGCCGCAAGTGGCCGCCACGCTGGCGGCCGCGCTGGTCGCGTTCGAGACCAGGAACGCGGAGGGCGTGCGCCTGATCGACGAACCCGTCCTCAACACGGTGATCGTCCTGATGGTCGTCACCTCGGTCCTCGGCCCCGTCCTGACCGAACGCTTCGGCCAGCAGCTGGCGCAGGCATGATCACATCCACGCGGTCTCCGTCCCCCGCGCTGCGTGCAGGCCGTGCGAAGCCTGGGGACAGCTAGAGCCCGGTCGTGATCGGGCCGCGGAACACGACTGGGCGCGATCCTGGCGCGGTAGTCGTGATGGAGCCCCCCGAGAACAGGGATTCCCGTGATGCGGCCCTCGAGCTCGGAGGGACGCGGAATCGGCTGCTGCTGCGCGAGAGCTTGGTGCGGACGCGCCTCGTTGTAGGAGCGCACGAACTCGGCGACGAGGCGTCGGAGGTGGTCCTCGCTGAAGAGGAGGACGTGGTCGAGCAGCTCCCGGCGCAGGGTGCCCGCGAACCGTTCGGCGAACGCGTTCATGTCCGGTGCCTCGGGTGCAATCCGCACGACACGCGCCCCTGACGATGCCAGAACGCGGGTGAAGCGAGCGCCGAGCTTCGCGTCACGGTCGCAGACGAATACCGCCGGCACAGCCTCCAGGGTGGCGTTCCGGGCTTGCTGCGCACACCACTCGTCGCTCGGCGCGTACGTCACTGCGGCGTGGACGATCGTGCGTCGCCCAAGGTCGAGGAAGAAGAGCACGAAGACCTCGCGGAACCGGACGTCGTAGGTCTGCACGAAGTCGCACGCCCACGCGACGTGATTCCGCAGGAAGGTCGACCAGCATTGCCCGTCGCCGCGGGGCCTCGCGCGACGCATGTACCGCTGGACGGTTCGCTTGCAGACGCGGATGCCGAGCTTGAGCAGCTCGCCGCGGAGGCGCTCCGCGCCCCAGCGCGGATTGCTGGTGGCC
>Ga0209056_10003094_pt1 | contig 17866 bp, 15 predicted proteins | sample GraSoiAngelo_114_FD_185876 | JGI IMG/M metagenome (GOLD analysis project Ga0209056, IMG submission 185876) | Grasslands soil microbial communities from the Angelo Coastal Reserve, California, USA - 14_0903_13_40cm (SPAdes) (version 2) | ecosystem: Environmental > Terrestrial > Soil > Grasslands... | reverse complement strand
CCGCATTCCGCGCACTTCAGGACCTTATCGTGGTATTCCATCGATGGCTCCCTTGCCCCGGGTCCGGCATGGAAGGCGCACACCCCGCGCACAATGCTGGATGGCGAGGGAGAACCGATCGACCGGGAGGGCCGGGCACGGGTCCCACGTTCCTGCGAGCGCGAAGCTGCGACAGAAACCCAACAACCTAAGTGTGACCGCAGAGCGGTCAACCTCCGCCTGATGGGGGCCTGAATCGCGGAATGGCGGCACCGAACTGCAGCTCGAGCAGGAACCTAATCCTGCTCGCGCCGCTGCTTCTTGCGCAGCCGTTTCCGCGAAAGCGCTTCTTTGGCCCGACGCTTTTCGCCGGGCTTCATGTAGAAACTATGCTTCTTGATTTCCTTGATGATGTCTTCCTGCTGCACCTTGCGCTTAAAGCGGCGCAGGGCATTCTCCAGGCTTTCGCCCTCCTGGATCATGACTTCTGCCAATTTGTGTTCACCCCCAATCCGACTCGGATTGGCCTATGCGGTCGAGGACAACCGCCCACTCAATTATCACATGAGGTTGCTGGCATCTTCTAATCAATGCCGGGGCGGGAAGTCAAGAAGTCTTTCTGCAAGGCGCCGGATGCCCGGTTTACCGAAGGGCTAGCAATTTGTCTTCCGGTAAACTACTCCAACGAGCCCCGTCGCCGGGCACCTGCCAGGGGGCCGCATCGCCTTGCCGATTGTGCCTCGGGGCTGCACTTGCTGGTAGAATGAGCGGCTTCCACCGTCGCGTGCTCCGGGGGGCCACCCATGTCCGACATGCGCGATGCCATCGGGGTACTCCTCGCCGGAGGGCAGGGCGAGCGCCTCTGGCCGCTCACGCGCGACCGCGCCAAGCCTGCGGTCCCCTTCGGCGGGGTATATCGAATCATCGACGTCACGCTCTCCAATTGCATCAACAGCGATCTCCGCCGCGTCTTTGTCCTGACGCAGTACAAAGCCCTCAGCCTGAACCGTCACATCCGCTTCGGCTGGGCGCCGCTTGCCGGCCTCGGCGACTATATCGAAGTCCTTCCGCCGCAGATGCGCGTCTCGCAGCACTGGTATCAGGGCACGGCCGACGCCGTCTATCAGAACATCTATTCCATCGGCAACGAACGCTCGAAATACTGTTTTATTCTCTCGGGCGACCACATATACAAGATGAACTACAGCAAGATGCTCGCCCAACACATCGATTCCGGCGCGGACGCGACCGTGGCCACCGTCGAAGTTTCACCTGAAGAGGCCGCCCGCCGCTTCGGCGTCATCGAAACCGACAAGGACTGGCGCATCGTCGGCTTCGAAGAGAAGCCGGCTGTGCCCAAACGCTCCCGCCTGAACCCGGACCGAGTCAACGGCTCCATGGGCGTCTATGTATTCAACACTCACCTCATGATCCCGATCCTCATCGCCGATGCCGAGGACGCCAAGTCCAGCCACGATTTCGGCAAGGATATTCTTCCGCGCATCATCCAGAAGCATCGCGTGTTCGCCTACAACTTCGTGGACGAAAACAAGCCGGGCTCGCAGTACTGGCGCGATGTCGGCACCATCGACGCCTACTACGAAGCCAACATGGATCTGGTGTCCGTCTCCCCCGTGTTCAACCTGTATGACAAGGAATGGCCGCTGCGCACCTGGCAGCATCAGTATCCGCCGGTGAAATTCGTCTTTGGCGACCCGGACCGCATGGGCGTCGCGGTCGATTCCATCGTTTCCGGCGGCTCGATTGTGTCCGGCGGCCGCGTGACGCATTCCGTGATCGGCAACGATGTGCGCGTGAACAGCTTCTGCGACGTGTCCCACTCCATCCTCTACAACCACGTGAACGTGGGCCGTCACTCGCGCATCAAGAATGCCATCATCGACCGCCACGTGTGCCTGCCCGAGCACACCGAAATTGGCTACGACTCCGAGGCCGACAAGCGCCGCTTCCACGTCACTGATTCCGGCATCGTCGTCGTCGTCCGCCAGGAATCCCTCCTCGAAGAGCCTGAAACGGCGTGACGCGTCCATGCTCCAGGAGCTTGAGAAGATCGCATATTGCACGCTTGTGCCGGTGGCCTGGTACCTCGGTTACTTCTTTCGGCGGCACAAGAGGGGGAAAAGGGACCGCTGGCGGTTGAGGACCATGCTGTATGTTGCGCTGGCCGGCTTTCTCGTCGGTCTCGTCTGGGTCGTTGCCGAGCACGCCTTGAACCGCTGATTGTTGAGCACTTAAGGCGGATTACTGACAGCTAGCACGGTCCTCTCCCGTCTGTTGCGCTTCCTCTACCTGCTGCGCTTCCGGTAAAATTTCTGATTCGTTTCCATTCAGGAGACCACGCGCATGTCCACAAAGATCGCCCGCGTCCACGCCCGCGAAATCCTCGACTCGCGCGGCAATCCCACCGTCGAAGCTGACGTCGTCCTCGAAGGTGGCGCGCTCGGCCGGGCGGCAGTGCCCTCTGGCGCCTCCACCGGCGAACACGAGGCGCTCGAGCTCCGCGATGCCGACAAGCCCCGCTATCTCGGCAAAGGCGTACTCAAGACCGTCGCGAACGTGAACAACGAAATCGCAAAAGCCGTGGGCGGACTCGACGCCGCGGATCAGCGCGCCCTCGACAAGAAAATGATCTCGCTCGACGGCACGCCCAACAAAGGCCGCCTCGGCGCGAATGCCATCCTAGCCGTCTCCATGGCCGCCGCGCGGGCCGCGGCTGCGGCGCTGAATCAGCCGCTGTACAAATACCTTTCGCGCTCTTCCACCGACCAGTCCGCGAATCTTCTCCCCGTGCCGATGATGAACATCCTCAACGGCGGCGCCCATGCCGACAATTCCGTGGACTTTCAGGAATTCATGGTCATGCCCGTCGGCGCAGCGAGCTTCAGCGAAGCCCTCCGCTGGGGAGTTGAAGTCTTCCACGCGCTCAAAGCCGCGCTCAAGAAGCGCGGCTACTCGACCGCCGTCGGCGACGAAGGCGGCTTTGCGCCCGACTGCAAATCGAACGAGGAAGCCATCCAGATCGTTCTCGAAGCCATCTCCGCCGCCGGCTACCGGCCCGGCGAGCAGGTCGCGATTGCGCTCGATCCGGCCTCGAGCGAGTTTTATGACGCCGCGAGCGGCAAATACATTTTCAAAAAGTCGGACAAATCCATGCACTCCTCGGATGCCATGGCTGCTTACTGGGCCGGTTGGGTGGAGAAATATCCCATTGTCTCCATTGAAGACGGCATGGCCGAAGACGATTGGAATGGCTGGAAACAGCTTACGCAGTCTATCGGCAGCAAGAGTTCAAAGAAGAAAATTCAGCTTGTCGGCGACGACATTTTCGTCACCGACACGCAAATTTTTGCTCGCGGCATCGAGAAGGGCATCGCCAACGCCATTCTCATCAAGCTGAATCAGATCGGCACCGTCACCGAAACAATCCAGGCCATCGAAATGGCGCGCAAGGCCGGCTACAACTCGATCATTTCGCATCGCTCCGGCGAAACCGAGGACACGTTCATCGCCGATCTCGCCGTGGCCACCGCCGCCGGTCAGATCAAAACCGGCTCGGCCTCCCGCACCGACCGAATTGCCAAATACAATCAACTCCTTCGCATCGAAGAGCAACTAGGCTCCTCCGCCCGCTTCCCCGGCAAAGCCGCTCTCGGCTGAGCTGCCTTTACAATTCCAAAATCATTCGCAAGCCGTCTTCGATGGCCTTCAAATGCTGAGCGCTGAGGCTTCCGAGGCGTTGATGCAACCTTTCCTTTGCCACGGCCCGAATCTGATCTATAACGGCAACGGCTGAACGTCCGCCGCACACAACGGGGATCAAGAGGGGAGGACTCGCGTTCGGCGAGCTCGAAAGAGGAATGACGACGACAGTGCGCCGGTGTTCATTCAACACATTTGTCGTCAAGACCAAGCAGGGACGGGTTTTCTTAATTTCGGCGCCGAGCGTGGGATCGAGCCGCACCCACCACACCTCGCCGCGCCTTGGCACTGGTCCAGGCTTCGGCGGGCTCTTCGCCAATCGCGTCGAACTCTTTTTCAATCGCTTGAACCTCCGGATCGTCATTGGCCGCCTGGCACGCTTTGGCCAGCCTCCGGTCGCGCTCGGAGAGCTTCTCGCCAAGGGCTTCGGCCAGATACTTCGAGCGTTCCCGCGGCGGTACTTTCCGGACAAACTGCGCCGCCAGCTCCTCGGGGAGGGTAAACGTCATCTTTCGGGTCGCCATAGCACCATACTACCATATATCAGAGCCTCGAGGGCGACCGAAACGGGCGCGATACCGGAGTGAGTGTCCTTTGACAGACCGCGGCGCTTGGCCGGAGAATTGCCGCTCAAGCTCCCATCGGTATGGGCAATTCTAGAAGTGTGAGTCAGCGTTTCGTTCGACCGGAGGCTCCACCTAATGCCGTTTCTCAACCTCTTCTCCGACCTGCTTTATAGCTTGATGCGCCTGATCGCCGGCTTTCTGTTCGCCTGCCACGGCGCGCAGAAGCTTTTCGGCGTTCTTGGCGGCCCTCAGATGCTCCACAATCCCATGATGCTCGCCGCGGGGATTATCGAGTTCGTCGGCGGTGTACTCATTGCTTTAGGTGTCTTCACCACATTTGCCGCGTTCATCGCCAGCGGCGAAATGGCCTTCGCTTATTTCATGGGACACGCGCCGCATGGCTTCTGGCCCATCGTGAACCACGGCGAACTCGCGGTCCTATATTGCTTCGCGTTTCTCTATATCGCTTCGCGCGGCGACGGCGTCTGGAGCCTTCGCCGCCTAGCAAAAAGCGGACACGCCTAATCGCCCGACGCGCTGCCGGCCGCGGATGATCATTCCCGCAGGCCGTGCAACTCCGACTGCGGTGGCCGCATCGCATCCCAGCAAAGCATGGCCTACGCAACGATCTTCAGCCGCTGCTTGATTACCGCCGCTTTGGTGTTTCCTGCTATCCCCGCGGGCGGCCCTTGGGACAAAGTTCCACAAGAATGGAGCCTTTCCGAAACCTATCAGATTCTTCGCGATTCCCCCTGGAGCCCGGCCAAGGTCAAACTCGACGCCATCTATACCCAGCGCCACACCGATCCGCAAACCGGCATCGTCTCGGATTCGCCAGTAAACCCTCAGGACACGAAGCCGGTCCGCGGCGTGGAAATCTCCCGCAGCAAGCCTCTTCCGAGCATTTCCGTTCTTTGGTGGTCTTCCAGGACAATACGTTTTGCCAAGCAGCGCCTGCGCCAATTGCGCAGCCAAACCGCGCCCGCGCAGCCTCTGCGCGCCGACGACCTCCCTGATTACGTCCTCGTCATCGAGGGCAGCGAGACGCTGCGCATTCTGCGGGACGCCCGCGAGGATTTGCACGACACAGTATTTCTTGAACTTGACGCCGGGACGACAGTGGACTTGGCAAATGTACGGTTCCTGGACGCGAACGCTGACGAAGACGCGCGCACAGAATTTCATTTCCTGCGGGAGATTGACGGACACGCGACACTCGATCCGAATTCCGAACGTGTCGTCTTTCACTGCAAGGCGACGGCAAAGAATCCTCGTCCAGGCCGCCGGAACTCACTGTCCCTTCGCGCCGAATTCGAGCCCCGAACCATGCGCGCTCACGGCCAGCCCGACCTTTAGTCATCGCAAACTCCAGGCGTCGGGCGGAGCCAGCGTTCGCGGCGAGTCGAATTTGTCCCACGTAACCCAAGTTCCGGCTTGCGAGTCCAACGCCTGTTGGGAATAATCAACGCCGCACTCTGGGGGGATGTCCCGTGAAAACAATGCAGCGTCTCGTCGTCTTAACCTTGCTCAGTTTGCTTTGCGCGTTTTTGGCGCCGCTCACAGCCAGTGTGGCCGACGACCAGCCTCTCTACGGTTATTCCGCCGAATCTTCTCGCGCCGAACGCCAGTGGGAAGAAAAGCTCCGTGCGATTCCCAGCCCGGAGAACCTGCGCGCTTACATGCAGCGCCTCTCCGCGCGCCCGCATCATGTCGGCTCGCCGTACGACAAAGACAATGCGGAATGGATCGCCGCCAGGTTCAAGGAGTTCGGCTGGGACACGCACATAGAATCCTTCGACGTGCTCTTTCCCACGCCAAAGGATCGCCTCGTCGAGTTGGTGGATGGCGGCCCGCGCTTCACCGCAAAGCTGGAGGAACCCGTGGCTCCCCAGGATCCCACATCGAATCAGAAATCCGAGCAGCTCCCTACCTACAACGCCTACTCGATTGACGGCGACGTCACCGCTCCGCTCGTTTACGTCAACTTCGGCGTTCCCGACGACTACGAACAACTCGAGCGCATAGGCGTCTCCGTCAAAGGCGCCATCGTCATCGCGCGCTACTTCGGCTCCTGGCGGGGCATCAAGCCGAAAGTCGCCGCCGAGCATGGCGCCGTAGGCTGCCTCATTTTCTCTGACCCGCATGAGGACGGCTTCTACCAGGGCGACACGTTTCCCACGGGTCCCATGCGCCCGAAGGATGGAGTGCAGCGCGGCAGCGTCGCGGACATGCCGCTCTACTCGGGCGATCCGCTCACGCCTGGGGTTGGCGCGACGAAAGACGCCAAGCGCCTGGACGTCAAGGATGCGCCCACGATCACCAAGATTCCCGTTCTGCCCATCTCCTATGGAGACGCACAGCCTCTGCTCGCCGCGCTCGGCGGCCCCGTGGCGCCGCAGGCGTGGCGCGGCGGCCTGGGTATCACCTATCACGTCGGGCCCGGCTCCGCGAGGGTTCACTTGAGAGTGAAATCCAATTGGGATCTGAAACCGCTCTATGATGTCATCGCCAAAATCCAAGGCTCGGCCAATCCGGACGAATGGATCATTCGGGGCAACCATCACGACGGCTGGGTGAACGGCGCCGAAGACCCGATCTCCGGCCAAGTCGCACTCCTCGAGGAAGCGCGTGCAATGGGCGAATTGCTGAAGTCCGGTTGGAAGCCGAAGCGGACAATCATCTACTGCGCGTGGGACGGCGAAGAGCCGGGCCTGCTGGGTTCCACGGAATGGGCAGAAACCCACGCCGACGAATTGAGCCAGCATGCCGTTGCCTACATCAACTCCGACTCGAACGGTCGTGGATACCTGGACCTCATCGGCTCGCACACGCTCGAAAAGTTCATGAACGACGTTGCGCGTGACATTCAAGATCCGGAAACGAAGCTTTCTGCATGGAAGCGCGACCAGCTCCGCGACATCGCCAATGCGCCCTCGCCCGAGCGCAAGCAGGAGATCCGCCAGCGCGCCGATTTGCGCCTCGAAGCGCTCGGCTCTGGCTCGGACTACACGCCCTTTCTCCAGCATGTCGGGATCGCCTCGCTGAACATCGGTTACGGGGGGGAAGACCGCGGCGGCATCTACCACTCCATATACGACGATTTCTACTGGTACACGCATTTTGGGGACACGGACTTTGTTTACGGCCGCGCACTTGCTCAAACGGGCGGTAGCGCCGTCATGCGCCTCGCGGATGCCGACCTGCTGCCCTTTGAGTTCGGGAATTTCGCGGACACCGTTCAGATGTACGTGCGCGAACTGAAGCAGATGTCGCAAAAAATGCAGGACGAAATCCGCGAACGCAACCGCGAACTCGACGAGGGCCTTTTCGCCGCCACTGCCGATCCGAAAGAGAAATCTGTTCCTCCGAAAAAAGAGGACGTTCCGCCGCACTTGAATTTTGCGCCGCTGGAGAACGCTGCCGATGCGCTCAGCGCCAGCGCCGGGGAGTACACGAAAGCCTTCGCGAGGACCAGAGAAATCGGCGGCGCCACGTTGGCTTCCATCTCGCTCGCCGATGTGAACAAATTGTTGATGGAAAGCGAGCGCAAGCTCCTCACGCGGGAGGGCCTGCCGAATCGTCCCTGGTACAGGCATCAGCTCTACGCGCCCGGTTTTTATACGGGATATGCCGCGAAGACTGTGCCCGCAGTCCGTGAGGCCATTGAACAGAAGCAGTGGAAACAAGCCGAGCAGGGCATCGGCGTCGTCGCGCGGGTTCTCCAAGATGAGGCCGCACTGATTTCGTCCGCCGCGCAGAAATTGAGCGCGGCACATTGAGTCGGAGGCCAAAATCCCGGCCTACAATCTCGCACTCATCGGTTTCGGCAACGTCGGCCGTGCTTTCGCGCGCCTGCTCATCGCCAAAGAATCCGAACTGCGCCGGAGCTACGATGTGCGCTGGCGTCTCACCGGTGTAGCCTCGCGCCGCGTCGGATGGGTGGCCGATCGCACCGGCCTGAATCCCCTCGCCATTCTGAACGGCCACTGGCCGCCACCCGATCCCAACCCCCCGCGCAACGTGCGCGAGTGGCTGGAACGAGCGGGAGCCGACGTGCTTTTTGAAGCGAGCTCGCTCGATCCGCACACCGGCCAACCCGCCATTGACCATCTGAAGGCAGCTCTCGAGCTCGGCGCGCACGCCATCACCGCCAACAAAGGGCCCATCGTTCACGCCTTTGCGGAACTCACTGTACTCGCGCGCAAGTGCGGACGGAAGTTCCTTTACGAATCCACGGTGATGGACGGCGTGCCGATCTTCTCCCTGTTCCCGCTCGGCTTGCCCGCCGTCGAGCTGCGCGGCTTCCGCGGTGTGCTCAACTCCACCACGAACGTCGTCCTCACAGAGATGGAAAAGGGCCACACGCTCGAGGATGCCGTGAAGCGCGCGCAGGCGCTCGGCATCGCGGAAACCGATCCATCGTTCGATATCGACGGGTGGGACGCGGCGGTGAAGGTCACAGCGCTCGTGATTGTGCTGATGGGCGTGCCGCTGCGTCTCGACCAGGTGCAGCGAACGGGGATCCGTGAATTGACGCCGGAGCGCGTGCGCACGGCGCGCGATTCCGGAATGCGCTACAAACTCGTCTGCCGCGCTGAGCGCCACGGCGCAGGCGTGGACGCCAGCGTACAACCAGTGCTGCTGCATGGATCCGATCTCCTCGCCGGGCTGGAAGGTGCCAGCACCGCTATCCACTTTGATATGGACGTCTTCCGCCTTTCGCTTGTGGAGCACAATCCAGGCATTGAGGCGACCGCGTACGGCCTGCTCGCTGATTTTCTGCGCGCTGTCCGCGCGTGAAAAGCTTTCAACGCTTATAGTGAGCCGCGTAAGACGGGACCGGCAACGACGCGTCGCACTTCGGGTCTCGCACCGGTTCGCCCGCAGCGAGCCGAAGCGGAATCACGCCAGCCCACACGGGCAGTGCATAGTCGGCCTCATCATCGAGGGGCGCGCCGGTGCGCATTTTGCCGGAAACTTCCGCGAGCGGCAGGCGCAGGATGCTCGTCGCCTTCAACTCTTGCTCGTTGGGCTGGCGGGCCTCACTCCAGCGGCCGGGCAGGATTTTCTCCGCGAAAGCGCGCAGCGCCTCGCGTTTTTCCGCGGGATCGTCCGCGAGAACGGCCTTGCCGAGCGCCACAACGGAACGGTAATTCATGGAATGGTTGAATACAGAACGCGCCAGCACGAGACCGTCGGTCAACGTTACCGTAACGCACACGGGCACGCCCTCGCTCACGGTGCGCAGCATGCGGCTCGCCGCCGAGCCGTGGAAATAAATCGCGTCGCCGACGCGAGCGTACAACGTGGGAATGACGTACGGCTGACCGTCCACGGCAAACCCGACGTGACACACAAATCCTTCGTCGAGAATTTTGTAGATGGCTCCGCGGTCATAGATGCCGCGATGCGGTTCGCGCAGAACTCGCGTGCGGTCAGTTGGTTCAAACGTAGACGCCAAGGATCACCTCGCTGAGAGCGTGCTTTGTGACTCATGATATGTGCTTCGCGCGATCCGAAATTCGCGATTTCAGCAGGATCGGGTTTTGGCCGCTCCAGGCCTGGCCACATTCTCGGGGCAGACCTGGATTAGAGAAAGAGCCAATGCGGACTCGAACTCGCGCGGGCTACCCGTGGCCGCAAATGCGGCGGCCTGTGAGAAACTATTCGCCGGAGGAGTTGACCGCTTTGGCCTTGCGAATCACATGATCGCTTAGCGGACGCAGGCAAAAAATGAGCTCACCTGTGACTCGCCAATCTGCGCGCGAAACTGTGGCGCCACTCGATCTCGGCTGGGTGCGCGCGCAATTCCCGTCGCTGCAGCTCACCGTAAACGGCCAGCCGGCCGCGTTTCTGGATGGGCCCGCCGGCACACAAGTGCCGCGGCAGGTGATGGACGCAATCCAGGACTATCTGCTGCATGCGAACGCAAACACGTGTGGCGCGTTTCTGACGAGCCGGCGCACGGACGCGATGCTGGCCTCGGCGCGCGCGGCGATGGCGGATTTTCTGAACTGCACGGCGGACGAAATCAGTTTCGGGCCGAACATGACGACGATCACCTTCGCCCTGGCGCGCGGGATCGGCCGCGAGTTGCAGCCCGGCGATGAAATCGTCGTCACGACGCTCGATCACGACGCCAACGTCGCACCCTGGCGGGCACTCGAGGAAAAAGGCATCCTCGTTCGTCAGGCGGACATTCGCGAGGTTGACTGCACGCTCGATCTGGACGATTTGAAGCGGAAGATCACGGCGAAGACGAAGCTCGTCGCTGCGGGCTACGCGTCGAACGCGGTCGGGACGATCAATCCCGTCGAAGAGATTATTCGCCTGGCGCATCAGGCAGGTGCGCTGGCGTTCATCGATGCCGTCCATTACGCGCCGCATGGGCCGATTGATGTGCGAGCGCTCGATTGCGACTTCCTCGCTTGCTCGCCGTACAAATTCTTCGGGCCGCACATGGGCGTGCTCTACGGCAAGCGCGGGCATTTATTGCGCTTCCGGCCGTACAAGGTGCGGCCCGCGCCGGAGACACTCCCCGATCGCTGGGAGACGGGGACGCAAGTGCACGAGGGGATCGCGGGAGTTGCCACGGCGGTGGACTATCTCGCCGAACTGGGCCGGCGCTGCGATGCCATGGCGAAAGATCGCCGCGCGGCAATCTTGGCGGCGTATCGCTCCATGCGCGCGCACGAAATCACGCTTGCCACGCGGATGATCGAGGGACTGCTCGCAATTCCGGGATTGCGATTTTTTGGAATTAGCGACCCGAAGCGATTCGATGAACGCGTCGGCACGGTGGCGATTCGGCTTGCGAATCACTCCCCGCTCGATACGGCGAAGTTCCTCGGCGAGCGCGGCATCTTCACCTGGGACGGCAACTACTACGCGCTGAATCTCGCTGAGCGCCTGGGCGTGCACGAGAACGGCGGCTGGCTGCGCATTGGCCTGGTGCACTACAACACCGCCGAAGAAGTGGATCGCCTCCTCGCGGCTTTGCGCGAATTCGCAGCGAGTTGATCCGCAAACAGCTAGGAAGCCGACCCGCTACAGAGCGCTATGCGTAGGATTGAAAACTCCGTGTATTCTGGCTCGCGATGTCCAAACGACCGAAACCGATTGTGTTGACCGTGCTGGATGGATGGGGGTATCGCGCCGAAACCAAAGGGAATGCCATCGCCCTTGCGCGCAAACCCAATTACGACGAGCTGGCGAAAAAATTTCCCAACACGCTGATTCAGACTTCCGGCCCGTATGTCGGCCTGCCCGAGGGCCAAATGGGGAACAGCGAAGTCGGACACATGAACATGGGTGCGGGCCGCATCGTGCACATGGACATCACGAAGGTGGACCTGCTCATCGCCAGCAAGGAATTTTTCAGGATCCCGCTGTTTCTGCAGGCGATGGAGCGCGGGCGCACGCGACAATTGCACTTGCTGGGGCTCGTGAGCGATGGCGGCGTGCACTCGCACATCAACCATCTCTTCGCGCTGCTTGAGATGGCCAAGCAGAACAAGGTCGAGCGCGTCTTCGTGCATTGCTTCATGGACGGGCGGGACACTCCGCCCGAGAGCGGCCGCGATTATTTGCACCAACTCCAGCAAAAAATGCGTGAACTGGGCTGCTGCGAAATTGCCACGGTGATTGGGCGGTACTACGCCATGGACCGTGACAACCGCTGGGAGCGCATCGAGAAGGCGTATCGCGCGATGGTCCACGGCGAAGCCGAAAGCCGCTCGGATAATCCCATCGCGGCGATCCAGCGGAGCTATGAGCAGGGCGTGACCGACGAATTCGTCAAGCCCATCGTAATTACTCGCGGGAAACAGGGCGGCGCGGCGCCAGTTGGGTTGATTCGCGACGATGACGCAGTGATTTTTTTCAACTTTCGCGCCGACCGCGCTCGCCAGACCACGCGGGCGCTCGCCGAGCCGGGCTTCGACAAATTCGCCGATCCAAAGCGGCCGAAGAATCTCTTTTTTGTGGCCATGACTCAGTATGAGAAGACTTGGCCGTGGCTGCAGTACGTCATCGGCCCGGAAAAGCTCGAGCACATCCTGGCGCAGGTGTTCACCGATCTAAACTTTAAGAACCTGCGGACAGCCGAAACCGAGAAATACGCGCATGTCACATACTTCTTCAACGGCGGGGTGGAAAAACCGTTTGCCGGCGAGGAGAGAATCTTGGTTCCCTCGCCGAAAGTGGCGACGTATGATCTCATGCCGGAAATGTCCGCAGCGGGCATCACCGACACGGTGGTGAAGGCCATCGAAACAGGAGAATTCGATGCCATCATCATGAACTACGCGAACGCGGACATGGTGGGCCATTCGGGAAAGCTCGAGGCGGCGATCAAAGCCGTCGAGGCGGTGGATGCGGGGCTGGGCCGGATCTACCAGGCGCTGAAACCGCGCGCCGGCGCGTGGATCATCACCGCGGACCACGGGAATGCCGAGACGATGATCGATCCCGCGACCGGCGGGGCGCACACCTATCACACAACGAATCCCGTTCCGTTTATCCTTCTCAGTGAAAACGACGGGGTGCGGTTGAAGCCCGGTGGGTCGCTGCGCGATATTGCGCCGACGATGCTCGGCGTCCTGGGCCAGCCGCGGCCGGTGGAGATGACGGGCGCGGATTTGCGCATCACGCAGCCGCCAAAACGTTGAACACAGGGAGGTGAAGCCATGTCCAAACGAAATTCTTCGCGAAGGGACTTTTTGAAGCAGGCTGGCGCTCTGGCGGTGGCTGGCTCTGCGCCGCCACTGCTCTCCGCGTTTTCGCAGCCGGAGCCCGCAAGGTACACGGTGTACGGCGTCGCGGCGAACCGCGCCGTCGTGAAAAATCGCGCGCCCCTCCAGCAAAACCAGTTTCACTTCTTGCCGCTGACGGCGATTCGTCCCACCGGCTGGCTGTGCCAGCAGCTCGAAGTGCAAGCCCGCGGCCTCAGTGGTCATTTGGACGAGGTCTGGCCCGACGTGGGCCCGAATAGCGGATGGCTCGGCGGCAAAGGGGAAAACTGGGAGCGCGGCCCGTATTTTCTCGATGGACTGATTCCGCTGGCCTATCTGCTGGACGACGCGCCTCTCAAAGCGAAAGCGCAAAAGTGGATGGATTGGACGCTCGGGAGCCAGCAGCCGAACGGGATGTTCGGTCCCGCCACAAACGACGACTGGTGGCCGCGCATGGTCATGTTGAAGGCGCTGACGCAATATCAGGAAGCGACCGGCGATCCGCGCGTCATCCCGCTTATGGAGCGTTACTTTGCCTATCAATTGCGGCAACTGTCCCCTCGCCCGCTGCGCGATTGGGGAAAGTACCGCTGGCAGGACGAGGCAGTATCCGTGCTATGGCTCTACAACCGCGACGGCGATGGGAAGCTGCTCGAGCTGGCCCGCCTTCTTCAACAGCAGGGACACGATTGGCGCCGCGAATTTGAGAATTTTCCTTACACCTACAAGACCAGCGTGAAACAGTTGGAGATCGAGAAAGCTGAGACAAAGGATGTGGACATTGCGATGAACACGCACGGCGTGAACAATGCGATGGGCCTGAAGGCCTCGCCCGTGTCGTGGCTGCTTTCTGGTGATGACGCCGATCGTCAAGGGATTTATCACCAGCTTCAGATGCTCGACACGTATCACGGTCTGCCGAACGGCATGTTCAGCGCGGATGAACACTTCGCCGGCCTTAATCCGTCGCAGGGCACGGAATTATGTGCCGTCGTGGAGGCTATGTTCTCGCTCGAGCGCGCCGTGGCGGTCTTGGGTGATGCTGTGCTCGCCGACCGGCTCGAGCGCATCGCTTACAATGCGCTGCCCGGAACTTTCACCGACGACATGTGGGCGCACCAATACGACCAGCAGCCGAATCAGATTCAGTGCAGCCTTCTCCAGCGGGACTGGAGCACGAACGGCCCGGAATCGAATCTGTTCGGCCTCGCCCCTACCTACGGCTGCTGCACGGCGAACCTGCACCAGGGCTGGCCGAAGCTCACGTCCAGTTTATGGATGGCGACGGATGACGGCGGCCTGGCCGCGATTATCTATGCGCCGAACACGGTGCATACGCTTGTCGGCGGGAAAATTCCAGTCGCAATTAGCGAGGAAACGGAATCCCCCTTCGGCGGGCGCGTGACGCTGCGGATCGATCCCATAAGCGCAGTCGAGTTTCCTCTGGCGCTGCGCGTGCCGGGCTGGGCGCGGGACTCATCCATTTCCGTGAACGGCAAACCGGCGGACGCTTCCATGGCAGGAACCTTCGGCGTGATAAAGCGGAAGTGGCAACGCGGAGATCGCATCGAGCTGCGGTTTCCGATGAAACCGCGCGTTTCGCGCTGGTATCGCAATTCAATCGCCGTGGAGCGAGGCCCGATCGTTTACAGCTTGGAGCTCGGCCCGGTCTGGAAAAAACTGAAAGATCGAGGCCCAGCATCGGATTGGGAGGCCGATCCGAGCAGGCCGTGGAACTATGCGCTGGCGGTTGACGTGGAGCGGCCCGACGCAAGCGTTGAAGTTGTGGAACGCGCATCGGCCGAACCGCCATTCACTGTGAAAGGCACTCGCGTCGAACTCCATGTCAGAGGGCGGGCAGTGCCGGAGTGGAAAGTGGAAAATGGTTCCGCTGGCCCGCTGCCGGAAAGCCCGGTGGCAAGTCATGAGCCGGAAGAAAAGCTTACCCTGATTCCTTACGGCGCGGCGAAACTGCGCGTGACCGCGTTTCCCCAACTCAGGAAGGCTTAATTTTATATTTTTGCGTTCAGGCTGCTTTTGGGAAGTCTCGATTCCTCGAATCACATGAATCGTACCAAGCCCGGCGAGACAAAGCTCGTCATCTGCGTGTGGCATCCATTTTCGGAGTGGCGGCCGAAGCCAGGGATGGCGGACACGCTGCGGCGGCGCTGGCCGGAAATGAAGGTTGTCCACCTGCCGGACTACGACCGTATCGGGGAAGAGTTGCCGGACACGGATATTTTTGTCGGCTATTCACTGCGCGCGCCGCAACTGCCCCACGCAAAGAAGCTGAAGTGGCTTCATTCGACTGCGGCGGGCGTGGCGCAGCTCATGTACCCGGAGCTGCGCGATTCCGGAATCCTGGTCACGAACCCGAGCGGTATTTTTTCTGTGCCGATGGCCGAACATACAATTGGCCTGATGATTGCTCTAGCGCGCAATTTCCCGGATTGCGTCCGCTACCAGGACCAGAGCCGCTGGGCGCAGCAGGAAATTTGGGACAAGCCGCAGCATTTGACCGAGCTGAACGGCCGGCTACTGCTGATCGTGGGTTTCGGATCGATCGGGCGCGAATTGGCGCGGCGAGCGCGCGTGTTCGGGATGCGCGTGTGGGGCGTGACGCGTTCGGGAAAGGGAGACGGCTCGGTTGCCGAAAAGATTGTGCCAGCCGCGCACCTCGACGAAGTCTTGCCTGAGGCAGATTACATCGTGATTGCGGCCCCGGAGACGCAGGAAACGAAGCGTCTGATTGGCGCAGCGCAGCTCGCGCGGATGAAGCGCGCGGCACGGTTGATCAACATTGCCCGCGGCTCGCTGCTCGATGAGGCGGCGCTCGTTCGCGTGTTGGGAAGCGGCGCGCTGGGCGGCGCCGCTCTGGATGTGACTTCAACGGAACCGCTCCCGCCGGAGAGCGCGCTCTGGAAGGCGCCGAATCTTTTGCTGACGCCGCATACGAGCGGAGTCAGCGACCGTTTGTGGCTGAGGCAGACCGAGCTGCTCGTGGGACTCCTCGAGCGATGGTTCGACGGGCGCGAAATGACAAACGTTGTGGATCTTTCGCGCGGATACTAGAGCGACTGAGCGGGCGGGCACCACCCTCAAGAGAATTCCGAAACGGGATTACGGCCGGGGCGCAAAAAACCCGCTTCGTTGGTGATGGACGATCTTTCCTGATGCCTGGCTTCAGTCGCCGAGGGTGCCCTTGGGCGCAATGTAGCCCTCGCGGGCGTACACGACGTACTTCTGCTTTTTGCCCTTCTGGTCTTGCAGGACAAACGGGCTTCCGTCAGCCTGCACGAGTTCGACTTTGATCTTGCGGAATTTTCCGTCGCGATTGCGATTGGTGGGAATGTACGCCATGCTGTACTGGTTGCGCAGGAAGGCCGCGACCTGCTGGAAAATTCCTGGAAGCTCGCCGTCAAACTGCGGGAACCACCCATAACCTCCGGTCATCTGCGCGAAGGTTCTTAGCTGGTTTTCGCCCTGCAGATAGTTCATCCGGCCGATGGAGCCTATCATGCCGTGTGAGTCCAGATAGTTTACGTAGCCGCGGGCCAGGCCGACGCAAAAGATGGTCACATCGGTTTGACGAAGCTCCTTCATGGTCTGGTCGAGGGTGTGTTTGGAAAAAGTGTCCACGCCGGTGGCCATCAGGACAATCGACTTCTTGCCCTTTATGTCTTTCAGACGCTCGTTGGTGTCGAGCAGCGCGTCGAAGACGTTCGACTCGCTGAAGCCCGGGAAATACAGGTGGCTGATCGCGTCGATAACTTCTTCTTTGTTCTGCGTGAAATCCACTTCGACGCGGGATTTCATGTCGAAGGTGACTAAAGCGACCCAATCTTTTTGTTGCAGGCTGGGAAAGAGAGCGCCGGCCCAATACTTTGCCGTGTAGGCAAAGTATTCGTAGATACCTCGGCTGCTGAACTCCATCAGAAGGACCATGGTGATCGGCGCGTCGGTCGGGGCAAAGCTGCTGATGGTTTGGGGGGCGCCGTCTTCCAGAACGCGGAAGTTTTCCTTCTTGAGACCGGTGATGATGTCGCCGTGCTGCGTGGCGGCGACAACGTCGAGCGTCACCACCGGCACTTCCACGGAGATCGTCGCGCCACCCTCTTGCGGCTTCTGCTCAGGCTTTTGCTGTTTCGCATCCTGTGGCGCTTGCGCAGCGGCGGGCGTCAGGCCGAGCGGCAGCATGAGCCCCGCGATCAGGACTCCAAGCAGAATTCCTAAGGCCATTGGTTTCATGGAATTGCCCTCACTGCGAACGATGCTGCCATGAGAGCCGCCTCTCTCGCAAACCTCCATGACCCGGCGTCGTGGACAATAGACAACTCGGCAGCTTGCAAGGGGCAGGCTTCTTCACCCGCATGGTAGTATGAAGCGTTCTTGAGTCAAAAAGTTTTCTGAACGTTGAGACTGGGGGCCTTTCCTATGTTGAATCGCAGGACGCCGGGTGTGCTGCTGGGCGTCGTACTACTGGCTTTTGGAGCAATCGCGCCGCTCGTAGCGCAACAGAACGTTTCGCGCGCAGCAGCCGCGCCCGTCGCCGGGCCGGACACAACCGCGCTTGCCCGGGAAGCGACGGGCTGGCTGATTGACCTCATTCGCATCAATACGACCAACCCGCCGGGGAACGAATGGGTGGCTGCGAAGTACGTGGCCGGAATTCTGGAAAAGGAGGGCATAAACGCCGAGCTTCTGGAGGCGGCGCCCGGGCGCAGCGGCGTGGTGGCGCGCCTGCGAAGCGCAGCCATGCCCGATCCCTCGCGGGCGTTTCTGCTCGTGGCCCATCTGGACGTCGTCGGCGTGGACAAATCGAAGTGGACGATGGATCCGTTCGGAGGCCTCGAGAAGGATGGCTACATC
>Ga0209056_10003093_pt1 | contig 17868 bp, 14 predicted proteins | sample GraSoiAngelo_114_FD_185876 | JGI IMG/M metagenome (GOLD analysis project Ga0209056, IMG submission 185876) | Grasslands soil microbial communities from the Angelo Coastal Reserve, California, USA - 14_0903_13_40cm (SPAdes) (version 2) | ecosystem: Environmental > Terrestrial > Soil > Grasslands... | reverse complement strand
GCAACCACGCCGGGAGGCGTGAGCCCGATCACGCTCGTGGCGTGCGCCCCCGGGGGCGCGTCGCGCCTGCGTGCACTAGATTGGTGCCCCTATGGGACTGTGGGTGGCGTTCGGGTTCGGGGCACTGGTCGGCGCGTTCGTCGGCGTGCTGATCGGTCGGTTGCGGACCGCGCAAACGGCCGCCGCGACTCCGGCGGTCGCGCCACCGGCGTCGCAGCGCTTCGCCCCGCCCGAGGTGCAGCACGTCGTCCTCGACGAGGGGAGTGCCAACGTCCTCAACGCCCTCAACAACCGGCTCGCGGCGATCGGCGCCCTCGCGGACCTGTTGCACGGCAGCCCACTCGACCCCGAGCGCGCCCGGGCCCTGATGATGCTGCACGGCGAAGTACGCCGGGCGGCGGAGATCACCCAGCACTTCCTCGAGCTGGCGCAGCATCCCATCGGCGCCGCCGAGCCGTCCGACTGCTCCATCGTTCTGAACGGCGTGCTCGCCGAGCGCGAGGGAACGTTGAAGGAGCTGGGCGTGAAGCTGGTGCGGAGCATCCCCCACGACCTGCCGATGGTCGCCTGCCCCATGGCGCAGCTCACCGAGATGTTGATGAAGCTGCTCGACTTCGCGCTGCGTCGCCTGCGCGACAGTCAGCCTCCGCGCGAGCTGCGCATCGCCGTGAGCGAGAGCGGGCCGTCGCTCACGATTTCCTGGTGGGACTCAGGTGCCCCTCTCTCGGTCGAAGCAGAGCAGCGGCTGGTGACGCCGTTCCGGTTCACCCAGAGCGCCGGCGGCGGAGAGATCGAGTTCGCGCTGGCCCGCGCCCTGGCGCAGTCGTCGGGGGGCACGCTGCGGCTGCGGCCGCGCCCCGGCGGCGGGGCCGAGGTGGTGGTGACCCTCCCCAAGAGCGTGCTCGCGCCGCTGGCGCGCGCCACGGCGGCCACACCGTCGCTCCCCAAAATGCGCATTCTCGTCGTGGACGACGACGCTGTGAATCGCCAGGCGATGCGTCTGCTGCTCGAGCGCGAGGGCCACGAGGTGGTGGCAGTGGAAAACGGCCTCGAGGCGATCGAGCGGCTCGGCCCCGCGAGCGACCGCTTCGACGCCGTGGTGACCGATCTGCAGATGCCCCGGCTGGGCGGCCGCGCGCTGTACGAGCAGCTGCGCGAGCAGCGGCCCCAGCTGGCTGAGCGGTTCGTGTTCGTCACGGGTGACCGCGCCCGCGACGAAACCCGCCGCTTCCTGGACGAGTGCGGGCAACCGTCCGTCATGAAGCCCTACGACTTCAGCGACCTGATCGGCGCGCTCGGCAAAGTCGCGGGAAAAAAGTAGCACCGCTCACCGCACCACCTCCGGCTCGCATTCGAGCCGGACCCCGAAACGCTGCTCCACGCCGACCTGAATTGCCTGCGCGAGCTCCAAGAGCTCCGCGCTCGTCCCACCCAGATTCACCAGCGCGAGCGCGTGGCGCGCCGACACTCCCGCGCCACCCCGGCGGTAGCCCTTGGAAAAGCCGGCGTGCTCGACGAGCCACGCCGCCGGGACCTTCACGGCCGCGCCCGCCGGAAAGCTCGGAATCGCGCTCGTGCCGCCCGCACGTTGCCAGTGTCGCTCGAGCTCGGCGAACGCCGCCGCGGTGAGTACCGGGTTCATGAAGAACGAGCCGGCGGAGCGGGCATTGGGGTCGGCCGGATCGAGCACCATCGACTTGGCGCGGCGCAGGGCCAGCACCATCTGGCGCACCAACCGCACGGCCCCGGCCGGCGCGGCGGCGTCGAGCGAGCCGGCGCGCGCGATCGCGTCGCGCAACTCCGGATAGCGCACGCGTGGCGGGGTGTCGCGCTCGAGGCGCAGTGTGACGTCGAGCACCACGTAGCGGCCGCGGTCGCGCCGCTTGAACCGGCTATCGCGGTAGCCGAACTCGCATTCCGCCGCCGAGAACGTGCGGCGCTCGAGCGTCGCGCGATCGAGACAGGTGACGCGCACCAGTGTCTCGGCCACCTCCTGCCCGTACGCCCCGACATTCTGGATCGGCGTGCCGCCGACAGTGCCGGGAATACCCGACAAGCACTCGACACCGGTCCAGCCGCGCTCCACCGCGCCACGCACCAGCGTATCCCAGTCGGCGCCGGCCCCGGCCTCGATTTCCGGCGCCCCCCCGCCGTCGCCCCCGCGAAACGCGATCCCTCCAATCGCGACGCGCAGCACCACGCCGGGAAAGCCCGCGTCGCCGAATACGACGTTACTGCCCCCACCCAGCACGAACACCGCCAGGCCGCGCTCGCGGGCGTGCGCCAGCGCCGCGCGCACCTCGGACTCGCTGGCGCATTCCACGAAATAGCGCGCCGGCCCGCCCAGCTGCAGCGTGGTGTAGGGAGCGAGGCGCACGTTTTCGCGCAAATTCACGGATCCCTCGCGTTGTGGCGGTGGCGCGACGGGCCTGGGTCGCGACACCCTTGCACGGAATCTATGGACAGCCGACCTTCTTCCGGATGACCACGCGAGAGCAGCCGGTCGGTCCGGGCACCCGCGAGGCCGCGGACAGTTTCCGTCTGCTGGTCGAGGGCGTGCGCGACTACGCCATCTTCATGCTCGATGGCGCGGGGCGGGTTCTGACGTGGAACGCCGGCGCGGAGCGCTTGAAGGGGTACCGCGCGGAAGACATCATCGGGAAGCACTTCTCCTGCTTCTACCCGGCCGATGCGGTGGAGGCCGGCAAGCCGGCGCGGATGCTCGCGCTGGCGGCGCGCGACGGCCGCGTGGAAGACGAGGGGTGGCGGGTGCGCCGGGACGGGTCGCGGTTCTGGGCGGACGTAGTCATCACGGCGCTGCGCGACCCCGACGGCTCCGTGATCGGGTTCGCCAAGGTGACGCGCGACACGACCGAGCGCCGCCGCGCAGAGCAGGCGTTGCACGAGAGCGAGGAGCGGTTCCGGCTGCTGGTGGAGAGCATCAAGGAGTACGCCATCTTCATGCTCGACCCGGCGGGGCGGGTGGCGAGCTGGAATGCCGGTGCCGAGGCGATCAAGGGGTACAAGGCGGAGGAGATTCTGGGGCAGCACTTCTCGGTCTTCTATACGGCGGAAGACGTGGCGGGCGGCAAGCCGCAGCAGCATCTCGATGCGGCCGCGCGCGAGGGCCGGGTGGAGGACCAAGGGTGGCGCCTGCGCAAGGACGGCAACCGCTTCTGGGCGGACGCGATCATCACGGCCATCCGCGATCCGGCCGGCACCCTGATCGCGTATGGCAAGGTGACGCGCGACCTCACCGTGCGCCGTCGCATCGAGGAGCAGCTCGCGCAAACGAATAGCGAGCTCGAGCGGTTCAGCTACTCGGTGTCGCACGACCTGCGGGCCCCGCTGCGCGCCATCAACGGCTACGCGCAGGCGGTGCTCGAGGACTACGCCACCGCGCTCGACGCCGAAGGCCGGCGCTTTCTCGGCATCATCCGCGACTCGGCCAAGCGCGGGGGCGAGCTGATCGACGCGCTGCTCAATTTCTCGCGGCTCGGCCGCCAACCCCTCTCCGTGGAGCCGGTGGATCTGACGGAGCTGGCGCGGGTCGTCGTGGAGGAGCTGCGCAAGGCCGCCGGCCCCGAGGGCGTGGACACGATCGTCGATCCGCTGCCGCCGACCAAGGGCGATCGCACGCTGCTGCGCCAGGTGCTCGCGAACTTGATCGGCAATGCCTTCAAGTTCACTCGCGGCCACCCCCATCCGCAGATCGAGATCGGGGCGCGGCGCGAGGGACAGGCGGTCGTCTACTTCGTGCGGGACAACGGCGCGGGGTTCGACATGCGCTACGCGGACAAGCTGTTCGGCGTGTTTCAGCGGCTCCATCGCGCGGACGAATTCGAGGGCACCGGCGTGGGGCTGGCCCTCGCGCAGCGCATCATCCAGCGGCACGGCGGCCGCATCTGGGCGGACGGCAAAGTAGACGGCGGCGCGACGTTCTTTTTCACCCTCCCCGGCGAGCGCCCCGTCGCCTCATAGTGCGCCGGCCGGGATTGCCGGGATTCCCGGCGGTCCCTATCCTAAGGCGCATGACGTACCCGACCCTATGGCTCCGGCTGTTGCGCTATCAGTCCAACATGATCCGGCGGGGACGCGCGCGCCGCCGGTGGCGGGCGATGCGCTCGCTCGGCCGGGGCGTGGGCGTCTATCTGATGGTGGGGTTGGCGTTGCTGGTGATGGCGCTGATGTGGTGACAGGACGCTCGTCGGCGACCACCTACTGTCGCATCCTCTCCAAGACCGCCGGTGTAAACGGGTTGCGCCCCTGCTGCAGCACGGAGATCCACCGGCCGGTCAATGCCTCGTCGTCGCTCGAGGCACCGGTGTCCTCGAGGTCGGCGATGGCGCCTTGCAGGTTGCCCGTGAGCGCCCGCGCGATCGCGCGCGACTGGTGCGCGTAATCGAGGTTGTCGTCCGCAGCCGGCGTGACCGCAACGGCGCGGTCGCAGGCCTCCAACACCGCGTTGGCTTGGCCCGCTAGCGACCCCTGCCAGCAGACCGAACGCCACACCCATCGCCACAGACCGAGCGTCGAGTCGCGCGCCACCGCGCGCTTCAATTCAACGAGGGCTTCGCCAATCCGGCCTTGCTGTGCCAGTCGCCAGCCATTGGCCGCGCCCGCGGCCGCGGAGGTCGAATCGGCGCCGCCGCGCAGCGCTTGCGCAAGGCTGTCGTGGCGTTCGCGCCAGGCGAGCATCCAGGGTGCCCACCCCTCGGGTGTCACCCGGTTGATGTCGGCGCCGCGAGCGATGAGCAGTCGCGCGACATCCGCGTGACCCGTGTACGCGGCGACGTGCAGTGGTGTCCAGCCGCGCTCCACCGCGCCAACGGGATCGTCACCCATGGCGAGGAGCCGCTCCACCACGCCGCTCTCGCCGTTGCGCACCGCGTACCTCAGGTCCGCGCCATCGAGGAACGGCAGGGCGTCGATGGTGTGATCGTCGCGGTGGTACAAGGCGGTGCTCGTCGGCTCGTCGAGCGCGTACCAGGGAGTGCGCCCGTCGAACCAGAGGCGCCCCGCTTCGTGGCCGTCGGACGGATCGACCTTCACGACGCTGAACCCCTCGCGCCCGCGCTCGTCCTCCCGGGCCGTAAAAAAGAAGATATGGGAGCCGGCCCAGCGCGTGGTGGGCCGCCGGATGTCCGTCACCGTCGGGTTCACGAGCTCGCCGAAGCTCGCCTTCGGCGAGGGATATTCGCGCTGGTAGCGGACGGTCCCCTGGCGATCGACGAGCAGCAGGTTGTGCCAGGAATTGAGGACGAGTCCCTCGGTCCACACGCCAAAACCGCTGGGTTGTTCACGTTCCTTGAATTCGACCGTGGCGATCGTTCGCACCGCCCCGTCACCGAGGGCGATCGCGACCGCGCGCTTGTCGCCCCCGACATACACGGTGTCGCCGCGCATCACGTCCCGCGTCGAATTCTTCAGCTCGACGGGCGCGCGCCAGAGCGAACGCCCGCTGGCGGGATCGAGGAGATCGAACCAGTCACCGCCGCGGACCAGCAGCCCGCGCCGTGTCGGCAGGATCCGCCAGACCGGTTTCTTCAACGGCGCCGCTCTCCACGCGATCGCCCCATCGGAGACCTGGACCGCCACGAGGCTGTCGCCGGAGGGAAGGAACAGCAGGCCGTGCTGCTGCCGCATGTACGCATAGCCATCGCTGGGCAGCGGCAGCTTGGCTCCGCGTAACGCCGTCGCGCGCCACAACACGCGACCCGTCCGCGCATCCAGGCGGATCGGCCCGTCGGTACTGAGGTAGAGGACGAGCGTCGTGTCGCTGTCGTCGAAGGGCGACTGATTGCCGAGCAGGTAGGAGACGCCGCTCGACTTGAAGACCTTGGGCTCGGCGGCAAACGCGCTGTCCTGACGCCAGCGGACTCGGCCCGTGGGGAGATCGACGGCCATCAGCGTCGTGGCGCTGGCGGCCGTGCTGCCCAGCATCAGGATCGCCGTGTCGGGGTGCGGCGAAGGCAGCCACCCGCGCGCGGCGACGAAGGACAGCGTCGCGCTGTCCCAGCGCTTCTGGCCGGTGCGCAGGTCGATCGCTTGCAGCGTGTCGTTGCGCGTGACGATGCCGAAGCCGGTGTTGCCGACGACGTCCATCCCCACACCCTTGAGATCGGCGAGATCCTTTCGCGACCACAGGGCGGCGCCGGTCGCGGTGTTGACGCCCGCCAGCTCGGTCTTGTTGCCAACGAGCAGCAGCCGATCGTAGGAGTCCCCCGACGCGGACGTCGGGTCGTGCGCCCGCGGCAGGTCGGCGACGACGGAGAAGTTGATGTCGCTGGGACTGCTATAACGCCATAAGGCCGGGCTCTCGACCACGCGCAGCTTCTTGAGAGCGGTCGGTGCAATGCGCAGCGTGTCGGCCCGGTCCCGAGGCTGGACCAGCAGCGTGTCGCCACGCCACGCGACGACGGTCCCCTCGACGGTCGGGCCGCTAGCCTGATCGACTTTGACTCGCGCGCCGACCGGGATGACGATACCGCGTTGGACCTGAGCGAGGAGTGGGTGGCCAATAAGGAGAAGGAGGAGCGGCAACCGCTGCTGCATAGACCCCCCGATAGGGAACGGAGGTCGTAGATAGTAGCCGCGTGGCACGGCGCCCGGAAGAGCGGCTGCCTGAGCGCACTACAATGGGCCGACTCGGAATCGAACCGAGAACCTACTGATTAAGAGTCAGTTGCTCTGCCAGTTGAGCTATCGGCCCTAGCTACGGGAACTACGTCGCGGAGAACCGTCACGGAACACCGTCACGGAACGCCGTCACGAACACCGTAAGTACGCTCGTCCTTGACGACTTTCCGCGACGACTTTCCGGGACGTTTTTCCGTGACGTTTTTTTGATGTCTGCCCCCAAGGAGAATCGAACTCCTGTTCCCACCTTGAAAGAGTGGTGTCCTGACCGTTAGACGATGGGGGCGCAAGACCCGAGAAACGTCACGAAAAGGCGTCGCGAAGAAGCGTCGCGGAGAAACGTCAAAGCAAGCGCCTCTGTTCGACGTCCCTCCCTGGACGTCTCTCCGCGACGTCTCTCCTAGACGTATTTCCGTCTCGATAGCGGTAACGGGATTCGAACCCGTGTTTGAGCCTTGAGAGGGCTCCGTCCTAGTCCCCTAGACGATACCGCCACGGCGCGGAAAATATCGCCAGCCGCCCGCTCCACACGCAACCCGACGGTTGACCTCGCGCCTGTTCCGCGTACCCTTTAGTGCCCGCCCGAGACCGCGCGTCGTCCGGCGGCCCCCAACGACCCCGAGGAGCCCCGCACCCGTGCCGCGAGCCGCAGCGCAGCAGAACTACGCCGCCTACGCGGCCGTGTGGAAGGTCGTGGGCTACGGACTGCCCGAAGCCCCCATCATTCTCGCGGCGCTGGCCTACACACACGCGAAATGGCTCGAGGACCTGCTCGCGCCGCTCGCGCCGTTCTACCCCTACGCGGTGTTCGGCGCCGGCGTCCTCATCGGCTGGCGCTTCCACCGCAGCCGCCTGCTGTTCGCGTTGCTGGTGCTGGCGCTCGCGGACCGCACCCTGCTGCACTTCGCCAGCGGCCACGGCCTGGCGCGGGACCGCGTCGTGTTCCAGGCGATCGCCGTCCTGCTGCCGCTCAATTTCGCCGCCCTCGCGCTCACCGCGGAGCGCGGGTTCCTCACGCCCCCCGGCCTCGTGCGGCTCACGCTGATCCTGGGACAGGTGGTGGGGGTCTCGATCCTCGACCGCGCCACGCCGGGGGTCACGGCCGCGCTGCTGCACAGTCGCCTCCTGCCCGGGTGGATGTTCGCGTGGACACCCATGGCGGATCCCGCGCTGCTCGCCTTCTTCGTGGCCGCGGGTCTGCTGGCGGCCGGGCAGCTGCTCGCGCCCACGCAAGCCGGGCGCTCATTCTCCTGGGCCCTGATCCCGGCGTTCATCGGTCTCTCGGTGGTGCGCCCCGGCAGCCCCGGGTTCTCCACGTTCTATCTCGCCACCTCCGCGCTCATCCTGATCGTCGCCGTAGTGGAAGCCTCCTACCACATGGCGTACCAGGACAGCCTCACCGGGTTGCCGGCCCGGCGCGCCCTCAATGAAGCACTGCTGCGGCTCGGGGGCCACTACAGCGTGGCCATGATCGACGTGGATCACTTCAAGCGCATCAACGACCGTCACGGCCACGACGTGGGCGATCAAGTGCTACGGATGATCGCGGCCAAACTCGCCCAGGTGCCGGGCGGCGGCAAAGCCTACCGCTATGGGGGCGAGGAGTTCGCCGTGATCTTCGTCGGCCGGGGCGCGGAGCAGAGTCTCCCGGACCTGGACCAGCTGCGCAAGACCGTCGAGGACACGCGCTTCATTCTGCGCGCCCGCTTCCGCTCGAAGAAAAAAAAGGAAAAGGTCCTGACCGACCGGGGTCCCGGTGAGCGGGTGCCGGTGACCATCAGCATCGGCGTGGCCGAGAAAACCGACCGCCATACCAAGTCGGACCAGGTCATCAAGGCCGCCGACCGCGCCCTGTACCGCGCCAAGGAAGGGGGTCGTAACCAGGTGCGGACGTGACCCCTCCCCGCACCATTATGGTGCAGCGGGTGTGGTCCCGGAGCAGCACTGGGGGGCATGGATAGTGCGATAGCCCTGTCCGTGGCGCGCAATCGCGCATCCCTCGAGGGACGGAGACCGGGTGTGAAGCCCCTGCGATCGCGCACGTTCCCCCACGTCGCGGCTCTGTTCGGCACGCTGGCGCGCAACTTCCCCGACGGCTCGTTGGTCCTGTTCGATCGCGACCTGCGCTACATCACGGCGGGGGCCGACGACGGCGGCGTGGCCGGGCTCGCGCCCCTCGGATGCGAGGGCAAGGCCGTCCGGGATGTCCTTCCGCCCGAGACCGCGCAGGCGCTCGAGCCGCTGTACCGGGGCGCACTGGCCGGACGCCGGGCCGCGGCCGAGGTCACGTATCAGGACCGCTGGCTGCTGGTGCGCGCCGGCCCCGTGCGCGACGAGCAGGGGACGATCGTGGCGGGGATGTCGCTGTCGCTGGACATCACCGACGCGAAGCAGGCCGAGCAGGCGCTGCGGGGCAGCCGCGACCTGCTGCAGGAGATCATCGAGAGCTCGAGCGACGCCATCGTGGCGAAGGACCTCGAGGGGCGCTATGTGCTCATCAATTCGAGCGCTGCTCGTCTGCTGGGCCGGCCGGCGAGCGAGATCGTCGGCCGCGATGATACGGCGCTGTTCCCCGCCGACCAGGCCGGTCGCTCGCGCGATGCGGACGAGCGCGTGCACTCGCGCGGTGAGAGCGAGACCGCCGAGGAACAAGTGGTTGTCGAGGGGCGCCGCCGCACGCTGCTGCTTACCCGCAGCCCGTTGCGCGACTACCACGGCCGCATCATCGGCGTGCTGGGCATTACACGCGACGTCACCGAGCAGCGCCAGCTGGAAGAGCGGCTCAGCCGCGTCCACCGGATGGAGTCCGTGGCGCGCCTGGCGGGCGGGATCGCGCACGACTTCAACAACCTCCTGACGGTGGTGCTCGGCTCGGCCGAGGTCCTGCTCGACGACCTGCCGCGCGCCTACGCCCGGCGCAGCGATCTCGAAGAGATCAAAACGGCCGCGACGCAGGCGGCACAGCTCACACGCCAGGTGCTGGCCTACAGCCGGCAGCAGGTCCTGGCGCCGCGCCCGCTCGATCTCAACAGTCTGGTGGGGGGGATGGAGCGCGCGCTGCGGCCGCTGCTCGGTGCGCGGATCGAGCTCAGGCTCGACCTGGCCGCACCGAGCGGCGCCGTGCGCGTGGATCCGGCACAGCTCGAGCAGGCGGTGCTGAATCTCGTGATGAACGCGCGGGACGCGATGCCGGGAGGCGGCCGCCTGGAAGTCGTCACGCGAACCGTCATGGTCGACGAAGCGTTCGCCCGCGAGCACCCGCCCATGCGACAGGGCCACTACGCTACCCTCGCGGTGCGAGATAGCGGCGTGGGGATGGACGACGAGACGCAGCGCCACTTGTTCGAGCCGTTCTTCACGACCAAGCCGGGTCGCCACGGGGCCGGGCTCGGCCTCGCCACGACGTATGGGATCGTGAAGCAGAGCGGCGGCTATATCTGGACGGAGAGCGCGCCCGGCGCGGGCGCGACCTTCACGATCTACCTGCCGTGGCACGAGCTCGTCGCGGCCGCGGCGCCGGCGGCGGAGTCGACCGGCACCCCGCGCGGGGCGGGCGAGACGGTGCTCATCGTGGACGACGAGCCGGCCGTACGGGTCGTCACCAAGCGGATCCTGCAGCGCAGCGGCTACGCCGTGCTCGACGCGCCCGGTGGCGTCGAAGCGCTCGACACCCTGCGGGAGCATCCCGGACCGATCCACCTGCTCCTGACCGACGTGATCATGCCCGAGATGAACGGCCGGGAAGTCGCCCAGCGGGTGCGGGAGCAGCGCCCCGGCATCCGGGTGGTCTACATGTCCGCCTACAGCCCCGAGGCGATCGCGCACGACGGCCTGCTCGACGCAGGCGCGGCGTTCGTGCGCAAGCCGTTCGAGAGCGGCCTGCTGCTGCAGACGGTGAGGCGTGCGCTCGACACCGCGGAGCGGACCGCGACCCCGGCATAGCGCCGCCGCAACGTCGCTCGCAGTCCACGCTACACCCCTGCCGAAACCGTGGCCTCGTTTTTGATGACGCTCTAAGCGTCGCATGTCGACCGCAGCCCGCGCCCGTCAGGAGCCGCGTCGTTTGGAGCTCGTGGCCCGTGAGATCGCCGGCCTTCCCGGCGTCGAGACGCACGCATACCGGGCGGGTGAAGTGCTCCTCCCCACCGAGCGACTGATGCGACTGCACGTCTACGTGAGCGACGGCGCCATCGGTTTGCGCCTGGCGGTCGGGCGGGCGAATAACGCGATGCTCGATGTGTTCGGTCCCGGGTCGCTGGTGACGCCGCAGGTGTGGCATCCCGAATCGAGTACCGAGACACGCCACGCCGTCGCGCTGCTGCCCAGCACGACGCTGGAGCTCTCCGCCGAAGCATTCGAGAGGCACCTGACCGCGAATCTGCCGTTCGCCCTCGCGGTCGTGGCGTGGGACGGCTGCCGATACGCCGCCCTGGTCGACCGGCTGGCGATGCTCTCACTGCGCGACCCGCTGCGGCGCGTGGCGAACACGCTGCTGCTCCTGGCCGAGCAGATCTGCGCCACGGGCGACTCCCCGGCGAGCGCGCGGCTGGAAGTGAGTCAGGACTTGATCGCGGCGTTCGCCAACCTGAGCCGGCAGACCACCAACCGCCAGCTGCGCCGGCTGGCGCGCGCCGGTCTGGCGGGGCTGGAGCGGCGCGTGGTGGACCTGCGCGACCTGCCCGCGCTGCGCGGCGTCGCGGCAGGGCGCCGCCCGCCGCCACGCTAGCCCCGAGTTGCCGGACATCGCTTCTCCTGCCACTATTCCAGGCTGAGACTCACCTCGTTCGCCGCATCCACGTGAGGAGCGATTCGCATGTCCTCGTCAAGCAGAGCCGCGCGCGCCGTGGCCGTCGCGTGCTTCGCCGCGGTCTCGGTGGCGGCCCAGGGCATCCACCCTCAGTTCGGTCTCGGTGGAGGGTTGACGGCTCCGGTGGGCGACTATCACGCGACGGCCGGCGGGCAGGGCTTCAATACCGCGTGGCACGGACTGGCGCTGCTCGCGTTCAAGCTGCCCGTCTTCCCGCTCGGGTTCCGCATCGACGTGAGCTACGCCGCCAACAGCGCGAACGACCGCCTCAAGGACACCCTCAGCAGCGCGCTGGGCCAGCCGACGGACGAGAAAACGAAGCTCGCCGGCGCCAGCATCAACCTCACGTATCAGGCGGCGGCGGCGCGCCTGAAGCCGTACGCGATCGCAGGCGTGGGCCTGTACCACACGACGATCTCCATCAGCACGAGCGAATCGACCGCGGACCGCGCCGCCACCAAACTCGCTTGGAACGTGGGCGGCGGGGTGGCCTTGGCGCTGCGTGGGGTGACGCTGTTCTTCGAGACGCGCTACGTGAACGTCGCGGCAGTGTCGGGTTTTCCCCGCACGACGTTTCTCCCCTTCACGACCGGCATTCGCTTCGGCGGGCGATAGCCTTCACGACCCGGTGCGCGCCTGGAGCTGATACTGGAGCCCGTTGAACGCCCCCGCGACACCGACGTAATACGTCCCCGGACTGAGGGAGCGGGTCAGGCGCGAGCAGTAGGTGAAGTGGCTGGGGTCGGTGAAGTCGGTGGTGTACGTGATCAAGGTGCCCCCCGCGTCGAATAGCAGGATCGCCGTGGCTTCCTCGAGCGCCCAGCCGCACGACCCGACCCAACCCGAGGTCTCGAACGTGTACGTCCCCGAGCTCGGGATCTTCACCCGATAGACGTCGAGCTGCAACGTGTCGGCCAGAATGGCGCGCGTGTACCCACCGATCGCCAGGCCGTTCGCAGTAGCGAGCGTGTGGTTGGGCTGGATCTGCGCCGGGAACCCGAGCGTGAACGAGGCGGGGTATGGTGCCGCGCTCAAGACCGTGATGGCCGTCGGCGTTGCCGGGCCTCCTAATGCGCCCCACAACCTGCCGGGAACACCCAGCTGCTGGTCGCCGCTCTCGTCGGTGGCGCCGTACACGAGGTAGCGGCCGTCTTCCACGCCGCTGAACGCAAAGCTCCCATCCGGCTGAGCGGCGACCCGCTGCAAGAACTCGCTCGTAACCCCGGAATAGAGCAGCGCGTACACCTGGGTCGGCGGGCCGTGGCTTTGCGTCAGGCTGTTGTAGGCGTTGACCAGACCGACGCCGTACTGCGTGGCCGGGCCGACGGCATAGCTCGTGAGGCGCGACCGCAGCTCGCTCGCCGTGAGTGCCGGGGTCTGGGCCAGCAATAGGGCCGCCACACCTGCGACGTGCGGGCTCGCCATCGACGTGCCTTCGGCCCACGCGTAGTCCGGCCGGCCGCGGGCAAAGTCCCAGATGGCAGAGAACACGCCGTCGGTGAAGTCGCCGAGCTCGAAGTTTCCTCCCGGGGCCCGGAGCGTGACGTAGGGGCCGAAGCTCGAGTACGACGCCGGAGCGCCGTCGGGCCCCACCGCCGCGACGGCCAGGACCTCGGGGTAGGCAGCCGGATAGTGGGGCGCGGACGTGCCCGCGTTTCCCGCCGCTGCCACGACGAGCGCTCCCGCGTTCGTGGCGCTGATGATGGCGCTGTGCAGCGTCGTGTCGGTATCCGGGCCGCCCAGGCTCAAGTTGATGATCTTGGCCCCGGACGTCGGCTGTACGGTGCCGCCCTTGCCGTCGTCGGCCGGCAGACCGGCGGCGTACAGAATGCCCTGGGCGATGTCGTAGAACTCCCCGAACCCGGCCACACCCAGTGCGCGCACCGGACGGATTCTCACGTTCCAGTTCACACCGGTGACACCGACGCGGTCGTTGCCCACCGCCCCGATCGTGCCCGCGACGTGTACCCCATGGGCGCCGATATCGTCAGGATTGTAGCACGTCTTGGTGGAATCGAGACTGTAGGACGCCAGGATCGTCGGATCTGGATCGTAGCCGCCGCCGTCATCGGCGCTCGTGATCGTGCCGCCGGCGCACAGCGCCAGGGTATCGGCGTCGGTCACGAAGTCGTAGCCGTCCGACGTCAAGTTCCCAGCGAGCGCCGGATGGTCGAAGCGCGTCCCGTCGTCGACGAGCGCGACCAGCACGGACGGGTTCCCCGTCGTAATGGTCCAGGCGCGCGGCAAGTCGATCAGGCCGTAGTGCCACGACTGGATGGCAAAGAACGTGTCGTTCGGCACGACCCGCAGCGCCGCGGCTGCCGGGCCGCTCGCCTCCCGCCCCCCCCGACCCCCCGCCCCGCCCGCAGGGGCGTAGGCCGTCTCGTCCAGCCATAGCAAGCGATTGCGAGTGACGGCGGCGATGGCCGGATCGCGACGCAACGCGGCGGCGACGCCGTCGAGTGCGGTCGAATCGGTCACACGCACCTTCGCCGCGAGGATGGCAGGCGAGACGCCGGTGACCGCGGCGCCTGGCGGGAGGAGGCCCTCGAAACGGGCGCGGATCGCCGCGCCCACGGCCCGGGCGCTCGCCCTCGTCGCCAGCGCCGCGGAGCCCACGGGCGGGGCGCCGAGTGCGCCATGCCGGAACGTGACGATCAGGTCGCGCGGCGTGGCCGCGGGCCGCGGGCCGCGTGGGCGCCGCGCCAAGAGCGCGGGGCGCGACGGGCGGCGCAGGAGCGACGCGATGCTGGGCGGCGTGGGGATCCCCCGGACCTGGTCGCCGCGTGCGTGGGCCGCCGGGACCGATGCACGGGACGGGGCCGGGAACACACTCGTCGTCGTGATCACGCCTTTGATGGCGCCGTCGCTCGGAATCCATCCGGTGGGGGCCGTTTCGTTGTTACATCCGGCCAGCATCAGCGCGAGCACGGCGATGCCGGCGAGTGGCCTGGAAGTCCCGTTCACGGGGCGATCCCTGGAGTCGGTAGGACGGCGCGACATAGGGACAATCTGCCCCGGCGTCAGGCCGCCCGCAACGGAGCGGTCTAGCGGACTGCGGCCGCCGCAGCCGAATCCCCGCGCTGCAGCAACGCCGCGAAGTCGCTCAGTTCCGAGAGCCCCAGGTCGGACGCGACCCAGTACGTATAGGCGGGCGTCGCCCAGTGCAGCAGGTGGTAGCCCTGGCGGGTCGCCGCGCGCGGTCCCGCGGTTCGCCCCCGCTCCGCAGGCCAGAGGAAGACGTTGATCACGTGCTGGCGCCGGCTGTAAGCCAGAGCCGCGACCGGCCGCCCGTCCACGTAGTCGAGCCGCCCCCCCAGGAGCGGGAACCCGCCGCCCGCGAAGTCATACACGGGCGGGGAGAAGTCGAGCTTGCCGTTAAACCACGGCTTCACCGTGTGCTGGTCCGACGACAGCACGTCGGTGAGATGACCCGGCATGAGCGAGCGCACGTGGCTCGCGAGCACCTGATTGGTGATCGCCTCCCCCGCCGCGCCGCGCAGCGCCAGCTGCCGGCTGCCCAAGGCGACCACTGCGAGCGATGCGGCGACCGCGAATGCGGTCCACAGGGGGACGCGGCGACGCTCCGCCCGGCTCGCCTCGGCACGCGCGCCGGCGCGCACGCGGGTCCGGAGCATCTCCGGCGCCGGGAAGCGGGGCAGGTGCTCGCGCACCGCGCTCGTGACCGCGCGCCGCCGCCGCTCCAGGCGGGAGCAGGCGGGGCAAGCGCGCAGGTGTTGCTCCAGCTCGGCGGCGTCGGACGCGGCCAGCTCGCCGTCCAGGTAGGCGTCGAGCAAGGCTTCGAAGGCGGGATGCGTCACGTCAGCAGTCCTCCGGTTCGGCGCACAGCGCCGCTTCGAGGCGCCGGCGGGCGCGCGACAGTCGCGACATGACGGTCCCGACGGGCACGCCCGCCACATCGCTGATTTCCTTGTAGGACAACCCTTCCAGCTCGCGCAGCACGATCACCTCTCGGAAGTCGAGCGGCAGCTCATCGATGGCCTTCAGCAGCGCGGCGCGCTCGCTCTCGGCCTCCACGGCCGCTTCCGGATGCTCGCCCGCCATGGTCTCACTGTGTCGCTCCTCGTCGAATTCGGTGGTGAGCGTGTCCGTGCGGTGCCGCTGCCGCCAGGTGTAGGCCGTGTTGCGCACGATCGCGAGCAGCCACGCCCGCCCCTCGCCGCTCTCGCCGCCGCGGAAGCCCGCGAAATACCGCAGCGCGCGCAGGGAGGCGTCCTGCACGACGTCCTGCGCGTCGTGATCGTTGCGCGTCAGGTAGCGCGCCAGCGTATACGCGGCGTCTAGATGCGGCAACACGACGGCTTCGAAACGCTCGAGCTCGCTCGACTCCAACCGGTCCTCGGGGGTGCGCGGTGCACCTGCCGAATAGAGACTCCGCCCGCGGCGGGATTATTCCCGGAGGAATAGAGCTCCGCCGCGTGGGGTCTGTGCCACGGGATCATTCTGCGGGCGCCGCCCGATCGACGGAAGTAGCACACACCAAGAGGAGCACGGAATCATGGTCGCCATGACGGCAGTATCTCAGCTGGTCGCGCGCTGGGCCCATTTCTACGGCCACACCATGGCCGTGAGCGCCACGGTCACCTACGTCCATTTGGTCGGCATCCTGGCCGGGGGAGGTGTGGCCGTCGCCACAGATGTGGCGGCGCTGCGGCTCTCGCCCGGGCGGGTGGCTGACTGGCCCGGAGAGCTGGATCGCCTCGCCGCCGTGCACCTGTGGGTGGTCGGCGGCCTCGCGCTGATCTTCGCGAGCGGCGTGCTGCTGGCCCTGACCGAGCTCGACAGCTTCGCGACCTCGGGCGTGTTCTGGACCAAGATGGGGCTCGTGGCCCTGCTGCTCGGCAACGGCTACGCGCGGCTGCGCTGCGAGATCGCGCTGCGGCAAGGCGCCATCGCCCGCTGGGCCTGGTTCCGGCGCACCTCGATCACGAGCCTCGCGCTGTGGTTTCTCATCCTGCTGTTCGGCGCGCTGCTGCACTCGACGGTCTGACCTCCACACGGGAATAGAACCGGCTGGTCAAGAGTCTTGAACGGTGGATGGATTCGATGCGATACCCTTTGACGAGGAAGGCTACTATGGACCGCAAGTCGCATGGTATTAGGGCCGGGACGGTCGTTGCACTGGGCGTACTCGGCGTGGTGGTGGGCGCGGCCGCACGGCCGCATCTCGACGTTGCCGCACAAGTGAGCGTCAAGCTGTCGGAGTGGAACGTCGCGCTGTCGCAAGCGAGCGTCGCGGCGGGGCCGGTCACGTTCGTGATCACGAATGCCGGGAGCATCCCGCACGGCTTCGAGGTCGAGGGACAGGGAATCGAGCAGGAGATCGAGACGATCCAGCCCGGGGCGAGCGACACCCTCACGCTGACGCTCAAGACGGGGAGCTACCACGTGTATTGCCCGGTCGGAGAAGATTCGCACAAGAAGCTCGGCATGGACACGCATCTCAAGGTCGTGAGTGGGTCCAGCCAGGCTCCCTCGGGCTATGGCGCATCCGAGATGGGTGAGTCCCATATGAAGGCGGAGCGGGTGCAGGCGATCCGGGTGACTGGCGGCGGGCCCGTCATCCAGATCCTGCCGGGACCGTTTCCCTTCCCCGACAGCGCGGCCCCGATCCTGGCGGCCTTCGGCGACGAGCGCGAGGGACTGGAATCGCAGGTGAAAAACGGCCCGTACTCGAACAACGTCGTCATGAGCTCCGGCACCTTCACCTTCACCGCGTGGGACAAGGGCGCCGTGCGCGACTCGGTCGCCGGCGTGGCCGAGTTCGCCACGCAGGACGGCGCCCGCTGGAAACTCGTGATGGACCGGGTGCAGACGAAGGACGTCCCGCACCACCCGCGGTTCGGCGGCGTGATCATGGGCCTGTACTATCACGGCGTGACGCAGGTGCACACGCCGCTCGTGCCCACGATCAACAGCGCCGTGGCGCTGTGGGCGTTCGGACATCTGTACAAGAACGACGTGCTCGTCACCGACAAGGCGATGGTGCACGTGATGCTGCTGTCGCGCACCCGCCGGGACGGTGATTTCGCGCTGACCTGCTGGGATTGCTCCAAGAACAAGATCGAGGAGCTGCAGCTGCAGATTCTGCCCGGACTGGGCGAGCCCAAGTTCGACGCGCCCGGCGGGTTCCTGTTCGTCAACTGGGAGAAGTCCAGCTCCCGCCAGCCTGCGGGGGGGATGTGATGCGTGTGCGCACTGCGGTAATCGGAATGTTTACGCTCGCGTCCCTGGCAGGCTGCGGTGGCTACGGCGGTACGGGTATGTACGGCGGCGGGGGCGGCGGGGGCGGCCCGGTCGGCTCGGTGACGGCCGGCCCCGGCATCCAATTCGTGAGCGGCCACAACGGCAGCAGCAACACGGCCGTGGACACGATCGCCGCGGGCGGTACGGTCACCTGG